>Ga0210003_1002528_pt1 | contig 15330 bp, 10 predicted proteins | sample LantaG_FD_182804 | JGI IMG/M metagenome (GOLD analysis project Ga0210003, IMG submission 182804) | Deep subsurface microbial communities from Baltic Sea to uncover new lineages of life (NeLLi) - Landsort_02402 metaG (SPAdes) (version 2) | ecosystem: Environmental > Aquatic > Marine > Oceanic >... | reverse complement strand
AGAAGGAGCGGAGAGGGAGGAAAAAAAGCTCTCACCGTCTCTCTCTCTCTCTCTCGACCTCTGAAAAAAACCTCTCTCGGAAAAAACAGCTGCACCGGCGTCATGGTACACGGCTACGGCCTCGCGTCCGACCTCGCCTCGGGCCTCTCCCAGTTCATGACGAGGAAGGAGTTCACGAAGATCTCGGACTTTAAAGGGCTGGCGCTGCCTCACGTGACGACGCACTCGGAGCTCGTCTCTCGCCAGAGGGCGGCCGTCGCGGCCAAGAAGGAAAAGGCCAGAGTTGCTTCGGAGGACTCAAAGGTCTCCGCGCCGAAGAAGGACGACGAGTGGAGCGGGGAGGGGGACGACTTCGTGCGGCAGAGCGACGCGATGGTGGCCAAGTAGCGGAGGAGGAGGAGGAGGAGGAGGAGAGAGAAGAGGAGGAGAGAAGAGGAAGCTTTATTTTTTTTTGATTTTTTTGATTTTGTTCGCTGTAACTTTTCGCTTCACTCCCCTCCCTCTTTTTTCATTTGACCGCTTTTCGCGGCTTCCGAAGGCTCCTTTACGGGCCTTCATTTCTCTTTTTCTCTCGCTCGGCGTCTTTTTACAGAAAAGGCACGCAATGTCTCTCACAGTCGAAGCGCGCTTGATCGCCAAAGTGAGTCGTGCAAGCTCGCATGTGATTCCAAACGCCAACGCGGCGCGTTGGCGTTTGGTCGTTTGCTGACAATGCTTCCTAGTCACCCCTCTATCGTTTCACTTTTCCCGACCCTAAAGCTCACACTCCCCTCCTTCACCTCCTCCAAATCCAATCGCTACTCCAGTATTTTGGACGCCTCGGGCCCTCTGTTGCGGCGGCGAGGATGAGAGGGTGCGCTGTGGAGCATACGGCGTCGTCGTCAATGTCGGCGTCGGCGTCTGCGTCTGCGTCGGCGAAGTCAAAAACCAACTTCTTCTTCGCCCCTCGCCCGGCCCCTCCGACCTCGTCCTTCGCCGCGAGGACGCAGATCCCATAAACGCTTCTTCTTCCCCTCAAAAGAAGCTCCATTTGAGCGAGAGAACGCGTGACAGGAAAGAGAGGAAGGAAGGTCGATGCGCTTCGCTAGTTTTGGTCGTCGGTCTTCGGGTCCTTCCCAAAGGGGGTCCCTCCACGTCGTCGTCGCTCGTCGAAAAACCTCGTTTGCCGCGGTCGTCGTCGTCGTCGTCGTCGTCCAAACCTTGTTCCAAAAAAAACTTTGTCAGCCACTCTTTGTAAAAATAAAACTACACACACCGCTCCATTGCAACAACTTCAAGAAAGACACTGCGCGCAAGGATACGAAAAGGCGGTTGGGAAGAGGGTGAAAGGGGGCTGCAGCGAGAGAGAGCAAAGGAAAAAGAACACGGCGACGCACGCGCTGAGGTGGAAGCGGAGTTTGAGACTTTCGGAAAAAACCTCCTCCCGACCTCTCTTCACTCCTTCGCACCCTCCGCGCCCTGCTCCCTCGCCTTCTCCTCCCTCTCCCTCTTTCCTCCCTCTTCCTCCGGCGGCACGTAGACCACCCTTTCCACGAAGGCCTCCTCGGCCAGGACCCTGATCGTGTGCTCTCGCAGCGAGGCGATGTCGTCGCCGACGGCGGCGCCGGGCTCGGGGACGACGCCTCCCGGGGGGACGGGGAGGCCCTTGCTGGCTCTCTCGGAGGCCTCGGCGGGGGAGAGCTGCTTGGCGTTCATCTCGCTCTTGACGATGGCCTCCTGTGTGGGATTGGGGGGAGGGGTTGAAGAAGTGGGTTATATTTCTTCGGGGGGGGGCGCCCTCCCTTTCTCTCTCTCTTTCCCTCTCTTTCTCCTCCTTTCTCTTCTCTCTCTCTCTCTCTCTCTCTCTCTCTCTTCTCTCTCTTGCTTCTTACTGAGTCCGAGGCCAGGACCTCGGACCAGTGGGGCGCCGTGGGCACGCGAGAGGGGACGTGGCCCTCGGCGGCCTGGGCCTGGGCCTTGGCGATTCTCTCCGGGTCGTTGTCGGAGACGTGAGAGCCTGGTTTTCCGTTTTTTTTTGTTTTTTCGTTGTCGTTGAGAAGAAAAAACTCGAGGTCGAGAGAGCGCGACAAGGCGAATAGCACAGCAGATCGAGGCCTCTTTCATGCCGTCGTCGTTTTCTCTGCGCTTGAACCCGGCTCCATTTCTCTCTCTTTCTCTTTGACAGCCGATAAAAAGACCCACCGATTCCCATGGCGCGAATGCTCTGAGAGCGGAGTGTTTGGAGCAGCGCTGGAGGCAGGACGGAGCGAAGTCGGATGAGCGACATTCGATCGATGGCTGGGGAAGGCAAAAAAAGTGAGAGCGAAGAGCGAGAGCCGATGATTTTCTTCTTCTCTTTCTCCCTCTTTTTCCCTCTCTCTCGAATCTCCACCTCCACCTGCGCCGCGCCCCTTCTTCCTCTTCCTCTTTTTCCTCTTCCGCCTCGTCTCTTCTCCTCTACACACACACACACAAATATCACCCGCTCTCTCCCTCTCCGTCTCCTATCTTCTTCAGCTCAAACTTGCCGCTCCCTTCGTCCAGCTCCAGCCTCAGGCCGGCCCTCTCGAGCTCCTCGCTCGGGACAGCCCGCACCGGCCGCAGGTCAGAGAGCAGCCTGCGGGCCTCCTCGGACGATTCCGTGAGGTTCCTCAGGGCCCAAAGAGCCCACTCGCGGGCGAAGGCGCCGACTGTCGGCGGCAGAGGGTTGCGAGAAGATGGAGGCGGGGAACTGCAGTCTTTGTTTCCTCGTGTCGCTCCCCCCTCCTCCGCCTCCCCCTCCCCGCGCCGCCGCGGCCGCCACTCCCCCTCCCCGGCCTCCTCGGCCCCTACGGCCCCGCACTGCGCCAGCAGCAACTCGGCCCCTCCCTCGCACCGCAGCAGGGACTCGGCGACGTAAGCGCGGCGGTGCAGAGCGTTGGCGAGGACTGCGACGGCGTCGGCGCGCTCCTCCGGGTACCGAGGCGGCCTCCTCCTCCTCTGCTTCCGCTTCTCCTTCCGCCGCTCGTCGCCTCCTCCTTCTCGCTCTTCTTCTTCCTCGTCTTCTTCCCCCTCACCGTCCTTCTTCTTCTTCTTCGCGTCGCTCTCGGCCTCGGCCTCCTCCTGCCCGCGCACCGGGGGCAGGTCGGAGATGCGCTCGAGGAGGCGAGGGACGATCCCGGCGCGGACGAGAGCGGCGACGACGGAAGCGGAGGAGGAAGAGGCAGGAGAAGGAGGAGGAGGAGGAGGGGGGGCGGAAGAGCCCTTCTCTCCTCTTTCGTCGTCGTCTCGGGCCGCGACCTCGCGCAGCAGCGCAAGGCAGGCTTCCACCTCGCCCGGGGAAGCCGCGGGGGAGTCCAGGACCCCCAGGATCGCAGCGGCGAAGGAGTCCAACAAGGAAGATCTTCCCCCGTCGTCGCCCTTCTTCTCGCCGTCAGACCCGAACCCGGAGCCGAAGCAGCAGCCCTCCTCGGCGACGACATGCCCCAGGAGCCGCAGCGCGGTCTCGACTCTCTCTTTTGCGGCCGGAGGGCCCCCTCTCAGGGACTCGAGGGCGAGGGCGAGACCTCCGCGGAGACGGAAGGAGAGGGAGCGCAGGAGGCGGGCGACGGCCCGCGCGGCGACAGCTGTGGCGGCGGCGTCCCTCTCTCTCCTTGATTTCGCGCTCTCTTCTTCTTTTTCTTCCTCCTCCGCGTAGTCGTCGTTGTGCAGCGTCCCGCTCTCGAGGCGCAGGCCGTCGACGACGGCAGCCAAGAGGGAGGAGGAAGAGCAGAGAAGCCCCGCAGCAGCGTCGTCGTCGCCGTCGTCGTCGCTGGCAGCAGCTGCAGCGGTTACCCCCGCCGAAGAGGACTGGACAGAAGAAGATCCCGCTCCCTTCCTTGTCTGCCGCTGCTGCTGCTGCTGCTGCAGCGCCGCGTCTGCGGCCGAGGCCACGGGACCGGCGACGCGGGGGCCTCCCTGTCTCGCTGCGACGGCGAGGAAAGAGGAAGAAGGACGGGTGGAGGAAGAAGAAGGACGGGTGGAGGAAGAAAGAGCAGCAGCAGCAGCAGCACCACCACAACCACCACCAACTCCAAGAACAACCACCGCCTCCCGCCAAACGGCCTCCGCTCCCGAGGCGCTGCAGGTGGCAAGGTTGGACAGGAGCTGCGCCGCGGCGATGGAGACTCTCGCGTCGGCGGTATCAGCGTCGGACGAAGCGGCAGTTTCAGCGGCCACGGCGTTGGCAGCAGTTCCTTTGCCGCCCTCGCCTCCCTTTCCCTCTCCTTCTCCTCCAACCGCCGCCGCAGCAGCAGCGGAGAGGACCGCCGCGGCCCTGGCGACGCCCGTCGGGGCAAGCACGTCCCCTGCCTTGTTCCCGGAGGCGCAGAGGTTGCGCAGGACGCGCAGCGAAATCAAGAGAGAAGAAGAGGAAGAGGTCGAGGTTGTTTCGCTGCCGCCGATTCTCTCGGCGGCGGCATCGACGACCGCATCGCAGAGCCTAGCCGCCGCGCCAGAGGCCAAAAGCTCTTCGGACTCAGCGGATCCCGGCCGGGAGATCACTGAGAGCAGCGCTGCAGCGGCGGATTCCGGGATGGGAGTGTTTGTGAGGAGGAAGGAGGCGACGATTGACGATGCGGCTTCGCCGTCGCTTTCGCCGCTCGAGTTCATCGAAGAAGAAAAATGAAAACAAGTTTTTGTTGTTACACGTTGCCTCCGCTCCCGCCGCCGCCGCCGCCTCCGAGCAGCGACGACATCTCGACCCCTCCCGCTGCGGTCCCCGAGGCCTCGTCGCTGCCTCCCCTGTCGAGGGACGGCGAGGCGCTCCCCCCGCCGCGCCTCCTCGCCTCCCCCGACCCGCCGCCGCCGCCCGTGCCGTTGCCGGCCGCCGCCTCGAGCCCCAGCGACGACGCCGCCGCGCCAAACGACAGGCTCCCGACCGCGCCGCCGCCCCCGGCAGCGCCGCCGCCGCCGACCAGCCCGCCGCTGCTGAGCCTCTGCATCCCCAGGCTGCCGCTGCCGCCTCCGAGCTCGCCGCCCAGGCCCCCGCCTCCCCCCGCTCCGCCGCCTCCGACCGTGGGGTCGTAGGGAGCGTACGGGATGAACGGCAGCCCCGCCCTCGTCAGCCGCGCGCTCGCCGTCGCCAGGCCCGCGTTGGCCTTCCGCCCGAGCGCCAGCCTCGCGTTGGCCTCGCAGATGTCCTTTCGGGTGATCAGGCCGACAGCCTGCGGCCTCGGAGGGGCCACGAGCAGGTGTCGCAGTCCGAGCGTGCGGAACAGCCTGTACGCGCGCGACAGCGACGCGTCGGCGGCGATGACGTGCGGGTGCCGCTGCATGAAGGGACGCAGGTCGACGAGCGCCGCCTCGTCGCCGCGGGAGCGGACCGCGGCCGCGGCGGAGAGCAGGGCGGCGTCGCGGCGGGACTTGACGGGCCGCTGCTCGAGGAGGCAGAGGACGGCCTCGCGCCCGGCCTGGGTCCGGGGGACCAGCGACGGCGACGGCGCGCCGGGCGCCGCGGCCGCGGAGGAGGCGCCGCCGCCGCTCCCGACGAACCCGAGCCGGTGCTCGAGCAGCTTGAGCGCCACGTCCCTCCGGATCAGCCCGTGGGCCGCGAAGGGCCCCGCGATGACGCTGTCGGCGGCCGCGGTCCCGTCGAGGGCGCCGCCGTCGAGGCCGAGGCCGGAGGCGCCGGCGCCCGCTCCCCCAGCCCCGCCCCCCGCGATCCCGGCCCCGCCGCGGGCGTCGGGCGTCACGGGGAAGGCCGAGTGCGAGCACGACGCGAGCACCTCGAGCAGCTTCCCTGCCGCCACGACCGGCGGCAGCGCCACGACGGGGCTCGCCGCCAGCTCCCCGACCGTGAGCTTGTCGGCGACCATCTTCTGCCGGGCCGTGAGCGCGGGCTCGTCGAGGACCGGCGCGCCGCGGAGCTTGAGGTGCGTGTCGTCGATGCCGTCGACGCCCAGCGCGTCGCCCGTGACCTTGGCGCAGAAGACGGCGACGATCAGGGGCACGATGAGCTGGAGCGCGCCTGACGTTTTTTTTTTTTTTTTTTTTTTGATGGTGGCGACGAGAAGTTTTTGGAGAGAAAGAAAGAGAAGGAAAAAAAGATGAGTTTTTTCTTCTTCTTCTTCCCTCGCGCTCTCTCTCTCTCAAATTCCTCAAAAGTTTGAAAGAGAGAAACTCTTCTCACCCGTGGTCTCCATGACCATCACCGTCGTCGTCAGCGTCATCCTCGTCGCGCCGCCCATGAAGCTCGCGGCTCCGACGACGGCGTAGGCGGCGATGGACTCGAGGTTCGAATTGAGTTTTTGGAAAGAGAGAAAGATACGAGTGAGTGCCCCCCCCCTGTCCTCGAGAGTTTTTCCCATCGACGCTTTCCGGCCCCCACCGAAAAAAAAAACTCACCACAGGCAAGCGGATCCCGAAAGCCCTCAGCACCCACCGCACCCCCTGCCCCGTCAGCCTCCCTCCCGCCGCGCCCACGGCCAGCGCGGGGACAAACATGCCCGTCGAGGCGCCCACGCCGTTGGTCACGCACATGCACCCCAGGCACGCCAGGCCGAAGAAGACGAGGCTCGGCGCGTGCAGGCTAAAGGCGTCCTGCCTCGCCTCGGGGAGCGGCTCGCCGAGGTGCACGATCAGGCGCAGCGCCTGCGAGAGCGGGGTGAGCGCGAGCTGGCCGGCGCTGGAGTACTGGCCCGGAGGGCACCAGAGGCGCGGGAAGTGGGTCGCGGGGGCGCTCGCGCTGCCGCCGCCGCCCCCCGCCGCGTCGCCGCCGCCGCTCCTCGCTCCGGATTCCGCGCCGCCCCCGGCGTAGAACGCGTCGTCCGCGTCCTCGCTGGCCTCGAGGAACCGCAGGTCGTCGGGGGCGGGAAGACCCAGGCAGGGCGACGACCACGCCGCGAGGTAGAAGAGCGTGGCGGTGGCGACGGCGACGGCGACGACCTCCGCGAGCCTGCGCCAGCGCGCGGCGGGCGGCACCGCGCGCGCCCGCCAGGCCGTCACGCGCACGTTGGCGGCCACGAAGGCCGCGCCCCCGACGCCACCCGCCACGCCCATGAGGCAGAAGATGGGAACGTCCCAGAAGTAGTAGAACATGCGGGAGCCGTAAAAGGCCAGCGAGTCGGCGTAGAGGCCAAAGTCGCGGTAGCGGCCAAAGTGCGCGGCGGCGGCGCGCGCGGCGCCGTGGTCGTGCAGCTCGACGAGCGCGTGCAGGGTCAGCACGCCCGACCCCGTGGCCAGGAACCCGCGCCAGAAGATGGAGGTGGAGTAGAAGCTCGCGCCCTCCTCGATCGTGAACAGCAGGCCGCCGATCGGGGCCGCGAAGGCGGTGGCCACCCCGGCGGCGGTGCCGACGGCGACAAAGTCGCGGTGGTCGGCGTCCGACCTGAAGTAGCCCCCCCAGCGCCTGGGCGCCGCCGCGCGCCTCCCGCCCGGCAGCCACCGCGTCAGGGTCTGGCTCCCCATGCTGCCGATGCCCCCCCCGACGATCCCGCCCCCGTGCACGAAGGGGCCCTCCTTCCCGGCGACGAGCCCCGCCCCGATCGAGAAGACGACGCCGGCGAGCTTGGCCGCCAGCGTCCGCACCGTCAGCAGGCCCCTGATGTGGACCCCGTTCAGGTAGGTCTTGACCTCCGCGATGCCGGACCCCGCGGCGAGCGGCTCGCCGAAGGAGACGAGCGCGCCGGCCACGGCGGCGAACGCCGCCGCCATGGACACGAACGTCAGGTAGGGCCTCCAGAACCCGGCGCCCCCCGCCGCGGCTCGCAGCACCCTCAGGTACCGCGCGTCGTTGAGCTTGTCGATGCCCCAGTCCACGGCGAACGCGAAGCAGCCCATCGCGACGCCGATCGCGCACGCGAGCGCCCAGCGCCAGGCCTCCTCGGCGGAGTACTCGGCCTCCGTGCGGTGCGCGCGGAACTCGCGCTCGACGTCGTTGTCGAGCGGGTCGAAGTCCTGGGACTCGAAGCCTGCCATGCGCTTGAGGCGGGCGAGGGTCTCGCGGGACTCCTGGTTGGAAGGTTGGTTGGGTGGGAGGGCGCGGCGGATGACGAGAGAGGGGGCGAAGGGGCGGGGAGGGTGAGAGAGAAAGAGGGGCCGGAAGAGGTCGAGCGACGAGGGAGGAGAGAGGGGGCGAGCGGGGCGACGACTGTTTTGATTCTCTCTCTCTCTCTCGTTCTTCTCGCACATTCTACCACCACCGCTACCTCTCACCTCTGCAGACGCAGGCGCTCCCGCAGTCGTCGAGGGCATCGCGCCCAGGGGCCTCAGCGGCGCGGCGAACTCGCGCCCATCGGCCGCGTCGTCGTCTGCGGCATCGAGGTTGTCGCTGTTTTTTTTTGAGAGTTGATAGTTTCGTTCTTTTGGGATGGGCGGGGGCAATCCAACGGGTCCTCTTCACGTGCGGATTCTCGAGACGATGCTCTCTCGATTCCCGAAGAGAGACAGAGAGAGTTTGATAAGGGGCGAGAGCGGAGTCTTCTTCCTTAATCTCGGACAGAGTTGGCATTCGTTTGTTGGAAAGGCCATCGATTGATCCGAGCCTCTTTCTCTTTCTTCTCTCCTTACCGAAGCGCCCCGCCACTCAGCTCCTTGTACGGCGACCGCGTAAAGGGGCCACCAGCCATGGCAGCTCGCAAGGGGAGCGAGGGGGAAAAAGCCGAACCGTTGCCTTTTCCCTCCCCGACGAGAAAGAGTCGAAGAGGGGAGAAGGAAAAAAAGGCGAAATGTGATGGCGGAGAAGCGCGAGCGAGAGCACGGCGACAAAGTCCCTCTCAACCTCTTGCTCCCCCCCCTCTCTCTCCGACAAAGAAGAAAACCTGAAACCAGAGAGAAGGCGCCAGTCACTTGCAATTCTTGGTCTCGAACGAGGACCCAAAGAGTCCTCCCTCCAACGAAAAAAGAAGCGACCTCTCTCAAGCCGCCGCGAGCGCCGGCGCCTCGGCCGCCGGCGTCGGCACCTCGGCCGGCGCCGCCGCCGGCGCGGCGACGGCGCCAGGCCCGACGACCGCCGCGTTGACCGACGCCAGCCACGCGACGAAAGGCTTCCCGCCCGCGGCGGCGACGAGCGCCAGCGGGGTGCCCGCCGGGATGAAGAGCACGTCTCCCCTCTTCGCGGAGACGACCCGCCGCAGGGGCGAGCCCTCCCCGAGGGGCGTCGCCGTCGCCGCGACCTCGGCGCCGCCGCCGTCCTCGCCGGCGACCAGCAGCACCGCGGCGCCCCCCGACGGCGGCAGCAGCGTGTCCCTGCCCGCCGGCACCTCGATCCTGGCCACCTCGAACTCCGCGAAGGAGGGATCGTACCGGGACACGAACTCCTGGACTGGCTCGCCCCGCAGCACGGCGGGCGCCCCCGTCGCGTACGACAGCGACGCGCAGAGCACCGCGGTGTCGCGCGGCTTGGGCGTCAGCCCGGCGCGCACCACGTTGTCGCTCGCGGCCATGCACTCGACGAGCTGCCCCGAAACGTACGCGTGCGGCTCGTTCGCGGCCAGGGCGACGGCCTCGCCGTCGCGCAGGCGCAGGTGGTTGAGGAAGAAGGCCGCGAGGACGCCGACGTCGCGCGGGTACTGCCCCGCCAAGACGACGGCGAGCGCGAGCTTGCTCCTCAGGGACTCGGAGACCTCCGCGCCCGCCGCTCCGCCTCCGACGCGCGCCACGAGGGCGTCGACGGCGTCCCCGACGGGCTCCGGCTCGGCGGTCATGAGGGCGGTGAAGGCCTCGCGGAGCGCTGGCTTGAAGGCCTCGAATCCGCCGCCGCCGTCGGCGGCTGCCGCGGCGGCCTTCTCGAGCGCCGCCGAGGCCGCCTCGCCGACGACGCCCCGCAGCTCGGGCACCTTCGCCAGGGCCTCGGCGATCTCCCTCGGATCCGCGAAGCCGCAGAGGGCCGAGAAGTCGTCGCCGAGGGCGATGGCCATCTCGGGCTTGTGGTTGTCGTCCTTGTACCACTGGTTTCGTTTTTTAAAAAGGGTTTTAAAAGTTTTTTTTGTGAGAGAGTTTTCGTCGTCGTCGACGTTTTCTCTCTGCCCCTCCCTCTCTTCAAAACTAACTCTCCCTCCCTCCCTTCTCACCTCGGGCTTCTCGGCGTGCAGCCTCTCGGCCAGCTTCTTGTCCGGGTGGCTCTGGATCGACAGCGCCGTCCTCACCGACAGCACCTTGAACAGGAACGGCAGCGCGCGCGCGCCGAACCGCGCGGCCGAGGCGGCGCCGACGGCCGCGGCCCCGTGCTCGTCGAGGAACGACTGCAGCGACCTGTTGCCGCTCGATTCTCCGTCGTCGGCGATGATCTCGGAGGGCCCCGAGGGGTGCGTGCCCATCCAGAGCTCGGCGTAGGGGGCCTCGGGGTCGATGGCGGTGCCGCCGGCGGCGGCGAGGGCGGCGACCTGTTAGAGAGAGAGAGAGAGAGTGAGAGGGTTTTTGGTCATTTTTCCCGGTTTGAGGTAAGGTAAGGCCGAACGAGGTTTTGAAAACGAGGTTGAGAGCCTCTCGACTGCGCGCTGTCTCCCTCTTTTTTTTTTTCTTTCTGCTCGGCCGTTCCAGGGGGCCGCCGAAAGACGTCGAGGTCCCCCCTGTGCTCCGATACTGAGACACCACGATCTCTCGTGTGAGCTCTCTCTCTGCTCCCGTGGAAAGGGCAGGCGCAGAGCGCGACCAAAAAAGGGGCCGATTCGGGCTGGGGACGCATCCATGGCGCCCCTCGTTCCCTGACGAAAAGAAGGGGGAAACGACGCGTTGCATCGGCGATCGACTGTTCTTCTTCTTTCTCCTTTCACAATTACCTCGCTCTCTGCCGCGGGACGGCCCCACGCGTAAGTCTGCGCCGCGCACTTGAGGCGGAGCATGGCGCCTTGCTGAGAAGTTCGGAGAGAGAGAGAGAGAACGCTGGGAAGTGAGAAGACAAGCTCTTGTCAGAGGATAGTGATTGTTTCATCGTTTCACTCCACCACAGCGGCGACGCCAACCCCCTCCAGCGCCTCCCGCCCGCCGTCGGCAAACACCGCCCTCACGAAGACCTCGTCGCCCCGCCGGAGCGAGTCGTCTTCGTCGTCGCCGTCACCGCTGACAAACCACCTCTGGGCGCGCGTCGCCCCCAGGAAAGAAGGCTCTCCTCCTCCCCTCCTCCTCCACACCTCCCACCTCTTGACCTTTGAGGAGGAAAGGGGAGAGGGGGCCGACTCTGAGCCTCGCGCGAGGGGGCCGTCGCCTTCGCCTTCGCTTTCGCGTTCGCAGCCCCACTCGAGCGCGCGGCCGCGGAGCGCGATCCAGGAAGCGACCGGGCTCTCCGGAGGCCGGAACGAGCTCGGCACGAGGGCGACGGCGCCGAGCGTCGCCGCGAAGAGCGGCCGGCCTCTCCGTCTTCCTCCCCCTCCCTCGCGCTCCGCTCTCTCCGCTCCCTCTCCTCCTCCTCCCTCGCCCGCTTCCTCTCCTCCTCCGGGGACGAAGCTCAGTCGCAGCGACACCGACGAGACGCGGCCTCCGAACTCCCGGAGGGAAAAGGAGCGCTCGTGCTTTCTCCAGCGGCAGGAGGAGGAGGCAGAAGGAGGAGGCGAGGAAGGGGAGGAAAGAGGGGGAGGAATGGAGGCGCGAGGCGCGGAGGAGTCGAGAGGGAGGAGGAGCGAGGGCGGCGGCGCTGCTTCCGTGCTGCCTCCTCCGCATCCTCTCACGACGAGCGAGAGCGAGACAGCAGCAGCGTGAGCAGCAGCGGGAGAAGCGGTGGGAGAAGCGGCGGGAGAAGCGGCGGCGGCGTCGTGCCCCTCCTCCGAGACCCAAGCCCTGACAGCGACGACTTCCTCCGCTCCTTCTTTGCCGCCGCCGCCACTTTCGCCGCCGCTTTCGCCGCCGCCAAAGAGCTCAAACTCCACGCGCCGCTCCCCCGAGGCCGCCCCCGCGCCGGCGGCGGGCCCGAACGCCGAGACGGCGACCGCCAGCGCGCCGCCGCCGTCGAACGAGCAGTGGCGAGAGGCCAGGCGGCAGCAGCAGCTGCTGCTGCTGCTGGAGCTGCAGCGGCCCCCGACCTCGCAGTCGCCGCCGCCGCCGCCGCCCCCGGCCCCAGCGCGGACGACTGCCGCCTCGGCGACCACCAGCGACAGCCGCACCGCCGCCGCTCCCTCCCTCTCTCCGTCGGGGGCGACGCCCAGGGCCACGGAGACGGCCCCCCAGCGCTGGCTCGCAGGGCAGGGGCTGTCCGCGAGGCCGAGGCTGAACCAGGAGCCGCCGACGCGGCGGGAGCGAGCGGAGGGCCTGGAGGAGGAGGAGGAGGAGGAGGAGGGACTCCACCAGCCGGCGCCGGCACCGGTCGAGAAGGCCGAAAACAGTGGCAGCCGCAGGCTGCCCCCGCGCTCCTTCGTCCTCCTCTTCCTCCTCCTCCCTCGGTACGCTTGATCGACACCCCGCCAGAACTCGTCGGCCCGCGCCCTCCAGGCGCCTCTCCAGGCGCCGGCCGCGCTGGAATCCTCCCCCGCTGCTCCCTCGAAGGCCTCCGAGACCCATCCCGGGGCGAAGACGGCGAGCGACGCGCCCGCCGTCGCCGCCGCTGCCGCCGCGGCGGCGACCCCGGCGCTCCCTTCCCCGCCGAAGCTGCCCCTCCCGAAGGCGTCGGCGCCGACCCACACCTCCGCAGCGCTCCGCTTGCACCCTTCCTCTGCGAGCCTCGCGGACGCGCGGAGGCAGCTCGAACCTTTCCAACAGTAGTTCGTGAAGATCCCGTCGGCGGCCTCGAAGAAGCGCGCGTTCCTCTCCGTCAGCCCGTTCTGCCACCGCAGTGAGCCGTCGTCGCAGGTGACGGCGTCGTACCAGAGCACCAGCGAGGAGGAGGAGGAGGAGACGCGGCGACAGAGCTCGCGGGTGCGGCGGAGGCAGAGCGCGCAGTTGTCGACGAGCGCCCGCGTCCTCCTCGCTCCTCTCCCGTCCTCCTCCTCCTCCTCCTCCTCCTCCTGCTCCTCCTTCTCCTCCTCCACCTCCCCCTCCTCCTCCTCCTCCTCCCCCTCCTCCTCCTCCTCGCCCCCTCTTCCCTCGTCGCCCCCCCCTTTCTCGAAGGCGACCTCGACGTTGAACAGCCACCCGTCGAACCCGAACCACCGGCTCAGCTCCGCGAGCTTCGCCGCGGTCGCCTCGGCGGCCGCCGCGGTCCCGAACGCCCGCTCGGCCTCCCTCAGGCCCTCGGAGTGCTCGAAGATGAGCGTCCCCAGCACCAAAGCGCCGCCGTCGTGGGCGGCGTCCGTCCAACCGGGAGGGGGGATCGTCACCAGAGAGTGGGAGAAGTAGACGAAGGCGTCGACGGAGTTCCAGTGCGTGAAGCGGAACGGGGAAGGGGCGGGGGGAGGGAAGGGGGGACGGGAGGAGGAGGGGGGAAGCGGGGAGGGAGAAGAAAACACCCCGCACGCTAGGGCGTCGTCGCCGTAGCCTCCCTTGAAGTCGTGGCAGGCGAGGACGCGCGGGGCGGGCGAGGAGGGGGGCTTTTTTTTGCGTTTTAAAGGGTGTTGAGGTGTTGGTGAGGCCGAGAGGGTTTTCCCGAGCGAGCCCATCAATCTCTAAGGATTCCAAATTCTTTTAAAAAACAATGCCGCACGTCTTCCGCTCCCTCCTCCACGCGGAGCGGAACGGATGCCCTACAAAACACGTCATCGGGGCGCGACCCTGGTTCCCAAGAGAGGAGGGCATCGATCGAGGCGATCGGGCGGAGGCGCGGACCGTTTTTCGCATCGGCCCCCTTCTCGGCCATCGTTTTCGTTCGGCGTTTTTTTGGTCTAAGCAGGCTCGACCTCCACTTTTTTTTCTTTCGTCTTCTCGCTCTCTCCCCCTTCCTCTCTCTCTCCGCAACGATGTCCCAGTCCCTGTGGCGCACAGTGTGGTCCGCGTACAACACCACCACCGACAGCAACAACAGCGGCGGAGGAGGCAAAGACAGCTCCCTCCTCTGCGAAACGCAGGGCGGAGGAGACCCTGCCTCCTTCCCTCCGACGCAGCAACCGCCGCCGTTCTTCCCTGCTCCTCCCCCTCTCGCTGCTCCCCCTCTCGCTCCTCCTCCTCCTCCTCCTCCTCCCGCCGCTCCTCTACCGACCGTCTCCTCGATCAGCCTCGAGGCCTACGACGAGCTCTCGCAGGCCCTGACTTGGACGGCAGCAGCAGCAGCGGGAGGGGCGGGAGCGGCGGGCCCCGAGGCGGCGGCGGCCAAAGAGGACCGGCCCCCTCTCGCGCTCGGCGTCCTCCCCCGCCGCCGGGCGAGGCGCGTCGCCGCGGGCTCCCTCGACGCCGCCTCGTTCCCCTCGTCGTCCCTCAGGGCCCTGCTATCCCTCCACGGCGCAACCGCGGGGCACAAGGCTGGCAAGGCGGAGATCCTGGACAGGCTCGCGGGGGTCCGCGTGAGGCTGCCGCAGGTGACCGCAGTCGCTGCTCCGAGCGCCGCCGCTCCGAGCGCCGCCGCTCCGAGCGCCGCCGCCGCCGCCGCCGCCGATCCCTCCTCCTCCCTCTCCTTTTCCCTCTCTTCTTCTTCTTCATCATCTCCCGTCTCCACTGGAGTCACCGCGGCGGACCTCGCCGCGATCGGCTGGGCTGTGCCGAGCTCGAGGCTCGACGCAGCGCTCCGAGGGGGGCCGCTGCTGTCCCCCCTCCTCCCGGGGGGGGAGCTGGGAGAGGGGAGAGAGGAGGCCGCCGGCGCCACAACTGCCGCCACTGCCGCCGCCGCCGCGGCTGCCGCCACGGTCGCCGCTGCCGCGGCCGCCGCAGCTTCTTCTCTGCTCCCGCCCTCGAAGCGGGCACGCATCGACGAGAAGGGGCAGAGGAGCGAGGGTGAAAGGAAACAACAGCAGCAGCAGCAGCAGTTTGAGCGGCGGCCGGGAGAGGAAGAAGAAGGGGAAAGAGCAGCAGCAGCAGCAGCGGCGGCGGCGGCCGAGGAAGCGGCGGCGGCGGCCTCGGAGGAGGAGCGGCCCCGCGCCGCCAAGCTCTTCGCAAAGGGCGATCTCGTCTGGGCCCCGCTCGGCGCCGCCTTCTGGCCCGCCGAGGTCTCCGAGGCCGCCGCCGCGGCCTCAGCCGCCGCCGCGGACCCGAAAAGCGGCGCCTCACTCTCTTCCTCCTCGTCGATGTCCGTCAAGGTCGTCGTGCTCGGCCTCGGCCTCGCCGCGAGGGCCCCCCTCGCCTCCCTCAGGCCGCTCGCCGACGGGTTCGAGCTGCGCGCCGCGGAGACGTCGAAGGCGAGCGCTGCAGGGAGGGTGGCAGTGGAGCTCGCGAGGGAGAGGATGGTGGGGAGGCTCGCCAGGGGAGCAGAGGCTGAGAAACAGGAGATGGAGACGGGCGAGTGAAAAGAGACGAGGGAGAGAGAGGGAGAAAGGACAGGAGAGACGGGGGGGGGGGGGGGCGAACCCCCCCCTCCCCCCCCCCCCCCCCCCCCCCCCCCCC
>Ga0210003_1002527_pt1 | contig 15330 bp, 14 predicted proteins | sample LantaG_FD_182804 | JGI IMG/M metagenome (GOLD analysis project Ga0210003, IMG submission 182804) | Deep subsurface microbial communities from Baltic Sea to uncover new lineages of life (NeLLi) - Landsort_02402 metaG (SPAdes) (version 2) | ecosystem: Environmental > Aquatic > Marine > Oceanic >... | reverse complement strand
ACCGATTCTAAACCACAACTACCACACAGTCCACAATATTAGTGACTACACAATCGGCGTGTCGAACGAACAACTTCGCAGCTCAAGCATCAAAACCAGACCCAAACCCCGTCGTAACTTCGGTCTAAAAGGTCGTTGGCGAGGTTTCCGGGGCACGCGGTGGCGACATTCCGATGATGAGGGTAGGCCCCTAGCGCCGGATCGAGGCCACACGCAACCTCCTCGATAAGGTTAGTCCATTTTCACGCCAGCTCATTGAGGCCCATCTTCTGGTTTCGGTAATTGCTTCGATTGTCGATACGACGTTTGTCTGTGGTCCCTTTCAAGTGCGCCCAGCCAACCCGTTCAGTACCCGAATCGCCTAATCGCGGCTGGAAATGCAAGTCGAGACTTCGGGCACAAATTCCGCCGCCCATGCCCACACGTTCAGCCGGGTCGCCTGGTATAGGTTGTTCGTGTCGGGAGGAATGGTTTTCTATGAGACGATTTGTCAAACTGCGTGCCATCCTTAGAGTAGCCCCGTATCGCTCTGCGCTCTTGCGGTATGGGGTGGCGGCCGCTGTCGAGCATCAGTCTGCCCTGGGGTCATTAAAACTGCGAACCGTGATCGACGTTGGCGCCAATCGAGGTCAGTTCTCGCTGCTCGCCCGGCACTGTTATCCGGGCGCGGATCTGATTTCGCTAGAGCCACTTTCGGCGCCCGCAGCTCGTTTCCGCAAGGTCTTCGCAGGCGAGCGGCAAGTCACTCTTCATCAGTCAGCACTCGGGCTAACGAGCGGACAGGCATCCATGTATGTCTCGGGCCACGATGATTCGTCTTCCCTGTTGCCCATTACCGATGAACAGGAACGCTTGTTCCCCGGTACTAAAGCTGTAGCCAGAGAGACGGTCCGCGTCGGTCCTCTCTCTGAATTTATCAGGAGGGAATCCATCGAGGAGCCGGCGATGTTAAAGCTTGATGTCCAAGGTTACGAACTCGAGGCACTTAACGCATGCGAGGACTCGCTCGACAGGTTTGCCTATATTTGTGCCGAGGCCTCGTTTGTCGAGCTGTACCGGCAACAGGTGCTCGCTGGTGATCTCATTTTGTGGCTCAATGAACACGGATTCGCGCTTGTCTGTGTCTACGGAACCGTCAGCGACAAGTCAGGTCGAGCCATTCAAGCGGACATGCTCTTCAAGAGGAAGGAAGTAGCTGCTCACCTCGAGTCACCCGCCGCCCGTGAGTAATAGATCGAAACCGGCTTGCTCCGGTCGGCATCCGCCACGCTGTCGAGCGCCGCATCCCGGTCGTGGCTACCAGACGATCCAGCACCCTGGTCTTGTCATCTCTTCGACGCGATGCGATACCAACCTCGCAGTGTGTTCGCGGATACCGATGCTTACTGGATTAGGAGTCAATCAAAGTTCCATTGGGGAGCCCGTAGGCCGTAAGGATCATGCGCTTGTTTTTAGCGCTCAGCCACTTCTTCGATAAGGTTCTCGAACGTGCTTATTGCTGCGTCCGAATCCAAGACTTCGAGTCGATATCGGCGGCCAGCAGCACCGAATTGGGCTGCAGTTTCCATGTCTTCAGAAATTTTCAGGACCCTCGAAAGCAAAGCGGCTGGATTGCCAGCAGGTACAACGATTCCCGCGCTAGACTGTTTGATCTCTGCGGCCGTGATTCCCTGCGGGTCGGTCGCAGCCACAATGGGCCGACCCGCGTCGAAGTACGACGTGAGCTTGGAAGGTGAAGCCATGGCAGCGACACCAGGCAACTCGTTTACCAATAGACAGTCGGCCGCCGCGAGGGCGGACAGATAGTTCTTGTCGTCAAGCGGGTCGACGAAGTCTATTCGGTGGACTCCGCGTGCCAGATTCTCAAGTTCAGCCCGCTCGCCGCCATCACCGACAAGCACAAATCTGATTGGCGCCTGAGCTTCGTCGGCTAATCGAGCGGCCTCGACCACATTTGCAAGCCCAGTCTTCGCACCCATGGTTCCGGTGTGCACGGCTAGGAATACGTCGGTTGGCCAGCCGAGAGATGCCCGCGCGTCTCGTTGAGAAATTCCCGATGTCGGTTCGAGGTGGGTCCAGTTCCGGATAACAGTGATGCGCTCTTGGTCAATGTGGAGCATCTCGACGAGGTCCTCAGCAAATCGCGGGTGAATGACGACCACTTGATCGGCGGCCCGGAGGACAAATCTTTCGACGAATTTCGTGATGGACGTCGAGAATGGTCCGCCCTCCATTGTCTCTACAAGCCCAATGGTGTAGATATCCTGCACCCAAACGACGAGGCGAGGCCGGCGAGGAGTCAATCGAATACGTATCGCCACCATTGCCGTGGCGAAAAGAGCTGGTGAGACGGCGACCACTACCGAATCGGGACTCAGTTCGCTGGCAAGTAGTCGAAAGCCGAAGCTGAGTTCAGATAGGAGCCTGCGTACACCCCTAGGGGTTCGTGGCACGTAATGCTTCCGCCGGTTGATCGTGACCCCTTCGAGGACTTCGGTGGTCTTCCACTGCCCGTACCCCGGACGGTGCCTCCATTCGGGATAAAACGGTTGTGCAGCATAGGTGGTGACTTGATGCCCGCGAGCACTAAGACCTGCTGCCAATCCTGCAGCATAGGGGGCGACACCTGTTGCTTCCGGCGGGTAGTGAAGGCTAATGATTGAAACTCGACGGCTGGCCACGCAATGACATTACTACTCACCAGTAGGGCATCTGACCGGGTAGCGATCCGTAATACCTGACTCTATCGCGTCTTGAGCACCGGGGTTGCCGAACTTTGAGATGCGGAGCCTCGGCGCTCGGATGGTTTGCTGAGGCTGTCTAAACTGAGCCAACTCTCGTTTCGTGAAATTCAAAGTGAAGTATGATTGAACCCGTGCAACCAAGCCGCCACGTCGCCGTAATCGGTACCGGTTACGTCGGTGCGGTCACCTCTGTTTGTTTGGCGTTCCTCGGGCACTACGTACATGGCCTGGACAGCGACTCGGCGCGCGCCAGCCAAATGAATAACGGGCAGACTCCTTTCTATGAGCCCGGGCTGCCAGCGATCCTCGAGACGATGCTGTCGTCCCGCCGGTTGAAGTTCACTGACCAACCCGCGGAGGCTTTGTCTGATGCGGAATTCGTTTTCCTTTGTGTCGGTACACCGCCGGGTCCGGACGGGTCGCCGGACCTCAAACAGCTCGAAAGTGCAATCCAATCTTTGGCACCTTACCTACGCGATGACGTTGTGATCATCAACAAATCAACCGCGCCGGTCGGCTCAGGCAACTGGGCTCGCACGGTTCTGGAGGACGCTCTAGAGGGAAACCGGACGATGTGCTTCCACGTGGTTTCCAACCCTGAGTTTCTTCGCGAGGGCTCTGCGATCGATGATTTCCTCTACCCTGATCGGATTGTGTTGGGGGGCAACCCCTCCGACGTCTCCCGCGTCGCCGAACTTTATCAGCCGGTGCTCGAACAGTCGTTCGAGGGCGGGCGACGAGACGTTCGGCCGTCACTGATCACGACAGAACTGGCGTCCGCGGAGATGATCAAGTACGCAGCGAATGCTTTCCTGGCGACGAAGATTAGTTTCGCGAACGAGATGGCTCAGATGTGCGAGCTCTTCGGTGTCGACGTTCGTGAGGTGCTACCCGCGATCGGTGCCGACCACCGTGTCGGAAACACCTTCCTGAGTCCCGGTGTCGGGTGGGGTGGTTCGTGCTTTGGCAAGGATGTTGCGGCGTTGATCTCGTCGAGCCAGGAGCAGGGTTACACACCTTCGATGCTGGAGGCGACGGTCACTATCAACAAGACGCAGAGGGCGAGCGTGTTGCGAAAGCTCCAGCACGAGCTCCACATCCTGAAGGGGCGCCGGATCGCGCTGCTAGGGTTAGCGTTCAAGCCGGGCACGGACGACATGCGGGACGCCCCGGCCTTGGATATCACCCGGCGGTTACTCAAGGCAGGCGCGGTGGTCTCCGTTTTCGACCCAATCGTCAAGGCGCTTCCAGAGGAGTTCGTGGCCGTCCGGATGGCAAGTGACGCCTACGATGCGGCCAACAGGGCGGACGCGGTTGTCGTGGTAACAGAATGGCCGGAGTTCCGCCTGATCGACCCTGCCGGGCTGTGTGTGGTCATGCGCGGTGACTTAGTCGTTGATGGCCGAAATTGCTTGCCAGAAGGTAAATTTGTTGGAGCGGGCCTGCGGCTTGTTGGGTTTGGCTGGTGATATCTGGCCAGCCCGCATCCATTTCCAGCTGAACGGTCCGACCACGTCGGCGACGTCGCCCGCGGACGCATCGACGTGAAGCCCGACCGACTTCGATTGCTTTGGGCATGGAAAGTACTTCTTCTTCGAGAACTGTGTTACCAACACCAATCGGCCTGAGTACTGTCAGGGATTGATCCGCACCCGGGGAGTCAGGAGCCAAGTATGACCGAAATGCCAACTGCAACGACGAAATGTCGATTGTGTAGTGAACCCGCCGCGATCGAGTTCCTCAATCTGGGACAACAACCGCTCGCGAACAAATATCCTACGCAAGCTGAATTTGCCACAGAGGACTTCTTTCCGTTGCAGATGTTCTTCTGTTCGATGTGCAAGAACGTGCAACTAGGCACGATCGTTTCGCGGGAGAGGATGTTCGAAGATTACTACTACCTGTCCTCGGTGAATCGCGGACTGGTCACGCATTTCGAGGATCTTGCCCAACAGCTGGCGTCAGCGAATTTTGTCGTCGATGTCGGCTCCAACGATGGGATTCTCCTCAAGCCACTCCAGAAATTGGGTGTCAAAGCGCTCGGCATAGAGCCTTCGATCAACGTGTCCAAGATCGCCAACGATCAAGGTTTAGAGACGCTGACGACCTTCTTCGACATCCCCGCTTCCGAGGCGATCGAAGAATCCCATGGAAGAGCGGATGTTGTCGTCGCCAGCAGCGTGTTCACCCATCTTGAAAATCCGAGTGGATTTATCGAGGCCGTGAAGCGATTGCTCACTGACGACGGCACGTTCGTCATCGAGGTCGAATACATTGGATCTATTCTGGAGACGATGCAGTTCGAGCGCTTCTATTTGGATCGGATTTTTTACTACTCGCTGACGTCTCTCACGAAGTTGTTCGCCGCGCACGGCATGGTTGTCACCGACGTGCGCGAGATTACGCCGCACGGCGGCTCATTACAGGTGTTCGTGCGACGGGCGGGCCGGCAATCCTCTTCCGACGCCGCGCGCCGACTCCTCGCGCGCGAGGAAAATGATTTAACACTGGACGTTTTCCGTGAGTTTGGGCGCAATGTCGATGTTCAAATATCCGCTTTCAAAGATCAGCTGGCGGAATACCGGGAAGCCGGTTTGCGAGTTGCCGGTTACGGCTCGCCCGCTAGGGTGGCGACGATTTGTAACTATGGTCAGATCGGACCCAGCGAAGTCCCGTTCACCGTCGACGACAGCCCGTTGAAACAGAACAAGTTCACCCCGGGCACCCACATTCCAATTGTTCCCAAGAGTTACCTGGACGAGAATAAGCCCGACGTGCTCATCGTCTTCGCATACGAGTACTTCGACGACATCAAGAAGAAGACCGACGGGGCATACCGGTACTTGAAGCCCATTCCACCTACAGAGTTGACATAGCAGAAGGATCCTTTGCATGCCTGAACATTTCATTATCCGTAGCGATACAGAAGCAATCATCCAGGGGATTGGGGAAGATGCCCATCTGCTCTCGGGAAAAACAGTGCTGTTAAGTGGAGGTGCGGGCTTTCTTGGCAAGAATTTTCTGCGGGTATTCAAGCGGCTCAACGAGACGATTCTGGAACAGCCCGTCCGCGTGATCTCGGTCGACAACTTCATCACGGGCGATCCAAGCACCTCTGACCGCGACGAGAATATTGCCGAGGTGTGGGCCGACGTCAGCTATCCACTGCCAGTGCGCGAAGACATTCACTACATCATGCATGCTGCCGGCTTGGCTTCGCCGGTCAACTACATGAAATATCCGGTCGAAACCATCGAAAGCGCGGTTTCAGGAATTAGGAATCTCCTGGATCTGGGACGCCGGAACCCGTCATTAGCAGGTTTCTTGTTCTTCAGTTCGAGCGAAATCTACGGCGACCCCGATCCGCGCTTTGTGCCCACTCCCGAGACTTACCACGGTTACGTCTCGAGCATCGGCCCCCGGGCGTGCTACGACGAGTCAAAACGGCTGGCAGAAACAATCGCAACGATCTATCACCAGAAGTACGGTCAACCCGTAACGATCGTCAGGCCTTTCAATGTGTTCGGACCCGGGATGAAGCACAACGATCGCCGCGTCGTTCCCATGTTCACCTATCAGGCACTGAACGGCGAGCCGATTCCGGTACACGGCGACGGACTGCAAACGCGAACGTTTTGCTACACGACGGATGCGATCACCGGGTTCTTGAAGGTGCTTCTAAAAGGTCGCCCTGGCGAACCGTACAACATTGGCAGTGCTGCCAACGAAATCTCGATGCTGAATCTAGCCGAGTTGTACGGAAAGCTCGTTCCAGGCGCAACATTTCAGCGCATCGACTACCCAGACTCCTACCCGACGGGCGAGCCTCAGCGACGCTGTCCGGATCTCTCCAAAGCCCGTGAAGAGCTGAATTATGAACCGCAGGTCCACGTCGAAGAAGGACTCGCACGATTCATTGCCTGGGCCAGTGACGATGCGTCTTACCGGAACGGCGCATGCGAATCGCAGTGATCGGCCGGGGAACATGGGGTAGCAAGATCGTCCGGACGCTGGCGACGATCGACGATGTGGAGCTAATCGCCGAATCGAGGAACGTCGATGTCATTCTTCGTCGGCAACCCGCCGGGGTTCTGATTGTGACGCCCTCCGCAACTCACGTCGAAGTCGCGATTCCATTTGTTGAGGCTGGTGTGCCGACGTTCATCGAAAAACCTTTGGCCACCACGGTGGCCGGCGCGATCCGCATTCGCGAGGCAGCGTTGCGTTTTGGGACACCCGTTGTTGTGGGACACGTGCATTTGTACAATCCCGCGTTTCAGGTTGCCAAAAAACTACTGCCTGAAATTGGGACTGTGCAAACCGTGTTCTGGGAGGGAATGAATCACCATCCACGAACCGATTCATCGGTGCTGTGGGACTGGCTTCCCCATGGTCTCTCCATGGCGCAGTCGCTATTCGACGCGAATCCCGATCTCGCGCAGGCCTGGGGCGTCGGCGCAGCGGTGGGGTTCAAGTCGGCAATCGCCAAATTTGTGATCACTGGCGTCCCGTTCATCGCGAATGTCAGTTGGGTCTCGCCTCTTAAGCGTCATCGCATGACGATTATGGGCGAGGACAACTCGCTGACCTTAGACGACACCGCGGAGAGGAAGCTTTCGCTACGCAATGCCCAGGGGACGTCGTACCCTCCCTACAGTGATGAACTCCCGTTAACGCGCGAACTTGAAGCATTCATCGACGTGCTACGCACTGGGGGGCTGGATCCGATCCAGCTTGAAGGTGAAGTTGCGATTGTGCGAGCGATCGCCGCAGCGGAAGAGTCCGCACGGGATGATGCTCGATTGGTGGCAATACAGTACTGACCGTCATGCCAACCCTGCTTCAGCCGCTGGCCGGCATGGTCCCGTGATCAGCCGACCACCTGATCAAGAATGCGACCGCGGTCATTCGGTAGGCTGAACTTTCGATAGAGTTAGCAACGTCGCCGCTGCCTCGGTAAGGAGGGGAAATCCATGACCAAGCGTGCGTTGATAACGGGCATCACGGGCCAGGACGGTTCGTACATGGCGGAGCTGCTGCTCGGAAAAGGCTATGAAGTGCACGGGGTAATACGTCGCGCGTCGACGTTCAATACGGCGCGCATCGATCATCTATACGATGACCCCCATTCGCCCGAAGCCAGATTGTTTCTTCATTACGGAGATCTAAGTGACGGGGTCCGATTGGTGACGTTGCTTGCTGAGATTAATCCTGACGAGGTCTACAACCTTGCTGCGCAATCCCACGTCCGGGTGTCCTTCGACGAACCCGAACACACGGCCGACACCACTGGAACTGGAACGATCCGGATGCTCGAGGCTGTGCGGTTATCGGGGATTGCGACGCGGTTCTATCAGGCATCCTCCTCAGAGCTCTATGGGGCGACACCACCACCGCAAAATGAGGATACGCCCTTCTACCCGCGTTCTCCCTACGCGGCTGCCAAGCTTTACAGCTATTGGATCACCAGGAACTACCGGGAGGCATACGGAATCTTCGCGGTCAACGGGATCCTGTTCAACCACGAATCACCTCGTCGCGGAGAGACATTCGTTACCCGAAAGATCACCCGTGCGGTCGCCGCCATCAAGGCGGGAAAGCAAAACTTCGTATATTTGGGCAACCTCGATGCGGTACGCGATTGGGGGTACGCCCCAGAGTATGTCGAGGGCATGTGGCGGATGCTGCAGATCGACGAACCCAGCGACTACGTTCTGGCGACAGGCGATGGAATGACGGTACGGGAGTTCGTTCAGATTGCGTTCGAGCACGCCGGCCTCAACTGGGAGGATCACGTGCGGTTTGACGAACGATACCTTCGCCCCTCCGAGGTCGACTCGTTGATCGGTGATGCGTCGCGAGCCCGCGAGAAGCTTGACTGGGTACCAACCGTCCGCGGTCCGGAGCTTGCGCGCCTCATGGTGGATGCTGATGTTGAGTCACTCGAGCATGCGGGCAAGAAGTGGATCGACACCGTTCATTTGGACTCATGGGGGACACCAACAGCTCGGGTATCTACCGCGCGATGACGGTCAGCGTCCATTATTCGCCTGGTTCGCTTGACCGCCACGCGATGTTCTACGTCGCCGGGCACTCCGGGCTGGTCGGCTCGGCTATTGTGCGCAAGCTTCAAGCGTCGGGGTTTGAGAACATAATCGGCAAGACGTCAGCTGAACTCGACCTGAAGAATCGAGACGCGGTCTTTGACTTCGTCGCCGAGGCGAAGCCGAAATACGTCGTGCTCGCCGCTGCCAAAGTCGGTGGGATTCTTGCCAATAGCACCTACCCAGTGGATTTCCTCAGCGACAACATACGCATCCAAGTCAACGTCCTCGATGCGGCGCGCACTGTAGGTGTGGAGCGGCTGCTGTTCCTCGGATCCTCATGCATCTACCCGAAGTTCGCTCAACAGCCAATTCGCGAAGAGTCTCTGCTCACCGGCCACCTCGAGCCGACCAACGACGCCTATGCGATCGCCAAGATCGCGGGAATCGCGCACGTTCAGGCGGTGCGTCGACAATATGGACTGCCGTGGATCTCGGCGATGCCTACGAATCTTTACGGGCCCAACGACAACTTCTCGCGAACGAGCTCGCATCTGGTGCCCGCACTGATTCGGCGCTACGACGAGGCGGTGGGGTCGGGTGCGCCGTCGGTGACTAACTGGGGCACCGGCTCGCCGCGACGCGAGTTTTTGCACAGCGAAGATATGGCCGACGCCTGCCTGTATTTGCTTGAGCACTACGACGGACCAGACCAGATCAACGTCGGCAGCGGCACCGATGTCACAATCCGGGAAATTGCCCAGACGGTAGCGTCTGTCGTCGGCTATACCGGTGAGACTGATTGGGACACTATGAAACCCGATGGCACACCCCAAAAGCTTCTCGACGTCTCGAAACTCGCGCGGTTGGGTTGGACATCAAGAATCAACTTGCAGGACGGCATTGAGCGTACCGTCGCCTGGTATCACGACCATATTGAGGCGCTACGCAGGGCATAGCCCCAAATTGCGACCTCCCGGCGGTGATTGCCCGGCCTTGCGGCTCTAAGGCTCGTTAGATTGGCCGAACCCTCTCGGGAGGAGGTGCCGGAAGGCTCGGCGCTTTTCGATTGAGTGTTCGGGCTCGTGAAAGAGATCGACTCCTACGTCTGGTCTCCGCACAGGATCGACATGTCTGGACCGGCACCGAATCATCTACAAGCATGGAAAATTGACTCAACTCGTTTCATGCATGTTCGTCCCGTCGACCACATGCTTGGTGCCTTCATCCTGATCGTCTGGGGGGTCTGAGCGTGGTGTCGGCGACGCCTGAAAGATAACCCCGTGTCGACGTCTGAATTCTGACCCCCTGCCACTGATCCTCGGCTTACCGAGCCGAGGGAGATGAAGGGTGTTATCCGTGGAGGACTGGGCTGAAATACGCAGGCTGCATCGAGCGGAGGGGCTACCGATCAAGGCGATCGTGCGGGTGTTGGGCATTTCGAGGAACACGGTGCGGGCGGCGATCGCCTCGGACGCGCCACCGAAGTACGAACGCACACCGGCGGGGTCGATCGTCGATGAGGTCGAACCGCGCATTCGTGAACTGCTGCGAAGCTATCCGAGGATGCCGGCGACGGTGATCGCTGAGCGGATCGGCTGGGAGCGCGGGTTGACGGTGTTGAAGGAGCGGGTCGCCGAGCTGCGCCCGGTGTATCTGCCGCCGGATCCGGCGGGCCGGACGAGCTACGTAGCCGGGGAGATCGCTCAGTGCGATTTGTGGTTTCCGCCGATCGAGTTGCCGGTCGGGTTCGGGCAAGTTCGTCGCCCGGCGTTGCTGCCGGTGTTGACGATGATCACCGGATACTCCCGTTGGCTCTCGGCGCTGCTGCTGCCGACTCGGTCGGCACCGGATTTGTTCGCCGGATGGTGGCAGCTGATCGAGGGGTTGGCCGCGGTGCCACGGGTGCTGGTCTGGGATGGTGAAGGCGCGATCGGTCGATGGCGGGCCGGGAAGGTCGAGCTCACCGAACAGTGCCAAGCCTTCCGGGGGATGCTGGGTGCGAAGGTGGTGGTCTGCAAACCCGCCGACCCCGAAGCCAAGGGTCTCATCGAACGCTGTCACGATCACTTGGAGCGGTCGTTTCTGCCGGGACGCTCGTTCATCTCACCGAAGGACTTCAACGCTCAACTGCAGCACTGGATCTCGGTCGTGAACACCCGCCGACGTCGAGCGTTGGGATGCGCCCCGACCGAACGGATCACCGCTGACCGCCAGGCGATGCTGGCCCTGCCGCCGGTCGCACCGGCGACCGGGTGGCGATCAGCGACCCGGTTGGCTCGCGATCACTACGTCCGCCTCGATGGCAACGACTACTCGGTGCACCCCTCGGTGATCGGGCGCCGTATCGAGGTGATCGCCGACCTGGCCCGGGTGCGGGCAGTCTGCGACGGCCGAGTCGTGGCCGACCACGAACGGATCTGGGCGCGGCATCAAACGATCTCTGATCCGGCGCACGTGTCGGCTGCCAGGTCGTTGCGCCGCGAACGGACCGCGGTGCTGCACCCGGTGGCCGAACTCGCCGTCGAGCAGCGGGCCCTGAGTGACTACGACACCGCACTCGGACTCAACGGCCTCGATGGTGGGGTGGCGTGATGGCCACCCGCGCGACCGCAGCCAAGCCTGCCCGCGACCTCACCGCCGAGGTGGCCTACCTGACTCGGGCGCTCAAGGCACCGACGCTGCGCGAGTCGGTGGACCGCCTCGCTGAGCGGGCCCGGGCAGAATCGTGGAGCCACGAGGAGTTCCTGGTGGCGTGTCTGCAACGCGAGGTCTCCGCACGCGAGTCACACGGCGGTGAGGGCCGAATCCGGGCGGCGCGGTTTCCGGCACGGAAGTCTCTGGAGGAGTTCGACTTCGATCACGCCCGCGGGCTCAAACGTGACCTCATCGCCCACCTGGGCACCCTGGACTTCGTGGTCGCCAAGGACAACGTGGTGTTCCTGGGCCCACCCGGCACCGGCAAGACCCACCTCGCGATCGGACTGGCGATCCGGGCCTGCCAGGCCGGACACCGGGTTTTATTCGCCACTGCCGCGGACTGGGTCACCGTGCTGGCCCAGGCCCATCACGCCGGCAAGCTCAAGGCCGAACTAGTTCGCCTTGGCCGTTACCCGCTGCTGGTCATCGATGAGGTCGGCTACATCCCGTTTGAACCCGAAGCCGCCAACCTGTTCTTCCAGCTGGTGTCCTCACGCTACGAGCGAGCCAGCTTGATCGTCACCTCCAACAAACAATTCGGCCGTTGGGGCGAAGTGTTCGGAGACGACGTCGTCGCCGCAGCCATGATCGACCGCCTCGTCCACCACGCCGAAGTCATCGGACTCAAAGGAGACAGCTACCGACTCAAAAACCGAGACCTGGGCCGCGTCCCGGCAGCGGCCACGACAACCGAAGACTGACCGACAACCAACCAGCAGGGGTCAACTTTCAACCGTCGAAAAGGGGTGAGATTTCAGCCGTCGTTGACACGTGGAGCGAGAATTTCGTAACGCGGTATCGTGATCCTCCATCTATTTGCGAAAACGCCACGCCCTTGGGTTTGGCGCAGACGAACTGCCAGATCCGGCTCCGGCCGCGGCGGCTTGTGGACCTGTCGGCGCTCACGCCGCCATACTCGTTGATAACATTCTGAAGCGGAGAGAGGGGCCACATGAGAGCGCTCATCTGCGGCGTTTCAGGCCAAGATGGTGCGTATCTGGCGCGTCTGCTGCTCGATAAAGGCTATGAGGTGGTGGGCACTTCGCGCGATGCGCAGGTCAATAGCTTTGGGAACCTAATGATGCTTGGAATCCGTGATCGCGTGCACTTGGAGTCCATGGCAACGACAGACTTTCGTAGCGTGCTCAATGTGATGCGCAGAACCGACCCGCATGAGATCTATAACCTGGCCGGTCAGTCGTCGGTCGGTTTGTCGTTTGATCAGCCTGTAGAAACCCTCGAGAGCATCGCTCTCGGTACCACAAACTTGCTGGAAGCGATACGTTTTCTCGACAAGCCGATTCGTTTTTACAGCGCCGGCTCAAGTGAATGCTTCGGAGATACGCAAGGCCGCCCGGCGAATGAGCAAACACCGTTCCACCCCCGCAGCCCATACGCGGTAGCGAAAAGTACGGCGCTGTGGCTCGTCGCGAACTACAGAGCGGCATACGGTCTGCATGCGAGCACCGGCATACTTTTCAATCACGAGTCACCCCTGCGCCCAGAGCGTTTCGTGACAAAGAAGATCGTCGCTGCGGCGGCACGTATTGCCGCGGGCGAGCGATCACGTCTTGCATTGGGAAACCTGGAGATAAGGCGAGATTGGGGCTGGGCGCCCGAGTATGTAGACGCGATGTGGCGGATGCTCCAGCAGCCTGAAGCCTCTGACTTTGTTGTTGCAACGGGGGAAAGCCACAGCCTCGAGGAGTTTGTCGAGGCTGCGTTCGCGTACGTTGAACTAGACTGGCGCGAGCATACTGAAATTTCGGAGGCATTGAGGCGGCCAGCGGATCTTGCTGAGGGGCTCGGTGACGCTTCCAAAGCACGAGATATCCTCGGCTGGTCGGCGACCCGTCGGATGGGCGACGTCGTCAAGGCAATGATGGAAGCGGAGGTAGCGCGACGCATGCTGGGGTGATCCCGCGCAGTTGCGGTTTCCTGAGTCCGTGACCGGCTTCGCCGAATGCCCGTTGGCCTATGCCAACCCTCCACCGTCCCTACTCCGGTTTCTGGGCTGGGCGCGATCGCACTTTTTGGCCGGTCGGTTTATCCTCGGGAAGCCCCTTTATTTAAGGGTAACTGGTTACTTATTCGCACGCGTACATCGATGAATCAACATTGGTAGCTGCCAATCGGGCAGGTCATGAAAATCCAGAGACAGGGGCCTCAAATTGCTCCCTCACCGCTCTGACAAGAAAATTAGGTGACCACTAGGGGGCTGCTGCGCGAACAAGTGACATCTGAGATGGCTAACCCCGTGTTGACGACGGTTGAGAATTCGGCCAGTCGCGATGGGGTGGTTTCTAGGCGCGGTCGCAACACTTCTCTAGATTCTGGAGGTTGTGTTGGCATCGTCGCGTCGGGTGAAGAAGGGGCCGGGGCGTCGTCCGCAGTCGGCCAAGCGTCAGCGGTTCATGGAGTTGCGGGCACGCGGGTGGAGCGTGCGGGCGGCGGCCGCCGAAGTCGGTGTGTCCCGGTCCTCGGGTACGAACTGGTCGCGCGGCTACAAGACCTACCGCAACGGCGTTTTAGTCGGCTTCGTGGAGCCCCTGGATCGCTTGGCGGTGCGAGAGGTCAGCGCCCGATACCTTTCCCAGGATGAGCGCATTGAGATCGCCGATTTGCACCTGTCCGGGCTGAGTGTTCGGGCGATCGGTGAGAAGCTCGGCCGGGCACCGTCGACGATTTCACGGGAGCTGCGGCGCAATGCCGTCGCGGGGCGCGGGTATCGGCCCTTCGATGCTCATCGTCGGGCTACCGCACGTCGAGCGCGTCAGCACCGCCGGCGGCTGGACACCAACGAGCAACTCGGCGTCGTGGTGGCCGAGCTGCTTGGCCAGCGGTGGAGCCCGCAGCAGATCAGCCGCCATCTGCGCCAACGTTTCCCCGACGACCCTTCGATGCGGTTGTGCCACGAAAGCATCTATCAAGCTGTTTACCAACCAAATTCGCGTTTCCTGCGTCCCTCGCGCCTGGTGCACCGGCACTCGCCGCTGCGAACCGGCCGAGATCACCGCCGGGCCCATCAATGTCGGAAGCGTCGGCGACCACGGTTCCAGCAGCCGATGCTCACCATCCACGATCGGCCTTTCCCGCCCGTCGACCGGTCCGAGGCCGGGCATTGGGAATCTCAATGGTGTTGTCAAGCCGCCTGAGTCAGGGATGGCGGTGTCGCGGTCCATGTCCGGTTCTCGCGTATCAGTGCCCACAAGACGTCGATGCGGCGGCGGGCTAGGGCGATGACGGCCTGGGTGTGGGTGGCGCCGTGAGCGCGTTTTTTGAGGTAGTAGTCGCGGTTGGGTCCGGCGCGCATCATGCTGGTTTGGGCGGAGAGGTAGAACACGTGACGCAGTGATCGGCAGTAGCGCATGGGGCGGTGCAGGTTGCCCGTTCGCCGGCCGGAGTCGTTGGGTACGGGTACCAGTCCAGCGGCGGCGGCGAGGTGCCCAGCGCTGGGGAAGGCGCGTAGGTCGTTAGAGCCGACCAGGAGCGAGGCACCCAGGAAGGGCCCGAAGCCGGGCATGGACTGGATGATCGCCGCGTGGGGATGTTCGGCGAAGGTCGTCTGGATCTGGGCATCGAGGGCTTTGAGGGCTCTTCGCAGTTAGCAGTGGCACTGGTGCCGGCTGGGTGTGACTCGCCGTGATTGGCGGGTGCAGGCCCACCGTACGCGGCGGCGTTGGTTGTCGGGGTTGCGGAAGCCGAAGGCGATGCATCCGACGTGCTTGACGATGCGGTTGTAGCCCTCGGTGCGGGCGTTGGTCAGGCCGGTCTGCACCGCGGCGATGATGGGTTCCTGCCAGTTCTCGATGGTGCGGGCGAAGCTGATCACCTCGGGTACC
>Ga0210003_1002526_pt1 | contig 15331 bp, 18 predicted proteins | sample LantaG_FD_182804 | JGI IMG/M metagenome (GOLD analysis project Ga0210003, IMG submission 182804) | Deep subsurface microbial communities from Baltic Sea to uncover new lineages of life (NeLLi) - Landsort_02402 metaG (SPAdes) (version 2) | ecosystem: Environmental > Aquatic > Marine > Oceanic >... | reverse complement strand
AGGCGATCCATTCACTACGATCGGCAGGACTGTCCTGCCGTGAGATCGCAAGACGTCTTGGGATCCACCGGGAGACGGTCTCTCGGCACCTGCGACTGGGCCGTGAGCCGGTTTCAAAACCGGCCAGTGCGCCGATTTTCCCGGCCGGGTCCGAGGCGGGCGTGGCCGGTTTTGGCGCGCCATCCGGCCCGGAGGTTGCCGGTTATGAGCCGCCGACCGGCTCACCGCTGAGGCAGGCAAGCGCCGCGAGCCCTTGGCTCGCGTGGCTTCTTGAGCAGCGGGAGCGAGGGCTGTCGGCCAAGCGGATTCATCAGGACCTCCTAGTCGAGCATTCCGCCGCCGCCGAGGTCAGCTACGACAGCGTGCGGCGGCTGCTCAAGAAGCACGGGGCTGCTCCTCCCGTGCCGTTCCGGCGGATGGAGAGCCCGCCGGGGTTCGAAGCCCAGGTGGACTTCGGCACGGGCGCTCCGGTCGTCGGCCCCGATGGTCGACGACGCAAGACGCATGTGATCCGGGTCATCCTCTCGCACTCTCGCCGAGGCTATAGCGAGGCGGTCTTCACGCAGTCAACAGACGACTTCATCCAATGCCTGGAGAACGCCTTCGAACACTTTGGGGGCGTGCCCCACACGATCGTGATCGACAACCTCAAGGCCGGGGTACTCAAGGCCGACTGGTACGACCCCGAACTCAACCCGAAGCTCGAAGACTTCTGCCGTCACTATGGCACGACCGTGCTCCCTACGAAGCCGAGAACGCCACGGCACAAGGGCAAGGTCGAGCGGGGCGTCGATTACGTGCAGGAGAACGCCCTCAAAGGGCGGACGTTCCCCAGCCTCGACGCCCAGAACCAGCATCTCCAGGAGTGGGAGAGACGCACAGCCGACACCAGGATTCACGGGACCACGAAGAAGCAGGTGCTGGCCTACTTCAACGAAGCGGAACGGGCAGCCCTCCTGCCGCTGCCACCGAACCGCTTCGAGAACTTCCGTGAGGCCAAGCGAAAGGTCAGCCGCGACGGCCATGTCGAGGTCGCCAAGGCGTTCTACTCGGTGCCCCCCGAATACCTCGGCTGGGAGGTCTGGGTTCGCTGGAACGGCCGCAGCGTCCGGGTGTTCAACGACCGGATGCAGCAGATCGCGATTCATGCCAAGCGGGACCACGGCCGCTACAGCACCGACGCCCAGCACCTCGACCCCACGAAGATCAACGGGCTCGAACGCGGCATCGCCTATCTCCTGGGCAAGGTCCGGTCGATCGGACCCCAGACGCATGCCTGGGCCGAGGCCGTTGTCGATGCCCGGGGCATCGAAGGCCATCGGGTGGTGCAGGGGCTCCTCTCGCTCACCAGGAAGCACACCTGCGCAGAACTCGAACGAGCCTGCGAAATAGCCCTCGCCAACCAGTGCTATCGCCTGCGGCTGCTGCGACAGCTGATCGCGCGGCAGGCCGACAGGCAGCAGCCACTCGAGTTCCTCGCCGAGCATCCGATCATCCGGCCACTCGACGACTACGCCGCCGTGGTCGCTCGGGCGATCCATCGCCGCCAGAGTCGCCCATCCCTGGGCGAAGGTTTTGGGAGCCATGGCACAGGCATCCATCCCAGCAGCCAAGACCGTCGCCCCGCAGGGGTGAACCCACGGGGCGACGGATGCCTGTGGTCCGGGTATCGCTCATCGGGTTGCTCCTCAGCAGAGCCCGACTCCTGTTCACCGGACACGCCAAGCGTAGCTCCCGATCCGTCAGCGTGACGGATCGGGTTTGTTCTGTTTCCTCTCGGCCCAGGAGCCACCTGCCATGCACGACCACCTCCGCTCCATCCTTCGTCAGCTCCGGCTCTCCGGGCTCGCGGCCTCACTCGACGTCCGGATTCAAGAAGCCCAGGCCAGTCGCCTGAGCCACCTCGAGTTCCTCGAACTCATCCTCCAAGACGAAGTCGCCGTCCGTGATCATCGCCGGATCGACCGCCGCACCAAGTTCGCGGGCTTCCGGGATCTCAAGACCCTCGATCAGTTCGATTGGGAGTTCAACACCTCGCTCCCACGCAGGCAGCTCTTCGAGCTGGCCACCTGCAAGTTCCTCGACGACGCCCGCGACATCCTCCTCATGGGGCCACCAGGCACCGGCAAGACCCATCTCGCCCAGGCGATCGGCTACGCCGCCATCAAGCAGGGCCGCACCGTCCTCTATCGTTCCGTCTTCGACGTCGTGCGAGACTTCCTCCACGAAGAAGCCCTCGGCGATGACGATGCCACGCTCGCTCGCTACCTCCGTCCTGACCTCCTGATCATCGACGACATGGGGATGAAACAGCTGCCCAAGCGGAGCGGCGAATACCTGTTCGAGATCATCATGCGCCGCCACCAAACCAGAAGCACCGTCATGACCAGCAACCGGCCACTCGAGGACTGGGGCAAGCTCCTGGGCGATGTGCCGAGCGCCTCGGCCATCCTCGACCGCTTCCTTCACCACGCCGAGATCATCGCCTTCCAAGGTCGAAGCTACCGCCTGCGGAACCGGCTCGGCGACGATCCGAAGCCCAAACCCAGGCCGGCCGACAACCCAAAACCGGCCAGCGCGCCGACCGGCAATCGTCGGCCCAAACCAGCCAAAGACGCCGATGATGCAACCGATCAGACCGCTACGACCTGATCATGCCCCTTGCCAACAGGACCGAACAAGACGATTCTTCCATCCAATACCCCCCACCCGGTGGCCGGTTTTGGGCGCCGATGAGTGGCCGGTTTTGGCGCGCCGAATGACATCGTCGTGCCGCAGCCCAGGGCCACGGCGGGTGACCCAACCTATGCCACTGGCCGTTTACATGGACGTGCATGTTCCAGCCAGTGTTTCGGAGGGGCTCCGTCGAAAGCAGATCGATGTCCGCACCGCCCAAGAAGACTCCCCGGGCCGAATGCCGGACGAGGACCTGCTCACGCGGGCAACAGCTGTTGGGCGGGTGTTGCTCACGCAGGACGCCGACTTCCTCAAGATCGCGGCGGGATGGCAGCAGCAAGACATCGCCTTCAGTGGGATTCTGTTCGCGGCCCAGGGTACGCCGATCGGACGGCTGATCGAGGACGCCGAGCTCTGTCTGGCGGGCATGACCGCAGACGAGTTTCGCAGCCGCCTGATTCATCTCCCATTGCGATAGCCGCCAGATTTTCCTCGTCCCGGCGACTATTGTCGGAGGTGAGTTGCCTCTGCGCGCGGCTGCTCTCGTGAAGGAAGGGACCGATCTTCATCGATCGAAACTCGAGGCCAACTGGGCCGCACGCCGACGAACTTCCCGAGACGTTCCCTGCCGGCTGAGCAAGGCGGTTTCGCACGACACCCGATTTCCCACGGCATTTTCGGCCCATCTCCGCGTCGCCCTTCATCGCAGGCGGCTCCGCCGATCAGGACGAATAGGCCCTGAAACGAGCGAAAGCGTTCGCGGAAAAGTTCCAGGCCTACGACCATGAAATCCGTTTCAGCAGGCTTTCGAGTTGTTCCTGCACCCGCTCATCGGGCACTTCACGCAACGTGAGGTACACCGACAGTGGATCGGCGATGTCGCGATCGGTCAACGTGCAGGGATCGTACGACCAAGCCTCGATTTTTACAGTGGCCTCGTCCGGTTCGGCCACGATCCGAATCGTACGCCTTTCGACCGCTTCACGGACGGCAGGGGCGGCCATGCAGAACGTGGGAACACGGTCATCTGTGATCTTTGTTGTTCGACAGAGGGCCGTCATTCCGGCAACCAAGGCTTTGGCGGGAGGCTTGTCCCATCGTGCCCAGTGGGACGTCCGTAACGGTGTGGCAAGCCAGGGCAGGGCCTTGTCCCACAGTTCGCGGCCGGCGAAACGGAACGCGAGCGAAATCGCTCGGCCGGTTTTTCGAGCATGGCACAGCCCTGCCGCCTCGAGTTCAACCCGCACTTTCGAGAGCATGATCGGCGAATAGCCGGTTGCCAAGGCGATGCGCCTGAGGGGCCAGCCATCGAGGTTCTCCCGCTCGAGATGGTAGAGCAAGACGACCTGTGCGGCGGGAGTGAGTCGCTTTGTGGCTTGCCTGCGCTGAAGGTTCTGTCGCTCCCGCAGATCCATGAGTGCAAGGGGCAGAAACGTCTGGCGTTCAGGGACGATGAAGGGCACCCGAAGTTGAATGAGCTTCTGCCGTGTCCGCGACTGCAGGCCGGGAAGCACGAGAACCGTCGGCTTCCCCAGGTCGCCTGTGATTACTTCGGCATGTGTCGCGTAGGTTGCGGCTGGCGTCGCGTCCTCGTGCGCGGTCTCGATGGCAAGAACCCAGTCCCGGCCCAGGATTCGAGCGCGGTAGCACCCGTACCGCTTACGGAGATAGAGCGGCAGTTTTTCGTGCGGTGCCTTCACCAACTCCGGGCGTTCACCGGTGAGGTCGGCAAGGTACGAGAGCAACGAGTCGGCGGGGGGCGGCATTCTATGTACCCTCGTAATGCACACTACACACAGCAAGTGTAGTATGAAAAACGGGTGTATAGAAGCGCGGGGCGAGCGGCGATTCTGCCGGTTTTTCTGCGGCGAAAACCGTTGTAAGCAGCGACTTTTTGATGGCTTTCGCATTTCGCGAAACACGAAGGTAGAATCTTCGTATGCACCTCAAACCCCAAGACCTTGTGGCCGCTCTCAAACTCGCTCTAGGCCCCTCGCTGACTTATCCCCAGTTGGCGGTCGGCCTCAGCCTGAGCCTTTCGGAGGCCCACGGCGCCGTTAAACGGGCACAGGCGGCAGGCCTTCTCCTCTCCGACCGCCAGCCGAACCGGCCGGCCATTCTCGAGTTTGTGGTCCACGGCGTCCGCTATGCGTTCCCTCCCGTGCGAGGCGGGATTACCCGAGGGATGCCCACGGCGCACGCGGTGCCGCCACTTGTGGAACTTATCGTTCAGGATAACGACCCTGTACCGGTGTGGCCCGATCCGCAGGGCGAGGCTCGCGGTGCATCTTTTAAGCCGCTTTACCGCGGGGCACCGAAGGCGGCGCGCGAGGATACAAAGCTCTATCAGTGCTTGAGTCTCATCGACGCTCTTCGAGGAGGTCGGGCCCGGGAGCGGAAGCTGGCCAAAGAACATCTGACGAGGCTGCTCAATGGCTGACAGAGACACGCCGAATCTTGTGCTGCTCCGCGACGTGGCTCAGCGCATTGAGTCGCTCCTGCCCCGCCTGGCATTTCTGGGCGGGGTCGTGGTGGACCTTTTCGTGACCGAACCCTCGGCCCGGCCGAGCCGTGCAACCAAGGATGTAGATGTCGTCATCGATCTTCTTCACTACGGGCAGTACGCAGAGACCCTGCGCGAGGAACTCCTCCAGTTCGGCCTCGAAGAGGATATGACGAAAGGCGCCCCGCGTTGCCGCTGGCGATTCAGAGATGCACCAAGGCAAATCGTCGACATCATGCCGACGAAGGGCGATGTCTTGGGCTTCTCGACTGAGTGGTACGCCGAAGCCTTTCAGTCGGCCAAGCCGTTTCAAGTGCCTGGCGGCCCAGTGATTCGGCTGGTCACGCCGCCCTATTTCCTCGCGACAAAACTCACAGCCTTCCATGACCGAGGCAGGCAGGATCCGATGATCAGTCATGACCTCGAAGACATCATCACCGTGGTCGATGGCCGCGCATCGCTCGTCACGGAACTTGAAGCTGCGCCGCCCGAGGTGCGGGCGTTCGTCGCCGCCGCGTGGCAGGGGCTGTTGGAGACGGGTGGCTTGCCAGCCCTGCTCGAGGCCCACCTGGGCCCCGACGAAGCAAGCCAAGCGCGCGCGGGCCTCGTGTTGTCGCGAATCGAAGCCATGTCCCGCATCTCTCATCAGTGATCAAAAACGTCGCGCGGACGCCCTCGTTAGTTGACCCAATAAACGTGCAAACGATGCATGAAAAGGGTCAAGGAATCGAAAGTTTGCAGATGCGCGCGAGAGGCGTTATGAAACAGAAAAATAGGGGTTCCAGGATTTCGAGCCAGCCCCGCCGGAAGCGGCTGTGGGTCGAGAGGTCGCAGGTTCAAATCCTGTCGCCCCGACTGGTTGGAAGGGCCTATAATCAGGCATGTTGGATACCCACCGACGGTCGGTGGTGCCCCCGGGAATTCAAAGTTATCCGGTCAAATAATCCGGTCTGACCGGATTACTGACAGGAATACGGTTTCCGGAGGGCATCGTGTCACGTCGTCCCAAGGGTTCTCTTCCCGCGCTCCAACACCACAAACCCAGCGGCCGGGCCCGCGTCACCATCAACGGCCGCGACCACTGGCTTGGCAAGTGGGGCTCGTCCGAATCCCGCCTCGCCGCCGGCCAAGGCACCGCCGGCCGAGCCCACGACGCTCACCATCGAGCCCGGCGTGTCCGGCGGGAAGGTGACGCCAGCCGCGGGCGTGGCAGGCGACATCGACGACCGCATCTCCAGCGACCTGACCGTCTCGGAAATCTCGCTCCGCTATCTGGAGTACTGCGATACCTACTACCGCACCCCGAGCGGCGAGCGGACGAGCACCTATGGGAACGCCCTGCAGGCCGCCCGGGCGCTGCAGCTCTGTGCGGCCGCTTTGGCTACGCCTCAGCGACCGCACAGGGCTGGTCTATCTGAGGGTGAATCCCTAACTCAAAACTGGTATCGCACCGGGGCGCAGGTCAGAGCGGACGGTGGGCCTGGTGGGTGGAACAGGCGCACGCGCCATCGAGGGGCACTCGCCTAGCTCATACAGGCCTCAATCACAGCCACTTCGGGGGCGGGCGATGAATCAGCAACTCACGGCTGAGATCGGGTCTGGGTTCCTTCGGACAAAGATTGCCGAAGTAGCAAAAACCTTCATTTTTCAGCACGATTCGCTAAACAGATCAAGCACCGAAAAGGAAATGGTCAGAAACTCTAAGACTTCGATGCAAAAGCGGCATTAATCCAATAAAAATAGCCACTGGGGCATCTTTCCCGATCGGGAGATTTTCGGGCTATTTGGTCCAAAAAGTCAGATTATTTCCCGATCGGGATATTTTGTGCCATAATGGATTCGAAGACCTCAGATATTTCCCGATCGGTAAAGAAATGCCAGCCCGCTTCATAAATCCCTCAGATTTCGGCCATGTTGTGCGATCTACCCGCAAGGCCTGTGGAATGCGACAGGACGAACTCGCGGGTGCCGCAGGCGTCGGCCTACGGTTCATCGTTGAGTTGGAGGGCGGGAAGCCTACCGTGCAACTCGGCAAAACGCTTCAGGTCTTGTTCGCACTCGGATGCTCCGTCGAGATCAATCCGCCTCTCGAACCGTTGGGGGGCCGTAAGCCGTGAAGCGGGTTCTTAACGTCTGGTGGGACAAACGAATCGTCGGCCAACTGACTGAGAACCGGCATGGCGAGCTTGGTTTCGTTTATGACCCGGTATGGCTTGCAGACCCCGATACACCTCCCCTCTCTACTTCGCTGCCAAAGAGAGAGAAGATCTTTACGAAAAGGGAGTGCCGGCCATTTTTCTCCGGCCTGCTTCCCGAAGAGGGCCAGCGAGAAGCAGTCGCCCAGTCGCTTGGTGTATCCGTTGCGAATGACTTCTCGCTTCTCGATCGGCTAGGCGGCGAAGTCGCGGGGGCGGTCGAGCTGCTGCCGCCCGGAACGCCGTCGTCAGTCGTGCCCTCCCAGCAGCTGCCAACGCGGCTTGATGACACGGCCTTGCTCGAGGTCTTGAACGACCTCCCGCGTCACCCCTTTCTCACGGGCGAAGAAGGATTGCGGCTCTCGTTGGCCGGTGCGCAACCGAAGTTGCCTGTGGTTCTCGTGGACAACGCGATTGCACTGCCTGCACCGAGACAACCCACCACACACATCCTCAAGCCCCCCATCGAACGGTTTCATGGCACGACCGAGAACGAAGCATTCGTTATGCGACTCGCTCGCGCGGCCGGACTCAATGTCGCTAGCGTTGAGCCGCGTACCGTCAGTGGCAGGAAGTTTCTGCTGATCGAGCGGTATGACCGCTTCTCCGGTGCCGACGGCCACGTGCACAGAATCCACCAAGAGGATTTCTGCCAGGCACTTGGGAGGCCGCCGGAGAAGAAGTACGCCTGCGACGGAGGCCCTACTTTCGCGGACTGCTTCAACCTTCTGCGCACGTGCTCCACCGCGCCGGCATTGGACGTTATCGCACTGCTCGATGCCGCTATCTTCAACGTGGTCGTTGGCAATGCCGACGCCCACGGGAAGAACTTTTCGATTCTCTACCGAGGCGGTTCTCCCAGGCTCGCACCGCTATACGACCTCCTCTGCACCACCTACTATCGGAGCCTTTCGAAGTCTTTTGCGATGAAGCTTGGTAAACGGGAAACACTTGGTGAACTCGACGCCAAGGGGTGGGGGAAATTCGCCCTTGATGCCGGCATGAGTTGGCCGTTCGTTCGGCAGAGGGTCCGACACATCGTCGGACTCGTCCAAGCGAAGATCGAGTCGGTAATGGCCGAGTTCGCGTCACTCGACTTGGACCAGGCGGTTGTGGGCGATCTTGCAGTCTTGATCAGGGAGCGGGCTGCGGCGTGCGAACCGACCCTGACCAAGTAACCACCCCTTCTCCGCCCCCCAACGCCTCCGTCTGGCTTTTGAATGGCCCCAAGACAGGTCCACCAACAGGCCCCATATCGGCCCACCAGTAGCCCTCGGCATCTGGCTCGACATGGCTCGCCCGGGTGATCTGCAACTTCCCGAGTTCCCGAAGGTCCAGTGCCTCGTCGTAGATGCCAGGTCAGAGGTCGGAATCCTCAATCATCCGGCCAATCGGTGTGCCCTGCAACGCGAACAGCGGACCGCTGAAGGGAATGCCACGCTGCTGCCACCGTGCCGCGATCTCCAGGAAATCAGCGTCTTGCGTCAGCACGACGCTGCCAAGGGTCGTCGCTCGCTCCAGCAGCTCTTCGTCGGATAGCTGCCCTGCCGCGTCGGCCTGGGCCGTTCGGACATCGAGCAACTTGCGCCGTAGCCCCTCTGTGACGGCGGCAGGCACATGCACATCCATGGAAACGGCCAGCGACATTGGGGCGGATTACGCTCGGCGGTCATCGGCCACGGCTTGACGCCGCAGCAACTCATCACGCGAGAAAGGCTCGGAGCTTCGGGCCCGTTCGGCCCGCGTTTTCCCGGCTTCGATCGTAGCCACGATGGTTTCGTGGTGGTCATGGAAGTAGGCAAGTGCCGCATAGACCTCGGCTGGCCGCAGATCCGGATGCTGCCGCAGAATCTCTTCCGCTGAACATCCGTAAAAATACTGTTCCGCAGCGATGTGCTCGACGGTGTAGCGAGTGCCTTCGATGGAGGCTTAGCCGTCGGCGTTGAGGATGACGTGGGGGTATGTTTCTGCAGTTGCCATCGGATGCTCCCGCCGTTGGGAGGCCGTCATTCTATCGTCTCGATTGAGCTGCCTTCTAGCCGACAATCGGTTAGCAGTGCGGGCGGGCTCGAAGCACACGACGGCTCATGAATCCTCGGAGATCGTGACGGCTTCGCGGCGAACGGTCGGCTCGAGACGTGGGTCCAGTCGTGAGCAGAAGTCGACTCTACGGCCGAGGATTCCTGCCAGCTCGTCGCCGTAGCCGAAGAAGCGAAATCCGATGCCGCGCGTTGACTCCGGCTTGAAATCGGCCAGGACATCGATGTCGCTGCAGGCCGGATCGAAGTCATCGCGGAGCACGGAACCGAACACGCTCAGGCGAACGATGCCACGGTCGCGGCAGAAAGCCACCACGCGGTCACGGTCGAACTGGATTGGTAGTTTTTTGACGTCGGTAACCATTCAAATTCCAGGCCCGTGACGCTCGTCATGATATCGATGCGGCTCGGCGCGAGGCCGATTTGGTAGAGCACGTCGGGCTCCGAAAAATCCGCCGCGTTCATCTTGGAAAGCGGGGCCCGAAAACGCTGCAAGGCCCGCCACGTGCGGCATGCATTGTCCGGCGCGGGCTTCACCCACAGATCGATATCAAGAGTGGCCCGCACGTGACCGTGGGCGGCGAGCGCATATGCACCGATGAGGAGGTATTCAACGGCCTGGTCTCGAAACGCTTTCAGAATTTCGACAAAATGCGGATTCATCCAGCAGAGCTCCGGTGAGGGCCCAGGCCTGTTTGGTCACCTTCCAGCACAGCTCGATTCGCTCGGACGGGGAGAGAAGGGAATAGTCGGCCTTTGGTTCTGGCTCACCGACCCGGCCAACCCACACGGGCCATTCCGACCGATCGGTGCCGGCCGGTTCGAGCTCTTTCGCTGTCGGAGTGTTCGAGTGGAGAGATGGCTCGGTCATACCATAAGCTTATCCCGGGATTGAAAACGGGACGGCACTGAAAACGGGACGCAGGACCTTTTGGCGCTGAACGGGGGCGCACGGCCGCGGGCGATGCGTGCGGCTACCATCCTCGGCCACGCGCCCCTGCTCGCCGAGGCTCCCGACGCCCTCGAACCGCACAACACCGTCACACTCGCCGACGTTACAAACATAGTGGTCCGCAGCTTCTTCCCGCCGATGAGAGCCCGACGAATGTTCTGGAGCCTGCTCACGATCGCGATCGGCGTGTGCGCGGGGCTGAGCCTCGTGTTTCTCATCTTCCAGCGGTCGTTCATCTACATGCCGACGCCGGTGACCCCCGCCCACGCGCAGGCGTTCACGCTCGAGGTGCAGGCCGCCCAAGTGCGGATCTCCTTCCGGCTCCACGACGGCCCCAAGGCTCTCGTCTACTTTGGCGGCAACGCCGAGGACGTCGCCTCCACGGTGCCGGAACTTGCCGAGCTGTTTCACGACCGGGCCATCTACGGCATGCACTACCGCGGCTACAGCGGCAGCTCCGGCCGCCCGGCGGAGACAGCCCTCCGGAGCGACGCCCGATCGCTGTTCAAGCTCGTGCACGGCCGCCACCCAGACGTGATCGTCGTGGGCCGCAGCCTCGGTAGCAGCCTCGCGGTCCAGCTGGCCGCCGAAGAGCCCGTTACGCGGCTCGTGCTCATCACACCCTTCGAGAGCATCCTCTCGATCGCCCAGCGGGTAGCTCCGTTCCTGCCGATGCCGCTCTTGCTTCGCGATCGGTACGAGTCGTGGCGATACGCCCCGAAGGTCACCTGCCCGACGCTCGTGATCGCCGCGTCCCACGACGAGATTGTGCCGCTGGCCGACACGCAGCGGCTCCTGGCAGCCTTCCCACCCGACGTGGCGACGCTCCGGATCTTCGACGGCACCGACCACAACTCCGTGTCTGGTGAGGCCGAGTTTGGGGAGGCGCTAGTCAGCGGCAAGTGACTCGAACGCAACGTAGGTTCTACGGGTGCGACGACTCGACGAAGGCTCGAAGGGCCTGGATCCAGCCGAGCGGGCGAGATGGATCCTGACCCGCTCTGCGGAGCAGGACATCATGGCGTTCAGGCGGCATACAACACCCGGCCCTCACGACGGGCAGCGTGTTCTACCGTGCCGGGCGTCACCGAACGCTGCTCGAACTCCCCTTCGCTGACGACGAGCAAATCCACCGGCATGACGAGTCCCTTCTCGGTGCCCAATCATGACGATCGACGGGGCGGCCGAGATGCTCGCCGTGCATCCGATCTTCGGCCGGCTCGACAGCCGCGGCGGCTACGCCATCGTGGCGATGCATCTCCAGCCGCCTCCACTTTCTCCTGCGCGAGGCCAAGACCTGCTCCGGGCGGTGTCCGAGCACCACCACGCTCCAAATGTGAGAATCGCCGTTCACCGCGAGTTCGTCGAGCGGATGCTGCCGACACCGGGCGACGGGGGAGTGGCTCGACCTCGGCCGGCACGGCCCAGGCGAGAACGCCCGGGCCGTGGCCGTGCTGGGTGGCGGGTTCAGCCCTTGGGCTTCCCGTCTTCGTTGAAGAATCGCTCGAGCGATTCGAGCGAGTCGACAGCAGCCGCGAGTGTGTCGGTCCACTTCCGGATCTCCTCCTGCAGGTCGGAGTGCTCGCCGATCCCAACGGCCTTGGTGAGATAGACCTCGAGGTTGGCGATCGACTCGTCGCGCTTCGCGGCGTAGTGGGCCTTGGCGGCGGCCAGTAGACGGTTCATGGGAAAATCTCCTCAGGGGGTTGCTGTCAGTCGATCCCCAGCGACACGACGACAGCGCAACAAACAGACACTCCACGAGACGATAGCGCACCCACGGCACCACCGCAACCCTCGCCGAGCAGAAAGAAGCGAACACGATCCCCGCACGGTGCCGAAACCGGACGACGCGTCGACTCGTGAGAAAGAGAATGAGTATCAGCATCAGCAGCGATGCGGTCTGGCGCGTCGTTCGCCGGCCGATCGGCGGCGGTGCCAGGCTGGAATGAACGCGGCTTTCGTCCGGGCTTGGCATGGCTATGATGCCTGGTGGCAATGAACGGCTGAGACCCGTTCGCCGGGCTCTGCGGGATGCTCTCATGCGTACGCGACGATTTCTGCCTGCCGTGAATGTTGTGATCGCCACCGTCGTGGCGGCCACGGCCGGCACCCGGTGGCCGGCCGTCGCAGCCGACGTCGAGACGCCGGCCGGGGAGCGAACTGCCGCCGCTGCGTTCCGCCTGCCGCCCCGGCCGGAGCGGTCGGCCGACGAACGCAGCCGGCTGGCCGCGGAACTGCGGGCGATCTACGCGGGCGACGCAGCCGGCTGGCCGAGCGGCCGCTACGTGCTCTCGATCGCGGCCGAGGGGATCACGAACGCGGCGGGCACGACGATCCTCGACGGCGACTGGATCACAGGCGAGAGCACGTTCGCGGCAGGCTCGGGCGACGGTGAGGCTGGTGGCACCTTCAACTTCTTTTTCAACGCGCTCGTGGGTGACGTGAACGGCAACGGGTCGATGAACCCGACCGACATCAGCGCGATCCGCAGCAACCTGACCTCGCCGTTCACCACGCCGCTGCAGTCGGACAGCTCGAACTACCGGCTCGACATCAACGGCTCCAACGGGCTCAACTCGGCCGATCTGAGCCAGACGCGGGCCCAGCTGACCTCGGCCTTTGGCACGAGCCTGGCGAGCCTGCCGCCGGTGACGGCCCCGACGGAGCGGTCGGTCCAGTCATTCGCTGTGCTGGCCGACAGTAGTGAAAACACCCTCTCCATCGGACTTTCAGTGAATGCCTGGGCTTGGTACGGGATTGAGGCTGCCTCAGGGACTGATGGAAAGGGCAAAAGGCACGCAGTTCGTTGAGGTTGTAAAGCCCGCTGGAGAAGCAGGCCAACGGTATTTTTGTGAACACGTACGTGTGCGCACACCACAACCACCCTTGCGGCCCCTGATAGCCTCGGCCGGCGGCCATTTTGTCTCCGGGTTGAGGGTTGTAGGATGCGGATCCAGTCCGAGGCGGAATCCGAGTTGCAGGCAGGAGCCGCATGTCATGAGGGCGTCGATCACCGAGTTCCAAGATGCCTGCGGCGCCGTGACCAAGCATCTTCACGTTCGCTACGGCGTCGCGGTGGAGGTGGCGAGCATCAAGCCGCCGCTGAAGGGCGATCTCGACGGCAGCCGGATTCTCGTCGCCGATCACAACACCGACGAGGAGCGGCTCTTCTTGGTGGCGCATCTCTTCGGCCACACGGTGCAGTGGAACATTTCGGCCGAGTTGCGGCGGCTGGGAATGACCATGGGGCCTCCGGCGGCGAACATCATGGACTTCGCACCGATGACCAACATCCCGACGTTTGGCATGTGCATGTCGCCGGCCAACCCGATGGTGGCAGCCGCCACGGCCGCAGCGCTTGGCGTGCTGACGCCGATGCCCTGCATCCCAGTCACCACGCCGTGGACACCGGGCGCGCCGATGGTGCTCGTGCGAAATTTTCCGGCACTCGATGCCGCCTCGAAGTGCATGTGCGGCTACGGTGGCCAGATCAGCATCACCACAACCCAGGTGAAAGCAGACGTCGGCTGAAAAAGGTGTCAGGACTCTTTGTTCGGCTCGAATCAAAGGAGGCGGTGGCGTATCTCCAGAATGACTTTCCGCGCGATATCGAGGTTGCCAGGCTCAACACCTCGGAGGAGCAGTGGTGGACGGTCCCGGTGAACGTGATCGAGTCGCTTCTGGGGGTGTCAGGCAAAGTGCCGTTCGCGAAAATCCAGAGCAATGCGCAGCAGCTCAGCCCTCTCATCGGCAAGTCCAATCCGAGGTTTTCGACAGGCATTGGCAGGCTGGTTCCACTGAAACAACCATCGACCATGCATACGATCTTTTCGGAAGAGTGGCGCAAGTGGCAGCGGCCGCCGCCGGTCTGATTGCCTTCCAGCTCTCTTGTCCCAGGCTAACACTCACAACGCGACCCGCTCCTTGAAAGGAATCCATGATGCTCGTGCGACGCGGATTGCAGGCAGGCGCCTCCAGCTGCGGGTCTTTTAGCGAGTGTTGGATGGAGGGCGGCCGAGTATGATTGACGTATGATCAGGAATGTCGATACCTACCGCCGTGAGTCTGAGCGCGACCGCTGGGAGTCATTGCGGCGAATGACACCCGAGGAGTCGATCGCGGTGGGGGAAGCGCTCCTGACCTCCGAGATCATGAGCCTGGCGGTGTTTCCCGACGACGACGAGCCTCGCAGCCTCGCGATCTCCCTGGGGATCGAACCGCGGGATGCCCGTAGTAGAAGCGGGGGTGCCGGTGGCGCAGAGCGAGTTTGACGACTTCTGCCGCTTTGCCTTCGCGTTTCTCGACGATCGGGGCACGCGGTATCTCGTCGTCGATGGCCTGGCGGTGATGGTCGTGGGCGAGCCGCGGACGACGGCTGATGCCGACGCGGTCGTGTTCGTGTCGATGGCCGAGGCCGAAGTGCTGATCCGGCAGGCTGCCGAAGCCGGCTTCGAAGTGCGGGAGGATGTCGAGCGGCCATGGGCCCATGGAATCGCCTGCGGCGGGTGCTCGACATTGTGAAAAGCTAGCGGGCTTCAGCACAGGTCTGCTCTGACGGACCCCTCGTCGCCGGTCGCGTGGTTGTGGAAGTGCCATTGACCATCGTATGCTTTCGTGCGCCGAATCCTCTTGTGCAGTGTGTTCTCCAGGTTGTCGCGTGCCCTTGAAAGGGACTCATGATGCTCGTGCTCCCGTGCCGCCCCCGTTTCGGTGCGTTGTCTGTTGTCATGCTTGCCATGGTCATGGCCGCCGCCGGTGCTCCCGCCGGTTCGCCCGCCGGTGAACCGCAGCCGGATGCTCAAACACTCCATGCGACGGAGAAGGAGGCCCTGCGTAGCGTGCTCACGCGGGAGCAGCAGGCAGCTTACACGCCGCAGCAGGCGCTCGACACTCTGCTGGCGGGTAATCGGCGGTTCGTGGCGGACGACCTCACGCAGCGAAACCACTCGCAGCGGGTCCGCGA
>Ga0210003_1002525_pt1 | contig 15353 bp, 11 predicted proteins | sample LantaG_FD_182804 | JGI IMG/M metagenome (GOLD analysis project Ga0210003, IMG submission 182804) | Deep subsurface microbial communities from Baltic Sea to uncover new lineages of life (NeLLi) - Landsort_02402 metaG (SPAdes) (version 2) | ecosystem: Environmental > Aquatic > Marine > Oceanic >... | reverse complement strand
CCTCTCCCTCTTTCCATCCATTCATCTCTCTCACCGTCCCTCTCTCACCGTCTCCCCCTCCACAAAATCTAAAAAAATGGTCCAAAGGTAAAGGGGGAACTACACACGAAAAAAAGTAAATTGTTTTTGCTCTCCACTCTCTCTCTCTCTCTCCACTCTCTCGCGCGAAGAGGGAGGGCGTTCTCTCTCGCTCTCTCGAGGTGGTATCCCGTTTTTTTCTCTCTCTCCGTCACTGCCTCTCTCCCTCTCCCTCCCTTTCACCACCAGCGCCACGTCAAACGAGACAAGGAAGTAAATGAAAATCGCGAAAAGGGGCAAAAAAAGATAAAGAGAGGAGCGAAAAGCGAAGAAAAAGAGAAGGAAAAAGACTGTCTCTCATCATCTCTCCCTTTCCTCCCTCCGTCGTCTCGTCCCACCCTTCTCTTCATTTCCACCCGCCCTAGGCCGAAACCGCCGCGACCTCCTTCTTCACGATCTTCTCGTACACCTCGCGGATCTTGAGCCCGCAGATGGTCTGGAACAGGCCCGTGCCGTTGGTCGACCCGGGGAACGAGGAGTTCTTGAGCATCTGCTGCGTGATCTCGCCGTAGAACTTGGACGACGTCTGCGAGAGGTGCGACTCGACGTAGATGAGCTCCTCGAGCTTGTCGAAGGCGCCGTCCATCTCGAGGACGGAGACCTCCTCGCCGTAGTAGGTGTCGGGGCTGTAGAATAATGGCGGTGGCGGTTATTTTTTGAGGGAAGGGAAAAGTGAGTTTTTTTGTCGCAACGAAGAAAAGAAAGAAGAAAAACTCGAAAAGAACAAAAAACTTCAAAAACTCCACAAGACAAAACTCCTCACCCGTAGTAGAACTTGATGCCCGGGAACGAGCACGTCAGCTTGCGCCCGCACGGGATCCACGAGATCGTCGAACCCTGGTCGAACAGGAACGCCGGGTTGAACAGCTCCTTGCCCTCCTTCTGGATCAGGCGCACCCTCAGGATCTTGCCCTCCTTCTCGTCGGGGACCAGCTGCGTGGGGAGCACCTGGATGATGATGTCGGCGAGCTTCTTCTGCGGGTCGATGAACTTGTCAAAGTCGGGCTTGCGGCTCTCGATCGACGCCTTGATCGACTCGAGCGAGTGGCCGCGCTCGGCCATGTCGCGCTGCACCTTCCACGCGAACTTGATCTCGTCCGAGATGTCGAGGTAGATCTTGAGGTCGAGCAGGTCGCGCACGCGCTCGTCGTAGAACGGGTGCAGGCCCTCGATGACCAGGATCTTGGGGGCCTCGATCCTCTCGGCGGGGTCCAGGAGGCCGGACACGTGGTTGTAGATCGGCTTGTCGACGGCCTTGCCCTCGCGCAGGGCCTTGACCTGCTCGTACATGAGGTCGAAGTTCTGGCCGCGCTCGTCGAGCGCGGTGATCTTCTCGACCTTGCGGCCGTTGCGGTCGTGGGCGTGGTAGTCGTCGAGGCAGATGACGGTGGTCATGTCGGAGATGAGCGTGTTGGAGTCGGGGTTGCCGCCTGGAAGTTGGTGTGGAGGTGGGAGGAGGAGAGAGAGAGAAAGAAGAGAGAGAAGAGGTCGAGAGGAGAGGTGAGCGTTTTTCTTCTGGCTTGCGTTTTTTCCGTTTTTCGGACGATCTCGAGGGCGAAAAAAGGCAAATTTCAACTCACCGGCCGGGGGCAGGGGGGCGCCGCCGAAGACGCCGGTCATGCGGCGCATGAAGGTAGACTTGCCGCAGCCTGAGATGAGATTCGTAGGGGAGGTGAAAAGAAAAAGGTGAGCGGAAGAGAGAGATGAAGGGAGAGAAAGAAGAGAGCCAACGCTTGGTCGTCGGCGGTTCGCCCTTTCCGCTAAATTCTTCTTGATCAATTTCACGCACCAGAGTCGGCGGCGAGGCCGATGACGACGGTGCGCTCCTCGGCGCGGACAACGACGGTGCGCGCGCGGTTGGCCTGTGTGAGACAGAAGAGGATTCGAGAGGAACGGGAGAGGGGAGGCGTGAGAGGAAGAGGGGGCTGATCGCGCGTTCGGCCGTAGTCGTCGCCGTTGGTTCGTCGCGGCTCGTGTCGAGCCTGGTCTTTTTGGCGTCTTCTTTCATCGCTTCGGACGCGCTCAAGCAAGGCGCTTTTCGTCCATTATTTCCGCGAAACGAGCAGCCTTTGATCTTATCTCGCGCTCTGCCTCAGAGGCGAAACAAACTAGCCTTCAGTTGGCACGAGAAACGCGGCTGTTTGATTTGCTCTCTTGTTCTCTCTCTTCAGAGAGCAGTCGCGTCGACGCTCTCTCGCTTTTTTCCCTTCTCTTCGCCGAATTAACTTTTGCGTTCGCAATACTCACCGTGCGGCGGGCCGGGGCGGTCATGCGCTGTGTTTGTTGTGGATTGTGTTGCGAGTTTGTTTGTGAGCTCGAATGGAGAGAGGAATGCGCGACGAAAAGCGCCGCAAAACGAGGCGGGATCCCAAAAGGAGAGAGAGAGAGAGAGAGAGAGAGAAAGACAGAGCAGAAGAAGAAAAAAAGGCTGCTCCTTTCTCCCGTCTCCCTCTCGTCTTGATCTGCGCCTCTACTCGCGTATGCGCTTGTGCGCTCGCTCTCCAACTCACCACGGAGCGCATGGACAGGGTGGACTGCATGATGGAGAATGCGACGAAGAAATCGAAGGGGCGGGGCGTGACGCGGCGGGGGAGGGGAAGGGGAGTTGAATTTGTGAAGAAAACTGGAGAGAGTTTTTCTTTTCCACTGGAGAAAATTTCTTTTTTTCCCTTCTAGCCAAGCCCCTCTCTCAACCTCACCTTTCCAGCTTCGAGAAAATCTGCACGCCCCTCATTCTCGAGACCTCCGACCCTCTCGAGACCCTCCCCGACCTCTTCTTCTCTCGCTCCTCCGGTCCCGAAAAAGAAAAAGGGACCGATGCGTTTCAGTTCTTTCCTTCTCTTTCGTTTTACAAAGCTCGTGTCCCGAAGTGCTTTTTTTTCATTCAGCACTCGCACACGCCGCCGGTTCTCTACCCGAGCCTGCGCCGCCTCTTGCTCGCCGCCGCCGCGAGCGCGGCCTCGTCGTCCGCCGACGCCCCCTTGCTCGCGCTCGCGTCCCCGAACGCGCCGGCGACGTCCGCGCCCCGCTCGACCTCGAGGATCTCCCTGATCTTGCCGAGGTCGGAGTCGAGCCTCTTGTCCTCCTTGTCCGTGGCGGGCTTCCTCGTCCTCTTGCCCTTTTTGCTCCCGGAGGCGGCGGCGGCGGCGGCCGCCTCGGCCGCAGGGTCGGGCAGCGCCCGCTGCCCGCCCTCCCCTTGCTCTTCCTCTTCGTCGCTGTACGCCTCCCTGCCGAAGCCGGCCATCCCCGGGTAGAGCTCCGCGTAGGCGTCGTCGTCCTCCTCGAGCCCGCCGGGGGCGACCGCGGCCCGGCGCGCGGCGCGGTCCCCGACGCCGTCGGCGCGCCGGCGGAGGGAGGCGGCGGCGCCTGCGGGAGCAGGTCTCTTCGCCTCCGCGGCCGCCGCCTCTGCCTCCATCGACCCGCCTCCGGCGGCGGCTTCCTCGAAATCCTCCGCGGTAGGATAAGCAGAGCCGTAAGCTACCTCCGCTGCGCCAGAAGCGCCCAGAGGGGGCAGGGCCGCGGGCCCGGCGACGGCCCCCTCAATCGTCGGCTCGTAGTCGCGGCCGGCGTCGCCAAAGATGTCGTCGTCGGCGTCGGCCGGCTCCGCTGCCGTCCCTCCCCCTTCTCCTTCTTCGTCGTCCTTCTCTCCTTTGCCTCTGCCCAATGCTGCTGCCGTAGAAGAAGCGGCTCTGGCCGCTTTGGAGGCGGCAGCGGCGTCGACGGAGAGCTCGGCGCCCCTGTCCTCCCCTCCTCCGAAGAGCGGGAAGGGGGCCGCGGCGGCGGCCGCAGGAGCAGCGGGAGCAGCGACGGCGCCGCCCTCCTCGTCCCCCCTGCCCTTCTTCTTCTTCTTCTTCCTTCCGCCAGAGGCGCCGCCGGAGACGTAGAGCATGATCTTGGCGAGGCGCTCGAGCAGGCCGTCGGGTCCTCTTCCTCCTCCGCCTCCGCCGCCGCCGCCGCCGCCGCTCCCCCCTCGCTCCAGCTCCGCTGAGGAAACTAGGGCCCGGGGCTTGGGGCAGTCGGCGGCGGCTCTCACGAGCGTCGCCGGGGCCCCAATCTCGAGCGGGAGGCCCAAGCCGTGCGGGAGGGCGTCCCTGCGGCGGCGAGGAGGAGGAGCGGCGCCGCCGCCGCCCTTTTCCTGCTCTTCGTCGTCGCCGCCGCCGTCGCCGCCGTCGCCGCAGGCTCCTCCGAGGTCGAAGAGGTACACGGTCCTCTTGGGCAGGAAGGCCTCGGCGGCCCTCCTCGTGTCCGGCTTCTTCCTCTCCCGCGCGTTCGACGAAACGAGCAGAGTCGAGAGGGCAACCCGCCCGAGCTCGCTCTCCGGAGTCGGAAGCGGGAGCGAGGAGGAGGGGGGCGGAGCGGCTGCTCCTCCCTCGTCATCGCCGCCCGTCTCGGCGTCTTTTCCCTCGCCCCCCCCCGCTCCCCCCTCCGCCTCTTCTTTCGCCCTCTTCTTCTCCTCCCTCCGCATCTTCTGCAGGAGGGCAAAGTCCAGGCCCCTGACCAGGTGCGTGTGCTCGACGTCGCCTCCCAGGAACTTTGTCTCCTCGGCGGTGAGCGTGACGGCGGCGGCAGTGGTCGCCGCTGCTGCCCCCCCGGGAGCAGAAGAAGCGGCGGCGGCGGCGGCGGCCGAGGGCAAGAACAGGGGGCCCGGGGGAGGGGCCGGCGTCGCTCCCCCGGCTGCCGACGCCGCTGCTGTCGCTGCGGCCCCGAATACGCCGAGCTCGATGTCGTCGTAGTCCGGGTTTATCCCCTTGCGGCGCTCGGCGGCACGGTCGCTGTGGGGTGTTTTTGGAAGGAGGAGGAGGAGGAGGAAGAGGAGGGGAGAGCACGGTGAGCTAACCCAGTTGAGCTGTCGTTCTCTCTTCCTCGCTCTCTCTTCTCTTCTGGCTCTCTACTTCCGTCCCCCGCGCACCGGTACTTGGACCCCCCGTCACCGTCCCGCGACGAGAGCTGCTGCTGATTCCTGCGGCGCTGCTGCTGCCCGGCGTTGTCTTTCTTCTTCTTCGATGCCGTCGCCGCATCGGGCCTCGGCGCATCGAGGAGCGCCCGGAAGTCGGCGTTGGTCATCGGCTTCGCGGCGCGAGGGGCGTCGGCTCCTGCACCGACACCGCCCCCGTCACCGCCGCTGTCCGACATGGCGGCACGGGAAGAAGCGAACGAGCGCCTGGAGATGAGGAAAACGAAAGGTAACGAGAAAAAAAGTGATGGTGATTTCACAAAGCGCAGAGACGAGCGCACTCTCGGCTATCCTTCTCTCCCCTCTCGTCTCTCCGTTTTCAATCCATGGAAACGCCGCCGCCGACCAGAGAACAACTCGAGAGAGACGTCGCCAGGCTCGAAGGTTTGTTGTTTATGCGATAGAGGGAGAGAGAGATTGGAGAGGAGGGACGAAGAAGAGATGCGATTGGAAAGACGAAAGAAACGACTCAACCTTGACACTCTCTCTTCCCAACACCCCCACCCGAAGCCGAAGCCGCGCGCGAAACAGAACAGCGACAACAACAAGGCGCCACAGCAGAAGAAGCAGAAGGACAGGCCCCGGGGACTCCAGGAGGCGCTGCGGAAGAAGGGGACGAAGAAGACGACGAAGAAGACGACGAAGACGAAGACGACGACGACGACGTCCTTGAGTCTGACGACGACGACGAAAACACGACCGAGGCCGAGAAGCTCCGCCGCCAGGCCAACAGGGAGGCCGACGTCAAGCTCGCCCAGAGGCTGCTGGGGGACCTCCGCGAGGAGGTCGCCTCGCTGGAGACGGACGAGTGGGAGCACGAGAAGCCACGGTTTGGTTAAAATTTGAGTTGAGAGTGCCTTTTTTCCCTCTCTCCCTCTTCTGCTTCTCTCTCACGACCAAAAAAAGGAGATGGAGAGGCGAGAAGCGGCCTCGCGCCGAAGCGGCCTTCATGTTGGCAGCAGCGACGACTCATCCGTCGAAGAGATCGAGAGGGACGCGGCAGAAGCAACCGACCTCGACGACTTCCTTCTGCTCCTCGACGACGACGGCAGCGGCGACGACAGCGGCCACAACGGCCTCTCTTCCGTCGACCCGCGCTCCCTCGCGCTCTTCGCCGACGTGGCCACCCATGAAGCCCCTGCTGTGGCCTCAAACGAAGAAGAAGAAGGCAAAGATGAAGAAGGAGAAGCCAGCAGCGATCCCTCCTCGGACTCCTACCGCGGCCCAGGGGCGATCGCCGCGGCCTCGACCTTCGCTGAGGGCTGCCTGTGGCTGCTCCGCGCCTTCGCGAAGACCGAGGAGCTCTCGGCCAGGTGCCGCGCCGTGGCCACGGCCGTGATCGAAAGGGTGAACCCGGCGGACTACACGGCGTGGAAGCTGCGGTGGGAGTGCTCCAGGGCGCTCTCCTCGAGCTCTTCGAGCCGCCCTTCTTCGTCTTCTCCTTCGGCCCCAGCTTCCTCCCCCTCCTCTCCGCCGCCGCCGCCGCCGTCCTTCCTCGCCGAGGAGGCGCGGCTCTGCGCCCTGGTTGCCGCCCGCTCCGGTTTCAAGAACTACCAGCTCTGGAACCACAGGGCCAAGATCATCGCCGAGGCGGTGGGGGAGGGAGGAGGAGGAGCTGGAGGAGGAAGCGACGGGACCAGCAAGGCGGCAGCGATCAAACGCGTCGCCGAGGGCGAGCTCTCCTTCGCCTCCGCGGCCCTCGCCGCCGACGCCAAGAACTACCACGCCTGGTCCCACCGCTGCCTCGTCGCCGGGCTGGTTCGCTCCGTGCCCCTCTGGGAGAGCGAGAGGGAGGTCGCGGGAGGGGCGATAGAGGAGGACCCCGGGAGCGGCAGCGCGTGGGCGCACCGGGCCGCGGCCGTCGGCGCGCTCTTCGAGCTGCTCTTTCGCTCCTCTCCCTCTCCTTCCTCCGCCTCCCCTGTCGCTGCTTCCTCCTCCTCCGGGGAGACGGAGGCGATGCTCGAGGAGGAGTTTGCCCTCGCGTTTAGGCATGCGAGGGAGAGGCCGCACGGCGCGGGGCCCGCGTGGGCGCACGCGAGGGCAGTGGCGGGATGGAAGGAGGCGGCGGCGGTGGCGGGCGCCCCGTCGAGGCCGCGCCACCTCCCGCTGCCGCTAGCCTCCGACCCCCGCTACGCCTCCCTCGCCGCCGGGGTCCTTGAGAAACACCCCGGGTGCGTCCCAGCGCTGCTGCTGCTGCACGACGCGCACGCGCTGAGGGCGCTGTGGGCCGCGGCCGCGGCGAGCGAGGGAGGAGGAGGAGAGGAAGCAGCGGCGGCGGCAGCTGCCGCGGCGGCGGAGGGAGCTTCCTCGGCGGAGGCGGAGGCGTGCCGGGCGAGGCTCGCCGAGGCCGACCCGACCCGCCGAGGGCTGTGGTCCTCTATTGGTCCTCTATCGTTGTGAACCTGTTCAAATGGGTATTTTCAAGGACTCGCGGTGTTATCTTTCGGGGGTGGGGGGAGGCTGAGAAGCGGAGGATGCTTCCCTCCCGAAAGAAATGAAAGAGGTTGACTTTTTCACTGCCAAAACAATTTTCCGTCACAAAAATCGGTTTTGAAAAAAAAAAAAAAATGCTCTCGCCGGCATCGGCCTGTCGAAGCGCGCGCTCCTCTCCCTTCTCCCCCCCGAGTCCTTTGATTCCGATCCCCTGCCCGACATGAGCCTACCTCTCGTCAAGACGCTCTGCGCCGCTGCCGCGGCCCGAAGGAGCCCGGCGTCCTCGTCCTGGGGCCGCGGCGCTGCTGCCGCCCTGGCGGCATCGCCGTCGACCCCGACGACGCTCGCCCTCCCGCTGGGCAGCAACGACCACCTCCCTCGAGTCCTCCGCCACCTCGGCGGCCGCCGCTGCTTCTCCCAAGACCGCGGACTCCCGCTGCGCAGGACCACCACCAACGACATCGTCGGAGGGCGAAGCACGATCGGGGTCTTCACGCCCATCACCGCCTCTCTTTGGATCGAGAGGCTGCGGAGGGAGGAAGGGGCGACGCTGCCGCCGAAGCCGGCCGAGGGGCCGCTGCCGCCGTCGGCCTCGGCCGTCGTGAAGTTGTACAACTTCACGACGGACGCGCAGCTGAGGGAGCTGTACCGCAATCCGTGAGTAATGACTTCTTTTAGGAGGAAGTTGAGGGGAGAGAGAGGTTTGCTTCTTTTCCTCCCCCCTCACGCTCACCTCGAAAGAGAACTATTACAAAAAAACGCCTAAAAACAAAGCTGGAACGGAGTCCGCATCGGCCGCATCCTCGAGGACCTCGACTCCCTCGCCGGCTCCATCGCCCTGAACCACTTCGACGGCTCCTCCTGCGGCTCGTGCGGCGGCAGGAGCGGCGGCGAAGAAGACGAAAAAGAAAACGAGGGGCAGCGCCGGAGGCCTCCCGTGCTTGTCACCGCCTCGGTCGACGCGATCGAGCTCCGGTCCCCGCTGTCCGTCGACGAGGACGTCGAGGCCCGCGGGCAGGTGGTTTACACGGGCACATCGAGCATGGACATCCGCCTGGAGCTGCATCACGCTTCGAAAACCCAAAAGGAAGGAAGAGAGGGAGAGTCCTCTTCAACCTCCCCGGCGCTCGTCGCGCACTTCACCTTTGCGTGCCGCGACGAGGACAACCGCCCGCTGGCCATCCCGCAGCTGGCCCCCGAGACGGAGCTCGAGAGGGAGCGCTTCGCCGAGAGGGCAGCGCAGGCGGAGGAGCGGCGGCTGCGGCGGCGGCGGGCCAAGGCGGCCTCGGCCGTCGCGGAGGCCTCGTCGGCGCCGTCGAGCTCGATGCCGATGCCTCAGGCGCCTTTGCCTGTGGGGATCAGGAGCAGCAGCGAAACCCTCGAAGCGCGAATCGAAGCCGCCGCCGACCTCCTCATCCGCGAGGCGGCCGCAGCCGCGGACATGCCCGCCCTCGCCTCCGGCGACGCCATCTTCTCCAAGCTGACCGCCACGGGCAACACCTTCCTGTGCCAGCCGCAGCAGCGCAACATCACGGGCAGGGTCTTCGGCGGCTTCCTGATGCGCCGGGCCTTCGAGCTCGCCTTCGCGAGCTGTTACGTCCATTGCGGGTTCCGGCCCAAGTTCGCGGCGCTGGAGAGGGTCGAGTTCATGGCGCCCGTCGCCGTCGGGGACCTCCTGCGGCTGCGAGGGAAGGTGCTCCACGTCTCTTCTTCTTCGTCTTCTTCGGCCACGAAGACCGCGTCGGCATCGGTCCGGATCAGGGTCCGGGCCGACGTGGTGAAGCCCGAGCAAGCGGCCTCCGAGATCTCGAATACTTTCGTTTTCGCCTTTGAGGTGCCCCTCCGAGGAGGAGAAAACGGAGAAGAGGGAGCTTTGAGCGTGAAGCGGGTGCTGCCGGAGACGAGGGACGAGGCTTTGGCTGCCGCGGCGTACGAAGTGGTCGCCGCGGGAGAGGACAGTTAGGGGAGGGGTCGAGAGAGAGGAGAGGGTTGCAAAAAACAAAACAAAAAACTTGCGGGGAAAAAATGCACAACACTTGGTTTCGACTCTCGGAGTTCCTCTCTTTTCGCTATACGGAATCGCTCACATCTCTAAGGATGGCTGCTGTCCCTCTCCTGCCGCGGCGCAGGCCCGGAGAGATGCTCGCCTGAGAAAGAGTTGGAACGACTTTCGATTGACAGCCAAGCCGAAAGCTAGCCAAACAAAAAATGCTCCATCGGCTTGTTTTTCCGCTGCGGTCTCTGCGCCAAGGGAGCAGCTTTGCTGAGCTCAAGACGTCCCTCAGGCACGGCATCGACTTCTATCACACCAGAGTATCATTTCTGTCGGTGTCCAGTCGGAGCCGGTCCAGCGGCTTCCATTCGGAGTCCATGGCGGCGTCGATGGCGGCGGCGGCCAACGTCGACGGTGCCGCCGCGGCGACCGCCGCTTCTTCTCCTGCTTCCGCCTCCGACACCCTCTCCGTCGGCGCCTGCGTCGCGGCCTTCCGCGGCCGGGGGCACCTCCTCGCGCGCTTGGACCCGCTCAACAGGGGCGCTGACGGCTCCGGTGGGAGAGGGGTCTGGCTCGGAGAGGAGCAGGGAGGAGGAGCGTCTTCCGGCGCGTGCTCGCGGTCGAGGGCCTGGGAGGACGAGAGGCTCTCGAGGCTGCTCGCCGCTGTCGACGGCGAGGCCGACGACGAAAAGCTCTCCGAGGCTGCGTGCGACGCGCTGGGCCTGAGCGCGAGCGCCGCGAGCGCGACCTTCGACCTCGGCACGCCCCTCCCTCCCCCCGACTCGGGCGACGGCAAAGAAGAGGCGACCCGCTTTTCTCCCCTCGTCGGCGGGCCCCCGTTCAACCGCCGGCACTGGCGCCTCGCCCCGCTGGTGCGCTCGCTCGCTGCCTCCTACTGCGGCACGCTGGCCCTCGAAACGGATCACCTGTCACCCGACAGAGCGGCCTGGCTCATCCGCGAGAGGGAGCGCCTCCCAGCCAGGCCGCCGCGCCAGGAGCGGCGGCGGACGCTGCGCATGCTCTCCAGGGCCGCGGCCTTCGAGTCCTTCCTGGCCGCCCGCTTCCCCAGCTCGAAGCGCTTCGGGCTCGAAGGGCTCGACGCGCTGGCCCCCGGCCTGCTCGCCGCGGCGGACGAGCTCTCCCTGCTCGGCGTGAAGAGGCTCAACGTCGGGACCCCGCACCGCGGCAGGCTCTCGCTGCTCGCCGCGGTCCTGCGCACTCCCGCGGGGCAGATCTTCGCCGAGATGGAGGCGGCTCAGTCCGAGTGGCACGTCGGGGACGTCAAGTACCACCTGGGTAAAGGAGCGACGCTGGAGTTTGACGGCGAGGACGACGATGACAACGAAGACGACGACGTCGGCGGTGGGGAGGCGGCGCGAACGAGGTCGCTCCACGTCTCCGTCGCACCCAACCCCTCCCACCTCGAGGCCGTGGGGCCCGTCGTGCTGGGCATGGTCAGGGCCCAGCAGGCCTCTTTTCCGGGCGGGACCTCCGCGGTCGCGCCCCTGCTCGTCCACGGGGACGCCGCGTTCGCGGGCCTCGGCGTCGTCTTCGAGACGCTGCAGATGGCCGACGTGCCCGGGTTCGGCGTCGGCGGCACGGTCCACGTTGTCGCCAACAACCAGTGCGGGTTCACGACGAGCCCCGGATCGGCGAGGACGAGCCCGCACCCGACGGCGGCGGCAGTCGCGGCCGGTGCGGCGGTCCTGCACGCCAACGCCGACGACCCGGATGCCGTCGTCGCCGGCGCGAGGCTCGCGGCGCGCTGGCGGTCGCGCTTCAGCGCCGACGCGGCGCTCGACGTCGTGGGCTACCGCAGGCACGGGCACAACGAGCTCGACGACCCCACGAGCGCAGCGCCGCTGACAACGCGGGCGATTGCGGCACAGGAGCCCGTTTTGAAAAAGTACGCGCGCGCTCTAGAGCGCGACGGCGACGTCTCCGCGGGCGAGGCCGCCGCGTGGCTCTCGGCCGCAAACTCCGAGCTCGAGGCCGAGTTTGCTGCGTTCAAGCGCGGGGACTACGCGCAGAGCGCCGACGACTGGCTGCGCGGGTCCTGGCAGGGCGACGCTCTCGCGGCCCTGGCCTCGTCGACGCCGCCGCCGCCGCTGGCCGGCGAGGGCGCGGGCCAGAAGCTCAAGCAGCGGTCGGAGCCGACGGGCTTACCCATCGAGACGCTGCGGTGGGTCGGCCGGGCGATGACGACGCCGCCGCGCGGGTTCGCGCCGACGCCGCAGGCCGCGGCGGCGCTCGAGGCGCGGAGGGCCTGCTTCGAGCATTGTGAAGACGACGACGCGCGCGTCGACTTCGCGACGGCGGAGGCGCTGGCCTTTGGGAGCCTGGCTCTGAAGAGGAGGAGGCACGGGGGGAAGAAGGGCGGCGGCGCCGTCTCTGGCGGGAGCCGCGCCTCCCGGAACAACGGCAACGGCAACTCTTCCGCCGCAGCAGCAGCGGGCCTCAACGTCGGCTCCTACGCCATCCGCCTGTCGGGCCAGGACGTCGAGCGCGGGACCTTCAACCAGCGCCACGCCGTGCTCAGGGACGCGCGGACGGGGCGGCGCTGCGTACTGCTCGACGAGATGGAGGAGCAGTGGGAGGAGGTCGCCGGCGGCGGCAGCAAGACGGCGCAAGGAGCGAACCCGTCTCTTCCTCCTGCTCTCCTTCGCGCGGTCAAGCGTCCCGGGGTGCGCCCAGCGCCCAGGAGGGGCGCTCAGGAGCGCGTCGAGGTCTGGAACTCGCCGCTGAACGAGGGCGCGACGCTCGCGTTTGAGTATGGCTTCTCGCTCGGCGCGGCCGGCAGGGCCTTGGTGCTGTGGGAGGCGCAGTTTGGCGATTTTGCGAACAACGCGCAGGCCGTTGTGGACCTGTTCGTCGCCGCCGCAGAGGAGCGGTGGAACCAGCAGAGCGGGCTGGTGCTCTTGCTGCCTCACGGTAAGGAGAGAAGAAGTGAGGGAGAAACAGAAAGTGTGTGTGTTTTGATCGGCCCCAACCCTTAATTTGCTTAACCCTTGAGCTTTGTCTCTTTCGTCCCTCCAAAAAAACTCTCATCTTCGACCCCCCCCTCTCCCGTCCAGGCTTCGACGGCCAGGGGCCCGACCACTCGAGCGCGCGCATCGAGCGCTTCCTCCAGCTCTGCAACGACGACGGCGACGCGCTGCCCGGGGAGTCAGCGAGGGAGCGAGCCGAGGTCGCCGCGGCGTTTGCGGCGCTCTCCCCGTCGCCGTCGAGGAGCGGGCCCCACAGCGGCGGCGGCATCGACCGAAAGCGCGCCTCGCAGCTGCTCGAGAGCCTGGGCATGCCCGGGGACGCCGGCGCCGAGCTGCTCTTCGAGGCCGTCGGAGGAGCGGGAGGAGGGGGACCCGGGGGACCCGGGGGACCCGGGGGGCCAGGGAGGGGAGCGGACCCGCTCCTCCTCGACGAGGCGTCGTGGTCGGCCGCGATGCGCCGCTACCTCCGCAGGCACGCTGAGGCGCGGGCCAACCTCTTCGTCGTCGCGCCCACGACCCCGGCCCAGCTCTTCCACGTGCTGAGGCGCCAGCTCAACAGACCGTTCGCCAAGCCCCTGGTCGTGGCCGCGCCCAAGAGGCTCCACGTGCACGGCCCCGCGACGTCGGCACTGTCCGACCTGGGGGCCGGGTCGCGGTGGCACCGCGTCATCGCCGACGGCGACGCGCTCTCGGACAACACCAGGCACCGGTCAAGGCACCCGACGACCGGGGAGCCCTTCCTCCTTCCGGACGAGCGGGTCCGGCGCGTGCTGCTCTGCTCGGGGCAGATCTACTACGCGCTGTCGGCAGCGAGGCGGGCCCGCCGCGTCCGGGACGTCGCGCTGGTGCGGGTGGAGCAGCTGTCCCCGTTCCCCTTTGACGACGTTGCCGCAGCCGTGGCGAGGCACCCAAACGCCGAGGTCGTCTGGGCGCAGGAGGAGCCCAAGAACCAGGGCGCGTGGCGGTTTGTGCAGTCGAGGGCGAACACGGCGCTGCGGGAGCTGCTCCCGGACGGCGACGGCCCCGGCGGCCTTGGCGGCGGCGGCGCCCGCTCTTCTCCGCCGCGGACCCTGCGCTTCATCGGCAGGCCTCCCGCCGGGACGACGGCCACGGCCTCGCTGGCGATCCACCGGGAGGAGCTCCGGGAGATCATCGACGCGGCCCTGGCGACCGAGCTGAGGCCGACGGGCGCGGAGGGGCTCGAGAAGTGATTTGTTTCCTTTTCGAGGCTCCTTTTGAAACGCTTCCTTTTTCAACATCGCGGGATTCTCATCCCCGGATGCTCTCTCCGCCGTTTTCTTTACTTTCAAGTGTGTTTTTTTACGTCCAAACTGCAATACAAAGGGGAAGAATTTGTTTAAAAAAACAAGGGGAGAGACGAGTTCTCTTTCTTCACGACCAGTTGAGCGCCGCGAGCTGCGCCATCAGGTCGTCGACCCCTGCCTCGGTCGCCGCGACGGCGGGGCCCCGCGGGGCCTCCGCGGCGGGCATCGAGAATTCGACGCCGGCGGGAAGGGAGGGCGGAGGCGGCGGCGGGGGAGCGGGAGCAGCGGCCGCGGCGGCGGAAGCGGCGGCGGAGGAGGCGGGCGGGTCGCCATCGCCGTCGCCGGCCACGCACTCGATCGCCCACTCGTTCTCCTCGTGCGTGGCCTCTTCCGTCCCCTCCCTCGCCGCCTCCTCGGCCTCCCTCGCGTCCCGCTCGAGCTCCTCCGCGCTGGGCCCGCGAGCCTGCGCCCACGCCTGCGCGGCAAGGCAGCTCCCGTTGGGGCACCCGGGGTTGGGCCTCAGCGTCATCGCCGGGAAGAAGTCGGTCAGCGCGGCGTACCCGAGATAGTTCGTGCCGCCGCGGCTGCTGAAACTGCCCCCGCGCCGCTCCGAGCTGCCAAACCGCAGCATCCTTTTGAGAGCTGCCTGCACCATGAGGCCTGCGACGATCCCCATGGTTGTGGGCAAGGACGCGGCGCAGACCCCCTCTCGCTTCAGCGTGCGCTCGTCGACGCCGCTGGCCACGACCAGCGGCGGCGCGCAGGCAAAGCAGGCCGTCTCGCCCGGAGCCAGGAGCTGGATGTGGCCCGAGACCGCGTCCTCAGACACCCCAGACTCGATCCAGGGCTGGCCGAGCTCGAGGCAGACCTGGTTGACGGCCATGCGGGCCTCGAAGTTGTCGACGCACGAGAGGACGAGGTCGACGCGCGATTCAGGCGCCGGCGCCCCCTCCCCTTGTTGGGCCGTCGCGGAGCTGCTTCCCTCCTCGCAGCTGGCCGCGCCGCGCCCTCTGCCTGCAACGAGCTGCAAGCTCCTCTTGAACTCCTCGAACCCTTCGAGGCTCGTCACGTTGATCGAGTAGGCCTCGACGGCGACGTCCGGGTTGATATTATTTAATGTTTCGGCTGCGGCCCGCGTTTTGGGCAAACCCGCCTGCGAAGGGACGAAGAAGAGACGGTTCATGTTGGCGAGCTCGACGCTGTCGTAATCGTAGAGGAGCAGCCGGCCGACGCCGCAGCGGGTCAGCATCTCCGCGACGACGGCTCCCACGCCGCCGACGCCGACGACGGCGACGGTCTTTGATCGAATTGCTTCATAATTTGGAACGATGCCCATGCGCTGGAGGGCCATGAGGCGAGAGTAGGGGTTGGACGCGACGACCTCGGCCGAGAGCTTCTTCGGCGGCGCGGCGCCCGCGGCGGCGGCGACCGTCACTCTCGGGGCTGTCGTCATTTCCGCCGGCGGCGGCGGCGGTGCTGCTGCTGCTACTGCCGCTCTCGTTCCTGCCTGTCCTGCTGCGACGACGACGTTCTCGAGCTCCCTGTTCGCGGCCTCGATCTTGGCCGTCAGGGAGGCGACCTGCGCCTGGAGCCTGGCCACCGTCGCGGAGAGCTCGTCGTCGTCGGGCTGCTGCTAGTCGCGC
>Ga0210003_1002522_pt1 | contig 15371 bp, 23 predicted proteins | sample LantaG_FD_182804 | JGI IMG/M metagenome (GOLD analysis project Ga0210003, IMG submission 182804) | Deep subsurface microbial communities from Baltic Sea to uncover new lineages of life (NeLLi) - Landsort_02402 metaG (SPAdes) (version 2) | ecosystem: Environmental > Aquatic > Marine > Oceanic >... | reverse complement strand
ATCTGAATTGCTTCAATCAATAAGAATGATGTCTACACATCCTAGAACTACTTATCAAGACTTTGTAAAAATCATGAAAACAGTAGAGTGAACTTATAGGAAGAACAATCGGAGATTGCACGCTTGATCCTGTGAAGATTCAAAGGATAAGCTTTGATGAAGCAACTGAAAAAGTGAACCATGCCAAGCCCTCTTTCTCCATCGTGAAGTTCACAAACATTCCAGTCAGAGAATGGGTTCTTATCTCCTACAAGAACAAGCTCTCTTGGAAACCTTTGAAGACTCCTGGTCAAGTTGATAACACAATGGAAGTACCATACATCGTTGAATAATATTCTAATCTAAAGGACAATCTCAAGGACACTTCGAGAATTGTCCTTTAAGCTTTTGGAGCTTCAAATTGATTTTACACTCCACAAATTCAGTTGTTGCGCTTCAAGAATCCACAAGGCCAGACAAATAATTCTAAGCCTTTTGCATCTTAAGCCATTTCTGATACTCTGACTCCAACAAAGCCCTTAATTGCGTCATTGTCATACTGAGAGAACCACCTGGGTCATTCTTATTTGATGGATTAATTTGATCGTGTCCGAGAACATTCTCAAACTTGAAAATTGTCGGAGCGTTGATCTTGCACCACAGCAAAAACTTGATGATCATGTTCTCTTGTTCTGGTGTGAACATCTCATAGTAACCAGCTTGTTGGTTGTCGTTTTGTTTTGGAATGTGTCTGACCTTATGCGCTGGCACAGTCTGTCTCGTGTAGTTCTCTGGCCAAGCCCAATACTTGCCATTCTTGAACTGCAATTTTCCCCAACCTGCAATTTCTAATCCAACGTGAGTCCTGTGGTGCGACGTGCCACAGTGAGGGCCACCGTGTGTCAAAGGGAACGGTTGATAAAGCTTCCCATCTCTTCCCAAGCCCAAACACGGATACCCATTGGTTGCCAATGACTCAAGAGAGCTTTCGACTGTGCCACCAGCTGTGTGGTGAACAATACACCCTACAGGGAAACCATTAGCGTAAACGTATTTTGTGTTCATCCGCTTCCAATCCAAAGCCCAAGGTATCCAAGCGAGCTTCGCTCCTGGTTTTGTATGCTCCGGATCGATTCTCAAGATTTCAGGCTTTGGCTCCGGCTTTGGAAGATCCTTCACCAAAAAATCGGGTTTTGGTTTGTCGTGCGGCGCAAGAGCATACGAACCTGCCCTATTCCCGAAATATTCCTTGATGAGCGCAAGTTTGTTCACTTCCTTGTTGGTATGAGTCACATCGACTGGAAGTGAGCCTTGCATCAGATACGCTTCACCGTCTCGGAAGATATCAACCCAGAATGAATCCTTGGTTGCTTTTGGCAAAGTCAAAACATACGAATCAAAGTCTTTGGCCATCGAATTGATTTTAAGAGCGTATGATTTGTCAGCCGCCCACTTGCCAGCTAGGTCTTCAAAGTTTGGAGCTTGGCCCAAGATCCACTCATGCACATAGCGGGATCTCTCTGCGACCAACTCATCTTTCGGAATTGACTTGCCACCGTACAGTGCGAGGTGTTGGATTTGCGCAAGGATGCCTTGTTGTGGCGACTCGAACGACTCACCCGTTGCTCCATTTCCTGTGGCTCCAATGCCAGCAAAGTTGTTTTGATCAGCTGAAACGTCACCACGGAAAGTCCAAAAACCTGTCTCAATGCACGATTGAAAAATGGCATAATCAAAACGCACACCATATTTATCACCAGCCGCTTGATAAAGATGAGCGTAGGCCGGAGCGCCTTTGCTTTCTAACCAGCGATTCAAATGTTCAACGGTGACGGTTGAAGGAACTGAACTCAAAATCTTCATGAAAATCTCCTTTGGGAAGGTGAAAAACTGTGCAATTTCTGCACAAAATCCCAAAGAGATTCTACAAGAATTAAGCTAAACGCACAGCCATTGCAAAAACTTTATTTTATAATCCCACATTGGTTCAGCCGATCTAGTTCCAGGCTTGTCGCTCATGCCCTTCATCTTCGCAATGCGCATGACAACCACATCCTCGCTCGGAGCTGTGTGAACATACCACTGCACTTCGGGAGCGATGGCTTGAATCATCTGAAGTCTTTGTTGCGCTCCGAGCTTGTCTTCTAACACTTTCTCATCAATCCAAACCTGCCAAAAGCTATTAACGTGTTGCTGAAACTTCATCCAAATCTCCACACCTTTGTTGCACACTTCACCACATCATCCGGTTCAAACACTTGCCTGTCAAACCTTTTTTGAGTCTTAAGAGTTGTCATCTCTCCATCCGGCCCAACATATGCTAAATCTTTTAGAACTTTATAAACTAATTCTGAACAGTATATCTTATTGTCTGATTCAACTTCCTGTTGAAAGTCATAGACTGGTGGATTTTTTACCCAATTATCTATCCTAAGTATAGCCGTTTCATAATCTTTTGGATCAAGTTCGTACTTTGCCACAGCAAACACATCGACTTCTTTTAATAGATTCAACACATGCCAAATTAAAAAACCCTTACCCTTCATATGAATAATAGATGATGGACAGGACGGATCGAAAATACCTGCATGGGAATACTCAGAACCAAGAACTTTGGTGATAAGCCAACCGCCAAACGAACCATTATCCGAACAAGCAAAAGCATAAATACAATTGTCAGGATTATTTTTTATCAGATCCATTATCTGAAAGTATTTTTCCATTTTAAATTTAGTGTAACCAAACATCCTAAGATTGAGATTCGCAATTATTTTTGAAGAGAACCAAAGCCAAATGCTTGTACGAGAAAACCACCTAAAAAACCAATTAAGGATTTTTGTCATTTTTCTTTTCCTTGTCTTCTTTAATTTTGTGTGGACAATCCACTTCTTTGCAAGAATAAGCTTCAAGCAAAAGCTTGCCGCACCTCGTACACTTTATCTCTTCAACTTTGGTTCCGCCTGGTGGAATTCTTGGTATCTTCATCTATCACCTCAACATGTTTTGTTTCTATAAATCGAAAGAGTTAAACCCCAATACCACTCATGATCAGCTCCCACAGTTTCTTCGACTATCTTCACTCGCATTGAACTCGCCTTTTCCATCCAAAGCTGGTGCGATGTTCTCAAACTTCTTGGTTGATGTGTTAAACGTAGCGTTCCAATACCCAGCTGGCTTGTTACCAAATTCATTCTCAACACACTGTACAAACACCATATCTTGAGTATTAACTAGGATGTTCCCGTATCCTTCAGGAACAGGAATCACGAGATATCCGCCATAAAGCATAAACGCTGTACCCGCTTGCACGGTGTAGGGCGAGATCTTGAAAACCCAACTAAAATCTCTTTCATATCACAGCTCCGTTGACAATGGAATGCCCAAATATTTTTCTACTTTGTTAATAAAACCTAATAACCTAGCTGTTGATAGGTATTTTTCATCTCGTGACTCTGCTGGTATTGCTCTTACTTCTGCTATCGCATCATAAAGACTACCTGTTACTAAACACTCCATTACTTCTCGTAGGGTAACACGAACATATGAAGTCTTATCTTCTTGGGTTATTCCCATTAAAATATTCTCACATACAAAATCGTCAATCATCTTTTGACCGAATACCCGTGCTGGTATTAGGATTGTATTCATTACGTTATAGAAAATGGAAATATTATCTACGAATTCTACATCAGCCAATTGAATAGCTGCCTGTTGCTCTTCAGTCAATGGTACTTTATAAAGTAAAGTGACCGATGTACCGGAGTGTATAAAACCATTGAAGTTCGAATTCAGCTCTTGGTGGAAGTTGTGATACTTTTGTGAATAGTTAATTTTATCTCTTAACAATCGAATTTCATAAGTTGCCATTACTCTAATCTCCATAATTCAAATTTAGTTTCGAACAAGCCCAACTCTGAAAAGATTCTGCTCCAGTTTTATTTTTAAGTCTTAGAATACTCATTATACTTCCTCACACACTAAAGTAATTACAGGGTTAACAAGGGTATGTATTTGTCCTGGTACGTTTTGATCCTTTCTGAACTTAACACCAACTAAGCATCCGGTGTTAAGTATGCAAGTACCTGAACTAAGCTCTATATCTTCTGAAACAAAGTAATAACTAGTATTATCTGTTAAAGAGTTTCCTGAGTAAGCTCCAGCAATAGTAAAGTTAAGTAACGATGTTGCATCTGTACCATTATGTCTGTGGCTATAGAAACCTAGTTGTAAATATAAATTACCCGATGAAGCCCTATTATCAAACGATGCCCCACAACAAACAAGAATAATCTTTTTTACTTTTAAGCCAAAGGGTATTATTATTGGGTAAACATTGTGACTTCTCCACCCATCGTCACTACCACTTAAATTTGAATTGCTTCCCCGCTTAAAGTAGGGTTCATTTCCAACTACAGTACTAAAGCAGGAGGAGTTATTGTTGTGCACCTGCCAAGTGAAAGTTCTTTTAGCTGTGGTTACAGAACTAGCTAGTTCCCATGAAAGAATCCCATCTGTTACTTTAAGTTGGTAAGCACCGGTGGCAGGGTAAGGCGGAACATCAGTCAAACCTTGTAATATGTGTGAGTGGTCACCCGACGCTACTTGATTACTTGCCACACCTACGTTTCTTATAGCTGATGTTCCTAACTCTAAGTTAGTTCTAGCCGTTGCTTTACTTGGCAAGTCTGCTAAGTTGTCGGCTTTATTTAACTGTTCATTATTAGTTACATTAGATAAACCAACATCAGATTTAGTAACATGATGAGGGTTACCTGTTACTATTTGGGAGTGATCATATGCTATAGCTCCTCTATCACCCCTATATGCGGTACTCGATGTTTCACCTAAGGCAAGTGAGGAAGATATAAGAACATAAACTGTACCGCCCCACCGATAAGTTAAGTTGGTGTTAAGGGCAATGTAAATCTTGCCTGATTCTCCTGTAGTTGGAAATGAACCCAAAGTAGCAAACTCAAGCACATCATCAACAAAGGAAGGCAACTGAGTTGAAGGTATCTTACCATCCGAACCAAGAGTAGCAACACCGTTGATTGAACCCTTCTCACTTGAGTTCACCTTCAAATTCAATGCTGTTTGTGTAGCAGTTGATATCGGCTTGCTTAAGTCAGAAGTATTATCTACGTTAGCCAAACCTATTTGACTCTTAGTAACACTGTGAGGGTTATCAGTTCTTCCTCTATGCGTTGTATTTAGAGATACTTGATAGTTGTTTTGCACAGAAACTTCAAAGTCACTAATTGTGGAAGTAGTTTGCGTTCCTGTATGGTTTGACCTTGACCTGTTCTGTGTATCCCTGTCGTTTAGCTGTAAACTAGATTCGTAATTATTAGGATTGCTAGCGTCATACTTATCGTTCAAAGCAGTCTGAACTGCGTTAGAAATTGGTTTATTCGCATCTGACGTGTTGTCTACATTGCTTAAACCTACAACTTGCTTGTTTAGGTTTTGCCACGTTTTATCACCTCTCCAATAACGAGTAGGTGTACTTATAGCGATAGCATCTTCTTTAAGATTCAAGAAGTCAGTGACTTCCTGCTTAGAGTAATGAGTTGTTGTAGACCAATCATTAGTGACAAACGGGTTTGTTGTGCTAGGATTCTGCGCCGCATCCATAGCTTGCTTTTGAGAGGTTGATGGATCATTAGCATTACTGTGAGTCGGATGGTTTAGTTGTAATTGGTTTTCAGGTAAACCAGAAATCTCCCCTTGGTCAAAAGGTTGGTTCTCGCCTAACCTACCGAACAATCCCTCAACACTTAGTTCATCATCACCGCCCGAGGCATGGCGTGCATTGTGAGGATCGAATGCATAATTAAACCATAATCTTTTCTCATAACTAGTATTTTCTATTAAAAGCTTTAATGAAGATCCTTTTAAATGTGAAAGCTGATCCGATATCGTCACTAAAGAATCTTCTTGATTCTTAATTAAGAAATCACCATTAACTACAGCACTAATAACTTCATCATTAAACCAATTAGAATCTATGACAAGAGTCTCGTTTATCTCAAATTCATGCAAATTTAGTTGTTTAATTTCACCGCTAATGTTTTGGATGTAAATCATTATATGACCTCTTCAAAGTTCAATTTCATAACAATATCCCTGAAAGAATTGATCCGCCTGTCTCCACTCGGAGCCTTAACAAACCTACATCCAACCATATCACCGTATCCATGAACCTGATTTCCTGAAATGTACGAAAATCCCTGCCCACCAGTATCATTATAAAACAATTCAAATTGATGTGTTGCCGTTCCTGTCGAGCTAAAATTCCAATTACCAAACCGAACTAAAATTCTATTATGGATATCAGATCCATTGTAATAATGATCTCTCGTTTCAATCTCAAAAAGTATTGGACCAAAATTTGCATTCCAATCAAAAGAAGCTTGCCTAAAAGTCAAAACAATTGAAAAAAGTTTGCAATCGAAAGGTATTTGCAAAGGAAATGCAGCTGGATATCCCGAATAAGAACCAGAACTAAATGTACCAGGTCTCACCCTGAAAAAAGATCCATTGCTCATATTGGTATTTAAACCTGTACCACTCACATAATGTAGCTCAAAAGGAAACGTTCTGATACCTTTTGACTTAACATAACTCTCATAAATAGCGTCTTGCACATTGTCTGAAGTGAAAATAATACCATCAGGAGTGTACTTTATTCCCGAAGCATCAAAATAATAATCCCAATTATTATTGTCATTGCCAACAATAATAACGTGTCCGGCTTGCTGTACCACAAAGACTGTATTTCCAACATAATCTTTTACCGTGATGGTGCCAGAACCAGAATTTTTGAGAAAGAATATTCTTCCATCTCCCGCATCATTGTCGTTGCCAACATTGTTGCATGGAAGAAAAAGCTCACCCAAAGACGATTGAAAGGTCTCAATCACTCCTGGGCAGTCTTGCAATATCTGAATTTGTCTTGCACCTGTTATTCTTCGATAAGTGCCTCGCTCCGGCGGAACGTAAGCCGTACCTGCTACCGAAGCAAAATCAGTCTCGGTGATTGACACATACTCAAGTGCCAAACCACCAAATGACCTAATCAGTGAAGCGTAATCAGTACCCATTAATAAACCCCAATTCTTACGAAGAGGTTTATGCGCTCATCAGCTCTTGAAGCAATGCCTCTTCTTCAGCCTTGAGCTTATCAATTTCAACAGACTTTTTCTTCTTATCGTCAACAAGCTTCTTTAGCTCTTCAATACGAGACTTCATCATCTGCTTTGTCGTGTCCAATTCTTGGACTTCTGACTTTATCTCTTTAATTTTTTGCGCAATATCCATTGCTAAAACCCCCAAAAGTTATGAATTAAAATTGGAAAACTTGACCCCTCTTTTTCAAGAGGGGAATGAATTATTAATTAAATAAATTAATCAAGCGAACCAATCACAACAACATAACCATTGAACGCTGGCTTTGAACGAGCCTTGAGCAATATGATATCACCAGCTGATGTTACTTGAACTTCAACGTTCACAATCTCGTTCTCAGCCGTGTCAGTGTTATACACCTGCACAACGTAAGTATCCGATGTGGTCAAGTTGTGAGGACCAACTTCACCAAGTCCAGGAGTTCCACTCTGAAGAACAGTCAATGTCGATAATGGAGTTCCTGCATTCCAGTCAGCCGCCGTGAAAGGAACACGAGCGATAGTCGCAGTACCTTCAGCCGGACGGGGAAGAACGTTGAAACGCCACTCACCATTCTTGCCATAACGAAGAAGGTAATCACCTTGGTTCTGAACCACTAAGCTTGCTTCACCGTTGATGGTGTTAGAAGAAACGATAGTCAAAGTGTTTGTTGGAGAGATATCTGAGTTGAGTACCGCTAAGTACATCAGACGACCTTCCAAAGTCTCACCACCGTGAGCCGCACTCTCAACCTCTGTGCCAGAAATATCAAGCACACGAGCCGCACCTAATGCGCCAGTCGAAGTTAAAACGTAAGGACAATCTTCAGTTAAAGCGCCGTCGCCAACACCCAAAAGAACGTCTTGAATACCAACATCAGTCGAAGCATCAATTGCAACAGCTCCAACAGGAGTGTCAGTAACAACAGCTTCTTTAAGAACTAAAGTTTTGCCGTCAACACTGCGAGATAAAATTGTGAAAGGACCAGGATTGGTTGCGTCATCAGTCGTGAAAACTCGACCGGATTGGAAACCTGTTGGCCATGTGCCAGCGGTTAAAACAGCTGTTTTTGGACCAGATGTTAAAGCTAAGTCGCCAGCTGTCGTTGTATAAGCAATTCCATAACCACTTGTGATATCCCAATGCCCACCAGAAATACCACCCGAAGCAAACACATGCCCGTAATTCATCAAAGCCATAAAAACCCCCTAAATATGACCACTTTTATTCTTGTCTATTAGTGATCATTTTTGTTAATAAATTCGCCATTCCGCCTTGGAGCTGCCCGTGAGCTTTGAGTTCATCGAGCAACATCACCATCGCTACTTCTATCTTATCAAGTCTTTTGGTTGTTTGGTTATCGATCTTAATTTTTTTTGGCACGTTGACTAAGATCGGTTCTGATTCACTCATGGCATCACCCTCGCATAATTTATCACAGCCCTACCCTTGAAAGGTATAGCCGTTCCACCCAGCTTTAAAACTATGGAGCCTGTAAGATAATTCATCAACACACCAGTTCGGACTTCCTTAACCCAGCTTCCTTCAATCAACCGATAAACTGCGACGGAGTATGAACCAAGAGGCAATAAGTGTGGACCTATTTCCCCAACGTCCGGTAAGCCCGACGGGATAATTGTAAGGATCTTGCCAAACCAATTACTCTCATCGAACGGTATTGTGATTTCAGTCTCTTCTAAAGCCCGTTCTAAGGCTTCAAGCCGACTGCCTAAACCGTAACATGCAACCACCCATCGACCCCCCTTTGACAATCAAACAAATTTATCATACATCTTGTATGATTTTCAGTATTATCAAAGGAGACTTATTATGTCAGATTCTATTGCGCAAAATTCCATTTCAACATCCGATCTTGTGAGTCATACTAAAAAGCCCTCATTATTTGGAGCCATCACTGAACTTCAGAATATCATAGGAACAGTCCAAGATTTAGCCGAGGACACAGAAACACCTGAACAGCTAGATGAAATCATCAATCAACATCTTCCTATGATCAATGAAGCAAAAGAACTAATTCAAAACCGTGTCGATGCCCGTATCTATTTTATCGAAAATCTTACCTTTCTTGTCGATAAAATCAAAAAAGAAGAAGAAGATCTTCAAAAGCGTCGCAGAACCTTAGAAAATCTAAAAGAAAGAATCAAAGACAATACGAAATTCCTCATGGAAAATAACCCAGAAATTCCATTTGTCGGATCAAAAAAGAAATTTGCTATCCAAAATAACGGTGGCAAACAAGCAATCACCTACCAAATGGCATTCAGAAGTTTCGATCATGTTCTCACCGATGAAAATGCAAGACTCATTGAAGATGAATTCAAAGAGGTTAAAACCATCACCGTGCTCAAGAAAGCTGAATTCGATGAAGCAATCAGAAACGGCTTGCCTCATCCGTTTGCGGAACTCGAACCACGGGGAACGCATTTGAGAATTAGGTAAAAACGAATTACCATCGTTTCACAAACGTCTTTCGTTTCACAAACGTCTTTAGCTCAGTTGGTAGAGCGCCTGATTCCAAATCAGAAGGTCCAAGGTTCGATCCCTTGAGGGCGTGTTTCCTATCTCACAACAACTTTCTTCGATTGCGTCACCACCTCTTGCACAACCTTTGGCCGCAACCTCAACTCTTGGACCCTCTTGAACTCAGCTCCAATTGCCATATTGATAGCATCAACAAGTGAGGTGTTATGAAATTGGGCAATTGTCTGCACCATTTTCAAACCTTCATCTGGTATGCAAAGATAAAAAAATCCGTTGGGAGTTTCGTTGCTCATTTGTGGTACCCTCTCAATCACTGAAATCTATTAAATCTATAACAGGAAGAGGATAATCATGACAAAAAAAGGAATGACAATCAACGAAGCAATCGAACAATTAGCTGAAGAATATTCAAAGATGACAAAAGAAGAACTCTTGAACAAATTTGGCTTTCTTAAAGATCAAAAGTCAGAAGAGTCCAAAACTGGACTGTCTTGTCAAACCGAAGACTTGTGCTCACGATTGTAAGCAAAACCACCAGCTGCAATCAAATCTCCATCTGTGAACTTCCAATTCTTCTCAGTCTGTACAACTTCCCTGATCTCCAAACTCACAACCGCAATCCTTGGCACCCCGTTGCGATGGAATGCTTCATACGCCACATCACACCGACCAAGAATCCCAATGATTGAATCTTTGTTACCATCAGCCGCCGTAATACGAGAACCTGGCAAATAAAACTCAATGAGTGGTGGTGGCTTAGAAACACTCGCTTCATACGTCGGATAAGTAAAACTCCTCAACGTATCAATCGCCGCCGCAATATCGACAACATCCTTTCGATTGTTGTTGTTAATTCCACCGTCGTTACTAGCCTTCGCACCACCCAAGAAACCCAAAACTCCACCTATCAAACCGCCCATGCCACCGTCTCCACTCCGATCGTTGGCGAAGACCGCATCAAAAGAGAGAACCCTTTCACCGCCTGAAACGAATTGATACAAAGGATGTGAACCACCCGGAATCTCTTTTTGCGCATAATTCGGAGCACGAGAGTCAGAGATTCTTTCAGGGAAGTATTGAAAGGCGACCACTCCCCCACCATTACCCTTTCTTCCGAATTGAGGATAATAACGACTGAACCCAGCCGTCACCGACCCAGGCATTGACCCTGAACTCAACACATCAAGCAAACCCATGCACACACCCCCAAAGACTTTGGTATCCAAGTTCAGCTTATCACAACAGATCAAAACAAAAAAAAGAGAAGCATAAAAGCTTCTCTCATAATCTAGTATGTTTCCCTGCGAGGAGTCTAAATTATACCAAGATTAAATCTCACCAGCAACAGGATTGCCCTTAGCAATCTTTTGAAGCTCCAAACACTTCATCGTCATAAACAAGTTCAAATCTCTCTGATAGTAATAGCGATTGCGCTCAATTGTCACTCGCTCATACTTTGTCAGATGACTTCCCTCGATATCATCAATAAACACTTGCTGAGACTTAATTTTGCAAGAGTCAGGCATGAACTCATGATTGATAGTCATGCGAGTCTTGAAGCCCGACTGTGCAAGATCGAACTTCATCTCAATCCAAGTTTTGTTCAACTCAGGATTCACCGTGCAATTTGTCACTTCATACGTTCCAAGCAACAAAGGAAAAGCCGAAAAGATTATCGAAGACGTAGCCTTTAAAGAAGCTAAACAAGAAAATATCATAAAAATACCCCTTTCACTGATCTCTCAATATTGATGAGGTCAGCCAATAGTTAAAACCGCTAAAGAAAATGGTAGGGTAGAAATTAACATCCAACCACCCGTCCATGTTGTAACCCGCTCCAAACATGATAAGCGTAAACGACAATGATGACCACGCCCACATCAAATACCTTGATCTCTTAAACTTTTCAGATTGCGAAGCCGCACCCGTGGGAACCCAAGGCATCGTGCATTTAAATATCCTATCCGTGAGCGCCGCAAAGTGTGAGTAGTATGACAGTTGCCTCACCCGCATCGCATTCCATATCGAGCCATTTGCTCTTGTCCAAAGCTTTGTGAAAAGAGTACCAAACAAGAAACTCGGTCCATAGAATGCAATTGCAAACCACACAAGCTTATCAGGAGCAAACCACACCATATACAAAGATGGGATGATCGAAAGCCAAATGCCCATCGCTGTGGCCACATAGTAACCCATACCCGAAAGGTAAGAGAGCCTAGCCATGATCGAAAGCTTTTGCTTCCAGAACATCGGATTGGTTGCAAGCGAGGTTGAACCAGTACACCACCGATATTGTTGCGTCCAGAACGCCGCCAAAGAGTCTGGGCAAACACCTTTTGATAAAGCGATTGGGATGTATTCAAGCTTGAAACCCTGTTGCAACATCGAAAAACCAGTGTGCAAATCTTCACTGTGCTCGATAGGATATGTGCCACCCATCGGTTCCAACGCTTTTCTACGATACAAAGCGCAAGACCCAACACAAATCGACGCTCCCCAAGTATTGCGACTCACCTGAATGAGACGATAGAAAAGCTCCTGAATGTACCCAGCTCCCCGTTCAATCCAAGTTTGCTCTTTTTTCACCTCGAAAAATTGAGGCGTCTGCACAATCGCAATCTTCTCATCATGCAACATGTAAGGAACAGTTTCATGCAAAAATTCACTTCTAGGGCAAAAGTCTGCGTCCAGAATTAAGATAAATTCCCCAGAAGTTTCTTTAAAAGCATTGCGCACGTTGCCTGCTTTTTTCAAAGTTGGAGCGTCTTTTCTCACAATGTAATTAAAACCATGAGCCATAGCTAAAGATCGATTAGCTTCATTTGGTTTATCGTCGAGAACGTGAACATTTAACTTGTCCTCAGGCCAAAATAATCCAGCCACATACTTCCAAGTGTTTTCAAGAACCTCATACGGCTCGCCACAAACAGGTAAGTACACATCAACGGTTGGGAAAACCATATGATTTATCCATTTAGATCTAATAGCTTGATGCCTTGAATAATCAAATGGCTTACCTTTAAGTCCTACCAAATATGAAACCAAAAGATAAAAGAAAACAAACGTGACAAGAATTCCATAAAGCCAAAGCTCAGGATTTGCCCATGTGAAAACATACGATCCGCTTGATAACAAAACTGTAGAAAGTGAAGCGAAGATATAAAATAACCACCTTCTCCCCTCAACGTATAAATACTTCTCCGTGGCATTAGGTGGAGAAGGCAAAATTATCATGGTGTCATTTCCCCCAAAAAAAGAGCTAAAGACAAAATTATCCTTAGCTCCCTATAAATTAAACATACAAACCCTTAGAGCTTGAACAACTTGATCTTCACATTCATGCCAACATTGTGTTCAAAATCTACATTCTTATCAGAAAATAATTCTGGATCTTTCGACACTGTGTACACAAAAGAAGTCGTAACGTTCTTAAAGCTCCAATCAACAGCCTGACTCATCGAAGCCCACTTAGTGTCTTCAGCAGTCATGCCAACGCCATACCAACTCCACCAACCAAGACCCAAACCAATAGGTTGGGAAAGAGAAAGACCACCCTTCACATAAGTATTCTCATGCAAAAAGTTATAACCCGACCCTGCATTGATAGATCCTTCCAATGCAAAAGCCGAAGTCGCCAAGAAACCAGCTAACAAAACTAAAAATTTCATACAAAACTCCTTTCAAAAAGTTTTGGGGTTATCTAACACCACTGAAGTATTCTTCATTGCGTTCTATGTTTTGATCAATCGTCGCTTTCAATATTCCATGAGTCAAATTATTATCAGCCATAAACCGTTGTAATGCTTGAGTATCTTTCGGAAAGCAAGCACCGCCGAAGCCAAAGCGTCCGTCCGGTCCTGGAACCTTAGTGTGACCCAAACCTATACCACCCATTAAACAAGCAAGTTGTCTTACTTCATCATATGAATTCTGAGATACGTTTTCACAAAGCTTGTAAAACTCATTGCACCAACCAACCTTCACTGACAAGAAAACGTTGTGCATATACTTTGCTAATTCAGTTATATTTGTGTCTGGTGTTGCTATGCATTTGCAATAGAAAAACTTGCGATACAAGCAACAAACATCTTCAGCCCATTGCCCACTCACAAGAATTGCAGGTTGACGCACAAAATCATCATACGCATTCGCAGCTGTGAGAAATTCAGGATTATGAGTTAACTTAAGACTTGGGAATAGAACCTGAAGACCCTTAGTCGTTCCAGGTACAACTGTACTTTTGATAACAACGATGCCTTCATATCGATCTAGTGCCAATTGATTTAATACAGCTTCCAAAGCTTTAAGATCTTGAGATCCATCTCTCGCAGTCTCGCTTGGTAAACAAAGAAACATATAGTCAGTTTCTAAGTTTTGCGCCCATGTGTCACAAGCTAAACTAGGATTGATATCGTAGCCGAACACCATCTGTTCTTCGCCCTTATATCTCTCATGGAAATACCGATACACAGCTCCACCAACCATGCCTAAACCAATCACACTGATCTTCTCTGACATAATCCCTTATCTCCCATCTATGTTTTTTGAATCTCAAGAATTGTACCACGAGGCTATAAATTGAAAAATTTGGCAACGTGATATTTTCGTGATCCTTGTTAAGATCAACGGGAGCCGTGTCTTCTCGTGAGATCTGGCATTGCTGAGGCTGGGAAATAAGTTGAAACATAACGATATGCGAACACTGTTGTTCCAGGTCTTTTTGATGTTAGATAATATGCCAATCCATTTTCACTCATGCACAAGTCATAATCACCAGTAGCATCAACAAAAAGATTTTCTATTTCATTCCATCTGAAAATTGGCATGAGTAACAAAACTTGAGAGATCTGAATTGAGACCTGTTGATCTTTGACTAGCGTGAGCTTTGTCATCTGATTCACATTCACTGGCAAAAGATTCTTTTGCACTTCAGACCTCTCTGGTTAGTTATTCAGCAACAGGCTTTTTCATACCTTTAACAGCTTCAAGCCCTTCCAATGCACCTTCGGCAATCTTGAAAGAAGCCGACACGAGCTTGAGCCAGTTCTCGTTGATGCCAGGAATCGCCTTCCACTTTGTAAGAACATGATTCTTGATAACAACAACTTCCTCTTCCTTCAGATCCTTTATCTCATTCATCACTTCAGTGATACCTTCAAAAGCCGCCGGAGCCGCCATGCCCGCTGGCATAATAAAACCAATATCGTTCATATCAATTTTTCCATCAGCCTTAGCTTGATACATGCCAGAAATAATAGCCATACCGAAATCAATAACCTCTAAAGTCTCTTTGATGCCATATTGACCAACCTGAACCATAACAAACCCCTTCATAATTGACTTGCTCTTTCTATATCCTAGATAACCTGAGACAAGTCGTGAAACAAAAACAAACACTTTTTTTGCCAAACGTATGAATCGACACACAATCGGATAAGCTTGCACGATATAAACTATGTATGCATAAAATCTATACAAAACCTACACCCCTTCTGCGTGTTCATACTGTCTATAGAATACCACAGTTTCGAGGCGACTATTCGATCACTCGAAAAGTTCTTTCACCCAAGAATATTCTGCAACAGTGAGCTTCAAGTCTTCAAGAACTTTCTTTGAAAGCTTCACCGACGGATTGAACTCTTGATGATTTGCGAGCTTGTTAAGATCCTCGTTAATTTGCTCCAAGGCTTTTTGTGAAACCTTCTCACCTTCTTTACCCTCTT
>Ga0210003_1002521_pt1 | contig 15373 bp, 13 predicted proteins | sample LantaG_FD_182804 | JGI IMG/M metagenome (GOLD analysis project Ga0210003, IMG submission 182804) | Deep subsurface microbial communities from Baltic Sea to uncover new lineages of life (NeLLi) - Landsort_02402 metaG (SPAdes) (version 2) | ecosystem: Environmental > Aquatic > Marine > Oceanic >... | reverse complement strand
CCTGCCTACTTCGTTGAAGTGCTTGTTCGTTCTTTCTAAACCTGAATGTATCACTAAAAATAGGTTTTGCCCTTAAATCTGTTTTACTAATTTTATTATTAGGACTACCCGATTTTGCTTTTAACCGACTGAATTTATTTACCAATTTATTTAAATAACTACTATCTTTTCTTTTTCTCCTCATTAACCCGTCTCTTTTCCTTTTTCTTTAAAGATGTCTTATATATTTATACCACATAATTTTTAAAAATCCTCTTTTTGCAGAAATAAAAATGTAGCAGACGATTAAATTATTTTATTTTCTAATTTGTATTGTAAAATAAAATTAAATATCAGATGAAGAATAAAAAGAAGAGATAAATTATGGTTTCAGAATTTAATAAAATTGAATTTAAGGAATTCTTTTGATTTTTTTTGTTTTTTGGGAACGGTTCTTTGTTTCAAAAATGATTCAGAGAACGTTGTTAATGCTCAGTAATTAAGTAACTTATTTGGTATAATTATACCACCAAAGGAGGTACTTAATTATGAAAATTAGCCAACAGGTCGTAATAAAAAGATGGAAACCTATTCTGGAAGAGTACGAAAAGATCCAGAATAAGGTTCTCCCCCGTTCCTTTCGCTTTGTTAAAGACTTATGTCTTGCTCATCAATATTGAACCTCAGACCAACGGTAAGGTCGAAGCCTTCTGGAAGATTATTAAAAATGAGTTCTTCTATCCTAATTTATTTGATTCTTTAAAAGATCTCATATATAATTTAGGAAACTTCTTATTTGAATATAACCACTTAAGAAGACACGGGGGATTGGAGTATATAACCCCCTACGAAAAGTTAGAAAAAGTTACCGAATTATTGAGCTAGTACAACAGTTCTTTCCACAAGTTCGGTTATCTTTATTTTCTTAAATCCTTTCATATAAGTTTCGATAATGCCATTAAATGGTTCATACCATCTGGAATCTATCCCATCTATCCCCAGGATTATTCCAAGAATAGTGCCTACTTCTCCAGCATTACAATCTACATCATATCCAAAAGAAGACACAATCCTCATACTTCTTTCAAAATTTCCCTCTCCAAACCATAGTGTGGTTATTACTCCAGCAGTATTAGGATACAGATGAACCCAGTTATATTCCTTAAAACGATTCTCAACTTTTCGAAGTACTTCTTCCCAATTTCCAGCTTCCTCACACCATCTTATTACTGTACTTACAACTTCTTTAAATTCTGTATCTTTCGGTATATATTCTACCGACTTCTTCACCATACTTCTTGGCTTATCATAAACAAAAGCCAGACTGGTAAGTACTGCACTGTGTATTCCCCCATATATCCCATTCCCACTGTGAGATATTTGAGAATCTAAAAAGGCAAGCCTTGCCGCTTTACGGGGTTTTCCCGGAGAAACAAGACCCTGCACCATACATCTCATCTGAGCTCCTATCCACTCCTGATAAGGATTTGCAATCTGCCCGGACAAAGGGAAGATAAATTCCCCGTTTAAGATTCTCTAGGGCTACATATTCCGCAGACCAACCGAAGGGGATATGAGCGACCCATTTTAAGGCAATATCTTTAGAGGTTAAGCGTGTTTTTAATTTTTGGTAAGCTAATAAGAATGCTATTTCATAGGTAATATCATCATTGATAGTACTGGGCTTATATAGGTATGTTCCTAATTTATCTCCAAAAGCATGAATCAAGGCATCATAAGTATAACCCTCAATAGCAGTCCCCATCGATGCCCCACATATCTGCCCTACCCAACCACTATAAATCTTATCTCTTAAAATATCTGGAGATATACTGATATCTTCATCATCTGGAAAATGTTCGGCTATCTCCTCCCAGCCAAGAGGACGCTTGAATTTATGACAGGCATGCCCCGGGATATCTTTTGCCTTATTTAATAAATGAAATATATTAGAGGTAATAGCTCCCAGAGATACCAGGTCATTCTTTTCCAAGGCTTGAAAACCATCTTCCAGTAATCTTTCTGCTTTAGTTACATCCTTACCCATATTTTCTACTGACTGTACTGCTCCTGCCACTAAATGCTCCGGGGCGCCCGAACCGGGGACAAAACTCAACCAGAAGAGTTTGAGAAGTTCCTGATTAAATTTTTCAAAATTGGAGATACCTCCCCAGTCGGGTAATCTATTCGTCTCAGGCTTTGCAGAATTCAATAGTTCATACTCGATTTCCCAGGCTTTCCTTGCCTTACTCGCCATAGTTCATCCCTCCCTTTATTCTTCTTCAAATCATCTTCCAAATTCCTGCATAGGCTTTTCATCAGTCCTCTGTAAAAGCCGTTCTTTAATCCTGTTTGCTTCCTTTACCACCTCTTTAACATCTATGGTCAGGAGCTTTCCCCCTCTTACTACCACCTTCCCATCAATAATAACTGTATCGCTCTGAGAAAGTGAATAAAGGATATTTGCAAAGATATTAATTGCAGGATTCATATTTGGAGAATCTTTTCTTATTAAAACCAGGTCAGCTATATAGCCTTCTTTAATTTTACCAATCTTTTCATTCCCTATCATCTTCCAGCCAGAAGAGAGTAAAGGAATAATCTGTTCAACCCTCCCTTCTTCAGCATCCCCCATCGACATTTTAGCAAGTAAGGCTGCATCTCTTGCTGCCTCAAAGATAGACATATCAGAATTAGAAACCACTCCATCGGTGGCAAGGGCAATTTTTATCCCTGATTTTAGGGCTCGAGGTAAAAAATCTTTGGAAAAACCAAATCTCATATAAGTTTTGGGCGTATGGGCTACCCCAGCCCCGGCATTTTTTATAACCTCAAAATCTGAATCAGTAGCCCAGTAAGCATGGGCAAGGATACTCTTTTCCTTTATTAAGCCGATAGCAGCTAGATATTGTACCGGAGTTCTTCCTTTTTCTTTTAAACATTTGTCTACCTGCCATTTTTCCTCAGATACATGTATATGTATCTTTAATCCAGTTTTGTAGGAAATATCCCCTATCTTTTTAAGGAAACTTTCAGGGCATATATAAGGAGAATGGGGACCCAAACTGATGCTAATCCTTTTGTCCACTCCTGAATATTTTTCGGTAAAATTCATCGCTTTTCTGAAATTTTCTTCTTGGTCATCTCCTCTTCCAAATACTGCCCAGGCGAGGTCAGCTTTCATGCCAGCCTCCTGATAGGCCTTAAAAGCTTTATCCATATAGAAATAGTGATCACATACTAGGGTTACTCCCGACAACAGCATCTCTGCCGCCCCCAGCAGAGTTCCTATATAAACATCTTCCGGAAGAAGGTTTTTTTCATATACCCAAATATGCTTATTGAACCAATCCAGAATATTTACATCTTCTGCACAACCTCTCAATAAGGTCATACCGGTATGACTATGGCAATTGGTAAGCCCGGGGATGGCATAAAAATCTGCTCCTTCAATTACCTCATCATCCCTCCCCTCATATTGAAGATTACTATCTTTTTGCCTTTCTTCTCCAGACCTGTCGGGTTTGATAGATTTTTTTTCAATTATTTTTTTTATTCTGTCCCCTTCAATTAGGAGGTCTATATTCCTATGAATTGACAGGTCACTAAAATTTAGTATAGTTACATTTTTTATAATCATATTTACCCTTTACCCTCGGTCAAGTCTTTTAATAGCCTTAAAAGTCAAGTCTTTAAATTTTTCCAGATCGAGGTCAAAAGCTACCTCAACATTGGGAGCCTTCCTGGTAACTCCATACACATCAACCACTGTCTGCCCCCGGGTGAACTCACCCCTGGTTTCTATATCCACATGTACAAACTTTGTATTTAAAACCGCCTCATCAATTACATAAGAAACGGCAAGGGCATCATGTAGTGGTGCCCCCTCAAAACCAAACATTTCATGGTTGGCTCGGGCGAAGAATCTTAAAAGAGAGGCTACAGTCTTTGAAACTTTTCCATTGAGTTTTTCCAGTCTATCAATATCCTTAAAAGAGAAAAGGGCTTTATTGGTAACATCAAGACCCACCATAGTCAGGGGTAAACCTGATTCAAACACTATTTTAGCCGCCTCCGGGTCCACATAGATATTAAATTCAGCAGCAGGAGTAATATTTGAGTCGAAGACCGCCCCTCCCATCAATACAATCCTTTCAATCTTCTCACTAATCTTCGGTTCACGTAAAAGTGCTACCCCAATATTTGTCAAGGGACCTGTGGGGATAAGATACAGTTTTTCATTAGACTCGAGTAAAGTCTTTATAATAAAATCTACCGCATGAAGATTAGAAGGTCTAACCTCGGGTATAGGTAAGTCTGCACCATCAAGTCCCGATACCCCATGAATTTCGGGAGCAGTCACTAGCTCTCGCAAAATGGGCTTATCAAATCCCCGCGCAACTGGAACATCTTTCCGGTTAATCAAAGTCAAAATCTTCAGAGCATTATTAAAGGTCTTTTCCCCTTCCTGGTTCCCGGCAACTGTAGTTATCCCTGTTACCTCCAGTTTATCTGAAGCACAGGCCAGCATCAGGGCGATCATGTCATCATGACCTGGATCACAATCTATCAGAACTTTTTTCATACTTCCTCCTTTTTACTCAACATCTTCTTTCTCCTACTCAATCTTATTGAATATATAGCCAGAGCGACTACAGTTACAATATAGGGCATAGAGTTTATAAATTCTGAGGGTATTCCTAAGGGAGCAATATAGATAGCTATAGCATTAACAATCCCGAAAAAGAGTGCTCCTAAAAATGTTCCCAGAGGAAAATTACCGCCAAGAGCTGCCGCAGCAATAGCAATAAATCCTCTCCCAGCAGTCATATCTCGAGAAAACCAGGAGACATAACCCATAGAAAGGTATAAGCCTCCTAGAGAACCAAAGAAACCGGAAAGTAAAAGAGAATATAATTTAATTCTATTTATATTTACCCCTACTGATTCAGCAGCATCAGGATTCTGTCCCACCGCTCTAATCCTTAAACCCAGCGAGGTTTTATAGATTAAATAATAGAATAAAGCCACTGATATCAGGGCAAAATAGGTAAGAACATTGTGTCCGCTTATTATCTCTCCCAGGATAGGTATTTCTTTTATAATCGGTATCTGCAGGGAGGGGAAGACCAGACTTGTAATAGAACTCGAAGTCCCTTTATCATGGGTAAAGATGTATAAAAAGAATATAGTTATTCCGGAAGCGAACATATTTAAAGCTATAGCAGCGATAATTATATCTGCCTTTAATTTTAGATGAAAATATCCTAACAAGGCACCCATCCCGATACCAACCAGAATACCACCTATCAAAGCGAGTACTAAACTCCCGGTAAAGGCACTTATGATGACTCCAAAAAAAGCAGAAATCAGCATTATTCCTTCCAGGCCTATATTTATAGAACCGGAAAGAGCAGAGATTGCTACTCCTATCGCTGCAAATAATAGAGGAGTAGTGACTCTGATTATGGCAAACACAAATTGAGGAGAGAGTATACTTTTAAGTAGAGGGTTCATGGCCTACCTCCTTTGCTTTAGCTTCTCTAACCGTAATCCTATATTTCCATCCTCCCAGAAAAGCTTCAGCGGTGATAAGAAGTATTATTATTGACTGGATTACGGTAATCATTTCAGCAGGTATATCTGAAAGAAGATTTAAAATTCTACCTCCAACTCTTAAGTAGGCTAAGAATAAGGAAGAAAGAATAATTAACAGGGGATTATTTCTTCCTATAATGGCTACCACCACACCATCCCAACCATATCCCGGACTTATTTGCCAGTTAAATCTCCTATGAACACCCATAACTTCTGTCATACCTCCAATAGCTGCAATAAAGCCTCCGATTACCTGAGCAATAATAATTACTTTAAAAACATTAATTCCCCCAAATCGGGCAAAATCTATATTAAAACCACTGGCCCTTATCTCATATCCTAAAGTAGTATGGTATAAAAAATAATATACCAGGACTGCAAATACTAAGGAGATAATAACTCCTATATGAATTCTGGTACCCAGAATAAATTGAACCAGCCAGGCTGTTTCGGGAAGTTTATAGGAGGCCAGATAACCAGCAGCTTTATCTCTAAAATGAAAATTAATAAGATATAACCCGATAAAATAAGCCACATAATTTAACATAAGGCTGATCACAAGTTCACTGGTATTCCATTTGGCTTTTAAAAATCCGGGGATAAATCCCCAGAAAGCTCCAGTTAAACCAGCCACCAGCAAGACCAAAGGTATATGTAAAAAAGCCGGCATATTAGTGGAAACGCCAAAGGCGGTACCGACTACCGCCCCAATGAATAAGGCTCCTTCTGCTCCTATATTAAATTGTCCGGCCTGGAAGGGGATGGCGATAGCCAGACCACAAAATATAATTGGGGAAGCAGTCTCTATAAAATTTCCAAATCTGCTCTTAGAAAGTAAGGGTCCTAAGAACAATGACTTTAAGGAAAATCCGGGTTCATTGCTTATAATATATATAATACAAACACTGATTATTATACCAATCAATATGGCTATTGCCACTCTGATAAGATTAAAATATTTTAAAATAAATTTTTCCACTTTATTCCCCCTTCTTTTTCACTCCGAGCATATATGGGCCAAGATCCCGTTGGGTTATATCATTAACATCATTAAACCTTGCTACTATTTCACCATTATAGATTACTATTATTCTAGTGGATAATTTCAAGACTTCGTCTAAATCAGCCGAAACAAGAAAGATAGCGATACCATTATCTCGGGCATCTTTTAATAAATTATGGATAAGCTCTTCTGAGCCTACATCTATACCTCTGGTCGGTTGAGCGGCAATAATTATTCTGGGATTTGAAGAAAGTTCTCTTGCCACCACAACTTTCTGAATATTTCCACCTGATAAAGATAAAATGGCAGCTTTTGAAGAAGGAGTTAATATTTTAAATTTTTTAATCAATTCTTCGCTGAATTTACTAATATATTTCCAATCAAGAAACAGATTTTTATTAGAAAAATGATCCTGATAGTATCGGTCAACTATAATATTCTCTTCAATAGTCGTGTGTTCAGCAACCCCATTTTTCATTCTATCTTCAGGAATATGGGCAACCTTCTCTTCTCTTATCTCTCGGGGAGAAAATCTACTGACATCTTCTTCTCCAATAAATATTTGGCCAGAAGTAGCCTCTCTTAAACCGGTAAGAATTTCCACCAGTTCGGTCTGGCCATTGCCCTCTACTCCAGCCACTCCAAGTATTTCTCCTGCTTTAACCTCAAAATTAATATTTTTTAAAACATAGATATTTTCTTCGTTTAAATAACTAAGATTTTTAACTGTAAACAAAGGATCCCCAACCTTTTTTATTCCGGGAATCCTTTTAAAATTTATCTTTCTTCCCACCATCATATGAGCAATCATATGCTCATCTAATTGGTTAACATCATTGGTACTTATTACCTTCCCATCCCGCATAACTGTAACTTTATCCGCAATTAATTTGACTTCTTTTAATTTATGTGAAATAAAGATTATGGTTTTACCATGATGTTTTAAATCTTTTAATGATTTAAAGAGAACTTCAGTCTCCTGAGGGGTTAATACTGAAGTAGGTTCATCTAAAATTATAAGTTCGGCATTTCTCATCAGTACTTTTAATATTTCCACCCTCTGTCTTATACCGATGGAAAGGTCTCTTGTCTTCTTATTTAAAGGAATTTTAAATCCAAATTTTTTAGAGGATTCTTCGGTTAGTTTGGTTATCTTTTTTAAATCAAGAAAAACTCCATATCGTAAAGGTTCAATCCCTAAAATTAAATTCTCGGCAACGGTTAAATCTGGAGCTAACATTAACTGCTGATGCACCATCCCGATACCCATCTTAATCGCACCTAAAGAGTTCTTTATATTTACTTTTTTGCCTTTATAATAAATTTCTCCTTCCTGGGGAGCTTCCTCTCCGAATATTATTTTCACTAAGGTAGATTTCCCAGCTCCATTTTCACCGACTATGGCATGAATAGTATGTTTTTCAATATCAATACTGACCTCTTTATTCGCTATTACCCCATTTGGATAGATTTTTACAATATTTTTTAAAGATAATATATTTTCCATAAGATTCTCCATTTATACTCGGATGCTGGGTGTTTTTGACACCCAGCATCCGAGTATAAATTACTCTCCTTATTTAGAAAGCGGTATCTACAACAATTTCACCTGCAAGTATTTTCTCTTCAATTTCTTTGATCTTCTTTCTGAAATCTTCAGGGATTAACTTCTTAAAGTTTTCATTATCTACTATACTCATTCCACCTTCTTTAATTCCTAAATCTTCAGCTACACCAAATTTCAATTCCCCTTTAAGATAAAGGTCTATTGCTCTATAGATTGAATTATCAACATTTTTCACTATTGAAGTTACAACATAAGAAGCCTTCTCCGGGTCAGAATCTTTGAAAACCAAAAACATGTCTGAACCATCTCCAGATAAAACATATCTCTTCTTGTCTTTACCTGCATCGTACGTTCCTAAACCAGATTGCCCAGCCACACTATAGACTATATCCGCTCCCTGATCATATTGAGCCAACACCAGTTCTTTACCTTTAGCCGGATCATTAAAAGCCCCTATATAAGAAACAAGTACATTTACCTCAGGGTCGATATAATGAGCACCCTGGATGTATCCCACTTTAAAATCATTAATGACCGGAATATCCATCCCTCCCAGGAAACCGATAGTCTTTTCGGAATTGGTTAGAGGTAGATTCGATGAGGTTACAAGGGCAGCTAAAGCCCCACCCAGAAATGAACCTTCATTCTGTTTGTACAAAATTGAATAGACGTTTTCAAAATTCCCTTTGGAATAATCTACGGTAGTATCATAGATTATATATTTCTTTTCGGGATGTGTTGGGGCAATTTTTTCTATAATCTCCACCAGCTGCCAGGTTCCTACAATAATGATATCCCAGTTACCCTCTGATAATTGCTGAATATCTGGTTCCCAGTTTGCTGTGTCATATCCACCTTCAACAGTTCTACCACTAACCCCAAACTCTTTTATTACCATTTCTAACCCTCGCTGGGCAGAATCAAAGAAGCATTTGTCTCCAAGAGTCCCACTAACATAATTAACTATTTTTAATTTATTTTCTCCTGCAAAGACAACTGAGGAAAGACTTACACTTAAAACTAATACCAATATCACTAACCATAAAATATTCTTTTTCATTACTAAAATCTCCTTTCTTTTATTAAAATACTAACTTATTTTTCATATTGAATGACCAAAAAGTAGTTATAACTCTATCATTTCATCCACCTCCTCCTTAATAAAAGGTTTCCTGATATTTGCTCACCTTCTATTTAATCTCTTAGGGTTTAATTCCCCGCAGCTCTGCTGCGTTCAATTAGTTTGCTTTAGAGAGTAATAGATACCTCGCAGCTCTGCTGCGAGGAGTTTCATTTTTAAAATATTTTTGATAAAATATCTTTAAATTTGCTTTTATTTATTTTAGTAATTATCTTAAGTCTTTCACCTTCTACCCACACACTTGCCCTTCTTAAGGTATTTTGATTCAGTTCTATTTTCAGATTTCCTTTGATTTCAGTTTCAGCAACCTCTTCATCAATAATATAAGCTATAGTTATGGGATCAGGGAACTGGCCACCCTTATTCCAAAAAATTTTTCTGCATAAGTTAGAGGCAACTTTTTCAAATCTAAAAACAATTTTTCAATTCTTCTCCTGGAAAAACCACCTGAAAAATCGGGTCCCAATGAATAGTATTGGGTCATATCTCCAGATAGCCCTTTCCAGGCCGATTAAATCCGATATCATGAAGGATATCCACAGACATCTAAAGCCGCATCAAGATGCAATGGAAGTATTTCCTCAGGCAAGTCCTCGACATGTTCTATTATTAGTTTTTTGGATCCCCAAGTATCTATTATTTTCTCATATTCTCTTCGAATCAATTTTATATCATTTGTAATGAGGTGTGGTGGCAGATTGATACAGAGAATTTTATCCGGCCATTTGGATTTTGCTTCTTTAAGAGAGACATCTCCAACAGGTGGAACTGTAAAAGAATCAATAATATTAAATGAGGCTTCTGCAATCTCTGCACAAAGATGACTGATCAATCCATCATGATGAACAGCCAGAACCTTATTTGTTCCCTGCATTGCATTTGAATACATTTCATAAAAGGGCATACAATATTGACGGTACATATCCGGAGAGATCGTATTAGTAATATTGTCAATAATATGAATATGCTGTGACGGACACTCTGCGGTTATCTCGGCTGCTTTCTTGTGGAATTGTGTCTGAATTTCCAGATATTCTTCGACCTCTTCAGTCATATCAAAAAACCCGAAAACAGCATCTTCAAGTGTTGCAAGTTCTATCCAGGCACGCTGAAAGGGGGTTTTATCAACAAAGGCAATTGTTATTCCCGTCTCTCCTAAATCTGCCTGATCAGATGCCATTTCCTCGTAATTCGGAACCATGTTCTCACACATGGACTTAAACAAGTAGTTAATGACTTTCCAATCTTCTTTCTTCTTGATGAAATGTGTCATTGGACTATTCGTCGCAAGTTCGATCCCCGGATTCACTCCGGCGATTGAATCCACAGTGCCTATAGGCGTCTGTAGTTCATGCTTTATCTTCCAGACTCCCTGTTCTTTGAAGGTCGTAGCCTTGTACACAATCTCAGGGAGCATGGGATTCACAATCATATCGTAAAAGAATGTGGGTTTATATGCTGGCACAATATGCATTATCCCCATACCCCTTTTCTGAAGCCTCCTGACCATCCCATTTGTAGGGCCTTTTCTTAAACCTGTCGCAAAATTCACTGCAATCCTATCAGGCTCCTGACCATGAATAATCACTTGATGTCTTTCGTAAGGTGTCATTGATTTTTCCTTTCTGAATTTTTTTTCTACTGTATATAGAAAATATTTTAGAGTATCGGGATATATATGTTTCAATATAGAATTCCCCGGATATGATCAAAATCGAAATCGCCAACAGAACATTTGTAATCTCCGAAGGGAGGGAAGAGATAACCTCCATCCCTAATGCCCATGTCTTTGCTATAGATAAGAACAAGCTTCCAGCAATGGATACTATTGGGTTATTATTGGCAATCATACAGAGAAGTATTCTATCCCATCCATACCCATTATCACTAACCATAAAATATTCTTTTTCATTACTAAAATCTCCTTTCTTTTACTAAAATATTGACTTATTTTTTACATCGACTGACCAAAATGTAACTATACATCTATCACCTCCTCTATAATAAAAAGTCCTGCAAATAATTATTGGTATTCTATTTAATCTCAAAAATTTTAGATAAAATATCTATAAATCTGCTTTTGTTTATCTTTGTAATTATCTTAAGTCTTTCACCTTCTACCCACACACTTGCCCCTCTTAAAATATTTTTATTCAGTTCTATCTTCATATTTCCTTTAATTTCAGCTTCAGCAATCTCTTCATCGATAATATAAGCCATAGTTATGGGGTCGGGGAAACTGGTTACCCTTATTCCAAAAAATTTTTCTGCATAAGCTAAAGGAAATTTCTGCAAATCTAAAAACAATCTTCCGATTCTATTATTTTTCGGAACTAAATTTTTCAATTCTTCTTCTGAAAAAACCACTTGAAAAATCGGATCCCAGGGAATTATAGTCAGTGGAATATTGCTCTCTATGACCAACTGTATCGCCTCAGGATCAGCAAAGAAATTAAATTCGGCAAATCGAGTAACATTCCCCTTATCGATCGCCCCACCCATCGAAATTATCTGACCAATATAATCTTTAGCCTCAGGAAAGAGATTGATTAAAATAGCGATATTGGTAAGAGGGCCTAAGGTTACGATGGTAACGCCGGGGTTCTTCTTTAAAAGCTCATAAATGCCCTGAGGGGCAGATAGCTTCTCAATTTTCTGGGAGGTCCGGGGAAGTTCAATATTTCCAAACCCATTTTCACCATGCACTTCCTTACACCGAACTGGTTTTTGAATCAGGGGGAAAGAGGCCCCTTTATACACAGGAATATTATCTTTCCCTAAAAAGCAAAGCAGCCTTAATACATTTTTATTAACATTTTCAATATCGGTATTCCCGGATACAGTGGTAATTCCTAAAATTTCTATCTCTTTATAAGCGACAGCTATTATTATAGCTATAGCATCATCTATTCCACAATCTGTATCAATAATTATCTTCCGATGAGTAGGCACTTTCCCTAATCTCCTTTTTTTAGTTATCTTAATCTTTTAATTTTCTTACTGAGTTACGGTGAATAAGTTCGGCCTCTAATTGTATAGATTTTTCAGATTTCTTCCCTTCTATAACCTTTATTAGAATCTCAACCGCCTTTTCTCCCATCAGATAGGTAGGTTGTGATACCGTGGTTAACGGAGGATAAGTGCAATCCGAAAAGGGTATATTATCAAATCCGATAATAGATACATCTTTGGGGACCTGGACCTTTAATTGGGCAAAAGCCTTCAAAACCCCGATAGCCATCAGGTCATTGGCCGCAAATATAGCTGTGGGCAGTTCATCTGAATTCTTTAACTGAGGCCAATATTGTATTATTTTCTGGTAAGCAGTGTCCAAACGAAAATCAGCGGTTAATTCCTTTTTCCAACTTATGTGAGCCTCTTTCAAGGCAGAAAGATAACCTTTTTCTCTTTCCTGATTAGTTCTGGTCCCTTCTATCCCGGCTAAATACAATATCTTCTTATGACCCATGCTAAGTAGGTATTTAACTGCTGAATAAGCCCCGGCAAAATTATTTACCTTAACGATGGGAGTCGTCATTCCATTTATTTCTCTATCAATAAGCACTATGTTCATTTTTTTAAGTAAAGACAGCTCTTCTTCGGGAAACTCCTCCTCCCGATAACCGGCAACTGTCATTATTATTCCATCTACCCGCCGGGAATATAAAAGCTTTAAATAACGACCTTCCTTTTCCTGGCTATCATCTGAATTCACCACCAATACACTATATCCATGCTTTTCACAAACATCCTGAACCCCTCTTACCAGATTAGAAAAAAATATGTTGGTTATATCCGGTATTATTAAACCTATAGAATTTGTCCTTCTCCTGGGCATGTTTGCTGCCATCATATTAGGAATATAGGCCAATTCTTTTACGGCATTCATAACTTTCTGGCGAGTATCTTCTGCCACTATATCGGGAGTATTCATCACCCTTGATATTGTTGAAGGAGAAACTCCTGCTATTTTTGCCACATCATAAATGGTACTTTTTTTCTTCATTCCAATTTTTTCCAATCAATCTCAGATTTTTTGGGGAAAGATATTGCTGCCCCTTTCTTCTGGATAGAGTAAGAAGCAGTCAGGTTGGCTATTTTAATCGCCTGGGAAATATCCCTCTGCTGAATCATTCCATACAAGAAGCCAGCGATAAAGCAATCTCCGGCTCCGGTAGTATCTATTCTCTGTTCCACCGGCGTGGCCGGAAAAGCAACTAATTTACCCTTATCTTCATATCCTGCTCCCTGCTTACCTAATTTGACAATGACTTCTTTTACTCCCCGGGATTTAAGGATATGAATTCCTTTTAAAACATCCTCGGTATGGGTAAGTTCTTTTAGTTCTATTTCGTTAGGAAGAAGATAATCTACCAATTCCCAGAGATGGTTATTGCTAAATTTTTTTACCGGGGCAGGATCCATCACGGTCTTTAAGCCATGTTTTTTGGCAAGTTTTAGAGCTAATAGAATTGATTTTAAGGGGACTTCAAATTGGGTTAAAAGCCAGGAGGCACCATCAAAGAATTTTTCATGCTGAATAATAAAATCTTCATCAACTTCTCCATTGGCTCCGGGATAGATTACGATAGAATTCTGACCCTGGGCATTAACCCAGATAGAGGCAGAACCGGTAGAACTTTTCTGGCTTTTAGAAATTCCGGTAGTATCTACTCCGTTTTCTTGCAGTGAGGAACGCGCAAAATCACTAAGGACATCTTTACCTACTTTTCCTAACATCAAAGTAGGAACGTCTAACTTGGCCAGGGCGATTGCCTGATTGGCGCCTTTACCTCCTTGAAAGATGCCGAAATCATTGCTAACGAGAGTTTCACCGGGTTGAGGATAGCGAGAGACAAAGGAGACAAAATCTATATTGATACTTCCCAATACCAATACTTTTTCCATAACTTCTCCTGTTTATGAAATCGCTTTCTGATATCGATTTCATATTAACATAATTTTTTTCCTTTTGTCAAATAAAAATTAGATAAAGATAGATTATCGGTGAAAATCTTCACTCAATTAAGGCAGATAAATTCTCTTCTTTGCAGTAAATATATTTTATAGAACTAAATACAAAAAGCTATAGCTTCAATCTCTATCTCTGCATCCTTGGAAAGGCGGGAGAAAAAGTCTGCAGGTTTATCCCCTCTCAGACACAAGATTAAGTTCCCTCTTATAAGCCTTATCGTGTTTATTCTCTAAAAAATAAAGTGTCAGGAATAGAATGAAACTAACAAACACAGGAATGGCAGCTAGGCGATAAGCCCAAATTAAACTGTATTGGTCTGCAATCCATCCGTAGAGAGTAGGGGCAATTGTAGCAGAAATTCCCTCAACAAAAAGACTTATCCCAAAAATTTTACTCTGCTGGTTAACCGGACAAATAAAAGTTAGCCAGGTACTTTGAGAGGGAAAAAATATTCCTTCTACAATGCCTAAGGTTCCAATAACCAAGACAATAAATATGGGTTGGGCAATGAAAGTGATACCAAGGACTAAAAAAGTAGTGATAATGGTGGCTGACAACACCAAGATAAGTGGATGGTTTTTATCTATGATTCTACTGGAAATTAGGCTGCCAACTACCATCCCGATAAAAATTATACTGACACTCCAGGCAGAAATCTCGGGTTTTAAACCGAGATAATCTGTAGCATAAAGAGGAAGAAACGAAAGAATAGCCCATAATCCCAGGCTTCGAATACCCACGCTAATAAAAAATAAATTAATATGCCCTCGCTTATTTTTTTTCTCTTCTTCTGCTTTAAGATTTTTTTTATCCTTTTTGGATTTTAGATATGCGTAACCCAAAAAATAACCGGGAAAAGAGAGCAGCAAACAGGTCATTTTCCATCCCCATGTTTGAACTAAAAAACCGAATAATAGACTTGCAACAATTATCCCTGATGTTCCCGCTGCAGAAAATAGACTTAAATAACGTCCTCTCTGGTGTTTCTTGGAATTTTCTCTAACCATAGCAGTTGCCAAGGGATGAAAAGTTGATACACTGATAGCTAATAAAAACAAAAAAGTAACAATGGTGTGGATATTATTCATCCAGATTAAACTTCCTAAAAAA
>Ga0210003_1002520_pt1 | contig 15376 bp, 11 predicted proteins | sample LantaG_FD_182804 | JGI IMG/M metagenome (GOLD analysis project Ga0210003, IMG submission 182804) | Deep subsurface microbial communities from Baltic Sea to uncover new lineages of life (NeLLi) - Landsort_02402 metaG (SPAdes) (version 2) | ecosystem: Environmental > Aquatic > Marine > Oceanic >... | reverse complement strand
TTTTTTTTTTTTTTTTTTTTGTGGGGGGGGGGGGGGGGGGGGATTCAAGGGAAAAGAAAACCCGGACTTTTCGACGCTGATCATTTTTTTGTCCCATCCCATCCCCCCTCCCTCTCCTCTCGCCCCCACCTCAAACCAGGATCTTGCCCCCTGGTTCCTGGCTCCTCGAGGCCCAGCAATCAGGATCCAGCTCCCGATCGGAGACGCCGCAGAGGAGCTCAGCGAGGAGGCCGCCGCGGCCGTGGCGCGCGCCGAGGGGGAGCGGAGAGCGGCAGTAAACGGCAGCGGCGGCGGCGACGACGCCCCGACGGCGGAGACCGCTCTCGCCGGCGTCACGCGCAACATCTGTGCCGACACGAGGACGATCGCACTGTTCAAGGAGCCGTTCGAAGGGTGCATGACGACGGCGGTGAGAGTCTTCGATTTTTGTGCCTGTTTTTTTTCTTTCCTTCACTTTTTTCGGTTTGCTCGCGCCCTCTCGTTCTCATTTTCTCTCGCGTCGTCTTTTCCAAAACAAAAAAACCTTCCGCAAACCCAGGAGGCAATCGCCCGCGCCCTCGCCGAGCTCGAGCCCACGCAGGCCCCCGCCGCCGCCGTCCTCTCCGCGCTGAACGCCGTCGTCGACTCCCAGAAGAGGCACGACCCAGCCGTCCGCGCCCGGTGCGGCATCGAGGAGGAAGCCGGGGAGGACGCGAAGGAGCTGCGGGGCAACGCCGGGCGAGGGGAAAGCTGGCACAGGGGGCTCCACGAGCGCAGGGAGCGGAAGCGCGCCGCACGGGCCGCGACGGACGCCGCCGCGGGCGTCCCTCCTTCCTCCCCCGCTCGCGAGGGAGAGAGGCGGAAGAAGCTCTCGAACCAGGACAAGAGCGGCAGGACCAGGACCCTGCGCGCCGGGCTCGCCGACGGCCGGAACAAGTTCGGCTTCAAGAACCCGCCCAGCAACTCGTGCGCCGAGTGCGCGCCGCGGCTGCAGCCGAGGAGCGCCGAGGAGCGGGCCGCGAGGGAGGCCGAGAAGCTGGCCGCGAGGACCGAGAACAGGAGGAGGAAGCAGGCGGAGGCTGCTGCTGCCGCTGCGGCGGCGGCGGCGGCGGCGGGCGAGGCGGGAGTGGCCGAAGGGTGATTTTTTTCTTATGCTTCTTCCTCTCCCGAGTTTTTCTTTCGCGTCATCTATCATTACGGTCCTCCCGCTGTGTTATGAAAAGGAAAAAAAAACGTGATCAGTTTTGAGAGGCGTCGACCGCAATAAAGACGGACGCGAGCAGCTCCTTCGGGAGGTCGTTGCTGGTGAGCTTGGCGCTGTCGCCGTCGCCGTTGTCGTCGCTTTCGTCTAGCGCCGCCGCGAGCTCGCGGGTGTCGAGTGCTTCGGCCATCGTTCTGCTTCGAATGCTTGTCGGAGATCGCCGGGTTTTTCGCTGTTTTGCTTCAGCAGGCTCGCTTCAGGCACGCTCTCTCTCTCTCTCTTCTACACTCTTCCTATTTTAGGTCTCCCTCTTTTCCACGCCAAGGGCTCAACGAAAAAAAAAACGCTCCTTCAATCCTCCTCCGACACCTTAAGCACGATCTTCCCGCGCACCGCCAGCCCCTCCAGCGCCTCGTGCGCCCTCGCGGCCTCCTCGAGCGGCAGCACCTGGCTGACCTCGACCCGCAGCTTGCCCGCGTCGATCAGCCTCGAGACCTCGGCCAGGGCCGCCCCGTCGGGCGTCACCAGCGTGGGGCCCTCGTAGTGCCTCCCGCTCCCGTCCTCGGCCCAGGCCGCCCTCGTCTCGGCGGCCCTCTGCGGGTCGGTCCCCGTGTTGAAGACGTGGAGGTAGTACCCTCCCCGCCTGAGCAGGTTGTACGATTTCAGCTCGGCGTCGCCCGCCACGAGGTCGAAGACGACGTCGAACTTGGCGTCCTCGCCTCCTCCGTGCCGCCTCAGGAAGTCCGCGTCCCAGTCCGCGACGGTGTAGTCGATCGCCTCGTCGGCGCCCAGGGACTTCAGAAACTCGTGCGAGTGCGGCCTTCCCGTCGCGGCGACGAACGCGGCGCCGCGCGCGTTCTTGGCGAGCTGGACGGCGACGTGGCCGACGCCGCCGGCGCCGGCGTGGACGAGCACCCTCTTGCCCTCGATCGCCCCCCCGGGGGCGCGCGCCAGGGTCTGCCACGCCGTCAGGGCGACGAGTGGCACCGCGGCGGCCTCGACGAGCGCCATGGAGCTCGGCGGGCGGGCGAGGTTCGTGGCGGGGACGGCGGAGAACTCGCAGTAGCAGCCGTCGTGGCCCTGGTTGTCCCAGTGGAACCCGTTGGTGAGCGCGAAGACCCTGTCCCCGGGCTTGAGGCCGGAGTCCTCGTCGGCCTCGAGGACGACGCCCGAGAGGTCGCCGCCGATGATTTGCGGGAGCTTGGCCGGCAGGCCTCCGCCTTGCGCGCCCTGTTTTTTTTCATTTCTTTTGAAGAATACGTTTGAGACCCTCTCGCTCTCTCTCTTCCTCTCGCTCTCCCTCTCTCTCTCTCTCTCTCTGTTCTCGGACAGCGAAGAAGCCAGCGAAAAAACTCTCACCGCGCGGATCTTCCAGTCGACGGGGTTGACGCCGGCGCCGACGACTTTAATCAGTGCCTCGCCCTTCGCACGAGGCGGTTTCGGGGCGTCCTCGGTGACTTTCAGCGACGACGGGGGCCCGTGCTCGGTGATGATGATGGCGCGCATGCTGCGTTGAGAGCGGAGAGGGAAGAGAGAAGAAGCGTGGACTGGAGAGAAGGCGGGCCGCGATGACAGAGTTTCGATGTGAAAAAGTGTTTCATTTTTATTTACTTTTTTCGCCCCTCGCCTCCACCGCCTCCGGTCGCAGCATTCCCGTCCGCCCCTCCTCCTCCTCCTCCTCCTCCGCCTCCGCTCCCCCCCCCGCCTTCCCAAACGGCAGAGACTGCCTCGTCCAAGAGCGCCCGGGACTGCGTCCCCGGAGTCAGCAGGTCTGCGGCGACGGGGTGGAGCACGAAGGAGGAGGAGGAGGAGGCCGCGCCCTCCTTCCTGCCGACGCCCCCCCCTCCGCCCCCGCCGCCCCCTCCGCCCCCGGACGCTCCGGCCAGCCGGGACGCCTCCTCCCGCCCCACCCATCTCCAGCCCCTGCTCTCCTCGTTCAAGACGGGGCTCCACGCGCCCGCGACCTCCCCTGGGACGCGCAGCACGAACGCGCTGTACGCCTTCTCCTTCTTCTTGCCGCCCCGGACGGCGTCGATCCTGGTCAGCACCGAGAACGAGCGCGGCAGGCTTCCCATCTCCTCGGCGGCCTCCCGCTCGGCGGCGTCGAGCAGGCTCAGGTCGGAGGGCTCGACGTTGCCGCCGGGGAGCCCCCAGGCGCGGTCGTGGTGCCTGGAGCGGCGCTGGAGGAGCAGGACGGAGTCGGAGTCGTCGCGCCTTTTTTTTTTTTTGTTGTCGAGTTTTTTTTTTTGAGGGAGGGTGTGAGGTCGAGGGTGCTCTAGTCTTTCTTTGTCTCCCTCTCTCACTTATAGCCAAATCTCTCTCCCTCGCTCACCAGAGCACCAGCCCCGCGCCCTGCTTGGCCGGCGGGGCATGCGAGAACGAGGACGACGACGCGGAAGAAACGGGCTCCCCTCCTCCTCCCGCTCGGTCGAGCAGCGGCCGGCTCCCGCTCCCGCTCTCGCGACGATGGAGCAGCAAGATCAGCGCCGCGCCGGCGAGCGCCGCGCCGCCGATGACCGACGTCCGCCGCGTCGCGGCCTTCCGGCGACCGGAGGCTGCCGCTGCCTGCGCGGCGGAGGCCCGCGCGGGCGAGGCCGACGTGTTGAGAGGGAGCATTGCTGGGGGGAAGGAGAAAGAGAGAGAAATATGAAAACTGAAAAAAGGCATCGAATTGGGCCAAGGAAAAAAGAAAAGACAGATCGCGTTGCCTTTCTCGTCCACTTTCGCGCCTCCAAGTGCTCCCAGTCGTTTTCCAGCGCCTCGTAACGTCCTCTTTGCATCAGCCAAAAGAACAAAAAAAGAAAGAAGCGCCATTGGAGGGTCGAACTCCAGACCTTTGCCTCGTACCAGATTGAGTCATCGTTCGGAAAGCAACGCTCTAATCCACTGAGCTAAGAGCGCTTGGGCAGGGGGAATGAAAGAATGGGAGAGCTCGGAAGCTGTTTCTTCTGTCCTATCTCCGTTCCCCGCCATTTTTGACTTTTCTCAAAGAGGAAAATCGTTCATTGCCAATCTCGAATTTCCAGGCATATACGAGGGGCTGTCGAGTGTTTCTTTTTTCTTTCTCAATTTTTCCCTTGTCTACACTGTTTTCCCACTCTCTCCCTCTTCACTTTTTCACCGTCGCCAGCTCCCACGCCGCCGTGCCCCCAAACAGCAGCAGCACTGCGGAGACGCCGATCGCTGCCGGCAAGAGAGCAGTGCAAGAAGACGGAGAAGTGCCGCCTCCCGCCGCCGCCGCCGCCGCCGCCACGGCACTTCCCACGACGGCCCCGACGGCTGCCGCGCACCCGGCGGTCGCCCCCCGCTTCAGCGTCGCAAACGTCGACGCGCCCGACCTTCCCCTCACCGCGGCGTCGGAGAGCACCGCTGCGGCCACGGACGCGAACAGCGACCCCGAGGCCGCCACCCTCAGGAAGAGGGCAGAGGTGGCGTCCCGGGGAGGGGCCGAGGCGACGGCCCCGGAGAGTGCGAGCGCGAGGAGCGCCGCGGAGGAGGCGCCAAACAGGCGCGACGCGGCGGGGAGGGCGGTGGCGGCGGCAGAGGAGCCCGTCGCCCTCTGCACGGCGGCGGCGACGGCCACGGGGGCCTGCACCAGGGCCCGGGCGACGCCTGCTCCTTGCCCTCCGTAAGCCTTTTTTTATTTCGATTTTATTTGAAAAAAAGAGTTTTTTGAGTTTTTTGACTTGAAAAAAAAGAAAGAAGAAAAACAACAACACCAATCGAAAAAACTCACCGTCGCCGCCGTCGAGCAAGCTACTGCGAGAGCCAGGGGCCCGATCAGGAGCAGTGAGGAGTAGAACCCCGCCGGGGCGAGGAGCGAGGAGGCGGCGGCCGCGGCGGGCAGGGAGCCCGGAGCGACGGCGGCCGACGCCGCGGCCGCGACGGCGAGGCCGAACAGCGACAGCCCGGCGTTGAGAGAGACGTACGTCGCGGAGGAGAGCCTTCCCGGGACGGAGGCCGCGTGCGCCAGCGCGAGAGACGCGGCGGCAGGCAGCGCCAGCGCGGCCCCGGCGAGCTGGATCGCCGTCTGCGGCGGCGGCAGCGGGCACGAGCGGAGCGCGAGCTCGCAGAACCGCGAGGGCGCGGCGACCATCACGGCCCCCCCGAGGGCCAGAAGCAGGGCCTGGAGAGGGTAGGAGACCCTGAGGAGGCCGCTGGAGAGCCAGTCGGTGCCGTCCCCGGGGGGAGAAGAGGACGCCGCCGCTCGGGCAGAGGAGGAGGGGGGCGAAGGGGCGGCGGGGACGGAGAGGGAGGGGCGACGGCGACGGGGGCGGGCCGCTGCCAGATGAGGCGAGATCGGCGACAGTGCGGCAGAGATCGGTCGCTGGCGGGCTCGCTTCGGCACGATTGCCCTCCTCGCAATCGTACAAGGCAAGGCCACGGCTGCGCGAGGATGCACAGCAGCGCGTGTCGGCGAAGAGAGCACCATCATCGCTGCGGGAGAAAGAGCGCGTTTGGAAAGATTCGAGGGTTTTCAAACAAGCCAGGGAGTCAAAAAAGTGCAGAGGAAAAGGCGGGTTTTGCTTTCCCCCCCCCCCCCTTCTCACTCTCTATGCCTTTTGAGGTTTTCTTCTTCTCAAGAAGCAAGTCCTGGCAGCGCACACGCACCTTCTCTCCCTTCACCACCCTGCGCTTGTGCGCTTTCGCGCCTCTCCGCTCCTCCCCCTCTTAGCGAGCCTCCACTCTCCGTGCAGAAAAAACAGCGGGACAGACAGAGGAAAACGAATTTCGACGATCACCAAAACGCCGCCGTCGTTTCCTCTTCTTCGTCTCTTCCAACTCAACGAGATGGCCCGCCTCTCCGACGCCGAGAAGCGCAAGGCGCGCAAGAAGCAGGCCAAGGAGCATAAGAAGTAAGAAGAGTCGATTTTGAGAGGGAGAAGAGAGAGGAAAACAAAGGCGTCGGCGTCGTCGTCGACGACGGCTCTTCCTCGATTGCATCGGTAGAAAAAAAAACTCACCCTCGACCTCACTCCTTCCAAAAAAACGTCGACAGAGAGGCCGCCCTCGCCCGCGAGCAGCAGGAGGCCAACCAGGCAAACGGGAGCTCCGCTTCCGCCCCCGCCGCCGTCACCATCGAGTACGTCTCGGCGCCGCTGCCTCCCCCCGAGGTGCTGGGCGTCGTCGCTGCAAGAGAGGCGGAAGACGGCGCTGCCGCCGGCGGTCCCGCAGACACCGCTGGCGGCTTCGCGCGCGTGCTCGCCACCTTCGCCTCGGCCGAGGAGGTCACGGGCTCGGCGATCAGGACGGAGGAAGAAGACAGCGACGGCGACGGCGGCGGCAAGCGCAGGCGGCGCAGGGGGACGCTCTCCTCCTCGGGCTCCTCCTCCGACGGCGACTCCGACTCTGACGAGGACGCTTCCTCCTCTTCTTCCGGTTCCGACGACGGAGGCAAGCCCTCCAAGCGCTCCCAAGGCCTGACCCGCAGGCGTCGCAAGGAGGCCGCCCGCCACGCCATCGCCGCCCTCAAGCGCGTCGCGCCTCGCCCCGACGCCGTGGAGGCCTGGGACGCCACGGCCAGGGAGGCCCCGACGCTGGCGCAGCTCAAGGGCGCGCGCAACGCGGTGGCGGTGCCGCGCCACTGGCCGCAGAAGAGGGCCTACCTGGCCGGCAAGCGCGGGCTCGACAAGCCGCCGTTCAAGCTGCCGGCGTTCATCGAGGCGACGGGCATCTCCGGGATGCGCGACGCGACCGGGGGGATGGAGAACGAGGGGACGAGCGCGGCGAGCCAGAGGCTCAAGCAGCAGGCGCGGGCGCGGCTGGCGCCGAAGATCGGGAAGCTGTCCATCGACTACCGCATCCTGCACGCGGCCTTCTTCAGGCACCAGACCAAGCCCCCGGGGCTGACCGGCCACGGGGACCTGTACTACGAGGGGAGGGAGTACGACCTGAGGATGCAGCAGATGCAGCAGCAGGGGGGGGGAGGCGGAGACGACGACGGCGGCGAGGGACTCGATGACGGCGGCGACTTCACCGCCTTTGCTCCCGGGAGGCTCTCCCCTGCCCTGCAGCGCGCCCTCGGCATGGACCCGACGGCGAGCCCGCCTCCCCCTCCCCCCTGGCTCGTCGCGCAGCAGCGCTACGGCCCCCCGCCGTCGTACCCCCGCCTGCGCGTCCCGGGCCTCACCGCGCCGCTGCCGGCAGGCGCCGCCTACGGGTACCAGCCGGGCGGGTGGGGCAAGCCGCCCGTCGACGAGGCGGGGAGGCCGCTCTACGGGGACGCGTTCGGGGAGCGGAGGAGGAAGCGGCGGGCCGAGAGACAGGCGAGGAGGGCCAGGGCGGCGCGGGCGCTGGCGGAGGCCGACGGGGGGCGAGGGGAGCGGGCAGGGGGGGGGGAAGGGGCCGGCGCCGGCGGCGCCTCGGAGGCGGCGCTGATCCTTTTGGAGGCCAACGCCTCGGACTCCGACTCGGACGACGACGAGCCCGACGCGACGGCCCTCGTCGTCGAGGGGTCCGGGGCGTGGGCGATCCCCAAGGGCGCCAAGTGGGGCGAGCTGGAGCCCGAGCCGGAGAGCGAGGAGGAGGAGGTAGAGGAGGAGGAGGAGGGGGAAGAGGGAGGAGAGCACGGCGAAGAAGGCGGCGAGGAGGGAGAGGAGGGAGAAGGAGCGGGAGTCGGCGCCGCAGCCGTCGCCGACGGCATCTCCTCCGTCGCCACCACCGTCCTCGGCGGCGTCACCCCGCTCCCGGGCGACCTCGACCTGCGCAAGGGCACGGCCTCCGTCGTGCAGCAGCAGCAGCAGCCGAGGCAGCTCTACACGGTCCTGGAGCAGCGCGCCGCGTCGGCGGCCGGCGCGGGCACCATCGTCGGCTCCGACCACACGTACGTCGTCCCCTCCGCCGAGGGGGGGCCCCCTCCTTCCGCCGCTGCTCCGGGCGCTGCTGCTGCTGCTGCTGCCGGAGCAGCGGCGGCGGCGCCCTCGAGGCCCAGAGCCGAGCACGAGAAGCGCCTCGACGCGCTCGCGGCGAAAAACCCCGCCTCCTCGGCCTCGACCTTCGACGTCGCGATCGACCCGGAGGAGCTGGAGGGCCTGAGCGAGGAGCAGGCCGCGGCGCTGTACGCGGACAAGGCGTCCGCCATCGCGGCAGTGGCGGCGGCCTCTGCCGCTGCTGCTGCTGCTGCGGCAGGCGGAGGAGCAGGGGGAGCGGCGGCGTCGGCGGCAGAGCCGGAGAAGAGGGCGACGAGGGCGACGCGCGCAAAGAGGGCGAAAAAGGGAGACGACGACTTCAAGTTTTGATTCTTTCTTTTTTTGTGCAAATTCTCCAGAGAGGCGAAGTTAGAGATCGCAGCAATCAGGCAAGAAAAGGGAAAGAGGGGGGCAGAGAGAGAGAGCGCCGGCGATTTGGTTTATCTTTCTCTTGGTGTTTTTCGTCGACGTTGATTTTCTCACATTTTTTTCCTTTCAAAAAAGTCGTTCCGAAACTCTCTCTCAATACCCCAATACTGATCGCGCTCTCTCCCTCTAAGCTCCCAAACATTTATTATCCGTCTGTCCCTTTCTCTCTCTCTCTGCGTCTATCTTGATCTGTCCTTTTATTTCTTCTCGAGTGAACGAAAAGCAGCAAGTTTTTTAAAGTTTTTTCTCTTTCTCTCTCTCAGTCTCTCCAACTTGAAAACCAAAAAAATATCTTCCCCTTCAACTCTAGCACTGCTGCTGCTGCGCCCTCGCCGTGGCGACCAGCGGAACACGCGCCTGAGAGTGGGTCGTGGCTGCGGCTGCTGCTGCTGCGGCGGCGTACGAGACGGGCGCCGACGATATCGTCGTCGTCGCCGCCTTTTCGGCGGCGGCGGTCATGGCCGCCTTTCCGGCTGCCGCGACGGCGGCGGCGGGGATAGGAGCCACGTCCTCTTTCGTGCCGTCGTGCTCCTCCTCTTCCGCCACCGCCGCTGCTCCCTCGGCCTCAGCGGCCACGGGGGCAGGAGAAGCAGAACTGGCGGCGGCAACGACGCCGACCCTCGCCAGCAAGTGCCTCCCGTGCGGCGACCCCCGCAGCCGCGGCTCGGCTGCGGCCACCGCCAGCGACAGCAGCTCTCTCTGGTCGGCGTCGTCGCAGACGAGCAGTGCGCGCTGGAAGACGTAGTTGCCGTAGGGATGCGCCATCGCCCCCTCCAGGGACCACTCGGTTCTCTCCTTCGCCGCCGCCGCCGTCGCGGCCCCTCGCTCGCCGCCGCCGCCGTCTCGGTCGGGCGACAGCAGCTCCGCGAGCAGCGCCCTGCGCTCCCCGCGCCCGCACGAGGCGAGCACCGCCTCGAGGACGTTCGATCCCGAGACGTGCGTGGCGAGCTCCCTGGCGCGGCCCAGGAGCCCGCGCGCGACGGCGTCGCGGTCGGCGGCCGAGAGGAGCGCCGGCGCCGGCTTCTCGTCGCCGGCGGCGGCGGGGGGAGCGGAGGGAGAGGGTGAGGGAGAAGCCCTCGAGGTCGAAGAGGAGGAGCCCCCGCGGAGCAGCTTCTGGAGGACGTAGTTGGCGTACTCGTCCGTCGCCAGACGCGGGGCGGCCAGGACGACCTGCCGCCTCGCCCGCGCCGCGAGGGCGCGGAACTCCCGGAGCGCCGCCGCGGGCGAGGAGGCTTCCGCCTCCTCCTCCTCCTCGCAGGGGGGAGACAGCGCCAGGATGCGCTGCAGGACGCGGCAGCCGAAGGGGTGCGTGGCGAGCAGCACGGCCCCCGGACGGTGGGCCTTCGCGGGCGGGCGCGGGCGGCGGCTGCTGCTGGCGGCGGCGTCGTTGTCGCCGCTCAACGCCCCCTCCTCCTCGCTCTCGCTGCCGTAAAAGTCCCCGCCGCTCCCGCCCCCCGCCGCCTCCTCCTCCTCGACGTCCGGAGGAAGGAGGAGCTCCTCGGCGACGCGCGCCCTCAGCTCGTCGCAGCCGGCGTCGAGCGCCCGCTGCAGCACGCGGCTGCCGTGGCGGTCGGCCGCGAGCAGCCGCGCCCTTCCGCCGCCGAGCGCCACCCGCCGCGCGAGGAGGCGGGCCTCGTCGCGGGGCAGCGCCGCCAGGGCGACCTGCAGCACGCGGCTCCCGTGCCCGTCCAGGGCCAGGGCGCGGCAGCGCGCGCGGAGAGCCGAGGAGGCGCGCTCCGTCCTGCGGGCGCGCGCCGCCGTCGCGGCGGCGGCCTTTTCTCTGCCGCCGCCGCCGTCGCTGCTGGCGGCGCCTCCCCCGCCGCAGCACCTCTCGAGCAGCTTCTGCACGACGTAGTTCCCGAACATGTCCCTGGAGAGCGCCACGAGCTGCCCCGACTCGAGGACTTCGTCGAGCAGGGCCCCCGCGGCCGCCTCCGTCGCGGGGGGGCAGCGGGCCCAGTCAGGAGGGGCCGGCGCGCCGAGGCCGGGCGCCGCCGCCGTCGAGGACCCCGCCCCGCCCCCGCCGTCCGCCCCCGCGCCGACGCCGCAGAGCTTGTCCTGCAGGAACCTGCTCCCGACCTGGTCCCTGGCCATCGCCGCCGCCCTCCCCTCCACGTCGGCGAGCGTCATCCGCGACGAGAGGACGAGGCCGGTGGGGTCGGCGTGGAGCAGCACGAGCGGGTCGACGCCGGCGGCCGCCTCCGCCGCGGAGGTCAGAGCCGCCGGGAGGACGGGGGGCAGGGGGGCTCCTCCGAGGGCGGAGGAGGCGGAGGCCGGGCGGCGGCGCGGCACGGGAGGGGACGGAGGAGGCGAGCGCGCGCCTCCTCCTCCCGCCCCTCCCTCCTCCTCCTCGCCCGCGGCAGGAGCGGCCGCGGCCGCGGCGCCTGCCGCGCGCCTGAGCGCCAGCAGCGCCAGCGCGGTCGAGATGCTGGCCTCGGCGCTGCTCCCGGCCGCCGCGGCCCCTCGGGCCTCCTTGGCGGCATTGGCCGCAGGGGCGGCATCGCCTCCGCTTCCGTCGCCGCTGCTGCCGCTCGCGCTGGAGGCGGCCAGCCTCTCCAGCACTCTGTCGATCGTGTTCATGAAGCCGCGGGAGGCTGCACCCAGCGGGGGAAGGGCCGCAGCGACGGCAGGGGTGAAGGGCGAGGCGTCGCCGGCGCCGTTTTCGCCGCCGGCGGCGCAGAGCCCGAGGGACAGCGCCAGCGCGTTGGCCCTGCGCGCCATGGAGCCTCCCTGGAGCTTGCTGGTCCGCCCGGGCGCCCTGCGGGCTGCTGCGGCGGCGCTTTCGGTGGCCGCGCGAGGAGCCCGGCGCTGGGGAACGACGCGGAGCGGCGGGCGCGAGGGCGGCGGGGCGGCGGCGGCGTTCTTCGCCCTTTGTGCCGCAGCAGCTGGGCCGTTGCTGCCGCCGCCGCTCCGGCTCGTGCTGCGCCCGGTGCCCGCTCCGGTGCCCCACTGGGCGAAGTCGTGGTAGTTGCCGACGCCCAGCGAGGTCGGAGGCCTCGAAGGGGCTCTTCTCGAGGAGGAGGTCCTCGCCGCGACGTTCCTCGAGGGGGAGCCAGCGGCCGCGAGCGCGACGGCGGCGGCTGCGATGGGGGCAGTCGCGGCGGCAGCAGCAGCAGCCGCGGCCTTCCTCTTGTTCTCCGCCGAGGCAGACGTCGAAGACGTCGACAAAGTGCCAGCCGTCGAGAGCGTGCGCTGCGGGCGGAGCTGCTGCTGCGGCGGCGCCGGTCGGACGGGAGGGGAGGGGGACGGCGCCGAGGAGCGCGCGGCGGCGTTGGAGCCGCCGCCCTTGCCGCTGCTGTAACAGTGACCGCCGCCGTCGCTTCCTCCGCTTCCCCCCTCTGTCGGGACCGAGGGGCTCTGGCGCGTAGAGGCGAGCGCGTTTTGCTGCTGGTGGAAGAGGTGCAGCTGCTGCTGCTGCTGCTGGTAGTAGGCGTAAGAAGCCGGGTGGGGCTGCTGCTGCCTGCCGTAGAGCTGCTGCTGCTGGAGCTGCTGCTGAAGCTGCCGGGGCCCTCCCGCGGAGGAGCCCGCGGCCTGGAGCGCCGCGAGGGCCCATGACGCGTTGACGGCCGCCGTCGCGGACAGGGCGCCGCCGCCGCTCGAGGGCAGCGCCGGCGGGAGCTGCAGCTCGGGCTGCGGGGGCTGCTGCTGGGGCGCTCCGAGGACGCCGCCGGGGGAGAACCTCCCGCCGACCGAGGGCCCCGCGGCGGGGTGGCCGCCTGGGTAGTAGAAGGCCTGTCGGGGAGCCTGTCCCGTCCCCGCCGCAGTCGCTGTTCCGTCTCTCGCCGCTGCCGCCGAAGTGAAATTTAGCGCCGCCGCGGCAGCCTGCTCCTGCTGCTGCGCCAAAAACTGGACCCCTGCAATATTGTTGTTGTTGTTGTTATTGCTGTTGGCGTGGCTCTGCTGCTGCGGGAACAGAGGCGGGTAAAAATGCTGCTGTTGCTGCTGCTGAGCTTGGGCAGTCGCCGCCGCCGCCGCCGCCGCTGCAGCGGCCGCCTGCTGACGGATGTAGAGGAGCTGCATCTCCTGCTGATGGTGCGCAATGACCGCCGCGTGCTGCTGCTGCTGCGCCAGGTAGTGGTGGTGGTGGTAGGAGGCCGCGGCCTGTTTTGATTTTTTGATAGGGTTGAAAGAAGGAAGGAAGATAAGAAAGTTTTTTTTTTTTTTACCCTTGGTGAGTTTTTTCTTCTTCTTCCTCCCTGTCAAGGAGACCTTTTTTCTCCCTCTTTCTCTCCCTCTCTCTCTCAATCAAGACGTACCTGGGCGTGCTGCTGCTGTTGCTGGTAGATCCACTGCTGCTGCTGCTGCTGGTGGTGGTGGTGATGGTAGTAGGAGGGCGAGGACGGCGCCTGGAACGGGGCGCCGTTCGTCTGCTGAGGAAGAGGGAGCGCCGCCGAGGTCGAGGAGAGCGACTGAGGAGGAAGAGCTGATGCTTCCTCGTCGTCTTCGAAGTCCCCTTCCCCGTCTTCCTCTCCTTCCTCTGCTCCGTCCTCCTCCTCATCCTCGCGGGACGGCTGCCGCTCTCGCGCTCCATCGCCAGCAGCTGCAGCCTCGGGGCTGGCCGCGGCGGTCGTGGAGGCCGAGCCAGCGCTGCTGGAGTCGGGCAAAGGCTCCTGCTCCTCGAGGACTTGGCCCTCGTCTGCGTCCGCGACGATGCTGACGCTCTTGCTGGGGCGTGCCGCCTCGTCGGAAGCGCCCTGCGTAGCCGCGACGCCCGATCCCATCGCGACTGATGGATCAACCTGTCGTCCGTGATGGATCCGGGCGGAGTTTGAGGGGGGAATGCTTGTGAGTGAGCGGAAGATGGACGGGCGGACTCGCCCTTGAGATCGCCCGGAGAGCTGTCGATTCAAAATCTCCTGCTCTTGCTCGCTCGACGCGCTCAAGGCCCGAGAGAGAGAGGGGGGAAAAAATGCAAAAAACTCACCTCTTGGCCGCCAGTTTCTGAATTGCTCATTCGCAAATCCCCCGTGACGCTCTGGAAAATGCCTCTTTGAGCCCCTCGTGGGGGAAAGAGGTGCCGAAAGAAGTTTCTTTCGGAGGAGGAGAGGGGATGAGATGCACTCGAGTCGAAGCGAGAGTGGAAAGAGTTTCGTTTCGAGAGAGAATCGCTGCTTCGGGGGGCGCCTTCGGATCCGTAAACAGCGCAATCAAAGCCCGGGAACGACCGAGGACGATCAAGAGAGCCCGCTCGCGGCGAAGAAAGGGAGTTTTTGAGGTCCGAGGCCGGCGACGTGAGGGGCACCCTTTTTTGATTGAGAGAAAAACGCACCTGTCGAGCGAGAAAGAGCGTCTCGACACGCGCTGGCGTCCGAGCCCCGCGTCGACTCGCTCCGCGGCTGCTGGAGACAAGGACGCGACCCCCCACGCAAGAAGGGGAGAAAAGAAAGGGGGAGGGGTGGAAGAGCGGAGAGACGAGAGGTGGTTCGATCGAATAGCCTCTCTTTCAAATTCTTTTGACTCGAGAGAAAATCGAAAAAAAGTGCAAGAGAGTGAGTGACGGGGTTGAAAGAAAGAAAACTCTCGACCCTCCTTCCCACCCCACTCTCCTTGCTTTTCTCGTCCTAGTACTCGACTGAGTTCCAACGCGCGCCTTCTTTCCCCTCCTTCGTCTTCCTCTGCCTCTGCGCGCTAGTGAGAGCGCTCCTCGAGCACAGAAAAGAGCTCTAGAAAGCAGCAGCGGCGCCCACCAGAACAACAAAACAATGGTCTCGTCACCGACCTTGCCCGCCGGGTCCGAAGGCGCCGCGGCCCTCGTCGTTGCGCTCGCGGCCGCGGTCGGCGGGGCCCTGGGCTGGGGGGGTGCCCGCCTGTGCGACAGCCTGGTGCGTTCACTACGGAGGAGAAGAGCGCAGACAGAAAGCTAGCTTCTTCTTCTTGGAGCCACGCCGCGGCCAGGACGCGCATTTGGAATTGGCCTGGAGCTGTCGGTTTGAATCTGACGACGGAACGGACGACGTTCAATTGCCTCCCGGTTCGCGCCCAAGCCTTGTGCCCACTGTTTCAGTTTAGCACGGACGCCGCACTCGACAGCCCTGGAATGTCGAGCTCGAGCGTTAGGCCGGAACGATTCGGAAGGAAGCGTCTCCCAGGTCGACCTGCTTCGGCCTCGAAAAAGAAAAAGCAGCAGAGAGAGAGCGACGGACGCCGCATGCGAAGAGAAACTCGACGTCGCCGTTTCTTCCTCCTCTTCTTCTCCTTCTTTTCTCTCTTTTCCCGCCTCACCACCACCGCTGCCGCCTCCCTCTCCCTCTCCCCCTCTCTCCCCCTCCCCCTCTCTCCCCCTCTCCCACAGATCATGGCCACGCTCACGGGCGACGCCCCCTTGCCCCCGACGGCCACGCGCCTCCTCTCCCTCGCCTGGGGCTGCCTCGAGCGCGCCTCGGCCGACGCCGGCCGCCTCCCCGCCCCGCTGCGGGCGCGGGTCCAGCGCGGGCTCGAGCGCGCGACGCTGCTGACGCCGCGCGGGGCAGCGCTGGCCGCCGAGCGGCTCGCGGCGAAGCCCGACGGCGCGGGCCCGAGCGCGTTCGGCGCCCTGCCAGGCTCGCTGGCCCCGACGCCGAGGGGCGAGGGGGGGGGCGCGGCGGAGCCCTCGTATCTGCCGAGCCACGACTCGCGGCCGAGCCCGGCGCGGAGGCGGTTCCTCGAGGGGGAGGGCGCGGGCGCCGCCGGTGCCCCCGCTGCCGCTGCTGCCGCCGCCACCGCAGCCGCCGCCGCCGCCGCTGCTGCTGCTTCTCCTCCCCCCGCGCCTCGCAGGCCGTCTTCGGCTGCCCGCTTCAAGGCGCTGTTCACCCCTCCCAAGGGCTCCAGAGCGGCTCCTGCCGCCGCTTCTGCTGCTGCTGCTGTTGCTTCTGCTGCTGCT
>Ga0210003_1002519_pt1 | contig 15377 bp, 10 predicted proteins | sample LantaG_FD_182804 | JGI IMG/M metagenome (GOLD analysis project Ga0210003, IMG submission 182804) | Deep subsurface microbial communities from Baltic Sea to uncover new lineages of life (NeLLi) - Landsort_02402 metaG (SPAdes) (version 2) | ecosystem: Environmental > Aquatic > Marine > Oceanic >... | reverse complement strand
CTCCCCCTCCTCCTCCTCCCCTCCTCCTCCTCCTCCTCCTCCTCCTCCTCCTCCTCCATCGCTCCGCTCTGCTCTGCTGCTCTCTGAACGTCGTCGAGTCGCAGAAGAGAGCGTCGCTCAGGTCATCGACGCTGTGCCGCTGCTGCCGACGCTGCCGTGGCCACCGTATTCTCCTGCTCCTCCTCCTCGCGCTGCCGCCGCCACTGCCGCCGCTGCTGCTCGCCGAGGGGACTCGGACGCGGAGTCGTACCTGCATCCTCTCGTCGCCTTCTGCCGTCACCTCGGCCGCGGAGTCCTCGCGACCGCGGAGGCGGATGTCGGATGAGAGAGGAGAAGAGGTCGAGGCCGTCGAGGTTGAAAACGACAAGTTTTTGAGAGCATTGGCCCCCCGGAGAAAAAAAAACGAAAGAAGCTCCTCCTCGACGGCTGCTCAGCTCTCAGAACTTTCTTCTTCTTCCCTTCCCCCCGCGCTGCTCCCTTTCCGCGAGCGCCCGTTCTTTATCCTTCCGCCTCTACTCTCCCGAGACCAAGATGGTACGCCTGGAGCCTCTAGCCCCGGTGTCACGCCAGCGCGTACCGTCGAAAGAGCGAAAAAGAAAACGCAACTCGAAAGAGCTAAATGCGTCAAGAGCTGGCCAATCCCTCTCCCCTGCTCCTCGCCGCTCTCATCGAACCCGCCGCCTTGTCTCGAGTCGCCCGTGTGCTCCTTCTTGAGGCTTCCTATCCCCTCATGCCGATCATCAACATCATCGAGACGAGACTTCAACAGCGCATTGGTTGAAATTCGCTTCAGTGTGCTCCCGGAGAGACGGCCTGAAAAAACTCACGACCGGCGGGGAATTCCGAAAACTCTCGACTCAAAAACAGGCGACGTCCCGTGCCGCCTTCCTGGGCACTGGCCTCCCGACCGCCGCCCCGCGTGGCGCTCGTCGCTCCAACCTCGCGCAGGTGAGAATAAGCTAGGGGAAAATAGACGACTGACACGGGAGACTAGCCCCCTCGGGTGTCGAAGACTTGTTGGAGTTTTCTTTTCTTTTTTTCTCTCGCCTTTTTTTGACGGCGCTCTCCGGAAAAGGAAGGAATGCCGACGGAAAAGCAAGGAAAAGATGGGAGCATGGAGACGCGGAGCGAGCTGCAGAGCATTGTCTTGCCGTCGAGGTGCTTCAGTTCTCCTTCAGATGCGAAGAACGGGTCATCGCGGAGCTAGAACCGCCACGGCGGGGCGATCGAATCCCTTGCGAGGGCGGCAAATCGGACGGCGAAGTTGCCCCTCTGCCGTTGTCCAAAAAAGCTAGCCGCCGCCGCCGCCGCCGCCGCCACCGCCGCTGTCGTCGCCGTCGCCCCCGCTCTTCCCTTCGTCTACTACAACCACCACCAAAACAAAAACAAACTCACCCCAAACTCGCCCCCTCCTCCTCTCACCCACCACCGCCGCTTCCACCAGCCCGCCCGCGCCGAGGCCAAGGAGATCTACTTCGACAACATCTCGCGCTCCAAGATGCAGGACGGCATCAACAAGCTCGCCGACGCCGTCGGCGTGACGCTCGGCCCGCGCGGACGCAACGTCGTGCTCGAGACCTCCTACGGCGTCCCGCAGGTCATCAACGACGGCGTCTCCATCGCGCGCGCTATCGAGCTCGAGGACCCAGTCGAGAACGCCGGCGCGCAGCTGATCAAGGAGGTCGCCGGCCGCACCAACGACGCCGCGGGAGACGGGACCACCACGGCCTCGGTGCTTGCGCGCGAGATGATCCACTTTGGGCTGCAGGTCGTGACCGCCGGTGCCAACCCCGTCTCCGTGAAGAAGGGCATCGACAAGACCTGCGACCACCTCGTGGCCAAGCTCCGCGAGTTCTCCAAGCCCGTGCAGGGCTCCGCGGACATCAAGTCGGTCGCTGCCATCTCGGCCGGGAACGACGAGGACATCGGGCAGCTGATCGCCGACGCGCTCGACCAGGTCGGCGCCGACGGCGTGCTGACGATCGAGTCGAGCAACGGCCTCGAGACGACCGTGGAGGTGCAGGAGGGCATGCAGATCGACCGCGGGTACGTGAGCCCGCAGTTTGTGACCAACAGCGAGAAGCTGCTCGTCGAGTTCGACGCGCCACGGGTGCTGGTCACCGACCACAAGATCGAGACGATCAAGGAGATCCTGCCGATCCTGGAGCAGGTGACCCGCGTCAACTGCCCGCTGCTGATCATCGCCGAGGACGTGACGGGCGAGGCCCTGGCCACGCTGGTGGTCAACAAGCTCCGCGGCATCGTCAACGTCTGCGCGATCAAGGCCCCCGGGTTCGGCGAGCGCCGCAAGGCCCTGCTGCAGGACATCGCGATCGTCACCGGCGCCGAGTACGTCGCCAAGGACCTGGGGATGAAGGTCGACGCCTGCACGCTCGACCAGCTCGGCGTGGCCCGCAAGGTCACGATCGGGTCCAACTGGACGACGATGATCGCCGACGCCGCGAACAAGGAGGAGATCGACCTGCGCATCGCGCAGATCAAGAAGGAGCTCGCCGAGACCGACTCGGTCTACGACACTGAGAAGCTGAGCGAGCGCGTCGCCAAGCTTGCCGGGGGAGTCGCCGTCATCAAGGTCGGCGCCGCGACCGAGGTCGAGCTCGACGACCGGAAGCTCCGCGTCGAGGACGCCAAGAACGCGACGTTCGCGGCCGTCGAGGAGGGCATCGTTCCGGGCGGGGGCGCGGCGCTGCTCCACCTCTCGGAGCTGGTGCCGGCGTTCCGCGCGACGCTGACCAACGAGGAGGAGAAGCTCGGCGCCGACATTGTGGGCAAGGCGCTCAAGGCCCCCGCGCGCCTCATCGCGCACAACGCGGGAGTCGAGGGCGACGTCATCATCGAGAAGCTTCTGGGCACCAAGTTCGAGATGGGCTACAACGCGATGACCGACAAGATCGAGGACCTGATCGCCGCCGGCGTCCTCGACCCGGCCAAGGTGACGCGGTCGGGCCTGATGAACGCGTGCGGCATCGCCGGCATCATGCTGACGACGCAGGCCGTGATGGTCGAGAAGCCCAAGCCCAAGTTTGCCGGTTCCGCCGCGAACAACCCGATCAACAACCCTGGGTTCGGGCCGTCGGGCATGCCCGCTGGGTTGACTCTTTAAGGAGAGAAGGAAAGAGAGTGGGTGGGTGTGGAGTGGAGTGGAGAGAGCTGAGGGTTTTCCATTTCGAGACAAAAACGTTTTTTGCTTATTTCGTGCGCGAGTGTTTCTTTTTTCTTCTCCTTCTTCTCGAAAAGAAGAATGATGAAGAGGTCGGTGGGGTGTAAAGAGAGCTCCATTTTCGATTACTTTCGGAAAGAAGAAATGCGGACGAAACCGGTGGGGGGGACGCTTTCAAGAAGAAGGAAGGAGAAGAAGAAGAAGAAAAACGGAAAACAAAAACTGCTGACTCTACAGCGCAAAACGCGACCGCCTCCTCCCTGGCCTCTGCTGCGCGAAGTCCTCGTCGTCCGCGCTCGTCCCGTCGTTTTCTGTGCCGCTCGAAGGGAGGAGTGACCGCGATGACACGCGAGGAGGAGGAGGATTGGTTTCGCCGTTGTTGTTGGTGTCGCTGCTGCTCCTCGCCGCAGCAGCGCCTCCGCCTCTACCGTCGCCGCCCTCTTCCGCTTCGCGAAACGCCTCTTCCTCCGCCGCGGCGGCCTCCTCTTCCGCAAGGGCCTCCAGAACGTCGACGCCGTCTCCAAACTCCTCCGGTGGCTCCGGACTCACCGTCATCACCCGCCCCGGAGCGGGGACGAGCATCAGAGCGGCGTCGTCGCCCGAGGCGAGCGAGTGCCTTCGGGAGCCAGGGAGAGAAACCGCGCCGACGCCGCCGACGCCGACGCCGTCGAGGTCGCCGCCGCTCACCGCTGCCGCTGCCGCTGCTGCTGCTGCCGCCTCCTCCAGGATCTGCTCAAACTCCAGCAGCTCCGAGAAATCATGCGGCGCATCCCCGACAAAGGTGCACCAGTTCCTGGACCGGGCCACGGAAAGAAGCGCCTGCAGGGCCAAGCCGGCGGCGACGATCCCGCCAGTCCAGGCGACCATCGTCCAGTTTTTCTCGGCGAAGGGCAGGGCCAGAAGCACGGCCAGCAGCGCCGTCGCCGGCGTCAGCATCAGGACGCACCCCAAAGTCGACAGAGGAACCCTAAAGGGCCGCTTCAGGTGCGGCGCCCTGACCCTCAGCGCGATAAAGGCCGCAAACTCAAGGAGCTGCGCCAGGCAGTAGACGGCGTTGAGCAGGTCGACGATCTCGAGGAAGCTCAGCGGCACGAGCAGCAGGATGCCCGTGCTCGACAGCGCGATGGCGAGCCCCGGAGTGCCCCGCCTCGACCTGCCCGCGAGCCTCGCGGGAAGGAACCCGCGCTGCGCCATCCCCAGCAGCAGGAAGGCGTCGGAGCTCATCTCCGCCTCGAACTGCCCCGCGGCGGAGACGGCCGCGGCGGCGACGACCCACCAGGCCAGCCAGGGGCCGCCGACCCTGCGCGCGACCGCGGCGAAGTAGCCCAGCGACCAGCCCCCGCCCACGTCGGGCAGCACCCCAACGCCGGCCAGCAGCGGCAGCAGGTACATCGCGACGACGAGGAGCACCGCGACGGCCAGCGCTCTCGGCAGAGTCTTGCCGGGCTCCGCGACCTCGCCCGCGAGCGTCGAGACCGAGTCCCAGTAATTCAGGTTCCAAAACATCACGTTGATGAACGCGCCCCACCTCACGGTGGCGGGGTCGATGATGCTCCAGTTTTTAGTCTGGACGCTCGGGGACGCCAGGGCGACGAGGGCGACAAAGGGCGCGACGATGAAGGCGGTCGCCCCGACGGCGGCGCCGCCGACGACGTCGAGGCCCAGGTAGTTGACGGCGGCGCCGCAGAGGGCCAGGCCCGCGGTCAGGGCCCGCCGCTCCCAGCTCCCCTCCCGCAGGACGCTGGGGACCTCGCCCGCTCTCCCCCCGCCGGAGAAGGCGGCCTCGAGGTAGGACACGAAGAGGACGGGGTAGACGGCGTTGTCGGCGACCCCGGACGCCCACGACCAAAACCCTTCCTGGAAGCCCCACCGCGGGCCGAAAGCCGCGGTGACCCAGGCGACGTACCCCGCGTCCTCGGGGAAGGCCGTCGCGAGCTCTGCCGTAACCAGAGCTTCGGGGACGGACCAGAAGAGCGGCAGCAGAGCGAACCCCAGGATGGCCAGCAAGGGGCCACCGGCGCCGACGGCGTCCTCAATGCCGAAGGGGCCGCCGGAGACCTCGTAAAAGATCAGGGCGGCGAGAGGGAGGAGGGAGAGCCGCCGGGCGTGCGGGGCATGCTGATGCGACTGGTGGTGGTGGTGGTGGTGGTGGTGCTGCTGCTGCTGTTGTTGTTGCTGTTGCTGCCTCGGCATCGGGGTCCCCGAGGCCCCTGGTGCGCGCGCGGTCGTCAGAGAGAGGGAGCGCGTCCTCCGAGCGGCGCGGCCCGAGCGGCCGCGGGCAAAGAGGGAGCTGCTGCCCTGCCCCTGCGGCGTGATGAGAGGGGTCGTCGCGGAGCCTGGGGCGCTGCTGTCGCCGCCGCCGTCATCTTCTCCTCCTCCTCCCCGCAGAGGGATGAGCATCGCCGGCGTGCTGCTGTCGTTGCCTGGGGTTTTGACTGCGAAAAGGTTGAAGGAGAGAACGAGAGAAGTGATGAGTTTCGAGGGCGGAAAAATGACGCCCCGGCGGCGGCCGATGATTCGTTTGCTCTTTCTCCTCTTTCTCCCCCTCTGTATACTCACTTCTTGGCGGAGCCATCGTGCTCGCTCGCTTGACGCTGTTTTCGAGCTCGAATGAAGCGACACGCGGGGGTGCTGCTGCTGCTGGGGGAGCTGGAGCTGGAGCAGACGAAGCAGATGCACTCGCAGTCCTCGTCAATGCCGCCGCGGACTCGCCGGCCCCTGCCCCTGCCGAGGCCGCCACCGGCTCTCCTCGCTCGGGTTTGATCGGCACGGCTGCTGCGTCCTGCTTCTGCTGCACCACACGCGAGAATTACCTTGAGATAGAGAGCAAGAGCATCACCAAGGGAGAGAGGAAGAGAAAAAAACCGTTTTTCTTTGTTGAACTTCTAGTAAAATTTTTCATTTTTTTTTCAAAACGACCTCAGAACCCCTCTCTCTCAGCGAACCTCCGCCGCCCCTCGCGCCGCCGTCGCCGCAGCCGAAGCAGCAGCGGCCTGGCCCGCGACGAGCCTGGAGAGAGCCTCGCGGACGTCCAGGAGGCCGCCACCGCTGCCGCCACCGCTGCCGCTGCTGCCGCTGCTACTGCCGCCACCTCCTCCTCGGCTCCCGCTCACCCACCGGAGCACGTGCGAAACCTCCTCGCTGCCCGAGAGCCGCTCCTCTATCGCGACGGCAGACGCCCGCCGCGGCGCAGACAGCGAGGCAGCCAGGGTCGACGCGAGGCCATTTGATGCGGATGCTAGCGCTGAGATCCCAGGGAGGAGAGCGTCGGGAAGAAGAGGTTTGCCCTTCTTCGAAGAGCAGCTACTGCTGCTGCTGCTACTGCTGCTCCCTCCCCAGGAGGCCGCGACGACCGCGGCGAGCGCCGCAGTGTGAGAAAGAGCGAGAGCGACTCCGGAAGTCGAAGGGCTTCCGAGAGAGAGGAAGTGAGAAGGAGAAGCGCCTCCTCCTTCTTCCTCTTCCTTTATTGCCCGGGAGATGGCTTCGGCAGAAGAAGAAAAGACCTCTGCGGCGGCAGAGAGGGCCGAGAGGGCCGACTCTGCTGCTGTTGCTGCTGCTGCTGCTGTTCGTTCTTTTTCATCTCCTTCGCCGTTAGTAGCACCGCCAGTAGCAGCAGCAGCAGCAGCAGCAGCAGCAGCAGCAGCAGCAGCAGCAGCAGCAGCAGCAGCAGCAGCCACGGCGTCTGCCGCGGCCCAAAGCGCCCGCTCGACCTCTCCGGGCAGATCAGAGAGCTTTCGAGGGCAAACTCGTGGCTCTCCCCCCCTTCCCCGCCGGCCTTCGACCTCCTCTTCACCCGCCCTCTTCAGCTCCAGCGCGGCCAGCAAGCGCCCGGGGAGCCGCGCTCGCTCCCGCAGCGCCGCCGAAGCGGACAGGCGCCACTCCGCTGCCTCGGGAATCGACTCCGAGGAGGCGGCGCCGTGCTCAGTCCACCAGGGAGGGAAGAAGGGGCGAGAGGAGCCCAGCCCTTTCGTCCTCTTCGCCGCCCCTCGTGTTGTTCCTTCGCCGTCTCCTTCTTCATCCTCGTCTTCTTCTTCCCACCAGCGGCGAACGGCGAGGCGGACGTCCCCGCGCGGCGGAGGGAGCCAGCGCGGGCGCGGGCTGAAGTCGTCGGTGAAGACGACGGGGGCGGAGGCGGAGGCGGAGGCAGAGGCAGAGGAAGAAGGCGAAGGATCGGGAAGGGCGCCGACTGAGGCGAGGTCGGCGAGGGCCTCTGCCGCCGCCGCCGCGACGGCCGCAGACGCTGCGGCGGCAGGCGAAGAGGAAGAGGAGAAGGCGCCACCGGCTCCGCCTCCACCACCCGCGGCCGCCGCCGCCTCCACCCTCGCCGTCGCGGCGCTGACCGCGGCAACCTGCCTCTCGTGAGACCTGGAGAGGGTCGACGCGAACTCCGCCAGCGAGAGAGCGACACCAAAGTTGCCGGAGCAGGCTTGCTGCAAGTCGTCGCCCTGCTGGTCTCCCCCTCCTCCTCCTCCCCCTCCGCTCTGATTCGTCAGCGCGGCCTTCAGGGCCCCGCCGACCTCCGCCTTCGCCCCGGAATGCAGCGCCGCGATCCTCCCGCACAGGCCCGCCGCCCCTCGACCGTCCCCGGCGGCCAGGAGCGACGGGAGGAGCAGGTGCGAGGCGAGGGTGTCCGCCAGGACGTGCTTCAGGCCCAGCGCCTCGCCGTGGGCCCTCGCGGTCGCGGCGTCGCCCAGCAGCCCGGCGACGGACGCGGCCGCGAGCCTCGCCCGAGGGTCCAGGGGATCCAGGGAGCAGCAGGCCTCTGCTATCAAAAAGGCAGCGGCAAAGTGGTCGCTGGCGCTGGCCGGAGGAGAAGAGGGCGAAGAAGAGGGGGGGGGGGTCTTCTTCTTCCGCCTCCCGGCGAGGACGTGGGCCTCGACCGCGAGCAGAGCAGCGCCGATGGCAGCCTCGACGTCGACCTGCTGGGCTCCTTCTCCTTCTCCTGACCTTTCAGAGGGAGTCAGAGCGTCCAGCGGGACAATCGAGAGGAGGCTCTGGCGATACTGAGAAGCCGTCTCTTCGTCGTCGTCGCCGCTGCCGTCGCCGAAGCCAAGGAGCGCCGCGGAAAAGTCCTCGGCGGAGACTGCGGCCGCGGCCGTCTTCGCGCCCTTCGCTGCTTCTCGCGCCCCTGCCACAGCAGCACGGGCAACGGAAACGGCAGCAGCAGCCGAGTCGTCGGCATCGGCGCTCGGCGGGGAAGAGAAAGAGCGAGAGCGAGAGCGAGACCGGAGGATGGCCCGGGAGACGACGCGCGCCGCTGCCGCGGCCGCGCCGGGCGTCGCTCCGCGGCGGGCGAAGAAGGCCCTCGAGGCCGCAGAGACGGCGTCGAGCTGCTTCCCCCGCGATGCTCTCAGTGCCTCTCGGCAGGCTCTTGAGAGATCCCCTTTGAGGTCTGAGAACGCGTCCGGGATCGAAACAGCGTCGTTGTCGATTTCTTCTCCTCCTCCGAGATCAGAAGCAGCAGCAGCAGCAGCAGGAGAAGAAGAAGAAGAACTCGAGCTCCAAGCGGCTTTCTCAGCATCTCCTCTTCCTGCACCTTCCCGCGTCAGCGCGCGAACCAGGCTCAGCTGCTGCGACGTCAGCGCGGCGCCGCCCTTCTTCTCCCTTTCGAGCTTGCCCACCATCGCCCGCGCGAGCCTGGACAGCCCGGCCTTCCCCAGCGGACCGACCTCGCTGTCCTCCCGGGCGTGCGCCGAGGCGAGCGCCGTCGCCGTCGCAGCTGCCCAGGAGGCGGAGAGCCTCTCCCCCGCGGAAGCTTCCGCGCTGCTTGTTTTCAGCTTCATCAGGCGCACGGCAGCGGTCTGCAACGCCGCGTACTCGAGGCTCCTGGCTGCAGACTGAAACAGCCCCTCCTGGAGCTCCTCGTCGTCCGGAAACGCCGCGGCGGCGCTCCGCCAGGCCGGGACGGCGTCCGGGGAGCGGCCTGCGCTGGCCAAAACGCGGGTCGCGATCCCCATCGAGTGGGCGCAGGGAGGGTTTCCCGGGGCAGAGAGAGCGGCCCGGGCGAGCTGTGGAGATTTTTTTTTTGTAAGGGAGGGAGGGGGGAGGGAGGTGGTGAGTGAGACGAGATGGAAGAGACGAGGAAAGCATGCCCCTCCCCAGACCCCAAGGAAAACGTCAGTTCACGTAAAAACGACAGGTCAAACTTCATTAACCAACGAACCTGCACCGCCTCCCCGCCCTGTCCCATCTGCTGGAGGCAGAAGGCGCGCACGGCCGTGAGCTGCGCGTCGCCGCGGTATTTCGTGAGGAGCGTGGCCGCGGCCTTGGCGGCCGCCTGTTTTTTTTATTTTTTGATAAAATCGGAAGATCGAGGAGAGGTTGAGGTCGAGGTTTCTGCAAAGGAAAAAAAGCAGATCGACTCCTCTTCTTTGCGGGCCCCGGGAAAACACGATCCGTTCATTTTCAAGGCTTCCCTTTCCGCAGGTGCACAGAAGATATTGATGCGCTTGCTCTCGAAGATTTACTTGTCCCAGGAAGGGCCAGGACACCCGACGATTGGAGGATTGACTTCCAAAACTAGCCGTCGTTCGACGACGCCCAATTCAAAATCTCTCCTTGTTCTTACTTTGTACTTCCCCTCGCCGACCATGTCGTAGATGGAGTTCATCTTCCGTTCGTAGGCCTTGTAGTCCATCATCTTGATGCAACGAAAACCGAGGAACCGAAGCGGGAAAGAGAGAGGACGAAAAGAGTCTCGGCTCGATGCCTTCGGACCGCCGCCGCCAGAACAAGCAAAGAAAAATGATTCGCCTCCCTCTCTCTCTCTTTCTCTTTCTCTCTCTCTCTCTCTCTCTATTTCGCAGAGGTGTCCACCCGCGAGGAAAGAGAGGGAGAGACAGCGTCTGTGCCGCTCTCCATTTCGCGAAACTGCTTTGATTCCGAGTGCGCTGATAACGTTACAATTTCATTCTCATGTTAATTCGTGCCTCCTCCTCTTCTCGCTCTTCCTCTCTCCGCCTCCGCCCCGCGCCTTCCCCCGCGCGTCCCCTCTCGCGGCCTCGTCCGCGGCCTCGAGCGCCGCAGCTTTCCTCGCCGAGTACACGCGCGTGATCCACCTGAGCACGTCGCGCTCCTCCAGGGCCGCGTCGGCGAGCTGGCGCGGTCGATGAGACGGCGAGGTGCCGTCGCCTCCGTCCTCGCCGTCGCCGCCCTCCCTCTCCCCGAGCGCGGCCTCGACCCGCTGCAGCCGCGAGACGTCGTGCTGCGTCACCAGCGTCAGACTCATCCCGGCCCTTCCCGCGCGGGCCGTCCTCCCGACCCTGTGGACGTAGTCTGCCGGGTCCGCGGGGACGTCGTAATTCAAAACCAGGTCCACGGTCGGGACGTCGAGCCCGCGCGAGGCGACGTCGGTCGCGAGCAGCAGGGGAACGCGGCCGCCGCGAAAGGCGGCGAGCGCGGCGAGGCGCTCGCGCTGCGGGAGGGCCGAGTGCAGGGCCGCCGCGGGAACGCCCAGGTGGGCCAGGAGGCGCGCGAGGTGGGCGCAGCCCTGCGTCGTCGCGCAAAAGACCAGGGCCGAGCGGGGAGGGGGAGGGAGGGTCGCCGCCGAGGAGGGGGAGGAAGAAGCGCTCGAGGAGGAAGAAAAGAGCGACGGCGGCAGAATCACCGAAGAGGTCGTCGACTTTGCTCCCTCGCTTCCGCCTCCGCCTCCGACGCCATGCAGGATGTAAACAGCGTAGACGTCTTTGACTTTGGCCGGGACGAGCGCGTACTGCTCCACGAGGCGGTCTGCGGTGCGCAGGCCCTCGTAAGCCTGTTTGGTTTTTATTATTTGTTTCGAGTTTCGACATTTACCGCTTGTAGTGGTTAGGAGTGTTGAAAGAGAGCAGTTCCTCAACCCTGACTAGGGTTTTTCGTTCTGAAGAACGAAAAAGTTTTCTCCAAAAACCCGTTTCTTCTTCTCCTTTTTTTTCCCGCGCGCTCTTCTCTCCGACCGTCTCCTTCGCTCCCCATCCAACGTCGAAGAACGAAATGCTCACCGTAAACACAAACGCGTCCCTCATGACGGCCCCCTGCATCTCCACCAAGGAGCTCGACATCGTCGCGCTGAACAGCATCGACTGCCTCCGCCGCGGCAAGGCCGAACAGATTGCCGTCAGCGGTCCCTCGAACCCGGCTGCGCCGTCCAGCAGCCGGTCCGCCTCGTCCAGCACCAGGGCGGCGACCCTCGCGAACGCGTCGGCGACCTCGGAGTGCGTCCCGACCAGGTCGGCGAGCCTCCCCGGGGTCGCGACGACGACGTGCGGCCTCTCCTGCGAGAGCCGCGCCGCCTGCGGCCTCGCGTCGAGGCCGCCCACGACCACGCAGACCCTCGCGGGCCTGGGGCCAGAGCCCAGAGCGGCAAAGGAATCGCCGATCTGGAAGGCGAGCTCCCTGGTGGGCGTGAGGACGAGGGAATGGACCCCGTAGGGGTCCCTCGCGAGCCTCTGAAGCAAAGGGAGAGCAAACGCGGCGGTTTTCCCCGATCCCGTTTGTGCGACGCCGAGGACGTCGCGCCCTGCCAGGGCGGCCGGGATGCAGGCGCACTGCACGGGTGTGGGCCTGGTCATGCCCAGGGAGGAACAGACTCTGTTTTTCGTTTGTTTGTTGGAGGGGGAAGGGAGTCGGAGGAGGTGAGGAGAGGGAGAAAGAGAGCCGCCGCCGCCGACCGTTGCCGTCGACGTTTTTCAATGCTTCCTTAAAAAAAAACACGAGCCGTACCGACACAGCCAGTCTGAGAGGCCGAGAGACTTGAACGTGACGAGAGCATCATCCTCGTCGTCACTGGCTACCTCAGTACCCTTGGCGAGAGCTTTCGAGGCAGCGGGAGTTGACGGTGGCGCTGCTTCGATGACGTCGTCGCCGTCGTCAATGGCGTTGCCGTTGGCTTCGTCGACGTCGCCAACTGCGTCCGCCTTCCCCCTTATTGTTTCCCGACTGCTTTTGCTCTTTTTCTTCTTCTCTGGGCGCACAGAGGCGAAGAGAGAGAAGCTGTCGTCGCCGACTTCGGAACAAGGATCGTCGGCCATCGTTTGGCGTGAATAAGGAAAAGCAATTGCTCCCTTTCAAAATCTAGCCGTCGCCGTTTTTTTTTGGCGAAAAACTCGAGAAAAATGAAAATGAAAAAAAAGGTCAACCCCGATAACTCACACGTTTCTGCTCTCTCTCTCTCTCTCTCTCTCTCTTCTCTCTCGTTCCTCTCTACCCCGTCGCCAGGTCCCGCAGCACCGCGTTCCAGTGATGGATCGGGATCCGTCCCCCGGAGCCGTGGCCCAGAGCAGGAGTGCTTGAAGCAGCAGCAGCAGCTCCGTCGACCGCCATCCCTTCTCCGCCGCTGCTCGGCACGCTCACCCTGCCGCCGCCCTCGTCGCGCGCCTGCCTCGCCATCTCGAGCAGCATCAGCAGCCGCTTGATCGGCACCTCGGGCTCCATCAGCGCCGCGATCGCCATGTCGACCTCCTCGGGCGCGAAGGCGTCGAGGCCCACCAGCACGGTGCGCGCCTCGGGTTCGCGCAGCCTGGGGACGTTGAGCGCCACGTTGAACGCCGCGGCGGCGCCGAGGTCGGCCATCGCCTGCGGCTCCGAGGTCGTGCCCAAGACGAGGAGCCTTCGCCCCGCGGGGGGCGGCTTCTTGAGAAGGACGAGCAAAGTCTGCAGGATGACGTTCGAGAAGCGGGGCCCGATGGCTACGTACTCCAGCAGCCTCTCTATGTCGTCCAGGATGATCAGCGAGAGAGGGGACTTGTACGCGTCGTCAAACGCCTTGGCCAGCGCCTGCGCCTTGGCCGCCTCGCCAAACCCGACCACCGAGTCCGGGGACACCAGCCTCACCAGCGGAAACCCGCACTCGAGCCCCACGGTGGCCGCGAGCGCCGTCTTCCCGGCCCCGGGGAAGCCCTCGAGCAGGCACGTCAGCAGCGGGGTCGCGGCGGAGTGCCTGGTCTGCTCGACGAGGGTGGCGGCGGTGGACCGGAGGTGGCCGTGCGCGGCGCCGCAGTCGAGCATGCCGTTGACGACGTGCGCCCTCAGGGCGGCGGGGGGCGCCCCGAAGGCCGGGACCACCTCGTCGAGCGCGGCCCTGAAGTCGGCCGCGGTGACCTTGAGGCTCTCGTCGGACTCGGGGTCGTCGCTCCCAAACTGCCCCGCCTTCGTCAGGTCGCTCATGTCGACGTTGCGCGCCAGGGCAAAGCTCGCCGCGCTCTTGACCAGACCCTCGATCTCGGCGCCCGAAAAGTTCTTCGTGACCGCGGCGAGCTCGGCGAGGTCGACGTCCGCGGCCAGGTACGAGCTCGCGGCCATCTTGGAGGTGTGGATCTTCAGAATCTGGAGCCGCCCGCGCTCGTCGGGCAGGCCCACCTCGACCTGCACCTCGAGCCTCCCGGGCCGCAGCAGCGCGTCGTCGAGCATGTCCTTCCGGTTGGTCATGCCGATGAGGAGGATGTTGTCCAGGGCGTCGACGCCGTCGATTTTCGTCAGGAGCTGGTTGACGACGGTGTCGTGCACCCCGCCGCCGGCGCCCGACCCGGCGCTTCCGCGCGCCTTGCAGATCGCGTCGATCTCGTCAAAGATGATCACGTGGAGGTCGGAGTCTGCGCCCCGGGCCAGCTGCTCCTCCTCTGCGTCCTTGAACAGGTTGCGGACGTTTTCTTCGGAGGCTCCGACGTATTTGTTCAGGACCTCGGGCCCGTTGACGACCTTGGGCTCTCGGCCGTTGAGCATCTTGCCGATCTGGCGAGCGATCAGCGTCTTTCCGGTGCCCGGAGGACCGAAAAGCAGCACGCCGCGGACGTGCTTGATGCCCAGGCGGGCGACGACGGAGGGCGGGAAGACCCTCGAGGCGAAGGCGCGGCGGAAGATCTGCTCGAACTGCGCGTCGAGGCCGCCGATGCCGAGTTTCTCAAAGTTGAAGTCCTTGGCCTTGAAAAGGGCGACGCCCGAGGTGGAAGCTCCCCCGGCGCCATTGGCCCCGCCGACGCCTCGCTGGCCCCTCAGGGCCAGGGATGCCCCGGGAGCGACCTCGAAGGCGAAAGCAGAGGAGGCAGCGAGCATCGCTCGCGGGGCGTCCGCGGCTCCCCTGCCGCCGGGGCCCGGCGTCGCCAGCGCGAGCACCTTGAAGGCGAAATTCACCCCCTGGAACTCGAACGTCGCCTGCTGCCCGGCGGTGAAGATCTGCCCCGCGAAGCGGGCGCAGAGGTGCGCCCCGAGCTCCCCGGCGTCGATTTCAGCGGCGGGAGGCGTGCCCTTGGGCCCCGGGGGCCTCCGCGAGACGAAGTCGACCTCGGCCTGGACGAGCGCGGCGGCGAACGAGGCGGCGTCCCGCGGCGGGTGGAACGGGACGGCCGTCGCGGTGTCCCCGCTGGAGAGGCGGAGGCTGCGCCGCTGGACCGCGTTGAGGGCCAGGGAGTTGCGCTCGACCCCGGGGGCGGACTGGATGGAGAGGACGCTGGGTGGAGGGGGAGAAGAGAAAGAGAGGGGAGGAAGGGGGGGGGGAGACGTGAGTTTTTGAGTTTTTGAGAGAGCGAGCGAGGAGAAGAAGAAAGAGGAAAAATATGATAAATATGAACGTCTCTTCTTCGTCTTCCTCTTCTTCTTTTTCTCTCTCTCTCTTACCATCCGTTGACCTCCAGAAAGGGGTAGGCCGTCGCCGGGTCGTCGGCCGAGACGAACGCGAGGTTGGTCTTGGCGAGGTCCTGTTTTTATGTTGTTTTTGTTTTTTTGGGGTCGAGGTTGAGGCTGAGGAAAGGAAAAGGAAGTGGAAAAGAAGGCGCGCCATCGTCGAGAAGACAGAGAGACCGAAAAACGACAGCCTCCCTCTCTCTCCCTCTCTCTCTCTCTCTCTCTGCGGGACACAGACGCCCCGAGGAAGACACGCACCTGGCTCGGGCAGTTGACGACGGTCAGCTGGAAGGCGTGCGGGGCCGCCATGTCGTTTTTAGGATGATTCGACTGATGGATGCTCGACGACGAAGACACAAGTTTTTCACTTGGCTTTCTCTCTTTTTCGGAGCCGCAGCGAGGCCTTGTCGCTTGCAACGATGTCACCAGGGAGGTCGAGAGCACACGCGGAGAGGAGGAAAGCAGCGAGCGAGCTCGTGAAAGAGAAGAAAAACGGGAAAACGCTTCCGAAAGTGAGTTTTCTTCTTCTTTCTCCGTCTCGCTCTTTCACCGACCTTCTTTCTCTGCTCTCTCTCTCGCCGCCCCCCCTCCCCCCCCCCCC
>Ga0210003_1002517_pt1 | contig 15377 bp, 14 predicted proteins | sample LantaG_FD_182804 | JGI IMG/M metagenome (GOLD analysis project Ga0210003, IMG submission 182804) | Deep subsurface microbial communities from Baltic Sea to uncover new lineages of life (NeLLi) - Landsort_02402 metaG (SPAdes) (version 2) | ecosystem: Environmental > Aquatic > Marine > Oceanic >... | reverse complement strand
TAGAGAGAGAGAGAGAGAGAGAGAGAGAGAGAGAGAGAGAGAGAGGTGAGGTCAGAGGGAGAGGAATGGATATGGTTTTTTCTATCCTCAATGCACCGAAGCATCGAGCTCCGCTTTCATCGTCTCTCTCCCTTTTCTTCTTCTTTCTTCTTTGCGTCTCTGGGATCATGCGAACGTATTGTAGGCTCCCCGCGAGCGAAAAGGGGAAAAGCGGAGCGTTTTGAGGTAGCAAAGAGCGTCTGCGATTCCGGTGCCTGTCGTCGCCCGAAGCGTCTTGCCTCTCTCGCTCTTGCTCTCACTTCGAACATCTTTCGAGGCACCCTTCCTCTTTCACGTCTCTGTTACCTTTTCGTGCGCGTTAAGGAGAAACTCCGCGTCGTTCAGGAACACCTCCTTTGGGGCGGCGATCGAGGCGTCCCCGCCGCCTTGCCGCCTGAAGGAGACGGCGCGTGCAAGGAGCGGGCTGCTCCTCCTCTCGAGAATGCTCCTGCTCGACCTCTCCCTCCTCTGCCTCCCCCCGCGCGTGCTGCCGGGAGCAGCGCGCAGGGTCAGTGGCGAGATCATTGGAGCCGTCGAGGTGTATCTCTCGCAGCAAAGGGAGAGAGGATAAGGTGCGCCGTTTGCTGTCCAGGCCGCGCGGGGAGGGACGATCGAAGTTTTGCTCTTCCCCTCGCTCTCGCACTTCGGGACGAAGAAGACGACAAAAATGTTGAGAGGTGAGCCAGAAGTGGCGAAGAAAAAAAAGACGAGAAGAACGATTGCTCTCGAGAGAATTCAATCCTCTCGCTTCCTCTTTCTGCGCCGTTCCGTGAGCTGGCTCTGCAGGCGACGCCGCAGCTCGCTCCCTTCCCTCGACAGCCCCGCATGCAGCGACGGGCGGCGGCGAGCAACATGATTCCGGCGGCGGCTTCGATTCCGTCGACGACGACGACGTCGTCGACCATCATCGCATCAGCGAGGAGTGCATGCCACCGGCATCGCCCCGCTGTTCCTCTTCTGAGGCGCAGTTCCTCCCCACTCTCTTACAGCAGAAGGAAGAAACCGTCCACCAGGCTCCAGAGGGTCGAGAGAGAGCACTGGGATGATAAAGTAGAGGCAAGGACGGCGACTTGGGCGTCGGCATCATCGTCGGCGGCGGCGTCCTCCTCGTCGCCATCGACCTCGACCTCAACCTCGACTTCTTCCTCCTTCGCCTCCAGCGTCCGCTCCGGGATCGGCACGACCGCGTTCGGTAAGAGGGTTTTTATGCCGCTTATTTCAGAAGAATCGAGATCTAGAGAGAAAAAACGAATGGTTCTCGCGAAGCTCACAAACTCCTCTCTCTCTTCTACTCTACCCCCCCCTCAAAACTCCACCCCCGCTCTTCAAGCTCTGCTCCGCTTCCTCGACGCCTTCAACCCCCCGCGCTGGCTCCAGCGCACCGTCTGCTGCCTCGTCCTCGGGGGACAGTCCTTCTGGCGCATTGCCAGGGGCAAGGTCCACTGGAAGAACACCGTCGACCAGCTACTGCTGGTGGGCCCGCGCTCGCTCGGCGTCGCGCTGCTCACGGCGAGCTTTGTCGGCATGGTCTTCACGATCCAGTTCGTCCGCGAGTTCGCCCGCATGGGCCTGACGCGCTCCGTGGGGGGCGTGCTGGGCCTGGCGCTGTCGAGGGAGCTGACGCCCGTCGTGACCGCGATCATCATGGCCGGGAGGGTCGGCTCGGCGTTCGCCGCGGAGCTCGGCACGATGGCCGTCAGCGAGCAGACCGACTCGCTGCGCGTGCTGGGCACCGACCCGACCGACTACCTGGTCGTCCCGCGCGTGCTGGCGTGCATGGTCGCGGGCCCCGTGCTCAACCTGCTCTGCTTCTGCATGGGCATGGCCGCGAGCACGCTGCTGGCGGAGGCGGTCTACGACGTGACCGCGAACGTGATTCTGGACTCGGCGGCGAGGGTGCGAAGCTGATTTTTTTTTTTTCTCGGGGGGGTGGTGGTGGTCGGGGGTCGAGGTCGCGCGGTCGAGGTTGAGAAAACTCACTTTTTTCCTTTCCTTTTATCTCCGTCGTCCCTCTCCAAAAATCACCGAAACCAAATGCAGGCGGTGATGCCCTGGGACGTCGCGACCAGCTGCATCAAGTCCTGGGTCTTCGGCGCAATCATCTCGGTGGTGTCGTGCAGCTGGGGCACGACGACGACCGGAGGAGCGAAGGGCGTCGGCGAGTCGACGACGTCGGCGGTCGTGATCTCGCTGGTCGGGATCTTCGTCGCGGACTTCGCGCTGAGCTTCCTATTCTTCCAGGGGCAGGGGGACGCGCTCAAGCAGCTGAGTTGAGTTGAGATGAGGGGAGCGGGGGTCGGGTGAGAAGGCAGGAGAACGCGAGGGAATTTTTCAGTCTTTTTTTATCGACTTCTGTTTTCTTTCTGTAGCTCTTTTTCTTTTCTGAGTTCTTCCTCTTTCTTGTTTTACATTCGTGACCTCCCTTTCTCTCCTTTCACTTCGCATTATTATTATTATTAAACATCCCGCGGATCGCAGCGACGCCCTTGGTGACCGGGGAGCTCGCGGCGGCCGAATTGTAAAAGGCGTCCTCGATGTCGCGAGGGCCGGGCCTCTTCTGCGACCTGCCGACGACCGAGAAGCCTCCGCCCCCGCCCTCGTCCCTGTAGATCCTCCAGAGGGGCTGCGCGGGGCCCCCGGGGACCCGCGCGCAGAGCATCACCCCGGCTGTCGTCGTCACTCCCAGGAAGCCCTGCACGGCGAGCGGGACGAAGGCGTAGGACGCCGAGAAGCCCGAGAGCCCCGCGGGCGGAGCGGAGGCCTCCCATTTGGGGTTGAGGAGGGCGGCGTCTGTCGACCGGAAGCTCTTCGACGAGAGCAACGAGGCGGCGCGCGGGGCCTGCTGCGGCGTCGGGGCCACGATGATGACGACGGAACAAGGACTCGCTTCGTTGCTTCCGTCTTCGTTATCGCCGCTGCCGCCGTCGGCGTCGTCGTCGTCGTCGAGCGCGGAGACGGAGACGGGCGACTCCTCGCCGAGGAGGTCTGAGGCCGCGAGGGCGGCATCGACGTCGGCGAACACCAGCCGGGCGTTGGAGGCGATCGGCTTCGAGCTCCCGCTCCCCGAGAGCGCCCCGAGCAGGTCGACGGCCAGGGCCGCGATGGCGGCCGGCGACTCGTCGGCGACGGGCACCTCGAGTGTGGTCCTCGCCGGCTGCGTCGGGCGGGCAAAGCCCTTGGTGCCCTTCGGCCCTTTTCTCTTCGTCGCCGCAGCGAGCGCCTCTGCCGCGGTGAGGGAGCGGGAAGAGGAGCTCGAGGAGCTCGAGGAGGAAAGGGACGCGGCCAGGGCCGTTGCGGCTTGTGCGATGGCTTCGTCTCGCGACCCAGGGATCAGGGGCCCGTTTTTGGTTTGGGCGGTGGAAGAGGACGACGACGGAGAGGAAGAGGAAGGCTTTGCTCCAAACCCTCTGTTTGAAGAAGCGACGATGACGGCAGTGGCGGCGGCGGCAGATCGACGATGCGGCTTTGGCGCCCTCGAGGAGAACAGCAGGCTCTTGCTGCTCGTCCTCGCGATCCTGCTGGTGCTCGGCGCCAATCCGAGTGGGCTCCTCGCTGCTGCGATTGAGCGGAGCATTGCGATTCGGCGAGGAAACGAGGTGCGGACGAAGAAAACTCGACTAGTGAGTACCCGTTTTTTTTTTCTCGCTCGGCCTCCACCTCCTTCACCTCCTCGCCTCCACAACTCGGGGCAACGGTTTTCGTTTTTTTTCTTCTCTATTGTTACATCAAGTGTGCTCAGTGATCGAATTCTTCAACTTTTTTGCGGCAAAATCAAAACCAGCCTGGAGAGCTGCCCTCGTCGCCGTCGCTGCCGTCTCCTCCCCTCCGCCGCTGCTGCTGCTGCCGACTCCTCGGCGGCGACGGCGCCGCCGCGCTCCCGCTTCCGACGCGCTCCTCTTCCCTCTGCTTCGGCCGCTTCTTCGCCCGGCTCCCGTCGAAACGGGAGCCGGGCTCGATGAACCAGACGTCGAGCAGATCCCCGTCGCCGTTGCCGTCCCCATCGTCACCGCCGCCTCTCCTCCTCCTCCTCCCCCGCTGCCCCGCGGGGCCCGAGGAGAGGCCAGAGGGAAGGGAGGAGGCGCCGCCGCGCTTGCTGTCGCCTTGCCGCCGCTCACCACCTTGATTCGTTTTCGTTTCCGTTTTTTCGTGGCGCGGGTTTCGGAAATTCGGGGTGAGCTTGAAGGAGCAGAGAAGGAGGGGGAGGAAGGAAAAAAGAAAACGGAGGGAGGAGAAGAAGAAGAGCGGAAATCGAAAAACCTGAACGGACCTACCCCTGCCGCCCCGCCCCCTGCCCCCGCCGCCGCCGCGCCTCCCCCCGCTCCCCCCTCCCTCCGCCATCACCTTGGACGCCACCAGCAGCGCCAGCCCCGCCGCCCCGACCGCGAACACCAGCCCCAACAAGGATCGCACGACGGAGACGGCGACGAGGACCGCGGCGAGCCGCACGCCGGCGTCGACGGTCGCACGAGAGACAGAGGCCGGGGCCGCGTCGGACACCGCGTCGGAGGCGTAGTCGAGCACGCGAGAGAGGAGGCCCCAAGCGCGAGAGAGGGCGGGGGAGAGGGACTGGTGATTTGGTTGAGTTGAGTTGACAGGGAGAGAGAGAAGGTGAGAGAGAAGGTGGAGAGGAAGAGAGAGAGCGCGCATGCATGAATGCCTCTCGTTTTTTTTTTTCGTTTCTCTCTCGTTCTCGACTTTACAAACTCACCCCGAAGAATCCCTCGCCGTCGAGCTCGACGTCGTCGTAATCCTCATCCTCGTCGTCGCTAAAGGCCCTGGCGACGAGGGAGAGGGGGCGACGCCGAGAGAGAGAAGAAGGAGAAGGAGAGAGACAGCGGCGACTCGAAACCGATGGCGACATCGAACGAACATCGGCCTCTTTTTTCTTCTCCGCGCTGCTGCTGGCCACCGCGCCGCCGCTCGGGACGCGTCGCTGCGAGCGAGAGAGCCCCGGGGCCGCAACGAGGGCTCCGAAGCAGGGACCCGCGGAGGAGGACAGCCGAGGGAGGGCCCGCATTTTGTTTCGTTTTTTTCTTCTTCTTTTTCCCGTCAGCGTCGAAGCAAACGAACGGAAAAAAATATGCGAGCGGAAAGCGCCCGGTTCCCTCTGAGCGGCGTTTCGGTTCCACTTTCTCCGATCTTGGCATCTGGGTCTCGACTGTCCTCCCTTCGCGCGCATTCGTGCATCGGCGCCCACCCCGGACGCGGATTGGCCCCGTCCTTTCTCTGGGAGCACTCGACGCGTCGGATCTCTCCCAATGATGATCGCGGAGGCCGTCCCGGACGCCTCGGCGAGGGTCTTCTTGGCCGAGAGAAAGGCGACGACGCCTCCCGCGGCGTCGGCGGCGGCGGGAACCACGGCGGCGGCGGCGGCGGCGACCTCGAAACCGCCTCCCCCGCTCCCCGTCTCGGCCTCCTTCGCCCGCAGCAACCCCTGGACGGACCTCTCCTCCCCCCTGGACGCGAAACAGCGCCTGCTGCTCCTCTTCCTCGGCGTCCCCTTGCTGCTCTGGAGGCTCCTCCTGACCGCGACGATCCTCCCGTGCGTGCACGTCTGCTTCTGGGCGCTGGTTGCGGGCCAGGACCTTGGGGCCCCGCTGAGCCCGGCGAGGGCCCGGTGCACCAGCGCACTGCTCAGGTGAGAGGAGGAGCTGCTGGCGAACGAGAGGGAGAGTGAGAGAGCGACATCCGAAGGGGGGGGGCTCCTTTTAACCCCCCTGGATACTTACGTTTTTTCTTCTCTCGGAAATCCGAGCGCCGCCGCTCTGTCCCTCCTCACCCGCCCACACACCACTTGAACAGGTTCTGGAGCGGCGGGCTTTTATTCTTGGCCTTCGGAGCCCTTCCTCGGATCAAAAACAGGGGCGAGTGGAACAGGATCGTCATGGAGGCGAAAGGTGAGAGAGAGAGAGCCTCGTTCGTTTCTTCTTTTTTTCGTCGCTCTCGGCGCTCTCCCCTTACAACCTTCGCTCTCCCTTCTCCCTCTTCTTTCTCTCTCTCTCTCTCCCCTCCCTCCCCAACCCTTTCCAAATCCACCCAGCGCAACGCGCCGTCATCGTCTTCAACCACGTCTCGTACCTAGACGGCCTCGCCGTCGTCAGCCTGCTGCAGCCCTGCTGCGCCGCGAAGAGGCAAGTGGCCAGCTTGCCCTTCTTCGGCGTCTGGAGCCGCGCGCTCCAGTTCCTTTTCATCGAGCGGGGTCCTCCTCCCTCGTCTTCCCCCTCCTCCTCTCCTGCTGCTGCCGCCGATGACGCTGCTGCTGCTGCTGCTGCCTCTGCTTCCAGAAACGAAGGCGCGGCGGCAGCGATGGCGCGCAGGGCCGCCGACGCGCGCTTCCCGCTGCTGGCCGTCAGCCCCGAGGGCACGACCAAGGCGGCGCACTGCCTGCTCCGCTTTAAGAGCGGGGCGTTCGTGTCGGGCGGGGCCGTGCTCCCGCTCTGCCTGGACTACAGGAGAGGCGGGAGGGGGGCTGGAAGGGGCGGGAGAGGGAGCGGGGGAAGCGGGAAGGGCGGGAGGGCGGCGGCGCCGCGCCCGTCGCCGGCGCTCGCCGGCGCCCTCGCCGGCCTCCTCGACCTCCCCCTCGACGCCCTCGCCGCCGCCGTCGCCGGCCTCTCCAACTTCAACCCGGGGTGGGGCCTCCTGCAGAGCGATGCCCTCCACGTCCTGAGGGCCTATATGTCCCCCTGGACCCCGCTCTCCGTCGAGGCACTGCCCTTGATGCGGCCGAGGGCGGCGGCGGCGGCGGCAGAGGGGGGAGGAGGAGCAGGGGGCGCAGGGCGGGAAGCCGCGGCGGCGGCGGCGGAGTCTCCGGCGGACTTTGCGGAGCGCGTCCGGAGGGCGATGTCGCTGGCGCTGGACGCCCCCTGCGTCGACCTGGGGGTCGAAGACTGGGCCAGGCTCAAGGCCGCGGGCGTGGCAGTCGACCCCTCGGGCACCAAGGTGCTTTGGAGGCCCGGGGGCCCCGGAACGGCGCGGGTCGAGGTGGTGGCCGAGGAGGAGGAGGAGGAGGAGGAGGAGGAGGAGAAGGAGGCGTGAAAGGGAAGAGCCTCTCGGCACTGGCGTGCCTTTCCCCGCTTCCCCCGCAGTTTGCCTCTCAACACGCTTGATTCTCTCCTAGACACTTCTACACGCGAAAGAAAACACGAAATCTCTTTTTTTCCCCGAGAAAGAAGCAACGGCGATGAAAACAAAACGAAAAACTCTGTGAACGAAATGAAAAAAACAAAACCAACTCAAAAAGCGACGCTCTGAATTGTCTTCTCCCTTTCTTTCTCTCCTGCCTCCTTTGTCCCGCCTCCGCATCCAAGAGAAGAAAAGGGGGCGCGCGCTAACTCTCTCCCCCTCGGCCTCATTTTCCTCCGCCGCCGCCCAGGAGCGTCACGGGCGCCGGCGGCACCAGCGACGGGCCGCCGCCCCTGCCCAGCGCCAGGGACAGCGTCTGCAGCAGCGCGGAGCAGCGCACATACGACAGCTTCCCGCCCGTTGCGGGCTCGCAGACCCACAGGCGCATCGCAGGCTCCGCGGAGGAGGGGGAAGGAGAGGACGAGGCCGACGGGGGGCCGCTCGGGGAGCCCTTCTCGCCGTCCTCGGGGTCCTCGTCGATCGTCGGCCTGTCGCCGCCGCTCCCTTCGGCGAGGGCGCCGCCGCCGCCGCCGCCGCCCTCGCAGGAGGGCCCCCCCTGGACGATGGCCTCCCGGATCGCGATGCCGGCCCCGGATACGGCGCTGGCGACGTCCAGCAGCGGCGAGCTGCTGCTCGAGGAAGCGGGCCCGCCGCGGACGGTGACGACCGTCCACCGCTCGTGCGCCCGCGCCGACGAGTCGACGCGGATGCCGCCGGCCTCGCAGCGCGGCTCCTCGCCGGCCCTGCGCGGCGGCGGCGTGCAGTAGGTGACGAACTCGGCGAGGCGCTCCGAGACCGCCTGCGCGCGCGCGTCCGACAGCTTGAGCCCGGCCTCGGTCGTCACCCACATCTCGTTCTTGGCCCAGCCGTCGTCGCCGGTCGCGAGCCGAGCGTCACGGACGAGCACGCCGAGGCCGCCCAGCACCCAGGCCACGACGCGTGTGAGGCCGATGTAGTCTTGGGCCTCGAGGTGCAGCTTGGTGCAGGTGGCCGAGGAGGCGTTGTCCACCGTGACGTACCCGGGGGAGCAGGACTCGTAGAACTCCTCGCCGCTGCCGAGGAGCTCGTCATCGTCGTCATCGCCGTCGCCGTCGTTCTCTGCGTCGGGGGAGGAGGTCGAAGCCACGACGAAGAGGGCCGAGGCGGCGGCGGCATTGCGGCTTCTCGACGAAGAGGGAGGCTGCCTTCGAGCAGCAGCTCCGTGAGCGGAGGAGCACGGGACGGGACGCAGGGTCGTCGCCGCTGTCGCCGTCGCCTTCCTCGCGGTCGTCGCCGAGGGCGCGAGGCGTGGCGCGCAGGAGGGGCAGGCGCGATGGAGAGAGAGCATTGAAGGAATTCGAGACGAGAGAGTGGGGTCTCGGCCGATGGCTAGCCCTGCTGCAGAAATTCTTCCTTTGTTTTTTCCGGCAATTCTTCTTCTCGGGAAAAATGTCGCAGCCTCGCCAGCGTCGCCGGTGTTGCCTCTTCGACATCCCCCGCACCGCCATCGAGGATGCCAGCGGCCCGGCCCTCGTCGTCGGCCTCCTTACGGCAGTCGTCGTGTTCTTCTTCTCGTCCCACGCGTCGCAGCGCCCGAAAGAAGGCATAGACCGCCTCCGGACGGACCCGGCGAGCCTCTTCAAGAACGCGTGGACGTGGGCGGCGACAACGGCCGCGGTGTCCACGACGCCCCTGGTCGGCAAGACGGTGCGTTTGAAGGACGATGCCGACAGCGGGAGCGGGAGCGGACCAGCCGGAGGCGCGAAGCTCGGGAAGGTGATCGCCGGCGAGATCGATGGCGTCGGTCCCCCCCCCAACTCGCTCCATCTCTAGAGCCGCTCTCCACTCTCCAGCCGCTCCCCGATCTCGCTTTTTCCAGCCAAAGGAGATAGGAAGCGTGCGTTACTTGCCATCGCAGCAAAAGGCGAAAAAAATGTCGAGAGAAGGCGACGGAATTGCACCAGATGAGTTATTATCCAACAAATGACAACCGCCGCTCGCTCGATGGCGGCCTCGTTGGCCGCGACCTCCTCGCGCGTCCCTCCTCTTTCGCTCTCCGGAAACCCTCCTCTCTCGCTGGCTCCTCACTCCCACTCTCTCTCCCTCCGTCTCTCTCCCCCCGTCTCTCTCTTTCATCTCTCTCCCCGTCTCGCTCTTGCATTTCTCTCCCCGTCTCGCTCTTTCATCTCTCTTCCCCTCCCAAAACCCACCAACCAAAATCAACAGGGCCGCAAATGCATCGAGCGTGTCTTCGGCACCTTGCTCGGCTCCGCCTTTGGCCTCTTTGGCGTCCTCTTCCACAACCCCTTCGCGGCCACCTTTTTGGCGTTCATGTCGGGCCTCTGCGGCGAGCTGCTCGTCTCGCAGGCCGGCTTCGACTGCGCGGGTAAGCTCGTCGCCGTGACCTACGTCTCCGTGGCCTTCCCCTCGTTCTGGCGCCTCGGCTTCCCGCGCGTACGCGGGGAGCTTCGCGTGGCCATGGTCGACGCCTCCACGCGGACCGTCGCGGCGGTCATCGGCGTGCTGCTCGTCACGATCCTGTCGATCGTCTGGTTCCCGCGGACGGGCTCGGACAGGGCGGCGGCCTCGACCGCGGAGCTGGTGGCGGGCCTGCGGGGCGTCGCCGAGGCGGCGTTCGAACCACTGGTGGGAGGGGCGAGGCCGAGGCCGGCGCCGGCGCCGGACAGCGACGCGGAGGGCGGGGACGAGGGTTCCGACGAGGAGGGCGTCACGGACGAGGCGGCGGAGGACGACGGCGAGGCCGAGGCCGGCGGCGGCGCCGGCTCCGCTTCTTCGCAGAGGCCCTCGCCGTCGCCGTCGCCGTCGCAGGCCCTCCCCGGGAAGCTCCGCCTCTCCGGGCACCCGGCGACGGGCGGGAAGCAGCCCCGGCAAAGGCACAGGCAGCTCCCAACCGCCGCAGACCTGCTCCCGGCGTTCGCCGCGCCCAAGCCTCCCGGGTCCCGGCCGCGCGCCCGCGAGAGGCACCGCGAGGAGGTCGCGGTCGCGCTCCTCAGGTGCTCCGCCCTGCGCGACAGGGTCCGGGACTCGCTGGCCGCGGCCAAGAACGAGCTCATCGTGGCGCGCGTGCCCAGCGTCCCCGTGGTCGTGAGAGGGGCGATCGGAGCGTGCGTGCCCAAGAGCAGCACAGAGGAGGGAGGCGGCGGAGGCGCGGCAACCACGCCGGCGACCGCAAATGGTCTGAACAAAATCGACTCGGTCGACGTCGAAGCCGCCGCCGCCGCGAAAAAGGGCGCCAAAGGCGACGACCCCGCGGCAAAGGGCGAGACCCCCGCCCCGCCGCGCCCGTCGCTCTCGCACGGCAAGCGCCGCCTCTCGCGACACCCGGTCTACGTCCCGCTCTTCCTCGCCAAGAAGCGCTCCGCGATCGCCTTCGCGCACCGTCTGCTGCCCTCGTGGGTCCACGCGAGCCCTTCCCTGCACCCGAGGGCGGTCTCGGACGCGGCCGGCGCGGCGATGAGCGCGGCGACGGCGCTGTGGCTCGCCGGCGACGCCGCCGCGGGCGGCTTCCCGGCGCATCTCGTGGAGCTCATGAAGCAGCGCTACTCGAGGCTCGCGTCGCCGCACGGGGCCGGGTTCTACGAGCGCGGCGAGGCCTCATGGGTGATGGATATCGCCCGAGCGCTCGTGCTCGACGCCGTCGCCGAGGCCGAGGCCGCGGCGAGGGCCGCCGCGGCGGCCTACCGTCACGGCGCGCTCGCCGACGCCGTCACCGGACGGAAAAAGGCGGCGCAGCCGCCGGTGCCGCCGCCGCCGTCGTGGCCGGCGCTGCGCCGCCTCCAGGAGGAGCTCCTGTGGATGCGGGACGCGAGAATGATCCAGGAGGCCGAGGAACGGCTGACGATTGACGCGGTGCAATCGCGCGCCGAGCGCGAGCGCGAACGGGCCGCGAGGCTGGAGCAGGAGCGGGCGGTGCTCACGAAGATGCGGTCCGAGGCGAGCGCCTCGGCAGTGAGTTTTTTTTTTTCGTTTCCGAGCCCTCCTCTTCTTTCGATTCCTCCGTTTTCTCGTCCTCCTCCTATCCAGCTCAACGCTTACTCTCCTTCTCTCTCTCTCTCTCTCTCTCTCTCCCTCTCTCTCTCTCGCGCGCGCGCGCGAAATACGACTGCAATCAATCAAAAACAGGCGGCGGCGGCCGTCGCGAGTGCCGGCGCCGGCAAAGATTCGCTGCTTCTCGAGGAGGGCGGCGCGGGCAGCGGTATCCCGCGCGCCAGCGTCGCCGCCTCCTCAGCTGCAAAAGCGAGGTGGATGGCTCTCTTGTTTGCCCTCGGGGACGTCCGAGATGCCTTTGAAGCGCTAGCCGCTGCGCTGGAGGCGTGGCTTGCCGCGACGGGCGCGCCGAGGGGCCGGGCCGAGGAAGCCAAGGCGATCGAGTGGCACGGGCACTCTTACTCCCTCGGGTCCTCGTCGCATGGAAACGGTGCTTCCAAGGCGCTCAAGTCTTCGATCGCCGAGTAGAAGAGAGGAGAGAGAGAGAGAGAGGGAGAGGAAGAAAGAAGTTGATTTTTTTCTGAGAGGGAGAGAGGGAGAGGAAGAAAGAAAGGAGTTGATTTTTTTCTTTCGTTTTTTCTTCAGATTTTCGCCCGAATAAACGGCGCGACGTTGTTGTTTTTTTTTACTATTTTGATGGCGGTGGTTCTACGTGACCCTCCTATTACTAGTACTATTGATCCTCTTTTATTGGAATATCCTCGATATCGTGATAGGGAAAGAAGAGTTACGTTCTTTCTTCCTCTAACCGCTTTCGTTGCAAAAGAAAAACAAGTTGCTTTTTTTTTTTCCAACCTCGAGAAGAAAGAGAGCCCCGGGGTCGCAAAGCACGCCACAACGTCTCTTCGTATCACACGCCATTCGATTCAATGTCACCTCTCGCCGTCCGCGCGACCTCTCGCCCGGCCGCGTCCTGCACCGGGAGACCATCTCGATCCATGCTTTCGCAGCCGCAGCAGCCTCTGCGCGCTCGCGTCACTCCGTCTCGCCACGCGAAGATCCCATCATCGTCGTCATCGATGCTCGTTGCCCGAGCGACCTCGACCCCGATGACCCTGCTCGAGAAAATCCAGTCGTTCTTCAACCCCTCCTACTCGCCCGCCGAGGAGGCCGAGGTCGCAGCAGCCCCTCCGGCCATCGTCCGCCCGCCCCCAGTCTCCCCGGACACCGTTCCGACCTGGCCGGAGCTCGAGGCTGCCGCGGTGGCGGCCGCAGACCTCGGAGGCTACTCGGTCCGCCCTGGAGGCGTCCCGGCCTCGTACCGCGCCACAGTCGTTGACGTCTCCCCCACCGACGCGACGGAGCCGCCGCCGCCCTCGGCCGCGCCGGTCCTCTTCTTCACCGACACCAACACGTGGTGCCCGTTCGCCCAGCGCGTGGCTTTCTATCTGCGGCTGCGCGGGGACCTCCCCCACGAGATCGCGCTGATCGATCTGCGGTGAGAGAGAGATGGAGAGATTCTTTTTCGTTTTTTTTTGCCTGTCTCTCTTCCTCCCTCTCCCCCTACTCCCTCTTCCCCACCTCCCTCTCTCTCTCCCCGTCTCTCTCTCTCTCCGTCTCCCTCGCACTCTCTCTCTCCACGCCCACACTCCAGTTATCTCTCTCTCCCCCTCCCCGTCTCTCATTCTCTTTCCTCTCAACTCACTCGGCCGTTTCTTGCTTCTCTCTCTCTCTCTCTCTCTCTCTCTCTCTCTCTCTCTCTCTCTCTCTCATCTCAAAAAACAGGAACAAGCCCCCTTACTACCCCAAGCTCGTGCCGACCTCCAAGGTCCCGGCCGTCTTCGTCAAGCCCCGCGACGCGCCCGCGGAAGAGCGCGGCGAGCTCGTCTTCGAGTCGCTCGATATCCTTGCGAAGCTCGAGTCCATGTTCCCCGAGGGCGCGCTCGCGCCGTCCGACCCCGAAGCAGCCAGGGCCACGCGCGAGGCCCTCGAGGGCGCGGACGCGCTCGTCATGGCCGCGTTCGGCCTCGTGAGGGCCGTCGCGCCGCCTCCCCCCGCGGGCAGCCCCTACGCCGCGATGGGGCCCCCCCCTTCGCCCGACGAGGCCAGGGCGTCGCTCGAGGCCAAGCTCGACAAGCTCGAGGAGCTGCTGGGGCTGAGCGAGGGCCCCTTTGTCGGGGGGACGAGCCCTTCGACCGCGGACGTCGCGCTGGCGCCGCAGCTCGAGCGCGTCGCCGCGACGCTCCCGGCCTCCGGAGCCAGGTTCGCGATCCGGGGGAACGAGCAGCGACCGAGGATCACTGCGTGGTTCGACGCTTTGGAAACCTTGCCGGCCTACCTCGAGACGCGGGGAGACGCGGGGACGCACCGGGCCGTCTCGAAGAGGCTGCTGGGCTCGAGCCTGGCCGAGCCCAAGTTCCTTCCCAAAGACGGCAGGGCCGCGGCGGAGTGCGCAGCAAAGATCACGAAAAACCGCGCGGCGATCAAAAAAGACATCCTCAAGAACGCCGGGCTTGCTTCTTTCGCCTCTCCCTCCTCCGAGTCCGAGCCTTCCATCGACGACGACGTCGACAACGCGCTGCGCCGCCTGGTCAGCACCCTCGTCAGCGGGCACCCGGGCCCCGCGGCGCAGGCCCCTGCGACCTTCGCTTCTCCGCCCGAGCCAGCCGCCGCCGCCAGAGCCGCGGCGACCAACGCCGTCGCTGCGGCCGTCGCGGCGTTCCTCGCCTCGAGGGTGTCGGCCCCGAGGGACATGAGCGGGAGCGCTGCAGAGGAGCTGCGCGCGGCCTGTCTGAGGGTGGCACAGGGGGCGTACACGGGGCTGTAGAGAAGGGGTCGTCGAGAGGAGGAGAGAGCTGGTGTGGGTGTAGAGAAAGAGAGAAAAAGGGGAGAGAGAAAAAAAAGGTTTTTTTGTTTTTTTTTGTTTTGAAAAAAAGAAAAAAAAGTTGATGATGAAATTTTCCTTTTCTCGCGCGCACACGCGCGCGCTCTCTCCCCCCTTTCTCGCGTGCGCTTTCTCCCCCCTTTCTCGCGCGCGCGCTTTCGTGTCTCCTCTGAAATGTTAGTTTGATGTTTGTTTGTTCTTTTAGTTGCATGCCAAGGGGGAAAAACAGAAAATGTTAACTCTCTCTCTCACCACCGAATTCTCTCTTTCACCACCGAATTCTCTCTCTCGAAATCAAAAAGCCCCACCAAAGAAACTCTCCCTCCGTCTCTCTCTCTCCGTCTCTCTCTCTCTCTCTCTCTCTCTCTCTCTCTCTCTCCACGCCCACACTCTCGAGTTATCTCTCTCTCCCCTCTCCAAGACCCTCTCTATCCCAGAGAAATGGAAAAAAAACAAAGCAGGAAAAAAGCAGAAAAAACAGAAAGGAATAATAAAACTCGGAATCTTTTTCTTCTTCTTCTACCCAAACCCAAATCCTGTCGCGCCCTCCCTGATCGCCAAGAGCAGCCGCTCCCTGAGCTGGTCGGCGCTCTCGTACTCCGGGAGGTCGAGCTGGTTGAAGCACGTGTGCGCCGACGGGAGCCTGTCGGTCGGCCCGAAGGCGCGGTGGATCTGGAAGCGCTGCGGGCCGGAGACGCCCTGCAGCGCTGCAAAGCCCTCGAGCGGCACCTTGGACGTGCCGGTCACGAACTGCACGAGGCGCGCCAGGTCCTCCGCGTCGAGCGCCTCGACGACCTCCCAGAAGGCGACGACCGGGGGCGACGCCGCGGAGTACCCGCCCCCGTACTCGCACGACCGCCGCAGGTCGGCGACGTCGATCTCGGGCAGGCCCGAGATCAGCAGCTCGAGCTCGCGGTCGTCAAACGGCGCGAGCGCCGCGAGCGGGACCAGGTCCCAGAACCCGGCCAGGAACGCCGACGTCTGGTCGCGGATCGCGGTCGAGACGCGGTGCGCCGCGGCGGCGTCGACGTAGGCCCTCTTGTTCGCGTCGGTCACCTTGACCCGAGCCCCCCCCGGCACCAGCTCGACGGTCTCCCGCCGGCCGAAGAAGTCGACCTCCTCGGTGAACGTGAGGTCGAGCACGCCCTCGATGGGGTTCTGCAGCATCCAGACGAGGTTGCGGTAGTAGGCGGGGTCGACCGCCTCGGCGTCCCTGTACGAGAGCGGGCGGCCCAGCATTTGCTTGTAGAACGACCTGTATGTTTTGTTTTGTTTTTTTGGTCGAGGCGGAGAACGGGGGGGGAGAGAGGGAGAGGGAGAGAAGAGAGAGAGAGGGAGAGAGAGAGAGAGAGAGAGAGAGAGAGAGAGAGAGAGAGAGAGAGAGAGAGAGAGAGAGAGAGAGAGA
>Ga0210003_1002516_pt1 | contig 15381 bp, 18 predicted proteins | sample LantaG_FD_182804 | JGI IMG/M metagenome (GOLD analysis project Ga0210003, IMG submission 182804) | Deep subsurface microbial communities from Baltic Sea to uncover new lineages of life (NeLLi) - Landsort_02402 metaG (SPAdes) (version 2) | ecosystem: Environmental > Aquatic > Marine > Oceanic >... | reverse complement strand
TTCCAAGAGGGCGGTAGTTCGGGTGCTATGTTTGAAAATCCTGAAGTTCTCAATCCTAAAAGAATGGCTAATGGAAGAACGAAGGTTATAGAGTTAGCGAGAGCGTTTGATAAAAGAGCTAAAGAACTTGGTTATCACATACCGCTGAATAAATCGAAGTCATACACGGATAGCCAAATTGACAAGATTTCAGAGGCGATGGCTGATGATGCTGAATTACAATTGAAGCAAGATGATTCGGGTATAGGTTGGTACGATTTAAAAACAAGCTCAGCAATGGAGTTGATGTCTCGTCTTCACCCTGAGCTATCTGACGCTAACGGAGAGGCATACTTCAGGTTCACTCTGATGGTGGGTATAATATCTCAAAATAACACTGTAGATATTAATTTTAAACAAGCAAACGAGGCTTACACCCATTACAAGGATACGGGAACTCTTCCGAAGAGGAAATACGCTGGGACTAGCGGTAAATTGATTGGAAAAAAAATAGCTCTAGCATGGAAGGCTATATCCGAAATGGGATTTAAAGCCTATAAAGACTTATTGAAAGAAGAGAAAACTAGAAAGGAGTGGGAGAGACAAGGTTACAAAATCGTGGGGGAGAATATGGATACGAAGCTAACTGGGGCAATGGTTATTTTTGGATCAAAAATAGGTAGTTTTTGGGGCAACTTAAATGGAGACTTCTCTACACTGACTGCTGACTTGTGGTTTTCTAGGATGTTCAATAGGTACACTGGGAATACTGTAGCTAATGATACTACAAAAAGTAGCGAGAAAACACTAATGGCTCTTGTTAAGGCTTACCGAGGAACCTCTTTGCTATATGGATATAATAAGTCGGAAATATTAAAGGGAGGAAAGGTGTTTGATTCTTGGTTAAATGACATCGTAAAAGAATATGCTGACTCAGGATACAAGGCAAAGAATAAGATTAACGTACCAGCTAATACACACTTTAAAAACCTTCAAGGGCTAGTTCAAGACGTGCCAAGAGGAGGGAATGAAAGAAACGCAATGAGAAGTGTTGTTCAAAAAGCACAAGATAAGCTTGTTGAGCGAGGATACCCTAAACTGGATATTGCGGATATTCAAGCAATTGTATGGTACAACGAAAAAGATTTGTACCGATTATATAAAGCAGTAAATAAATCATCAGAAAAAACAGACTATGAAACAGCAGCTCAAAAAGTCCTCAGAAGCAAAGGAATCGATGCCGAAGTCGCATTACCATTCCAAAGAGGTCAGTCAGGAACAGATGGAGATGGAGGACGCTCAGTCGCTACACAATCTAAGAGTTCTACTGAAGAAAGCCAAAGCGTAAGGTTCCAAGACCCCTCATCAAACGAGTACACAATATTTAATGTGGTCAATGACATGAGGGCGGATGGCTATACTGACTCAGCTATTGCCTTGTTCTTAAGCAGGCAGATAAACCCGTCAACAGGGAAGAGGTACACTAAGGCCGAGGTGAAGGACGCTATGGCAATTCCTATTGACATTGAGAGGTCGCTGCCTCCCGCATTCGGAAATGTTGAAGGGGGTGTAGCTCAAGGTCAGAAATTATTTGTTGAGGTGATGACCAAGCTTAAGTCATCAGTCAAAAGAATGTTGCCAAAGACTAACGCTAAGATGAGAGCGAAGGCGCATGAGCTTCTGAAGGATAACCCAATATTCAAGGAACAATCCCCTGTAATGCAGAACAAGTTACTTGTGGCTCTTGACGGAGCTTTGGGAACAACTGCAAACAAGGTTATACAGAGTGAGATATCTGCAATAAAGAACTTCTTGAGTGGTGTAAAGGTGGGTGACAGGCAGCTTAGAAAAGCTCAGGCTCGTTTAAAATCTCTTATCAGAAAGAACTTACCACAGGCGCAATACAAAAAGTCAGAGATTGATGCGCTGGTAAAGCTTGTGTCTGAAGCGTCTACGGAAAACATTCAACAGGTGGTGGATGAGATTGTCGCTAAAGTAAATGAGAAGAAGGTAGAGATACTTGAGGCTCAGATTGAAAAGATTCTTAAGACCAAATCAATTACCAAGCAGGGAGACAGGGCTAAAGGACAAGCACTTGACATAGACTTTGCTGATGTATTGGACGGTCTTAAAAAAGACTTGGAAGATGCACCAACCGACCCTGACAAGGTACAGGCATTAATTGACGGGCTTGCTACTAAGAGGGCTGAGTTGTTTAATGATAGCTCACTTAGCAATAAAACATTAGCCGAGATTGCTGCGTATGATTTTGCTATGGCTTACCTCTCAACTAAGAACATGGAGAACAGTGAGCAGGGAAAGGTTGAGGCATTGGAACAGGCCAAAGAGATACTGGTTGGATTCGTGAAAGGAGGAAGGTCATTATTGAAGGAGCAGTTAAAGGCAGCTCACGAAAGCTATGTGGCTCAAGCTGACGCAGCATTTAAAGACCTAACTGGCATAGACCTCAATGATATTGACATGGATATTGCTAAAGCAAATCTGAAAGAGGGTCAAGAAGCCACTGAGGAAAACCTAAGGAATGCTTACCGAGATTACATGAACGCTAAGTATAGGGTAAAAGCTGAGCAGAGAGAGTCGAATCAGAACAAGGCCGCTGCCGCCATCAGGAAAATGCTTGACAAGCTAAAGCTTTACTTCCAAAGACACGAGGATGTAAGCGGTTTAATGGACATAATCTCAAAAGGTGTTGGCGATATGTTTGAGGGGTATATGCAGGAGTCTGTGACTGAGCGGATTGACGATTCAAGTTACGTCTTTAAGCAAGGCAAGAAGGATATGAGGGAGATGATTGAGTCAAACATGAAACGAATCTTTGGAAAGAAATGGAGAAGCATATCGGGTGTTGAGAACACCAAGCAATTCAATACAGGCGTGGTTGTAAAAGGAGGAGAGCCGCTGGTTCTTAGTCAGAATCAAATATACTATATCTACAACATGGCGAAAGACCCTGCTAATGAAGCTGCTTTTGAGGAGGATTGGGGGGAGAATTGGAAACAGTCAATGGATGCTCTTGAGGATTTAATGACTCCTCAGGTTAGAGAGTGGGCTGACTGGCAGGTAGATGAGTTCTATCCCAAGATGTATGAAAGATATAATGAAGTGTACAGAAGAGTGTACAGGACAAACCTACCTTGGAATCAATTCTACGCAGGGAAGATACACAGAGATGTAGCATCAGACCCTATAAATATGTTAGACCCTACATCGTATGGTGAATATCAGATGTCGGTTGCTGGTGGCTCTACTAAGATGAGGAAAAAAAGCAAAGCCCCCATACAGAAAATGGATGGAAACGAGGTTCTCACCTCATACATCCTTGAGATGGAAAGGTTCAGGGCATTCCAAGAAGTCCTTCGAGACATTAGCAAGATGCTAAATAATAAATTAGTATCTAATGCAATTATCGAGGGGTATGGAAAAGACCTGTTTACCCTTATCAACAGGCAGATTGGATTGGTATCCACTGGAGGATTTGTAAAAGGTCAAGCCGCTCTCGATTGGGTGGGTTCAACCAGTCGCTACTTTGTGTTCAATAAGATTGCAGGTAACTTAGTTGTGACATTAAAGCAGCTCACGTCCATACCCACATACGCCAATGATATCGGTACAAGGAATTGGATTGCAAGTTTATCTAAGCTGTTTGCTAATCCAGCGAATGCAGTAAAACTTGCTAAAGAAGTGTACAATAACTCTATATACATACAAGATAGGTATGGTCAAGACTTCTTAGGTGTAATTGATGTATATCAAAACAACAGCAATTCGCTTATGCCTCAAGGATCAAATATGTCTGACGCTATAGAGATGATTACTAAGTTTGGGATGGCGTTCACTAAGGCTGGAGATGCTTTTGCAATATTCGCAGGAGGAGTTCCTAACTATGTCTTCTACAAGAGTGAGTTTCAGAAGAAGAATCCTACCGCTACTGAAGAACAAGCAATCGCTTATGCGATAAAGAAGTTTCAGAAGGACACTAAGAAGACACAGCAATCAGGAGACATACAGGATAGAGATTACTATCAGACCGCAGGACAATTGGTAAAGGTAATGAACCTGTTCCTTACCACACCTAAGCAGTACCACAGGAAATCTACATCAGCTTACAGACAACTTTTTAGAAAGATGATGGCGATGGACTCCAAGGCTGGAAAAGGTACAGTTTGGGAGAACACGAGAACACTTATAATGTATCGCATGATGATGCCTATGTTCTTCCAATGGATTAGTATTGGCGCTCCTCCGTTAGGCGCGTTGAGTGACGAGGAGGAGGATGACCTGCTACGAGCTGCGTTGTTGGGTAACGTAAATGCCTTATGGATGGCTGGTGACCTGATTGTGGCCCTAAAGGATGCGATAGTGGGTAAGCCTTGGGCGGGAGACTTGGAGCAGGTAACTCTAATGCAACGAGCATCAACACTTATCAGGTTATATGGTATGATGCAAAAGACGACAAAGGACTTGGAGAAGAGAAAGGAATTGGAGCAGGCGATATACGTTGAGCTTTTTGACTTGTTCCTTCCCTACAAAAACATGAGCAGAACTTGGAATAATTGGAACAAGATAGCTACAGGAGAAGAGGACTTCACTTGGAGAAGGGCTGTTGGGTACAGTGACTATGTTATTGACAACATGGGAGAGGCGAAGAAAGAAGCTGAGGCATTAGAAGCACTTGAGAAAGCTCAGGAAAAATTGAATAAAAAGCAGTCCAAGAAAGAAACCAAGTCAACACCAAGAAGAGGGGGTGGTTCACAATCCCGACCAAGAAGAGGGGGTTAATTGACAAAGAAGAAACAGTGGTGTGTCATTGCTCCAGTTGAGTGTGAGTGCAAGGGAGACACCTGTGATAGGAACAACACAAGCCCCCGTAAGAAGGGCCGTAAAGTAATAAAACGATGAGGCTAAACGATAGATTTCAACTGCAAGAGTATGTACCTCAGTCAGTGTACAACGAGCATGGAGACAAGAGTGTTCGGTTCATATCAACCGCCCTTATCAACGCTGACTTCCAGCTACTCCAAGACCTTGAGAAGCATTACGACAGGTCGATAAGCTGCTCCATAAATACATGGCTGTTCGGTGGTAACAGGAACTACTCAGGTCTACGGGTCAAGGGTGAGCCGTACTACTCAGAGTACTCCATGCATTCATTTGGCTGCGCCTCTGATAAGATATTCAAGTTCAAAGACAATGATGGTGTCCTTCCCACTGGTGATGTATACTCGTTCATCAGGTCAAACGAGTCCAAGTACTACGATATGGGCATCAGACGGATGGAAGATATTAAGGATGCGACAACGTGGATACATTGGGACACCTGCTTTACCACATCGTCATTTGATGGGGCGATTCAGATTGTAGGGGCTTAAGGCGCTGCTCAATAGTTGTTGTTGAGTTCGTGAACAGGGTCTTCCCGTCTGAGAACACAATGCGGTAGATGGTCATACCCTCTTTGGTGGTAAGCCAATAGGCAGCTTCGCCTCGCGATGTCTTTATATAGAACTTGCTACCCATATCAGAACCCTGTAGATTGCGTAGCACAACAGAACGTTGACGGCCACTAAAACCACCAGTTCTTTCAGGTCTTTCTTGCTCATTTGTTTCTCGCTTTCTCAGCCATCTCTTCCTCCAACTTCATCATCCAAGCCTTGTTTGAGATGGTGTAGTTTGTCTTGCATCCACCCTCCTGACACTGCATTCTGATGCGTGGCGTTCCCATCTTGGTGTACCTACGAGCTTTCATCCATATAGAACCTGACCCGCAGTTAGGACACTCCCACTTTTCACCTCCTGTAGCCATCGCAGCGTTCGTGTTGTGGTTGATGTATGGCCTTAGCCTGTGGTACACATCCTCAAGCAGCTCCACATCCTTCTTACAGTAGCGTATCATCTTAGCCATTGCCTTCTCGCAGTTGTCTAAGAGGATTGACTTCCATAACCCAAAGCCCCCTGTATCAAGCTTACCATCCCCGAACAGGAACTTGCCTATGTAGTCAAGCCTGTTAGAGTTGAATCGAAAATGAGTCCTTGCCTTCTTCAGCGTGTCAAGAGAGTTCAGCTTTGGTGGGCAGTCAACGCTGTGCTTGAGGCATCGTGTGCGTATCCACTTCTCGTCAAAGTTGTCTCCGTTGTGGGCCACGACCTCATCAGCCTGCTCGATTACGACCATCAGCTCCTCAAGTAGGCTCTTGTCACACTGGTTCTCGTCCCACTTTATAGCGTGAACCGTCTTCTGTCCCTCCCACTTGTAGCATACGCAGATGACAGCTCGTTCTTTGATGATGTTATCGTGGGGGATGTTTGCCTTCCACGAGGCAGACCAAAATAAGCCTATGTTCGGTGACGTTTCAATGTCATAAAACAATCGCTTGAACCCCTTTGGGGGCAACCTGAATTTCAGTTCCATTAGACCTCATCCTTTAGTGAGTCTTCAATATCCTTAACCAGTTTCCTTACATCCACAATTGCGGATTTAATGCCGCTAAAATCACGGTCAACAAGACCCTCATAAATCTCATCAGTAGCATCGTTGATAGAGGACATCATGTAGTTGATGTGCAGTAGTCGGGCTGTGTTGTACTTAGACCTTATGCTGCTCATCACTTATCCATAGCCCTAAGGAACAGGTCTCCCATCTCCTTATCTACCCTCTTGATAAGGGTGTAGATTTTTCTACTTCCCTTCTTGGCATCAGACTTCTCTGCCTTTGTTGAGCTACAGCTGAGGTTGTAGTAGAGAGATGCATCAATACGAAGCAGCTCATCCACCTTCCTCCTGTCAGTCCAAGATGTGAACTCACTTATCTTGTCGATGTCCTCAATACTATATACCATTTAGCATTTGGTTTATCTTTGTGTACGCCCTGTCAACCTTCGAGCCGTCAACCTTCATGGTAATCAGGTCGTATAGCTTCTGCTTCGATGCATCCGCTATCTTTTCAGACTTTATTTGGGCCTTAAGATTTGCAATGTAATCATTTAACTCTTCAATCTCTGCCCGATTCTCATAAATTTCACACTTAAGTTCTGTAAAAGACTTGGCATCGAGCTGGTCTTCACGCACCTTACCACCCCGATGCTCCCTTACAATCTCGTAGTAGCGGGACAGGCACTTGTTGTATTGCTTACGCATAGGCTCGTCATACTCAAGCAGATAGTTGATTTTGGAGATGATGGATATGATGGTAGCGTGGGTCTTAGTCAGATGGTCACCCACTCGCTTGTAAGTCCAATGCTCATGCTCCTTCATTATCTTGGCAAAGATGCCTCTCCCCTCCGCGCATTCGCGTCTTCTATTGCTTCCAATGATGTTATGCCCCTGCATATTACTTATGCTGTCAGACAGCTCCTTTGCAACTTTGTCGATTTCAATCCCTGCGATCATGTGATAGTGATTTGTTTTTGATTATGTAGTCTAAGTATGTATCTGTATCAATCTCAACAACATCTACGAGCATAGGGATGTCTCCCTCCTGCTTGAGAATCATTGCTTCAAATAGCACAGGGTTTCCTTTGTTGTCGGGGGCAACGCCTCCGTACTTCTGTGTGAACCCGTTCTTGTGTGTGACCTTGTTTATGTTGTAGAAGACCTCTGCTGGTATTGAGTACTGGAGAAACCCCCAGTCCTCAAGCTTATATATCAAGTCCTCATCAATCTCAAAGTCAACCACCTCTATATACCTCTGTTCTGCATCCATGTTCTTTCAGTTCTTTTAGTCTATACTCCTGTAGCTTTGACAGCTTTCCCTTCGGCCTCTTCACCTCACTGAACAGCACACCGCTCTCAGGCGGTATGGCAATCAGGTCAGGTATCCCGTTCTTGTTGGTCTGTACCAGCTTGATAACGTAGTACCCCTCAGCCTCTAACTGCTTAATTCTCTTGGTCTGAATCGCCTGCTCAGTCATCTTCCTAAAGTTACAAATTCACTTGATAATTTTTAGCAGTGTCTTAGGAACGTGAACAACTAACTCTTGGTCATAGACCGACCCTTCGCGGGGGCTTCTTCCGTCCCACCCGCACCTTGCGTCATCAATCTCTGTGATGCAGTAGTACCCGATGCAGTCATTGAACAGATAGACCATGTACGATGGTGCGTCATTGTTAAGAGACACCTCTTGTAGGCTCGCAAGTTTTTTGACTGAGATGAATATGTACGGCTTGGCTCGTGCGAACGTCTGCCTGTAGGTCTTGACCTCTGCGTATGCCACCACCTTGTCGTCCCTGTACAGCACAGCGTCAACAGGGTTAAGCTCGTTGGTCATCTCAAAGGTCAGCCCCTTGCTCTTACATAGGGTGTCAAGGGTGTACATCTCTCGTGTCCTGTCTTGCGTTGTTTCAAATCGTGTCTCTACCATAGCATTATTTTTTTCTTGATTTGCAATATTTGCAATAATGGAGGCTATTTCTTCTTGAAGGTTACGGGGTATTGTGAGAGGTAAGGCTCAACCTCTTTGAGCTTCGCAAACTTGATATACTTACCATCCTTGTCCAACACCTTAACCATAGAGATGACAATCTTTGGTTCGCCATCCACTAACTCGTAGTGGTATCTTGTTATTTCAAATCGTGTTTCTTCCATATCCTATGTCTCTCTTAAAGTGTTTCAATGTGTAGTCCTTCTTCTTACTCACTGCCTTATAGATGTCCTGCTCGATGCCGCCATCGCTGAACACCCAATAGATATCGTTATTTACCCGTTCCTTAGTGGTCATCCTGTCCCTTGACTGCCAGTAGCTTGTGGCACTGAAGTCAATGTTGAAGTACACCAGTGCATCAGCCTGACGCAGGGAGATTCCCTCGCGCCCACTCACAATCTGCAAGGCAATGTCCTTGCCTGTGTCTTGGAACACACTCAGCTCGGTGGTTAGCTCATCACCGAACACCTCCTTCAATACCGCCAACTCCTGCGTGAACTTGTAGAAGATGCCAACCCTCTTGCCCTTGAAATGCTCTCGGATGAACATGGCCTTACTCTTGTCGAGGGTCATGGCCTTGCCGCTCTCAAACTTTACAGTGCCTGAGTATATCTGATGCAGCTTCATCATAAGCTTGACAGGCGTATCAGCTAAGAGAACCTCTTCGCTGCCCTCAATCACAAGGTCGCGCTTGAGCCTGTCAGCAAGCCTGTACGTTGCGTCCTCCATCCTTACGGTCAACACCTCTTCCTTGATGTTGGACACGAACCCTGCCTCCTTCTGTGAGTACGAGATGGTGTATGGCTTCATTGTCTCCAGTATCTCCTGCTTCCCTGTCTTGTAGTCGTTCATGATCCGACCGCTTATCTTTAACTGCCTGACCTTCACATAGTCGTCAGCGAAACGGTAGAAGTTTTTGTACGCCCTGAACGGGTTCTTCTTTGCACCATAGACCTGATGGTACATCTGAGAGTACGACTCAGGGGTAGGTGTGCCTGACATCAGGATAAGGTAGGGGTCATGTTGCTGTAGCATATTGCGTACTGCCTTCGCTCTGTTGCTTGGCTTTGGGAACGCTCCAATGCTGTGAGCCTCATCGCATATCACTACGTCCCAGTCAATCGGAGGGAGCTTGTGTAGTGACTCGTAGTTGATAACGAACAGGGAGTATGACGGGCATAGTTTGTCGCTGTCGTCAGTGATTGACGATATAGCCTTCTTCTTGGTGATGAACAGCACGTTGTCCACATCAAGCTCCTCACATATACCAAGAGCTGTCAGGGTCTTCCCTGTCCGTACCTCCATAGATAGGTAGAGCATACGATGCTTAGCCAACACCTCAGCCCCGTCATGTATTATCTGCTGCTGGTAATCCCTGAACTCAACCATCGGTTCGGGTGTTGTGACACTCCATTGCTTCGAGCAGTTCAATAAGGCTGTCATGGCTTAACTGGATGTAGTTATACTTTGATACGTCCATCTCGATAACGCAATCATCTATGATTTCGCAGTCAATCGGGTCTAACTCCTCGTCCACTATCTGAACCTTATGGTTGGATAGGGTATAAGATTTTGGGAAGAGCAATCTCTTAATACTGTCGTTCATCTTTTAATTTAAGTTGTCTGTGTTAGTACTGAGCAGCTAGTTCTCGTCTCCGATAGTTACGTTCACTCGTCTCCTCTCCTCAGAGATAGCCCTTACCACTAAGGATAATACCACCTCATCCGATAGGTCTGTATAATTATTAACCGTTGTCTTACTCATCTTCTTTGTTTTGGTTTAGTTAATCACAACACGGTATATAAATAATGCTAAGTTTTCGTTTTCCAATCACCATCAGCGTCTAAGTCGCTAGGTGGCCATCCGTGCTTACTCACCATTATCATTCTCATTAGCCTAGTCCATATTCTAAGCAATCCATTTACTAAGAAGTATGCAGCACCATTAAACAGTATTACACATCCTATAAATTTCCAAAAGCCACTTAGGGCAAACTCTAGTATTTCTAACATAATTTATCGTTTATTTTCGCACTATTCATATACCTATCCGTAGCAAACATTTACCCACTTGCCATCTACATTCTTTTTTCTACTTATGTCTTTTACTTTGCCCATACCTCTTTGATAATGTTTTTCTAAATCTACAGCACTTTTACCACATTCGCAGTAATTCATATCGTGCCTCAAATGTGAGTAAGAGATAACTACATCCTTACACTCTTCACATTGCCATATCAATCTTATTGGTTCTTCCATAATAAAACGTTTGCTAACAAGGGCTATAAATAAAAGCCGTTATTAAAGTTATTTCTTTGAGTCAATCATTTGTTATACGGCTTCAATTCATAGCCGTAGGCGTTATATACAATATTGGCTTAGGTCTATGCTATCTTCAACTTCATTTCCCCACGCATCCCAACCGTCTTTTGGCTGTCTGCAAAACAATTCCAATCTTGGTCTATCACCTAATAATTCAACTATTCTATTTCTAACTTCATCGGGTTTTTGACTGTGCTTTTGCCTTTCTGCTTCTACAAGCTGTCTAACATTGTGTTTTTGTATCATTCCGTGTGCTTTTCCTTTGGTCGCCAATAGGCAAATTTCGCTACCTTTCATCGTCCATTTACCCATAAAACAAACTTGATTTCCTTTGTTTGTTTTCTTGTTCCAAATAAAGCCTATTGTTTTATAATTAAAGCCCCAAGCATTTATAACTTTCATAGCTTCTTCAAGATGTGCATCAGTAGTCCACATAAAAAGCACACTATTTTCCGCAGTTAATTCATCAATAGGCAAAGCACAAATATCTGCTATTGTCATTGTTTTGTAATGGCGTTCAAGTTCTCTGTAATCCATCTTGCCATCTTCTTTTTTCTTACTACTTCTTAGCCTATCGCCAAAAGACCACGCTGGGTCTGCATAAATTATTTCGTACTTTTTCATTTTTCGTCCTTTTAATCCGTTCATACTACACCTAACAATGTATATAAAAAAGTGGGGTTTCAGGTTTGTTTGCGAACCATTTTATTAAGTCTTAAGCCTCCCTTACTTTTTAACCGCATTTCGCTATTAGCCCCACAATTTCATATACTGTAACGTTGTGTGCCATTAAGACAAACACAGCGTCATTTTAAACAAGTCTCTAATTTCTTGAAGACTTGTAGTTGTTCCATTTTCTTTAAGCAAGTGTACGAGTTCGTGTATAATTCCTGTATCTGTTAAACATACATAAGTTGGTGTTTCTTTAAGAAAACATATCACACAAGCCAAGTGTAGTGCATCAGGCAAGTTTTTCAAGAAATCAGAATCGCTCATATCACAGAAATTAAAGTAATGTTCTCGTAATTCTTGATATGACAAGCTAAATTTCGTTCCTTCTGATAGGTATTCTATTGACATTTCGTTAAAATTAACGGCACACAACATTGCATATAGTTAATGCGCCAATGAAGGTCGGTGCTTAATTCAATCGTTTGTAGTAGGCGCACTAACCATATACCTACCGTTGTGTGTAATTTATTTTTTCCCACCGCACATCTGCTTTTTCAAAGCAGTTAGGGGTTCTACCCACTTCTTAGGTAGTTCTTGCCTTCCGCTTACCGCTTTGTTTAGCGTGGTATCGGGTATGCCTAGTTCCTTTTCAATCGCCCGAAAGGATAGGCGGTCTTTGTTCGTTTTTAGCCAGTTAACTATTTTCATTCTGTCAGTTTAATAAGTTCAAATTCTTCTACTCTACCCTTCTTTTTGATTGAACTACCTAAAACATACTCCCCAACTACTGATTTCCCGTTAGCAAAAAAAGCGTGAGTATTTAATTCTGAAACTATAAACTTTCTACCTTTTTTCTTAGCGTGAACAGATGCGTATAATTTATTACCGTTCGTGTCTAGTTGGTATAGATTAGCTATTACATACCTAGTAATCCTAGTAGCTTTTGAGATGTTGATTGTATTTGTCATCGTTTCCGTGTTTGTTTATCCAAATGTAAGAATAAGTTTTGAATATCCTAATGTTTAGATAAAAATAAATCCACCCTTCAAAAAATAAACTAAGGCTTACGCTCAAAAACCCTACGCTCCACACAACACCAGCTATACAAAAAAGCGGATAGGTTAGCGGTAAATTGAAAGTTCATCTTAGTGCTTCTTTGCATAGCTGTTTCCGTTGGTTCCTACTGGACGGGGTGTGCTGGTTTAGCGTGTTTGCAATCAAGGCAATACACCCTTTTATTTCTTAGCGAGTTTCTTAACCTAACGCTACCGCACTTTTCGCATTTCGGCTTTCCCCTTTCATGGCTATCCCACATCTTATCCTCAACCTCACGGATGAGCCTTATCAGCCTCTTTCTCCGCAGAAACTGCCACCATTTTGTGTTCAGAAACCTGAGGCATAGCATTGGGAGTATCTGTTCTTCAGTGTTCTTCTTCATATCTCCGCTTCTGTCTGCACCTCATTCTTGTGCTTGTTAACAAACTCAATCCACCTACCCTGTAGGTCACGCCCCTCAAGAGGTGCTGCCTTGTACTTGTGCTTGCCATAAGCAACCAACCACTTGTAGAACTTAGTGCGGCTCAATGCCATCCTGCCCCGCTGACCGTAGTCAGGGTACTCATCAATGAACTCCTGATACAACGGCTGCTTGTAGGTCTTGTGGTTAAGTACAAGACTTGAGGATTCTGCTGATCCCTGAGTTAGCCCACACCACTCAATGAACTCATGCGATGTCTCGGCTGATAGCTTTCTTATGGATAGGTTCACGAAGCTTGACTTGACCAGCCCCGTCTTAAGGTAGCCCCTCAGGTTGTTTATCATGTAGTTGTCAAACTGACACCACTCGTCCTCGCTCCAGTCTCCGAACATTAACTTTCCAAACTCATCAAGCGGGGTGTGAGCCTGACCATAGTGCTGATGTAACTCCAACTCCCACTTCCTCCGCTCGAATGAATTTCCTGCGCCCTTGATGGCATAGTTCGTTGTGATTGCAACCTTCGGTGACTTGCTGAATGGAATCTTAATCGCATCCTTGTTCTTCTTCTCTAAGGTCAGCCCCTCTGTTACTGCTGAGAACAAACGCTCAAAGTCAAAGTGCTTACGCACATCATCAAAGCATAGTATCTGCGTGTCTGCGCTCACCAACTGGTACGCAAACGAACGCTCAAACGTGAACGACTTCCCGTCAATCACAACCAGCTTCTTCATCTGACTCAAGGCGTTAATGAAGATACCCTTTCCCGTCCCGCCCTCAGGGGTGTCTGTTATCACCTCATCGTTTAGGATAATAGCAGGACAAAAGCTGAGGTTCTTGTATCCGTGTAGCATAAAACCAATCGTTGACTCCATCGCACCTACTCTGTCGCTGTCTTTGGAACAGATGTTCCTGACGAATGTCTTGTAGTCGCACTTGTCGTCCTTACACCGCATGAAATTCCTGTCAATCACATGGTCTTTCCAAACGTAACCGCCCAAGTCCATGTAGTCAATCACATCAATGCCACCTCTCTCCACCTTGACCGCACAGTTTCGGTAGTATAGGTATGCCGTGTCTTTGTTGTCAGCGATGAAGTATACATCAATCGTTCCGAGCAGGGATAGGAAGTCCTCCTTGAAGTACTTCGTCATCTCAGCGAAGTAGTTGTAGACATCAGAATCCCCCACATCAAGGAGGTAGTCAAGGATAAAGTCCTTTATCTCCTTGTCAGAGGTGTGGTCAATCAGATTATTCACCACCCGAACAAAGACATGGTTCTTCCCACCCTCAGGACAGAACTTGTAGAACCCATTGGTCTCAAGGAACTGCTTGAATGCAAGGTGTATTATCCTGACCGAACCGTTCTTCATCTTCTGCCAAAATGTTTGGCTCTCAGCCTCCTCATACACCCGCGCAAGGATTTGGTCTGCCTCACCGCCCTCTAGCCCATCCTCCTCAAGCTGTGACCTCATCTCTTGCTTTGATGCGCCCCGCTTAACCTTAGACATAAGGCCATCCATCTTATCCTTGTCCTCGTAGAACCGTGACCCGAACTTCTCAGTGTGCGAGTACGCTGAGTCAATCGTCCTACGAATCTCCTCCGACCCGAAGCCAACACCCTCATACTGGGCGAGGATGTAGGTCGCAAGACTCTTGCTTACCCCGTGATCGTTCAGCGCAGCAGCCAAGATGTAGACGCTATCGTTCCTGCTACCCTCAACCATCGGGTACTTCTTAACCCACCACTTCTGTAGTATCTCAACTATCTTGTTCTCATCGGTGATGATGATGCTCGGAGGGTCTTGGTGCTTAGTATATGCCACAAACTCCTCCTCCTCAACCTCAGTGAATGTGGTTGAGTTCTCGTTGATGTACACATGAGGGTCATAAGACTCGTAACACACGCGACTGACGTTCTTGCAGGTGACATCAAAGTATGGGGAGTCAAAGTGTTTCTTTAGCCCATTGAAATACTGCTTATGGCTCTCAGGGTCGGCTGGTATCCTGACCACAACCTTAAGCCCATTACCACTTGGGGAGATGAACACCGCGAACACATACTCAGACTTACTCAACCTCTCCTTAGCCTCAAGCATATCCTTCTTCTTTGGATATCCATCAAAGTCCAAGCATATCAAACCGCTATGCTCGTCTATAGCTGCGTCTGCTCGTTTGGTAAATGTGCCACTAAAACATATAGACGGCAGCTCCTTCTTGATCTCCTGTCGCTCGGACTTGTCTTTGGTTATGCGTATCGTTTTGATGAGGTCTTTACTCTGACCGTCCTTAATCCTATCCAATATGACCCTCACATCCCTGTAGAATGGGGTGTCTGTACTCTTGATGTCACGGAAAACAGTGACCATATGCGGTATTATGTCGATTTCTGTCATTTTTATGTCGATTTGAGTTGGTGTAAGTTATTGATTATCAGAGTCCCTGCTAGATATGTCGTTTTTTTTCCTTTAAAGTTCAAAAAAAAATAAAAGTAAAAGA
>Ga0210003_1002515_pt1 | contig 15383 bp, 28 predicted proteins | sample LantaG_FD_182804 | JGI IMG/M metagenome (GOLD analysis project Ga0210003, IMG submission 182804) | Deep subsurface microbial communities from Baltic Sea to uncover new lineages of life (NeLLi) - Landsort_02402 metaG (SPAdes) (version 2) | ecosystem: Environmental > Aquatic > Marine > Oceanic >... | reverse complement strand
AAAGAATTAGTGTATGAAAAAAATTAAAGAATATTTAGATTTTATATGTGGGGAAGATAAAGAATCTGTTCTTAGATTAAAAGATAACGGACACTATGAATGTTTTGGTTATTGGGTTTATCCTAAAAATTATAAGGGTGTGGGTTTAGAAGAATGGTCAAAATTAAGTGAAGAAGAAAGAACAATTGCACCAGATCATATGATTATAACTATAAATAATGAAAAAATATTATGTGGTAATATGTCAGCAAATAATGAATGGAGTATCTATCATTATTTAGATGTATACGAACATCTACCAAGAGGTGAACCAGATGTAAATGGTTATTATCAAAGAAGTACAGAGGAAGAAGTAATAAAATATCTTGATTCATATTATCAAGAAATCCTTGGTAGGAAAAAGAAACTTAAAAAAATAGTTTCTAAGATAAATGAATAATCAACTAATATTTAATTTTGTTTCTGAATGTAAAGAGAAATTATTTGTAGATGTGGATAAACTTGAAGTCATTGATGTTCATATTACAAAAGATGTTGGGAAGGTTTTGATATTAATGGTCACATTAAAAACAGAAGATGGTAGAAAAATAAATGTTGGTGTTAGTGTTCATAAAGAAACGGCATATAATTATTCAAGAAGTAAATTGTTGAAAAAAATAATAGAAAAAACAAAATGCAATACAACGTAGAAGTAAAAGTATTTAACAAAGGTAATCAGATATTACCACAATATGAAAGTCCAAATTCAGCAGGATTTGACTTTAAAGCGTGTTTTAAAGAAAAACAAAGTGAAGATGATTTCTTAGGAAATGATGGATATGAATACGATAATAAAAATAAAGAATTAACCTTATTCGCTGAAGGTGGTAGAGTGTTGATACCTACGGGTTTACATATAGCTTTACCAGAAGGATACGAATTACAAGTTCGACCTAGAAGTGGATTAGCTCTTAAAAAAGGAATTAGTGTTGTTAATTCACCTGGCACAATTGATTGTTATTCTGAATCATCAAAAATTACTACAACTAACGGTGAAAAGTTGACAAACGAATTACATATTGGTGATTCTATATTATCTTTTAATGAAGATAATGGTAAAATTGAAAAAGATATTATTGTTTGTATAAAAGATACAGGTATTCAAGAAGTATATAAAATAGAAACTGAAAATGGGATATTGGAAGTAACACCCAATACGTTAATTTATACAACAAACGGTATTAAAAAAGCTTATGATTTGGATGAAAATGATGAAATTATAATAGAATAATTTCACCCCGATAATCTTTATATATAGAAAAAAAGATTATCGGAGTTATGATTAAATGTAAAATTTGCGGATATGAAGTAAAATATAGATTAATAGAACATATTATTAAAACACATAATATGACTATTGATGAATACAAAAAACAATATGGTGATGTAGTATCTAATGAATATAAAGAAAAAGTTAGCGAAAAATCTAAAGAAAAATGGAAAGATGTTAATTATAAAAATAAAACAATAGAATCAAGAAAATGGATTTATAATGATGATGAAATACAACATCGTAGAAAACAATCAATAATAAAATATTATGATAATGGTGGTAAAGTTTGGAATAATGGTTTAACAAAAGAAACAGACGAAAGATTAAAATCAATTGGTTTAAAAAATAAAAAACATTTAACAGGTAGAACTAAAGAAAATTATGAATATTTATTAAAACACAGTATTAGAATGAAAGAGTTATGGAAAAAATCTAATCTTAAATACACATGGGAAAATATTCAAAATGATAATAAATTAAAAGAAGAATGGAAAAATAAAATATCAAATACATTAACACAAAAAATAATAAATGGTGGAATAAATACACATAGTAATTATAATAATGGGTGGTACAAAAACGAAAAAGGAAAATTTTGGTATGCTAGTTCTTTAGAATATGAAGCTATGGTTCTTTTTGATAAATATAAAATAAATTGGACAACCAACACTATAAAAATAAGATATAAGGATACTAAAGGAAATAAACATTATTATATACCTGATTTTGAAATAGAATTAAATAACAGAAAAATTATCATAGAAATGAAAGGTTGGGATTGGGATGGATTAACTGATATTAAAGAGAAATTCACAAAAAAATTATACGAATATTATATATTCTATAATATTAAAAATTTAAAAAAATTTATAGAAAAATATGAAAACAACAAAGATTAAAAGAATCAAAAAAGGAATTAATAAACAAACATATGATATAACAGTAGAAAAAAATCACAATTTTTTTTGTAATAATCATTTAATTCATAACTGTGACTATCGTGGAGAAATAGGTATTATCCTTATTAATACTGATCCAGATAATGATGTTGTTATTAAAGATGGTGAAAGAATAGCACAAGGAGTATTAAAAATATGTGAACAAATAAAATGGGATATCGTTGACACCCTTGAAGATTTAGGTGATACTACAAGAGGTCAAGGGGGGTTTGGACACACAGGAACAAAATAAAATATGGAACCAAAACAAGTAATAATAATTAGAACTGATACTGATCCTAAAATGAGAAAGGGGAAAATGGTGAGTCAAGGCGGACATGCTTCTTTAGCAAATGTCTTAGAATTATTGTGTGGTAAATACGGTGATAGAAATTGGATAATAAACGAAGAAAAAAGAACAGTCACAATTAATGTCGAAATAGATATGGATTCCCCTTTTTATATTTGGATATCCAATATATTTAAAAAGATTGTTTTAAAAGGAACAAAATCAGATTTGATTGAATGTTATCAAAAAGCTAAAAAAGAAGGATTAACCTGTTCTTTAATTGAAGATAAAGGATTAACTGAATTTGGTGGTAAAATAACATTAACTGCTGTCGCTATTGGTCCAGATGACCCAGAAAAAATTGATAAAATAACAGGACATTTAGAATTATTATAATATAAGATATGGAAAAAGATAATTTACCGAAAACATTAGATGAAACCTTTGTTTTTCTTGAAAAAGAAAAATTTGGTGGTTTAATAGAATGGTTAGCAGAAGATGTACAAACCGCATTGGGATTAGCACATAGCGCTCTTGGCCATTGGATTCGTAATAACTTTAAGTTATGGGAAGAAGCGAATGAATTAAAACAATGGTTTATTGATAATTATTTTCTTGACCATCCAGATGATATATCAAGTTTAATATTAATAAATTTTCATCAAAGAAAAAATGGAATAATACCGAATTTATCAGTATACGCAAACAGATATCATAAACATTGGGAACAAGTTATTCCTGATTACAAATTGAAGTTACGAAAATTTAAATTGAATAAATTATGCCCCAATCTAAAATAGTATTCAAACCCGGTGAAATAATAGTTTGTATTGATATATCAAACAAATCATTCAGGGGGTATAAAAAGAAACCAATTAAAACAGTAACAAAGTTTCACAAATATACCGTTGTGGAAAAATCTAACCCATATAACGATTCGGTTTTTCTTATAAATGATTTAGGAGAAAAAAAATCCTACTCCACAAGAAGGTTCGTATCTATAAATAAATTTAGAGGACCTAAACTCGAAAGATTAAAGAAGAAAATACGAGATAAAAATATAAAGTTTTTCACAGAATAAAAATGATTGATATAGACAAATATAAAAATAGTGGATTGTTTAGAGATGAACATAAACTTATTGAATTTTCTAAACTAAATAAGAAGAAGAAAAGATTATCACATTTAAAGAAAAGAATTAAAAGTAAAAAGAAAAGAAAGAAATGGTATGAGAAAAATGGAAATTCCTGATGAATTAGTTGAAGAAATGAAAAATATTAAAGATAAATTTCCTGAAATATTTGATGATTCAGAATATATTGAAATTAAATGGAATTTTAGGGAAGATAATTTTATATTTACTCTTAATAGAGATAACACAATAGCAACGATTATAAAATAAAAAACATTATGAACAAAACTTATCTAACTAAAGGTGGTGAATGTATTCAGTATGATAGCTATTTCCGTTTAATTGTTCATAGTAAGACTAAAGAAAGAGCTTTAAAAATTAAAAAAATTATAGATGCAAGAAATAAAAGGTAATTTAATTACATTAGCACAAGAAGGAAACTTTGATCTTATTGGTCATGGTTGTAATTGTTTTTGTACAATGGGGAAAGGGATTGCACCACAAATAAAAGAAGCATTCCCAGAAGCATGGAAAGCTGATCAAGCAACTAATAAAGGTGACTTTAATAAGTTAGGTAATTGTAGTTTTGGCTTTGAAACATTAGATAATGGTAATACTCTTATTATTTGTAATATTTATTCACAATATAATTACAATAGAATAGGTGAAAAAATTCGTCATTTAGATTATGAAGCTTTAACATTAGCACTCCGAAAAATTAATTTTGAATTTAATGGTTTATCAATCGGTTTACCTGCAATTGGTTCAGGATTAGCGGGTGGTGATTGGAATAAAATTAAAAATATAATTGAAAATGAATTAAAAGATATGGATGTAACAATTGTCCATTATGAAAAATAAAAATAAATGATGAATTGGATTAAAAAAATATTTAAAAAAGAAAAAAATAAACCAAACGATATAAGAAGTATTACTTGTGGTGAAAGGGATGAAAATGGATTTTGTGATACTTATGTAAATGGTGAAAAATCCAATGTTAGGTTAATGGTTTGGTCAAGAGAAGAAGTTGAAAAACTACAGAAAATAAGCGCAGAAATTCATAAAAATAAAAACAAAAAGATATGAGATTTGATTATAAAGATATAAATTTAGTACCAAGATATAGTACTGTAGATAGTAGGGGTGAATGTGATACAACTACACAATTTGGACAACACACATTTAAAAATTGTGTTATTCCTGCTAATATGGAATCAGTTATAAATGATGAATTAGCTATCAAGTTAGCAAAAGGTGGATATTTCTATGTGATGCATAGATTTGATGTTGATAACATTAAATTTACTAGGATGATGAAGAAGAAAGGGTTAATAGCATCTATCTCAGTTGGTGTTAATCAAGATGCTTATGAATATGTTGATGATGTTGTTAAACTGAGCACAATGGATGATAGTTTAATACCAGATTATATTACAATTGATATCGCACACGGACATTGTAGAAAAATGAAAAGAATGATCAAATATATTAAGGAAAAATTACCTAATGTGTTTTTAATCGCGGGTAATGTTTCTACAATTGATGCAACAAGGGATTTAGATACTTGGGGTGCTGATGCAATTAAAGTTGGTATTGGACCTGGAAGTGCTTGTACTACATACCCAACAACCGGGTTTGGTAGTAGAAATATTCAAGCATCTATTGTACATGAATGTTCATTAGTAACAAAGAAATATATCGTAGCTGACGGTGGGATACAATCACCTGCTGATATTGTAAAATCAATTGTATTAGGTGCTAGTGTGTGTATGGTTGGTGGAATGTTATCATCTTTTACTGATTCACCTGGTCGTGTGGTTGAACAAGATGGTAGAAAGTACAAAGAATTTTATGGGAGTGCTTCAGCTAATCAATCAAAGAAAAGTAAACGAATAGAAGGAACTGTTAAATTAAATCCAATGAAAAATTCAACAATGTTGGAATATATGGATTATGTATCAGAATGTTTAGAAAGTGCTATATCTTATGCTGGTGGTACTAATATGGATGATTTACATACCGTTAAATGGATATAAAAAAAAAACAAAAAGTCATGAGTAATTACAGAGTAGTTAAGGTAATATTAGGGGATCGCAATAAAACAGTACAATATGTTGCACAGAAAAAATACACTTCTGAACTAGTAACCTGGAAGTGGCTCTTTTTTCCATTTACTAAAAAAGAAGTATCGTGGGGTAATCTTTTTAAAGTTTCAGATGGAACAGATAATTTAATTCCGTGTTTTTATGATACAAAAGAAGAAGCATGGAAAAGAATAGAACAAGATGAAATAGATAAAAAACTTGATACAAGTGATTATCAAATAACAGATGAATATTATACTTAAAAAATAAAAAGACAATATTATGAATAGATTTATGGGCATGATGCCATCTAGTGAAATAAAACTAAGTAAAAGATATGTTGATGATTTAGGGTTAAAAATAACAATAGATGTTGGTGAAAATGGTTGGACTATAATATATGCTGATCATTCCACAGAATATAAAGATGTTGTTGATACCATAGATAATAATCTTAATAGTGCATTAACTGTACTTAAATCACATATGAATATTAAAGAAGTATAAAATGCTTAACGATAAAGTAAAGGATATAAAAAGACATCGTATGGTTGTGGAATTATTAAAATCCATAGGCATAAAAGATAATTATGAAATTTATTATAAGTATATTAATAATCATATTGAATATGAAAAAAAATCTGGTATTGTAAATGATATTGATACTGATATATCAACTATACCAGATTCTTTATTTACATTATACGAAATATCTGATTTAAGTAAAGTTCATATTGTTAAAGAAGATGATGAAAATTTAGGAAATTATGAACTTAATATACAATATGAAGATGATGATTTCACAAATATAAGTATGATGAATACCCGCACAATTATAAATGAAATTTCAAAACAATTAAATGAAGCAATTGATAATGGGAAAGAAATTTACATATATCTTTTAATAAAAAGTATAGAAAGAAAATTTAACGTAATGACTATTAAATCAAGAATGTATATAAAATAAATAAATATTATAATGAATAGAGTATTACAACAACATTTAACAAATAAATATGAAATTTTCTTTGAAGATCGTAAAAAGAAAATGGAAGAATTAGAACTTCCACTTACTTTTGGATATGAATGTGATGATGGTTGGTATCATATATTAGATACATTAATGGGTGCTATTCAACATTATATTAAATATAAAGGAATAGAACCTATTAAGATACAGCAAATAAAAGAAAAATTTGGAACATTATCATTTTATTATACTGGTGGTGATGATTATATACATGGGTTAGTTTCAATGGCAACATATATGTCAAGTATAACTTGTGAAGTTTGTGGAACTACAGATGGTGTTGGTAAAACGACAGGTGGTTGGATTAAATATATATGTAAAGAATGTTTTGATAAATCTGATAGAATGTCTAGGTTGGGTTGGAAACCAAATAAAAATACAAGAATATTAAAATTAGCTAAACTTTTAAAGAAAAATGCCAACCGAATATAAACACACCGATGGTGAATTATTTGATATGATTTGTGATCATATATGTCCTATTTTTATTGAAAGGGATCAGATAAGGGAAATGTCAGCTAGAACAAATGACATAGGTGAAACCTGGGTATTAGTTTATACTAATTTAGGGAAAACAATTTTAGTAGAAGAACATCAATTAAGAAAATATAGATTAGAATATTTAATAAATAAATTACAAAACAATGGATAAAGAACCACCTAATACAGAAATATTTAATGAACTTCAAACTAAAGCACTTAATGGTGACAAAGAAGCTCGTAAATTACTTGATAAAATAGAAAATGGTGAATCCTTTTATATAGGTAATAGAAAATATAAAATAGTTAGTAAATAATTATTTTACTTTATAAATTACACAGAAATTTTGTTGCTTACAGGATTCAACTACTTGTTCGTACCTTTCCTTAATCAATTCGGGATCAATTTTTTGGGTATAATCTTTCAATAATACCTTCTTCATTAATTTATAATTAATATCCCTGGGGTTTCCCTTATATAATATCTTATCTGTTTTTGAATTTAATATCATAGACAAGATCATTTCTTGTAATTCTTTCTTAGTGTTGAATGTTTGGTATACAACATTCTCTTTTAATTCTATTTGCATTAAATATAGATTGTTTTTTAATATATAGTCTTAACTGAAACAAAAGTTGTTTCGATAAAACTTTAGATTTTTATATATAACTAAAAATAGTTAAAACTTAAACAATTATTGATGTCAATCACAAACAAACTATTATTCTTTAATAAAGAAGGATACCCGTACAATTTCACACTCAATGATGATATCTGGAATGGAAAATTATTCTTTGATCCGGGTAGCACAGATATTTTTAAAAGTGAATCAATTTATGTATTAGAAGAAGTTGATCCAATTAATTATAATAATGTGATAGATATTATTAATGATGAACTTTATAATGATAGTGGTATGACTATTTCACCATTCACTTATGAAGATATTGAAGTTACTAGTATTAGTCCAGTAAACCAAAGTGATAAATTTTATACAAAATGGATTGTAGGAGATAGATTAGATAAAAAATTTCCCACAACAACAGTAATATCATTTAAAGGTACAGTAACACCTGGATCAACAGGTGCAACAGATTTTGATGCTAATAATTATTTTGTAGTTCTTCAAACTAAGAAAAATTCAATAATGATTGCAACTGATACAAGTAATGATTTATTTAATTTTATATATAATCCATTGCTTGATAATTTAACTGTAACATCACATAGAACATTTTCTTTTCCTGATTTTGAAAGGGATTTACATTCACAATTCTTTCCAGGGTATGATATGAAATTATCATTAGTTGGAACAGAAGAAAATGATGGTGTATATGAAATAGAAGCAACAGGTACAACATACACAAGAATATTTGATTATGATTTAACAGGTCTTACATCTACTGACGAAATTAGAGTTGACTTAGAATTATTAACTGAAAGACCATTACTTTATGCTGGTGAATTTTCATTAAATTTTTCGGGTATAACTTCAGGTACAACATTATTTGCAACTTTTAAAGATGGTGCTTCATCATCTTTAGTTGAAGGTAGTAAATTTATAATTGAAGATGCTGATGGTAATCATTTATATAATAGTAATGAATATGAAGTAGATTATTTTATAAAAAATCTTTATTTAGGTGAATATGCAATTATATTATCAGCAGTAACATTCATTGATGATGATAGTTCAGTATTCATAAAAAATTATATGATATATGACCAAAATGATTTTAATATAGATGAAAATGATAATATCATATTATTTTATAAAAATTATCCTACTGTTGGTTCTACAAATAAAACAAAGAATAGTAATATTAAACGCAAAGTAATGCATATTGAACCCCACCCAACATTAGTAAATTTATCAGGGGATACTATGTATATGGCACAATTAAATAAAGTTGTTTATGATGATATTGATGATTATAAAATATATAAAATATTAAGTAAACACGAACAAAATGTGGCAGCATTAAATATACCATCAGTTGATTTTACTACAGGTACAACAGCATATGTTAGATGTATGTCAACTACTAATATTGTTCCATACACACAAGAAATAACTGAAGATGGTATAATTGATTCAATTGATTCTTTTATAATAGCAAATTCTCCGGGGTTAAATGCAAATGGTATAGATGTATATAGGGTTGATACTAATCTTGTATTAGAAGGAATGTATGCAGGTCAGAAACCTTATTTTAGTTCAGAAATATATGTTAATGGGTTAACAGGTTTAACTTCAAGTAACACTTATTCTGATGCATCCGGAAATACATCAGTTTATAATTTCTTTGTTAAAGAAAAAGATTTAACATATGAAAGATGGAATATGTCAGATGACTTATCAATTCCTTTTTATGCTGATGTTACTTTAGATATATTTGATGATGCACAAGATTATGGTTTTAATATTAATATAAATGGTGTTGATTATTATGTGGAATTCAACGATGATTCGGGAACTACATCTTACACAAATACCACAATAGTTTCATTTATAGACAAATGGGAAAATGTATTTAATAAAAATGGATTTACAATGTGGTCTGGTACAACTAGTGGTGGTACAATTAATCATATTTATATTCAAGGACAAGAACCAAATGTTGATGTTACTGAATTTTCAGTTAGGGTTAATAAAAATTCATCGTATGAAACTGATGTAACTTATAATCGTAAAATAATGATTACATCTAATTATTTATATTCTAATTTAAATAATTTTGTTAATTTAGGTTTTGCAACAGGAATGGTTATTTCTATTAGTGGATCAGATTATCCTATGAATAATGGTGAATATAATATCATTGGTTTATTTGATGATAAAATAGAATTATCATATCAAGGACCAATGCAATCAGAAAGTGGTACTACATTAACTATAATATCTAGGGAATATTTAAGACGACCAAGAGAATCAAATGAAAAAGAAATTAAATATCGTTTCCGTTGGTCTGATGATACATCAACCGATATTTTTATGTATGATTTAACAGGTGAAAATTTAGAACCTTGGGGTGGTGATGAAAAATTAAGATACCAGGGTGTAACACCATTGACCGCTGATAATGATGTTGTAATATTAAACAGACAACCAAATAGAGATAAGAAATTTGTAAAAACACCATACAAACAACAAACAGTATTTGATGAATTAAACTATACTTTAGAATTATTTGATGATGATAATGCTTCTATTTTACCCAATCCTATTACATTATTTTTAGGTTATAATTCTAAATATGAAGGTGTTCATAGAAAAATATTAATAATGGAAAGAATAGATGATGTTGATTATAATGGAACTGCTGATGGAACAGATTTATATTTTATTTTAAGTGGAAATACTATTTATATTAATTCTACTGATCCTGTTGATTTATTGGATATGGGATTCCAAACAGGTAGAGAAATTAGAATGAAATTTGATGACCAAAAACCATATACACAAGAAGTATTCGAAGATTGGCAAGATTATATAATTACTAATGTAACAAAAACTAAAATTACTGTTAATTCAGCATTAACATATTTAAATACATTTGATGAAGAATATGATTTTGATATAGAACAATTACCAGAAAAAATGGGTAATTTTATTATTTATGGTGAAACTGAAGCTGAAGATGAAAGATTAGAAGCTAATATGAGATTATTGGGTATATCATTAACTGAAGAAGATGAATTTATTTTTAAATCATCAAATGTAAATGAAGAAGGAATTGATTATAGATTATTAAATAGGAAAAGAAAAGAAATGATGAATGTATATCCAGAAATTTATAATTTTGTTGGTTCTTATAAAGCTATTCTTAATGCTATTAATTTCTTTGGTTATACAGATTTACAATTAGTTGAATATTATAAAAATATAGATGAACAATCACCCCTTTATAAAAAATTAAAAAGAGTTGTCATACCCGATTTATTAGATAGGGAAGTTGAAGGTTGGTCTTATAGTGAAGATTTATCAAAAAGAGTTGGATATAAAAAGACTAACTTAATGAATTTAACATATAGAATTACTGATGAAGAAGGAAATGATGTTAATGTATATTCAATAAAAGATGTTCAAGTAAAATTAAATGGACTTAAAAGGTGGTTAAGAAAATGGATTATTCCCGTAAATTCTAATATTAGGGATATAACTGGTATATCAGAAAATCTAGGTACAATATGGAGAAGATTTGATGCTTCTACTAATATAACAAGTCAAGAAACTATTGAAGATACTACAGCAGTAAACTTTAATTATACTGCAACTAGAAATTTTAATGATAACTGGTTAGTATCAGTTAGATTTTATACAGTAAACGATTTCGTACCAGAACAGTTTGATTTAAAAGTGGTCACATACACTAAAGATGATCAAGGGAAATTACACCCACAGCAATATTTCGATGTGTATAAAACAGATATGTTACCATTTAACTTTTCAATGAATTGGGTAGATAATTCTTATGATAAATTCTTTAGTGTAGAAACACATTATTACAATGAAAGAGGAATGGGTAGAAAAGTTACTAAAATGTATAGATTAGAAGATGGTGTAACATATATATTTGATGAATGGAAAAACTACATTCTAATTAATAATAATTTCACTTATAAATATCCTGATATTATGCAAGATGCACAGAACTATTATATTGTTGATGACCAGGGAAATATTTATGTTATTGAAAAAACCGAAGAACAAATAGCTAATTAAATTTGTTTATCTAATTATTAATTCTTATATTTGTGATTAAACTAAAAAATTATAAATATGGAATTTATTGTACAAGGTATTGTAGCAGCATTTATTTTACTTGTTATTGGTGTAATACACATTTTTTATGATATTAAAGAACGTAAAAATGCAACAGGTGGTATTTTCTTTTCAGCAATGGCATTGTTACTCGTATATCTAATGTCATTTGCTATATATGGGATGGCATTCGATTCATTAACATATGAATTTTATGCTAAATCTGAACTAGCATATATGATGATAGGACTTGTTGTTGTTATAAAACTATTACTCGTTGTGTCAATTCTTCATCAATCTTCAACACTAAAACCAAAACGTAAACTTAAATTCGAAAAAATTGAATCGTAATGGTCGTTAAAAACACAAAGAAAAAATTAACATTGGGTGAATTATCACACTTACCATATTATGCACAAGAAAATGCTGTGGATAATTATATCAATTCAATGCTATTCGGTGATATCAGAGAACACTTAGATGCAAACGGTGTAAGAATATTCAGAGGTATTTCCAGGGAATTTTCCAATAAATATATAATGAAATTTAATGAAATGTTAAAGCTCAACAATTATAATGTTGGACCTCTTGATGCTGTTCCGGAAATAGAATATAAAGGTAAAAAAGCATACGAATATGTTGCATTTTTTGTATTCGGTGATGGTAGAGGTAACGCATTCGGTTCTTTTAGTGCTGCATATAGATATGCAAATGAAATGACTTTATTTTATAATGAACTATTTGGTAATACAACAAAAGTATTAGCTGAAAAAGCGGATGTATCATTTGGAAGAGTTATAATTCAAGATGGTAAAATGATGGATAAGGATATAGAAAGTGTTGTCAATAAAGATTTCTATAAATTATTGACTAGTTAATTCCTGGTATTTCTTATTTAATATATTTTGAAAGGTGTTACATATAGGTAATTTACCTGTCCTTGATGGATCATTTGTACATCTCCAACCTACACCATGATGAAAAGAAATTGATAAATCTTCAGCTACTAATCCCATTGGTGTTCTTAGAATATAAGACAATTCTTCTTCATCATACATTTCTAAATATCTTTCAACATATTTCTTTCGGGTATCACCCAATTCTAATTTACTATTTACAATTTCTAATAAGCTTTCTACTATCATAATTAATCTGTTATATTGTGAATCAATTCCATTGCTTTGATTTTATCTTCCATATTATATATAATATTTTTTTCACGTTCATATTTAATATAATCTTCATAAGCATAAATAGATGCTTTCGTGTTACCTGTTTTTTCATATGAAAACCCTAAATAAAAATACACAATATGTGGTGCATACTTACCATTTTGATAATCGTGGGTATATGCTACATTGACTAATGAATGTTCAAAATATGTTATTGCAGTATTAAAATCAGATTTAAAGAAATAACACATACCTAAAAAGAATTTAACATTAGAATTATCTTCATAAAGAAAATCTAAAATATCTAATTTATATATTGCTGAATCATACTGGTGTGTAAAATAAGAATCTGTAGCATCATAATAATAATGTTCGATTTCTTTTTCTACTTTTCTGTCGTTTTTCTGACCTATCATTGTTACTGATATCATAATAGCAACAATAAATAATAATATCTTTTTCATTTTATGTTAATTTTTTTTATTTATATTCAGTTCTAATTTCTCCTCTAATATTATTTAAAGTATACTTATCTGTTTCTAAACTATCACATTCACTTATATCTAAATAACTACCTACATATATATCGGGTGATATTTCTGTTAAATATTGACAATCAGATAAACATAAATAACCACTAATTTTTACACCAGAACCTATTTTATTTAATTCGTAATTTTCGTGAAAACTAATATTACCATTAACTGTCAAGTTTTTTATTTCGGTAAAATTATTCATACCAAAATTTACATCACCATTTATAGTTAAGTTATCTGGTAATTCATCTAATCCAAATGCTTCCCAATTTAAATATTTTTCGTTTATCACTAATTCACTATTAGGTAATAACGTATATGGTAGATGGTGTTTTATAATAGCTAATATTCTTGCTGAATCATTAGGTAATTCAGCTAAATCTTTTTTTAATTCTTCACTAGTCGGAAAAAATTCAGAAGGTAAACTATTTTTCATAGTTTCTCTTTCTTCGTTATAATTACTAAGATGGAAAAGCCAATCTAATCTTTCAATAGATGATTTCTTTTTAATATCATCCATAGATACTGGTTTCATATGATCTCTTATACTTTCAAAAACTTTAAATTTAGTTATCATTTGAATCTTACTTATTTTATATTATATATTAAAATCAATAATATTAATATGTACATTGTCGGAATAGACCCTTCTTTGAGTAGTTCAGCAATTTCCATTTATAAGGATGGGGATTTAAGACTATTTAATTATAATAATAAGAAAGAAAACTACACTTGGTTTAAAGAATGTAAAGATTTAGTTGATTTTACTCACCATACATATGTATTAGGGAAGAGTTTTTCTGCATCAGAAGTAGATAAAATTAGAATATATGATAATGTTACTGAAAATCTAGTGAACAATATTAAGCTAGTTGTGGGTAATAGCCCTTGTAAAATCTACATGGAAGGGTATTCTTACTCATCTAAGGGTAAAATCATAGACCTAGTAGCCTTTTCTACTTTAATCCGCTACAAGCTCTCTAAGATACCCCAGGTGGAGCTATTTATCATTCCACCATCATCATTAAAGAAATATATTGGTGAATTCGTATATGAAGCTGATAAAAAGAGTGTGTATAGAAACGAAGAAGGTAAAGCTGCTGGTAGTTTTGATAAGAAAGATATGATGAAAGCATTATTAAAATTACATTTAGATTACCCATATATAGAATATCTTGAAGAAAATGAAGATAGAATATTAAGTCCTGCGAATATACCTAAACCTTTTGATGATATGAATGATGCAGTGATATTAACTTATATTGGATGTAAATCAAATAATATTGAAATCTAATAATAAATACCCCTATATGTTATTTTCCCATTTCTTTTCTTATTTTAGAAGCTGAGATTTCTCCTACTTTTTCTGGTGGTACATGTTCTATAATATCATATCCAACACCACGACCATAATTGACCGATTCTATGTCTGGAATAACAATAATTTTTACACGACCTTCATCTACCAATTCACGAAGTTCTGTGGTAACATTTTCTTGAACTTCTTGAGGTGAAAACGGATTGTTTTCATCCTGTGCAATGTCTCTAATACATATTAAGACATTCTTTCCTTCGTCTAATCGCTGATCTATTAACCAACGATGACCTGGATGCCAAGGTTGCCATCTTCCAATAAACATTGAA
>Ga0210003_1002514_pt1 | contig 15384 bp, 18 predicted proteins | sample LantaG_FD_182804 | JGI IMG/M metagenome (GOLD analysis project Ga0210003, IMG submission 182804) | Deep subsurface microbial communities from Baltic Sea to uncover new lineages of life (NeLLi) - Landsort_02402 metaG (SPAdes) (version 2) | ecosystem: Environmental > Aquatic > Marine > Oceanic >... | reverse complement strand
GCAACAGCATCGACGAGAGGGGCTGGAGTCGATGCTGTTGCTGATTGGGGGGGGGTTCGAGGGAGGAGGGGCGAGAACAGCTCGCTCGGCTCGAAGTTTGCCGCCGCGGAAGAAGAAGCAGGAGAAGCAGCAGGAGAAGCAGGAGAAGAAGCTCGCTGTCGCAGCCTTTCCACCGTCAGAGGTCGCGGAGGCTGCCTGTACCGAGCCTTGTACTCCAGTCTCATGCTGCTTTTACCCTCTCCAATCAACTCCCTCGGGGCCTTCCCGGAGACCCAGCTCTCCTCTCTCGGGTCCAACAGAGCCTCGCGGCAGTAAAGAGCTCGATGGTGCCTTCCCCTCGCGACCAGCGCTCTCGAGTTCGCCATGTCCTTGGCGGCGACGTAGAGGGGCTTCTCGTGCCCCCCCAGGCGCGCGCGCTGGCCGTGCGTGAGGGCGAGGATGTCGCGGCAGGGGGCGAGGGGGCGGAGAGGAGGAAGCGGAGAGGAAGAAGAAAACGTTTTGTTTTCGTTGCCGTCGCCGTCGCCTCCGTTTTCGTCGTTTCCAACGCTGCCGGCGACGACGGAACTTTCGCTCCGTTTCTCTTCCAAACTCCGCACCCTCCGCCACGCCTCCTCGACGTCGACGAACTCCCCGGGCAAGGGCTCCACGTACTGGCTCATAAAGTCCCCGAAGCTCCTGCGCCTCCCGACGAAGCAGATCCCGGCGGAGGACCTCCTGGCGCTCGCGGCGAGCAGCGGGGCGAGGAGAGAAGAAGAGGAGGAGGAAGAGGAAGAGGAAGAAGAAGCAGTCGAGGTTGAAGTCGAAGAACTTTTTCCGCGAGCGATCTCGCGCACCTTCTCCTTCGTCAGCCCCCCTATAGGAAAGGCGCACCTGGACAGGGCTGCTCCGCCGACGGAAGCGAGGAAGTAGGACTGGTCTCGGGCCCTGTCTTTGGCGCGGAGGAGCTGCGGGAAGCCGTTTTGGTGTTCGTCTCCATTGCATTCTTCGCCGCCTTCTCCTTCTTCTCCAAACTCCCAGCCGAGCGCCTTGGCCGCCGCCGAGGAGAAAAGCTCTTTCCTTCTCCCTCCGCCGCCGCCCCTCCGACTCCGCCACCGCAGCCTCGCGTAGTGCCCCGTCGCCAGCACGTCCCCCCCTGCAGCCTCCGCCGCCTCCAGCAGGGCCCCGAACTTGACAGAGACGTTGCACCCCAGGTCCGGGTTGGGCGTCAACCCTCGGGCATACTTCTCCAGAAAAGGTTCGAACACATCGAGCCAGTACCGAGAGACGGCGTCTTCCGTCTTCAGCATCTCCAGCCCCAGGCAGCGGGCTATGGCGGCGGCGCTCTCCGCGTCTGCCGTGGCGGAGCAGGAGGGCGAAGGATCGGAAGAGGAAGAAGTTGGAGAAAAAAAGCCTCGCTCCTCGTCGTCGCCGTCCCAGACCGAGGCGTGAACGCAGGCGACCGCGCTGAAGCTCCGGCTGTCCCGCAGCAGCAGGGCGGCCACTGCGGAGTCGACGCCGCCGGAGAGCGCGACGACGACGTGCGGCCTGGCCGGTTTGCGTTCCGGGAGGGGGCCCAGACCCGTTCGAGGTTTGGAGGAGGAGGATTTTTCGTCGTTTGCCGCTGCTGTCGTCGTCGTCGTCGTCGTCGTCGTCGTCGTCGTCGTCGTCGTCGTCGCTGTCGAGCTCAAGAAACGCTTGATCCCGCAACTGCCGCCCTCGCCGCTCCCAGCCCCCCTCCTCCTCGACGCAGCACGAGCCAGAAGCAGCAGGCGGGCCAGAGAAGAACCAGAAGAAGAAGCGCTCATTCGTCCTTCTTCGCTTCCTTCTCTCCTTCTTTGCCGAAAAGCGCCTCCTTCTGTCCCTCGACGCCGACGGCGCCCCCGGTCGCCGAAACCAGGAAATTGACAGCGGCCCCCAGCGCCACCGTCAGAGCGAGGGCGACGGCGGCGTGCGGCACGAGAACGGCTGCCTGAGCAGCCGCGACCGACCCCGGTGGCCTCTCGGCGAGGAGCAGCAGCAGCAGCAGGGCCGCGAGCGCGAGCGCCGCGGCGGCGAACGCTGCGTTGAGCGCGACGAGCGTCGCCGCGTTGACCCCTGGGGCCAGCGCCCCGATGGCAAGAGCCTCCGCGAAGCTAGTAGTAGTGGTACTAGTACTAGTAACAGTAGCAGTAGTAGATTTATCCGTTTCTGGTTCTTCTTTTGATGCCGCGTCTTCGGGCATGCAAAAAATAAATCAGCGGTGCCGGAGCAGGAGGAAGAGGCACAGCGCGGCGACGAGCGCGGCGAGCAGGGCAGAGGCCAGATCGACAATGCCTCCGATCTTGCTCTTCGATCGCTGCTGCCGCTGCTGTTGCTGCTGGACGAATCGCCTGGCGCGCTCTGTCGCTTTGCTTTCGTCTTCGTCGAGGAAGTTGGCGGCGTTGGTCGGCGGGGAGAGAAGGCCTGCGTGCGCGGCTTGGTTGATGCGGCGGCGGCGAGCAGAGGTCATTGATTGTTTTTTCTTTTTCTTTTCTCCTCGACGAAAAGTGAACATCACATCGATGGACTTCTCTTTTTTCGCTTTTCAATCTTTTTCGCTTTCCGGGCCGCTTCCTCCGCAGGTCGCCCGAGCTCTTTTTCGGCTTCTCCTGCTGCCCTCGTGCACCTGAGACGCGCCCTTTCGCGATCCAGGGAAACAGACGAGGCAGAAGAAAGCCCTGAAGAAAGAGAGAACGAGAGGAGAACGAGAGAGCGAAAGAAAGCAGAAGCAAGATGCCTCCTCCATCGACCTCGACCTCCTCCTCCGCGACCTCCTCTCCTCAACAACTGCTCCGCCCCCCTCGCAAGCTCGCAACGGCCGCCGCCGTCCTCTCCACCATGCAGATCGTCCTCGCCCTCACCGTCGCGGCCGTCGTCCAGCTCAGGCTGAGGACCTCCGGGACCTGCCTGCTGGGGGCCGGGGGAAACAGCGTCATCGTCGGCGGGAACGTCGTCGGCAACGGAAGCGACAACCCTTCTTCTGCTCCCATCTTCAGCTCGCGCTCCTCGAGCTGCTCCTTCGCCTACACCGCGGCAGCGGCCTCGATCTTCGCGTCGTTCGCGCTGTCGCTGGCGCGGTGCGCCGGCGTGAAAGCCGGTCTGTGGCTGGAGGGGTCGCTTTCGGCTGCGCTTGCCGGATGGTGGGTGGTTGCTGCGGTGGTCTTCTCGTTCGACGCGTCCAGGGCCAACGCGATAGGGTGGGTAGTTGGAGTTGAAAGAGTTGTTCGGGAAGTGGGAAAAGCGAGGAGGAAAGAAATCGAGAAGCAAGAAGAAAACAAAACTCACTTTTTTCGCTTTCAAAAAAAAAAAAAAAAAACCGAAAGGCTCCCCGAGGGCGGGGCGCGAGGGGCGGTCGTCGCCCTCTCGTGGCTCGAGGCCTCGGTCTTCGTGGCGCTGGCCTTCCTGTACTCCAGGCTGAACAGGTGGATGGTCTCGGCGCTGGCGGCGGCGGCCGTGGCGACCGGCAACGGAGGCGGAGTCGGAGGCGTCGAAATGGGTTCGCAGCAGCAGCAGCCGTCGCCCTACTCTTACCAGTTCCACCCCGCTACTGCTGCTCCCGGCTCTTACCCGCCGCCGCCGCAGCAGCCATCGCAGCCTCCTCCCGTGGGATACAGCTTCGGGGGCTTCGCGGCGGCGCCCACGGGCTTTTCTCAGCAGCAGCAGCAGCAGCAGCAAGCTCAAGATCAAGCTCAACCTCACGCTCCGCCGCCGCCTGTCTCCGTCGCTATTCCTCCTCCTCCTCCCCCTGCCCCCGTGCAGCCGCCGCTCCCCCCGCCACCTTCTCCTCCAGCCGCCGGCGGCAACCCCTTTGCGCCAAAGTAGAAATACAGTTTATTGTTCTTTGTATAGCAAAAGTGTTCTTACAATTATTTTCCATCGTCATTTTTCCCCTTCTCTTCTTCTTCTTCTTCTTCTTCTTCTTCTCCTCTTCCTTTTTCTTCCTTTCTCACTCGCTCAGCGCCGGGCACGGCGAGCTCAGCGGCGCGTCCGCCCCGCGCCAGGCTCTCTCGAACGACCTCCTGGTCTCCCGGGCAGTCGCGGAGAGCCGTTCCCTTTCCGTTTCGTTCTTTCTGTCGCCGCTGCTTCGGTCTCTCAAAAGTCCTTCGAGCGCGAGGGCCAGCCCCAGGAGCCCTCGGCCGTTGGCCGGCCTCGCCCGCAGGTCCCGGCGGAACGCCTCCGCGGCTTGGTCGAAGTCGCCCGCACGCAGGTGGAGGTAGCCCAGACAGGGGGCCAGGGGCAGCTGCGAGCGCGGGGGCTCCATATAAGAAGTGCGAGACTGGGAGAGCTCGTGTTTCTCTAAAACTTTCGCTGCCGCTCTCGCCGCTGCCGCTTTTTCTCCGTCGTTCTCCTGCTCCTTCTCGTTCCCGCTTTTGCCTTCCGCCGCCGCTGATACAAGCAGCAGCCTCGCCCTCGCCAGCGCCGCGAACCCGCTCGCGACCTCCCTGTGCCCGCAGGCGTAGATCCCAGGCCCTCCCCCGGGGCGCGTCGGGGGTTCGGCGGCGAGCGCGGAGGCGAGCTCTTCCGCGTGCCTCACTGCCGCCTCGGCGAGGGAAGAGTCAACTTTCCCTCCTCCTCCTCCTCCGATTCCTCCTCCGATTTTCTCGGCCGCCGCGGCGAGCTCGAGCGCCGAGGCCGCGGCCTTCATCGCAGCGGCGAACTCGGCCCCGCCCGGGACGCACAGGCCGCGCTCCTTCGAGGTTGAGAGGGAAGAGGGAGAAGAGGAAGAACTAGAAGGAGACGAAGAAAAAGACCACCACTTCTTCTCCTTCTTCTCCTTCTCTTTCCTCTCAACCTCCTCCGCCTCTGCCTCAAGCGCCGCCTCCGCCTCCTGGAACCGCCGCCTCCGGATCGCGCCCCAGTCCGCAAACAGCACCTCCGTCGAGATGCCCAGCGTGACCTCGACGGTCCCCTCTGCGTAAGCCACCGCCGGGCCTAGTAACTCTTCGGACCGGCGCAGCCTGGAAATTTGATTTTCTGCGATTCTCCTTCGGCCGCACGACAACGCCGCGAAGACGAGGGCCGCGGCGTTGTGCTCCACGGCGTAGGACTCGAGGCACTGCCCGGCCATCGCGTCGTCGGCCTGCGAGGCCACGATGCCCGAGGAGACGGCGTCGGGGTAGAGGCCGGCGCGGGTGAAGAGGTGGACCTGTGATGTTTTTTTTTCCCGATTTTTTTTCATTTTGTTTTTTCAAAGTTTAAAGAAAAAAAGTGAGAGAGTTTTTTTCCTTTCCTTCTCATTCCCGCGGTCGTTCCTCTCTTCTTCCTCTCTCTTAAAAAAAAACAAGGCTCACCGGCATGTGGAGCAGGTGCGGGATCCCGGCCGAGATCCAAGGAGCAACAACAGGAGCAGCAGCGGCAGTCGCTTTCGGCGACAGGGGCGGAAGAAGAGCGGTCCCCTCTTTCGCCGCGGCCTCTGCCGCCTCGAGCGCCTGCTGCCTCGGCGAAGGCGATTCCTCCTCTTCTTCTCCTCCTCCTCGCCTTCTCACGACCCCGGCCAGCGCGTCCGCCGCCTCCAGACCCAGCGCCGCGGCCTGCTCCGGAGGGGCGGCCTCGGACAGGTGCACGGCCAGGTGGAGCGCCAGGGGCTCGCGGGGGTCGAGGGCCAAAGCTTCTCGGACGAGCGCCGCAGCTCTCTCGGCGTGCGGCTTCATCTTCAAAAAACCAGAAGAACCAGAAAGCGAAGGCCAGCCCGTCTCGTCGTCGAAAAGCACTTTCGAACCACCGTCGGCGTTCTCCTGGCCCTCGGGCAGCTCCCAATAGTCCCACTGCGCCTCATGGACCCTGAGCTCGGCCGCGAGCGAGAGCAGGGCCGGGTCCGCGGAAGGAGAAAAAGAAGACGACGACGACGACGACGAAGAGCTCGCAAAATAACTCAAACTTTTCAAGCTCCTCGCGGCTTCCTCCATCTCCGCCGCGGCCTCCGCCTCGGCCCTCTCGCGAGCTCTCCCCGAGGAGGTGCCGGGCCCGAAGCGAAGGGCCGCTATCCGGGCGAGGGAGAGGTCCCTCTGGACCAGGAAGCGGAGGCGCCTTTTCTTTTCATCTCTGTCGTCGTTTTCTTCTTTCTCGTCGTCGTTCTCTTTTTCTTTCTCTTCTTTCTCCTCCTCTTCCAACAACAACTTCCTCTCCGCCTCCTCCGCGAGCCGCAGCGCCCTCGCCGCGGCCTCGGCAGCCAGAGGGAAGTCCCTCCCGGCCTCGAAGGCCGGCCAAGGGACGGGATCGTCGACGGCCACGAGGTTCGCTCCGGGACCTAAGGACCACGCCAGACCCAGGGCTGCGCCGGAAGAAGAAGGCGAAATCTCGAGCGCGGCGGTAAAAGCGGCGGCGGCCGCGGAGCGGTGGAAGCCTCGGTACAGAAGCCAGCCCTGGTCTATCAGCTCCTGAGCTTCGATTTCGCCACCTTTCCCTCCCTCTCCCGCTGCTGTGGGGAAGGAGAAGCCCTGGAGCCTTCCGCGGAAGAAGGCGAGGCGGGCTCGGGCGTCTGCGGGGGAGCACGAGGCGGAAGGAGGCGGAAGCGGGAGCTGAGTCGGCGGTGACAAGGCTCGTTGCTGCGACGACGAGAGAGGGGCAGCAGCTGCTGCTTGACGGCTGCTCAGTGTTGCCCCGGGGCGGGAGGGGATGAGTCTCCGCCGTGCTTCCTCTTCGCCGGTGCTTCGAAGGCTGTTGTGTCCGCGGCTGCGGCGGCTCGCGGCGAAAAGGGTCAGAAGGACGACGAGCGAGAAGAAAGCGGCGGCGACAAAAACCCGCCTCTGCCTCTGCCGCTGCTGCTGCTTCCTCTGCTGACTCCTGCGAGCCGCAGCGGCGGCCGCGGAGTCTTCGTTGTTCGAGAGCCCGAAGCCCGCGGCGCCCCTGTCCTCGGGGACCGAAGAGGAGGAGGAGGCTGCGGCGGCGTCGGAGGTGCTCGGCTGCTGTGGAGGAGGAAGAGAAAGAGAAAGGGGTGGTGAGTCGAGGAGGTCGAAGGGCATCGGAAGAAGAAACGCCTTTCCATTTTCTCCTTCTTTCTTTACCTTGAGGAGCCCGTCCCCGCTCCTGCGCCTCAGCTCGATCGAGTGCTGCATGTGTGGATTAGTGGAAAAAGTGGAACTGGCGGGGCATGGTAGGGAAAAAGAGGCAACGAAAGAGGGATTGAAAAAGAGCAATCGAGTGTCGAAGATTTTTAGTGATTTTTCTTCCTTCATTTTTTTCTTCTTCTTTGTTTTTTTTTACTTCATTCTCTCCGAACTTCTCAATCAAAGGGCGCGCAGCGCCACACCCTCGCCCCTCCCTCCAAACCCCAACATGGCGCACCCGGGAGCCGACTATGACCCGTATGACGGCATCGTGAGCAACCCGAACAAGAAGAAGAACCCGCTGGTGCTGGTCGGTGCGTTTGAAACGAATGGAGTCGATCGGCGAAAGGCGTGTCGCGACGAAAACCTCGACAACCTCGACCTCGATTGCTCACGCCTTTTTTCTTTTCTCTCTCTCCCTTCTTCTCTTCCACACAAAACGCAGGCACGGTCGCCACTGCCGGAGTCCTCGTCGCTGGGCTGATCGCTTTTCGACAGGTAAGAGAGAGAGAGAGAGATAGATAACTGGCGAGAGAAGCACAGAGCGGAAAGAAGAAGAAGAAGAAGAAGAAGAAGAGAGGGAGCGCAGTTTTTTTTCTCAGCCTCTCGACCTCGACCTCTTGAAAAAAAAAAAACCTCTTTCAAAAAAACAAACAACAGGGCAACCAGAAGGTTTCGCAGCGGATGATGCGGGCCCGCGTGGCTTTTCAGGGGCTCACTGTGGCGACCATGCTCGCGTCGTCGATGTTTGTGCTCAAGGAAAAGAGCGGCGGCGAAGAGGCGGCGGCGGCGGTGGCAGGAGCGAAAAAGTGAAAAAGAGTTTTTCGACCTTTTGTTTTCTTTCTTCTTGAACTGGCCTTTTTTTCTTTAGGTTTATCTCTTTTTCATAGGCGCAGAGTGCCACTGGCGCTCACATGTAACACTGCACTACTTTTGGATCGGTTCTTTTTTTGTGGAAAGAGCTGTGGAAAGAGAGAGGGAGGAGAGAGAGAGAAAAGAAAAAGCGAAAAAAGAGTTTGCTCATCATTTTTTCGCTGTCTTTTCGCTCGCTCGCTCGCTCCGACGGACAATTGATCGAATCGAAAAAAAAGCATCAATTGCAAACTCTTCAGGGCAACTATGCGGCTCCTCCTCTTGGTGGGTGCTTTGATCTTGTCGGCTCTGAGCGTAGCAGGTGAGAAGAATGGGAAAGACGGGCTCCAGCGATTCTGCGCAGACTCGAAAAAAAGAAAGAAAGAAAAGCCAATCGATCCCTCGCACGAGCGGGAGCGCGAGCGAGAGAGGAGAGAGGCGCGCGCCTAGCTTTCGTCTCTCTCTCTTGTCTCTTTCACCCGAACTCTCTCTCTCTTAAAAAAACAACAACAACGACAAACAACAACAAACAAACAACAACAAAAACAGAAGCGACTGCCCGCCACCTCCATCAGAATGGCCCGAACGACGACTGGCAAAAATTTTTGCCCGGAAATTGGCGATCCCTACCTCAGTTCAAAGAGTACAAAGGAGCGCCCTACTGCGGGCCCTGTCGCTACTGGCCGTCGGGCAGCAAGCCCGGCGATGAATCGGCATGCCGTTACTGGGAGAAATGTGATCCTGGGGCAAACGGCAAGGGCGGAAAGAATTGCGGTCCCGATGCGGCGTTCGTGAACGATAATTGGCTGGGGCACTGCGTCAACGTGTTCACGGGGAGATATCCGTGAAAAGAGAAAGGGAGTTTTTTTTTTTTTTTTCCGTTCGAGTGTTTTTTCTTCTTCATGCAACACAACTTCCTTTTTCGACTTCTCTCGCTGCTTCTTTTTCTTCTTCTTCTTCTTCTTCTCCAGGTGCGTTTGTTGTATGCCCTCTCAGTTCTGCGCTCTTTTCCCCTCCGTTCTGGGCGCATTCCTCTCTCTCTGGACCGCGTGGACCGCGTCTGCGAGGCAAGAGAGGCCAAGGACGGGAAGGCGACAAGAGAAGAGGGATGCTGCTGCTCGAAACCAATTCCAACCTCCGCGCTCTCTCGCTCTCTCTCTCTCTTGGGCAGCCACATGCCTCGCGCTTGGGCCCCACTTTCCTTCCTTGCATCCCGCCTTTTTTCTCTCTTTTTGGATATATTATGGTCCTTGCTTCCCCACGGGGTAAAAAGAGACCCCGAGAGAGCTCGAAACTCGCTGCGAAGAGGGTTTTTTTTTTTCGAGTTGGCAGCAGTTTCGCCGCTGCCGAGCCGAGTGAGAGAGAAGCTCTCCAATTGCTCCTTCTCTTCCCTCCCCCCTTCACGCTCCGCTCTTCCCTTTTTTGCCCCCGACGCCCAAGTGGTCCCGAGAACACCTTGTGAGAAACGTCTCGCGGGGAACTGGAAGGCATTTGGAGCACAGCAAGAGGGCCAGAGAGGGGTTCGAACCCTCCGAGAAAGAAAAAAGAGTCGAGCAATCTAGCCGCTCGCCCTTAGCTCTTGTTCCTTTGCTCTTCTCTCCTCTCTCTCTTCTTCCTTGTTCCTTCTTGTTCTTCTTCCTCCTCACCCTCACCGCCGCCGTCCCTTCTCCCACTTCCTCGCTCCAAAAAAAACACGCAAAACAACAACAGAACTCTACAAAACCTCAAAGATGGCCTTCAAGTACTTTGCTTTCGGCGTCCTCGCCCTGGCTTTCGGTAAGGAAGGAGATGACAAGAAGAAGAAGGAGAGCGGAACAACTCGCGCCGAGAGAGGTCCAATCGCGGGTTTCCCGATTCCGCCCTCCTCCCTCCCCTTTTCCCTCTTCTTTCGCGCGCACCCCGCGTTGCCCCCCCCTTCTGCTGCAACTGGCCCTTTTCTTTTCGCGAATTGGCTCTTGACGACGTTTTCTAGCGGCTTCTGCATAGAACGGGCGCCTTAGCTCCTGAAAAGCGCCCGCGGGAGCGTGCGCTAATTTCGTCCAACTGCCTTTTTTTTTCCCCCACCCCCTTCTTTCTTTCTCGCTCACCCTCTCACTTCTCCCTCCTCGTCCTCCTCTTCCACCCTCTCTCTCTCTCTCTCCACTCCTCTTCCACCACTTCGCAGCCGGCTCCTCCGCCCTCGCCCAGCCCGGCTCGGGACGCCCGCCCCTGCCCCCGCCCCCCGGAGGGCCCGACTCCGAGCCCTCGCCCGAGGAGCTCGCCGCGGCCGAGGAGGTGAGAGGATGAAAAAAAGTTTTTTTCTGTTCTTTCTTCTTTCTTCGACCTCGACCTAAAAAAAAACTCAACCTCGACTTCGACCCTTTTTTCTCAAAAAAAAAAAACTAAAAAAAAACCCAGCTCGACCGCACCAACTGCGGCATCTGCCGCTTCTACTCCCCGGCCAACGACGTCTGCATCGACGTCCCCGACAAGTTCTCCTGCGAGGGCAACAAGGGCCACATGTCCACCGCCTGCGGGCCCTGCGCCTACCTCGAGTCGGAGGAAGGGGACGGGATCGGCCACTGCATCGACCTCGACCAGGAGACGTGCAACGCCCCGCTGCCCAAGGCCAAGGCCCTGGCCCCGGGCAAGGCGCCCCTGCCCGTCCCCGCCGCCGAGGGTACCAACGCCAACGCCGCCGCCGCCGCTGCCGCGGTCCAGTCTGCCGACGACGAGGAGAGCGAGGAGGCCGCCGAGGAGGAGACCGCCGTCGATGACGAGGACACGTACGAGACCGACGACGAGATCGTGCACATGCCCCCTCCCCCGCACCACCCGCCGCACGGACGCCACTAGAGAGAGTGGGCCCGAGAAGCACGGATTCTGGGCGACGCCGAGAGGAACGGAATGAGATGAGAAAGTGAGCACTTTCTTGTGGAGAACACAAGAAAAAAGAGAGAGAGATGATTTTCCCGAGAAAAAAAACCCCCCCAAAACCCCGAGACACTTTTTATTGTTTGCCCCTAAACGACACGCCCCTTCCAACTCTTTTGTTAACACACACACGTCCTTTGAAGGAAAATCACTCGCTCATGCAAATCTCTCTCGCTGGTCTCCCTTTCTCTCTCTTTTTAAATTAACCGGAATCTTTTTTTTTTAAAAAGAGTCGCTCGTCGCTCGTTATTGGAATTTTTTCTTCTCTTTTTGTTGTTGTTTTGTTTTGTCTTTTTCTCTCTTCCTCAGCATTCCATCACGCCGGGACGTAAGAAGGCGCGGAAGAAGAGGCAGAAGAGACGGAAGAGGCGCCCCCCCCGCTGCTGCTGCCCCCCCGCACGTCGAGCCCGGACTTGGCCCCGAGCAGCGCAGCAGCCCTCTCAGCCACGACGACGACCGCCGCTCCCGTCTGGCCGCCAGGCAGCGCCGGCAGCACCGACGCGTCCGCGACCCGCAGCCCGCTCACGCCGTGGACCCTCAGCGTCGCGGAGTCGACGACCACGTCGTCGTTCCTCGAGCTGCCCATCTTCGCCGAACCGACGACGGCGTTTCCGGAATGGAGCGTCAGTCGGATATAAGCGTCGAGCTCTTCGTCGGAAGTCGCCGCGCTGCCTGGGTGGAGCTCCTCGTCGAGCAGCTTCTCCAGGGCCGGGGCCGAGGCCAGGTCCCGGGCCAGCCTGAGCCCGCTGCGCAGCGTGGCGGCGTCCGCTCCTGCCTCGTCGGACAGGAAGGCGGGGTCGAAGAGCGGCGCGTCCCAGGGGCTCGAAGACCGAAGCGCTATGCTCCCGCGCGACCGGGGCCTGACAGCGAGCAGCTGGAAAGTCAAGCCGGAGGGCCACTTCCGCCCTTGGGCGGCGAGCCTGCCGAACTCGACGTACGAGCCGATGCCGTCCGGGTTGAGCGCCAGACCCGGTGCCAAGCGGACCTGCAGGTCGGCGACGTCGTCGCCCAAATCAGAAGAGCGGGCCCCCGTCGAGACAAAGGCTCCGTGGTCGCAGCCAGTCGAAGTCAAGGGCCCTTTCCTCCGCAGGGCGTAGTTGAGCACGGCGCCGGCGCGCAGCCTCCCCGTCTTGGTCAGCAGGTGGTCGGTGATCGAGATGGCTCCGGCCGAGGGCTTGAGCGTGAAGGCGGAGAGGCAAGCAGGGTGGTCTTGTAAGTTTTTGCCCAACCCGGGCAGAGAGACCTCGCATTTCAGCCCGACCTCCCGCAAGGCGTTTGCGTCCCCGAGGCCCGAGAGCATGAGGACGTGCGGGGTATGGACCGCCCCGGCGGTCATGATGACCTCGGAGGAGCCTGCAAGGGGGAAGAAAAGGTTGGGGTTGGAAAATTGAGGAAGAAGAAGAGGAAGGAAAAAAAAAAGTGAGTTTTTTTTTCTTTCTGAAAGAAAAAGTTTCCGACCTCTTCTCGACCTCTCTCCCTTTCTCTCTCTCTCTCTCTCTCTCTCTCGAGAGAAGAAAAACTCTCTTACCTCCTTCCCCCGGGTCCCGCAGCAGCGCCTCCACGACCCTCGCGTCGGGCGTGTTCCCTTCCGCATAGATGACCCCCTTGGCCGCCTTGCCCCTCGCGCCAGAGAAGGGCCCACCGTTGCTCCTCGCGTCGTCGCCCACCTCCACTTTCAGAGCCCTCGCGTTCGGCACGATAGTGAGGTTGCCCCTCGCCCTGACCTCCTCCGTCAGGTACGCGCTGGCCGCGTCCGCCCTCTGGCCGCGCCTCTGCGAGACCTGGAACTCGCCGAAGCCCAGCTGCGTCCTCGACCAGTCGTTGAAGTCGTCGTTGGCTTTCAACCCACGCTGGGAAGCGGCCTCGAAAAAGGCGTCGTGGAGCTTTGACTGGTACCGAGGGTCCTCGACGCTCATCATTCCCCTGGTCGAGTGCAGGCCGGGGACGTCCCCCTTGCTGGAGTTGCACTCTGCCGCCTCGAACCAGGGCGCGAGCTCCGCCGAGGTCCACTGAGGGAGGTTCCAAGAGTCGTAGTCGCGCGCGGCCCCCCGGTGGTAGAGGGTCGCGTTGGTGCAGGAGCTGCCTCCCATCACGAACCCTCGCGCCATATAGATAGACCTCTCCTCGGCCCTCGGGTTGGGGGTCGCGTAGAGGTTCCAGTCGAACTTGGACTTGAAGAGGCGAGCGAGGCCCGAAGGGGTGGTGATGGTCCTGTCGCTCGACGAGTTGGGCCCGGCTTCCAACAGCAAGACCTTCTTGGAAGTGTCAGCCGAGAGCCTGTTGGCGAGCACGCAGCCGGCGGTCCCCCCGCCGACGATGATGAAGTCGAAGGCGTGGTTGGTGGGCGGGGAAAAGGGGTGGAGGGGCGTTCCTGCGGTCTCGGCGACCTTGGAGGCGGCGCGAGGAGGGGCGAGGGGGGAAGGGGCAGAGGCCGCAGCTAGAGGGAGAGGAGATTTTTTTTTTGAAGGTTGAGGTTTTTTGATTTCATCGTCGTGAGGAAAAGATTGGACCTTTTTTACTCGTTGCGTTCTTATTTTTCGTGCCTATTCGCGCGTGCGGGTTTTCGAGGAACGGGCACAGGTCGGGAAGAAAGACGAACGAGGAGAAAGAGGGAGGTGAAGCGCGACGAGGACCGTTGAGATCGTTTCTGCTTTCGAGGTGCGCTTTTTTTTTTTTCCTTCCGGCTCGAAGAATTCTTATCCCCATCGGAAATCCTCTTTCGACCGCTTTCCACGCGTTTCCTTGGATCTCCAGCGCGACCAGCCACGCAAGCAGAACGCGCTTCTTGCCCCGGGATGCAAATCGGGCAAGTTGAAGTGCGGGAAGCGAGGGAAGAAAGCGGGAGTTGAATCCGGGGAGGTCCCTCTCTCTCTACTCACTGCTGCTGCTCCTCTTCGAGCCGACGATGCTGCTTCCACGAGCTCGCCTCCCGGCGACCGCGGCCGCTCGAGGGCACTCGGACCCGGCCCGCAAAGACAAGGCGGCTCCCGACGCGCGCGGGCGCAGGGCGGAGGTCCTCATCGTGTCTCTTCGCGAAGAGAGAGGGAGGGAATTGAAAAAGAACGAGAGGGAGGGGATCGCGAAGGGGTAGAAAAAAGTGAAGCTCGAGATTTTTTCGGCCCTTTGTTTCGTTTCGTTTTTTTTTTTTTTTACTCGACCCCTTCCCCCACCCTTTTCTCCTCAGCTCGCTTCCAGGAGAATGCTCTCCGACGCGGCGCCCTCGACCGCGGCAGCGACTTCCTCGGAGAGCCTCCGGATGACGGGGTGGAACTCTTTTTCTTTTCGAAAGCTCGCGACGACGACGAGAGTTTTTTCAACTCTTCCGTTGTCTTTTTCTTCTTCTGCCTCCTTCGTCTCTGCCTCCTTCACCTCCGCCGCCTTCTCCTCCTCCCGCAGCAGCTCCGCCACGGGGAGCGCCAGCCTGCTCGTCGAAAGCAGCAGGCACCCCACCCAGGCTTGAGAAGAAGCTTCCTCCACCGCCGGGCAGACGGAATTGCGGACTAGGAGCCCCGCCCGAGAGGCGACGTCGAGCAGCAAGCCTCGGACTGTCCCCGAGAGCACTCTGTCTCCTCCCGCTGTCTGCAGCTCGAACCCTTCCCCGTAACGGGTTTTGTCCTCTTCTTCTTTCTCGCTCTTCGCACCTCCTCGAGGGAGCACGGCAGCGAAGTTGGACGAGAGCCCCTCGAGGATCAGCAGCCTCTTCCTTTTCTTCTTTCCACCTCCTTTTTCTTTTTCTTCTTCTTCTTCGCTTTCTTCCTCTTCGACCAGCAACACCTCCTCTGCGCCAGCCCCCTTCCCTCTGGCCTCCAGCGCCGCGCGCTCGCTCACCCAGCTGGTGCTCTTGGCCGCGGCTCTGCTGCGACCTCCGTGGGATGACGAGGAAGAGGAAGAATTCGAGGAAGAAGAGCCGAGGATGAGAGCGGAGACGGGCTGGCGCGGCGGAGGCGGCAGCGGCGCGACGTGCAGCGACAGGGAGAAAAAGTCTTTTCCTTTTTCATTTTCTCCATTCCAAGTCGCCAGAATTGTCACTCTGAATTCCCCCTCGTGGCCTAGCGCGGGGTCCGGGGACTCCCCAGCGCTGTCTAAAAGGCCCAGGCGCAGCAGCGCGAGGACCCGGGGCCTGAGCAGGGAGGCGTCGCCGAGCGCCTTTGGCGGGGGAGGCAAGGAAGGAGGGGCTTTCTCTCCGCTTCCGCTTCCTCCTCCTCCGAGCAAGACGGCCGAGTTGGCCAGCCTCTCGATGTGGTGCGCCAGGTCGAAGACGCGCGTGCCGCGGGAGGAGGTCCTCGCGGTCGTGTAGGCTCCGGCCGGTCGGGACTTGAGGAAGGCCGAGGCGGTCAAGGTCGAGGAAATCATTGGTTTCGTCAACGTCGTCGTCTTCGTCATCGCATCAACTTCGACGCCTTTACTGCTCGCCTCCGCCGCCCCTGCTTCGCCTCTAGACCACACGATGCGATCGTCGACGACGACGCGGAGGCAGGATGGGGGCATCCCTGCCCGGTTGCGGCGCGCTACGCGAGTCGAGAAACGAAAAAAAAGTTTTTTTTTTTTTTTTTTTTTTTGTTTTTTTAATCAAAAA
>Ga0210003_1002513_pt1 | contig 15395 bp, 14 predicted proteins | sample LantaG_FD_182804 | JGI IMG/M metagenome (GOLD analysis project Ga0210003, IMG submission 182804) | Deep subsurface microbial communities from Baltic Sea to uncover new lineages of life (NeLLi) - Landsort_02402 metaG (SPAdes) (version 2) | ecosystem: Environmental > Aquatic > Marine > Oceanic >... | reverse complement strand
CGGCAACGGCAACGGCAACGGCAACGGCAACGGCAACGGCAACGGCAGCAGCTCCTCCTCCTCCACCTCCTCCTCCCCTCCGCCTCGGGACTCCGAGGAAGAAGCCCGCCGTGAGGTGGAGAGCCCTGGACGAGCACGGAGGGAGAACGACGCGGTGGGTGCTGGCGTGGTCGTGGACGCAGCAGCAGCAGCAGCAGCAGCAGCAGCAGCAGCAGTGAGAGAAGAAGAAGAAGAAGAAGGAAGAAGAAGGAAAGTTTGTACTTAAAAAATTGGAAAAAAAATTGACAAACAAAGCCAAAAAAAAGTACTTTCTCTCTTACGCCTCCACCACCGCCGACTCCTCCTCGACCCACCCATTGGCCCTCGCGGCCTCCCTTGCCCTCTCCCTGCCCCTCTCCCCCTCGGAAAGCCTCCAGAAGAGGACGGGGAGACCTTTCTCGGGCAGCATCGGCGGGTCCCATCGCTCGTCTTTGATCAAGATCTCCCAGTCGTAGTCCCTGACGATTAACGCTAAAACGGCGCGGAGCTCCTGAAGGGCGAGGCCCATGCCCAGGCAGATGTGCGGGCCCGCGCCAAACGGAGCGTAGAAGGACGACGACGACGACGAAGAAGAAGAAGAAGAAGAAGAAGAAGAAGAAGAGTGCGAAGAAGAGCTTGCGGCACCAGCAGGAGAGGCGGGAGAGGTCGAGGGCGAAAGCCACCTCTCCGGGTCGAAGCGAGCGAATTCCTCTTCCGCTTTACTCGCCCCGGGCACAGACTCGCGCGTCGTCGAGCTGATCATCAGGAGCAGGCGCCAGCTGAGAGTAGAGTTGTGGGAGAAAGAGAGAAAGAAAAAGGAGTGAGTTTTCGAAGGAAAGGTTTCGTTCGTTCGCTCGCTTGCTCGCGCGCGAAAAAACCCGAAACCAAAAAAAATTAACTTCTCAAACTCTCTTACCCTTCCGGCACGCGGAACCTCCCCCCCGCCTCGGTCTTCACCTCCAGGTCCCGCAGCGCGGCCCTGAACACCCCGTTGACGATCGGCCAAGTCCTCAGCGCCTCGCTGATTGTCGCGTCGGCCAATCGCATCTGCGCCATCGCCATCGGCGACAGCGATTGTCCAAACTCTGCGACGCATCGGTCCTGCTCCTCGCGGAGCTTCTTCACCAGTCCGGGCCTGGAGTCGAGCTCCCTCAGGAGGCGGGCGATGGTGGTTCCCGTGGTCTCGTGTCCCGCGAAGAGCTGGGAAGGAGGTGGAGGTGGTGGTTTGAGAAAGAAAGAAAGAAAGAAAGAAAGAAAGAAAGAAAGAAAGGAAAGAGGTTAGTTTTTTTTTCTTCTCTTTTCTTTCTCTTTCTCTCTCTTTGCTTTCCCTTTCTCTCTCTCCTCTCACCTGCGTCAGGATCTGGTCCCGAAGCTCCCCTCGCGTGGCCTTCTCCCCCGTTTCCGGGTCGACGGCAGAGAGCATTAGCGCCAGAGCGTTCTTTGACTTTTTCTTCTTTTTGCTGCTTTCATCGCCGCCGGCGGCGCCAGCGGAAGAAGAAGACGAAGAACTCGAAGAAGAAGAGCTCGAAGAAGCCTCGACGGCCTTCTCGATCAGCGAATCAATCCTCTCGAGCACGCGCCCCCTGGCCTTCAGAGCCCTCCCGAAGGCGTTGAACCTTCCCAGGTTGTAAGGCAGCGCGAGGAAGCCCTCCTATTGTTTTTTCGGTTTTGGTGAAAGAAAAAAAGGTGAGTTTCTTCGGGAAACTTTTTCTCGAAAGAAGAGAAAAGAAAACGACTCTCTCAACGGCAAAAAAAAAAAAAAAAACTTCAAATTTCTTCTCCTCACTCACCACCACGCGGTCGAAGTCGTGCCTGAACGCCTCCATCGTCTCCTGGCTCATGTCTTCCTCGTTCTCCCCACCGGAGGCGACGAGAGCCCTGGCAGCGACCTCGAAGGCCAAGTCTTTCCCCGAAGCCAGCCCTTTCACGCAACCTTGTTCGGCCCAGTTTTCTAAATTCGACCTCACGGCCTCTTCCACGAGGGGCGCGTAGCCGTCGACGGCCTCCCTCGTGAACGCCTGGCCCAGCAGCCTCCTCTGCGACGCGTGCTTCCTGCCCGATTGCATCAGGATAGACTCCTCCCCCATCAGCTGCCTTGTTCCCTTCGGCCAGTCGGTCTTCGACTCGGTCCCTTCCGCCATTAGTAATCTCTTGCACTCTTTGGCGTCATGGATGACGACGACGGGCCCCCCGAGGATCTTGGACTTGTAGATGTCGCCTTGTTTTTTTTAGGAGAGGGGAAAGGAAGGAGGGAAGGAAGCAGAAAGAGGTCGAGGTTTTGAGTCGTTTTTTTTTTCGGCGCAAACGAACAAAAGAAGAGAGAGTTTGAAGAAGAAGAAGAAAAACACACTTCAAAAAAAGAGGACTCACCGTGCTTCTCCCGCCTCTGGCGGTGGAACTTCGACGGGCTCTTGAGCATCTGCCAGTTCTCGCCCAGCACGGGGAGGCCGAACGAGCCCGGCGGGAGGGGCAGGTCGGAGGAGACGGGAGAAGAAGAGGTTGAAGAAGAGGTCAAAGAAGAGGTCGAAGAGGTCGACGAAGAAGAATTCGACGACGATCTGAAGGGCAGCACTGGGCAGCCTCCCCCGACGCCGCCGCCCTCGCTGGCGCCTTCTTCGCCTCCCAGCGACGGCGACGAAGACGCCGTCGGGTCGTCCAGCGAGGCGCGGGGCGCGAGGGCCACGGGGCTGCGGCGTAGCGCCTGATGATGTTGCCGATGCTCGACATGAGGCATTCGTCGAAGCGTCGTCGTCGTGGTCGTCACTTTCGACCGAGGAGGATTGGCGGGGCCGCGGCGCCTCGTCGCGTGGGTCTGCGCTCCCGAGGAGCACGCCGGGGCTCTCGAGAGCATCGTAGGTAAGCGTTGGTGCGCTTGTAACCCGACGAAAAGGCGCGGAGAGTGCGACAAAAGGGGGGAGTTTGAAAGAGAGAGAACGAGAACGAGAGATGTGACTGCTCTCCTCGGAACCTCGAAGAAGAGGGCCTCTTTTCTTTCGATTTTTTGTTTTTTATTTATTTTGCTTTTATTACAAGGGGGCTGGCCCTGGCACTCTCGCGCGCGAGCGAGGGGCGCGCCCAATTGAGAAGGGAAGAAGAGGGGAACGAGGCGAGATAGAGAGAGGTCCGAGAGGGACACTCTCTGCTCTCTCTCGAAAAAAGAAAAACCCGACTCTGCTCTTCTCTCTCTTTTCGCTCTTTTGATTTTGTTTTCTCTCTATGTTTTCTCTCTCTCTCTCTCTCTCTCTCTCTCTCTCTCTCTCTCTCTCTCCCTCGCTCTCTCTCTATTACTCGGTACAGGTTTTTAATGTGAAAAAAAGAATGGTGAATGCGAATCAATGCGGTGGGTAAGGATTCCTTAAAAAAAAGAATGTTGTTTGTTTTCGAAAGAGTTTTCCCCCCTCTCTCTCTTTCTCTCTCTCTTTCTCTCTCCATTTCTCCAAATTCTTCTTCTACGCAATCAGCCTCAGGATGAAGATCAGGCTGACGATCATGTTCTTGGCCGCGCGCCGCTGCTCGAGCTTGACGTCGAGCTCCGCCGCCAGCGCCGCCTTCTTGGCCGCAAACTCGGCCTCGAACTGCCTTTTTTTCTCTTCAAACTCAGAGAGCCAGAGCGAGCGGGATGTCTCGAGGGCAGCTTCGAAGTCCTCCTGAGTGGGGCGGGGGATGAAGGGAAAGGGAAAAAAGAGGGGGGAGAGAGAAAGGGTGAGAGAGAAAGAGGGAAGAGAGGGAGGAGGGCTCTCGGCCGTCGAAGCTCTTCGACCTCGTCGAAAGAGAAAAAGAGAAAAACTCGACGACGGCGACGGATTTCTTTTCTTCACTCGCGCGCCCGAAACAACGACTTTTCCGGCTGCTCGTAGTTTCGTCCCTCACGCCTCTTATGCTTCTCTTCTGTTTGCAATGAGAGAGACCTTCTCTAAAGGCTCCACCTTGGTGAGAAAGGGTCCCCGGTCGGGGCGCAAAAGGGAGGAAAAAGGTTTGCCCTCATCCGAATGGGAACCGACGAAACCCTCGCTTTTTTCTTTCGATCATCCGTTTTCGTTCGTTCGTTTCACTCATCTCATTGCTCTCGCACCTGGACCCTCAGCGACGTCTCGAGCGGGCTGTCTTGGACTTCGAGGGACATCGTGATGATGGAAGATGTGAGAGAAGCTGTGTGCGAAAGAGGAGGAGGGAGTAGAAGAAGAAGAAGAGCTTGAAAGAGAGCGCCGGCAAAGGGGGAAGGCGAGAAAAAAAGGTTGTTCTTGTGGGAAGAAGAGAAAAGAAAAAAGCCGACGCACGTGACCTCCTCTTCTCTCTCTTTCTCTCAACCTCTCTCAACCTCTTCTCTCTTCCTCTCTTCGTTTCCAAAACAGGGGGCGATGCAACGCCCTCTCTCTCTCTCTCTCTCTCTCTCTCTCTCTCTCTCTCTCTCTCTCTCTCTCTCTCTCTCTCTCTCTCTCTCTCTCTCTCTCTCTCTCTCTCTTACAAGGAAAGACGAAACCGGACTATATAGTACTGAGACATTTTGAGTTTTTGAATTTTTCTCTCTCTCTTTATGGCTTGATAACGACCTCCCTCGCGCTCGGCACCGCCTCCCCTCCGCCGCCGACGACGCCGACCTCGACCATCGCGAACACGGCGAGGGCCGCGAGCCAGAAGGCAGCCGCGCCCGCAGCCACCGCCCTCCCGACCCTCCACCGGCACCAGCGCGAAGGCAAGGACAGGGAGAGCAGGGCCAGCGCGACGACGGAGGCAGAGCCGAGGGCGAGGGCTCCGTTGGTCAATCTCACCGGCAGCGGCACCCGATGGCTCTTCATCGAGATCGGATTCGAGTTTAAATTCGCATGCGGATTCAAACTCGAATCCCCTCCGCTGCTCCACCCCGATCTCAGCGCCGCGATCGCCGCGGGCAACGGAAGGCCCACCAATAAATTGAAGACGGGAGCGCCGAAGGTGGCCCCGAGAGCGATGCGGGCGGGGGCCTCGGCGGCCTTCGCCGCGGCCGCGGCCGCGCGCGCGCGCGCGGCCACGGCGGAACGGGAAGAGGTCGAAGAAGCAGCTGCAGCTGCCACTGCAGCAGCGGCACCGGCAGCAGCGACGCCCGAGGCCCTCGCCGCGGCCCTGGCCAGCGCTGCCGTCGCGGCCACGTCAGGCAGCGCCTCCCCTGCCCCCAGAAGCAACCCACCCGCCATTTCCGAAGGCAGCCTCGCCGCACGCGCGAGGGCCCGGGCCAGGTCCACGGCCTCGTCCGCCGCCGCTGCGAGCCACGCCCCGGATAAAGCGAGGGCCAGGGCCGCGGAGGCGGCGCAGCGCAAAGGCACGGGCTTTCCCGCGCTCCTCCAGAAGTAAGGCGTGAAAGCCAGCGCGAGGGCGGCGGAGCCTCCGAGGGCAGAGAGCGAGAAGCGGAGCCAGGAGGAGCTTCCCCCACCGGAGGAGGAGGTCGGGGTTGCGCCCAGAAGCGACGCGGCTGCCAAGGGAGCGCAGACGCAGAGGACAGTGGCCTTGGTTAAAGTGAGGAGGGGGATTTCGGGAGGAGCAGCAGCGGGTGGTGGGAGTGGGAGAGGTGGAGGGGATGGGGAAACAGCCGCGGCGGCTTCCTTTGTCGTCGTCGTCGTCGCCGTCGTTGTTTCGGCAACGGCAACGGCAACACCACTTCCATTTCCACTTCTGCTTTCACCGCTCCCGCTTCCGTCTCCTTCCTCCTCGCCGAACGCGGGCATAGTGCAGTGCAGCACAGCAGCCACGGGGGCCACCAGAGCGGCCAGCAAGAGCCTCGCGGAAGGATGGAGCCTCCTCGAGAGCAAGGAGGGCAAAAGGTCGTCGGCCCCCGAGAGCACCGCCCGGGCGACGACGACGACGAGCGCCGACCTCCTCCTCTTCGAGCCGCCGCCGTTGCCGTCGTTGTCGTTCCTTCTTCCTCGAAGGCCCTTCCTCTCCCGAGGCTGCCGAGCCGCTTCTGCTGCTGCTGCGTCTGCTGCCATCTCCGTCGTCGTTGATGCCGTCGCCGTCATCTCGAGGGAGAGCGGCGCGGGAGCGTTGGGCGAGAGGGAAGAGAAGCCCGTTGTCGCTGGCGCCCCCTCCCGCGCTTCCGCCGCTCCCGCTTCCGCCGCTCCCGCTTCCGCCGCTGCTGCCCCCGCTCCTCCTTCTCCGCCGGCGGAGCTCAGCCTCCGAGGCAGCCGCGTCAGCAGCCTCCCCTGCGGAGAGCGGGACCTCCGCCTCTCCTGCTGCGACTGCGCCGCCGGGAAGGGGATCCCTTCGACGTCTGTCAGGGGCTCGGAGAAGGCGGAGGCGAACGGAGCTCTTGCCGATGACGACAACGCCGACGCCGTTGCTTCGGCCGCCGCCTCGGCCTCTGGCGGCGACGACGGAAGCTGCGGCAGCAGCGGCGTCCTCGAGTCGAAGTCATTCCCTCCGCTTCCACCTCCCCCGAGGAGGTTCCGCAGCAGCAAGCCTCCGAACCCTCCAATGGGCGTCGGCGGCGGCGCAACGACCCTGTGACCGGAAGGGGTTGAATTCGGATTCGAATTCGGGTTCGAGCTGGAGTTGGGGTTGCAATAGAAATCTCCGACTTCGGTCGAGGCCCGCCTCCGCGGCGCCGCGACAGCTCTCGGAGGAAAAGGAAAGGCCGCGGCGACCGCGAAGGCGCCTCTCCCTCCTCCCTGCTGCTGCTGATTCCTGACAGGGGACCGCACGGGCGACCTCGGAGGCAGCTGCTGGAGGAGGACAGAAGAAGAAGATGGAGGAGGAGGAGAGGCGAGAGCCGTCATCTCTATCGAAAACGGCGACCGCGACGGCGACGGAGAACCCGAAACCGAGACCTCTCTCTTGACCTCCTCGGCCCCTTCTCCTTCCTCGGCTGCCTCGGCCCTCTCTTCCTCCTTCCTCGAGAGCTCTTCTTTACGTTCTCTCTCTCGCTTTTCCGCCTCAGACACGCGCGAGCCCCAGACCGAAGCGGCGACATAAAGCAGATAAACGAGCAAAAGCGCCACCGACTCCCACAAACCCAGAGCTCCGTCGAACAGCGCTGCCCCGAGAGCCAGGACCGCGATCGAATAGGCGGCGACGTCCCTGGCGAAGGCGCGCCTGTCCTCGACGGCGATGCCTGAGGAGGGAGAGGGTTGGTAAGAAGAAGAAGAAGAGGGAGAAGAGGAGTCGTTTTCGACCTCTTCACCTTTGTCATCGTCGTTCCTCGACCTCGACCTCCTCATGCTCCTGCTCCTGCTCCTCCTATTCCTCCCTCCGCTCGCAGAAACATCAACAACAGCATCTTCGCTGTTGCTCCTCGCAAACCACCCTATCGCCGCGAGTCCGCAGCAGAGCGTCGCCAGCGACGAGCCCAGCGCGACCGCGACTCCCATCCCCAGGTCGTCGGCGACAATCGCGTTGGCGTCCTTGATCAAAGCTCCGCGCTCCGCGGGCGTCAGCGGCGGGGCGGGGGTTCCGTCTTCGTAGACCATCTCGAAGTCCCCGTTTCCAAATCCTCCGTAGTCGCGCGAGAGCACTGCTGCGATCTCGGTCGCGAGGTCAGGCGCGCCTCCCGCCAGCGCCAAAAGTGTCGCTCCGGCCAAAGCGGGCGGCACTCTGAGAGCGGTCGCCACCCAGGACACCGCCGGCGCCAGAAACTGCGAAGAGACGACGGCGAGCAGGGAGAGGAGGCAGGCTGCCCAGAGGAGGGCTGCGAAAAGCAGGAGGGAGGCCGCCGGGAGGGAGAAGGCGCGAGCGGCAGGAGGGAGAGGTGTCGTCGAAGAAGAGGAGGTCGAGTTTCCGACTCCTCTGACTCCTTCAACTCCTCCTTCCTCACCGTCTTCGTCGTCGCCAAAGACGAGGCAGAACCACAGTCTCGTGTAGGGCACCCTCCCCCCGGCGGCCTCGCACGACCTCTGCTCCGTGACGTAGGCGCATCTTTTGTTTGGGGCCACGGAGTGCGGGTCGCACGCGTCCCTCCTCGGGGGCACGCGCGGGTGGCGGTGGTTCCTCCGAGTGTGGTTTTTCGAGGAGGAGGAGAAGATATGATGGTGGTGCTGTTTGGGTTCCCCTGGGGCCGCGTTCTGGTGGTCTGTCGCCGCGGAGGGCAGCTCAGAGCCGTTTTGGTGCTGCTGCGCGAGGGAGCCCGTGCAGATAAAGGCCAGCAGGAGGAGAAGCGCCGCGGAATATGAAGAAAGCATGCATCTTCCTCTTCGTCTCCGCCACGTTTTCAGTTTCACATCGTCGTCGACCTCCATGGCGTTTCGCCGCTTTCCGCCGCCTCTGCTGCTGCCTTCCGAGGAGGCCTCCAGCGTGTCCGTTCTTCTTACTCGACTGGAGCTGCTGCTGCTGGATGCAACAAAGCCGAAAGAGAGAAGAAGAGCAGAGAGAGCGAGCTCTCTCACTTTCTCCAAAGAAAAAAGTGAGAGAGAAAAGAAAAAAATGAAAAACAAAAAAATGAAAACAAAAAAACAAAACAAAAAACAAGAGAGAAAAAAACGACGAAGTTTCCCCCACTCTCAAAGAGCGTGCTCCTTCCCACCCCTTTACCGCCCTCGGCTCGCCTTCCTCTTTTCCCCGGTCGATAGAGGGGATAACGAGAGAGGCGAAACTAAAAAAAACAAAAAAGGATTTTTAGAAAGTCAGAGTTGTGTGGAGAGAAAAAAGTTCAACAAAGAAGGGGAAACGAAAAAAAGGTCGAAAAAGAAAAAAGAGAACTCGATCTCTCTCCCTCGATTCCTCCAAAATCATTCCCCCAACCTCTAGTAGCTGCTCTTGTTCAGCACCACGCCGTCGAACTTCTGCTGGAACCACTTCATCGCGTCCTCTTTCGTCAGCCTGTGCTGGATCCCGACCCTGGCTTGTTGCTTGCGGCGCTTGGCGACGCGGTAGCCCGGGCGGTCGAGCACGACGTAAAAGTCCATCCCTGGATTTTGATTGGTGTTTTTCGGTGTTTTTTATCGTTTTGGGGTACAAGTGAGCACGGGAGCGTCAAGAGGGCGCCGAGGCGCTTCGAGTGATACTAGAAATGTCGCGGGCCCGAAGCGTTCCCCGCTTTCTTCGAGATAGAAAAAGCAGGGAAGCAACTAGAAAAAGGCCCCGGGCAGCGCTTTTGGCTCTCGCGCCCGGCTCATACACCCTCCGCGCTTTGAGACCCCCGAGGAGAATAGGCAAGCGGCATGCAATCAGTTAAATCGGGCGCGGTTTGTGTGTGCGTGTGTGTGTGTGTGTGGAGAGAGCAAGGGAAAGAGGAAGAGGAGGAGGAAGAGGAGGTCGAGAAGGAAAAAGAGGTCGAGGAATCTCCCTTCGATCAACGAAAATCCTTCTCAATTCCCGTTCCCTATTCCCTTCTCTCCCTCTCTCTCCCTCTCTCCGCGGCCGCTTCTCAACTCCTCACTCCCAGACCCCCAGAATACTCACCGTAGATGCCCGTCGAAGGGTCGTACTTGATCCCGAGGTCGATGTGCTCCGAGATGCCGAAACCAAAGTTTCCCGTCGCCGAAAAGTTGCGGCGCAGCAATTCGTACTCCTTGACCTTCAGCCCGGCCTCGATCAGCGACATCGCCTTCTCGCCGCGGACGGTCACCGACGTCGAGATCTTCTCGTTGCGCCTGATCGCGAACGAGCGGACCGTGTAGCGCGCCTTGCCGAAGATCGGCTGCTGGCCGGTCAGCTGCTCAAGGACTTTCGCGGCCTTCTGCAGCCTGTCGCCCGACTCTCCCACGCAGATGTTGAGGACGAGCTTGGAGACGCGGATGCCGCGCATCGGGTGCGAGGCCTTGTCGATGGCCTGTGTGGGAGGTTGGGAAGGAGGAAGAGGGGTAAGTGAGTGGAAGGAAGAAGGAAAGAAAGAAGACAGAGAGGAAAGAGGAGGAGCGATCGAGCCGTCGCCGCCGCCGCGATCGGGGGCCATCGTCGTCAATCAAGAAAAAGGCAAAGAGTGCGTGGCGCGCTCTCTCGTTCCGCTGCGTGGACCTCTTTTGCGGCGCTGGCTGCTCCGGGGCAGAGAGAGGGCAGGTATGCCTCTGAGGGAAGACACAGGTCCCGGAGCCAAGGGAGGCGAAGAGAGAAGGAGGCGAAGACGAGCGAGCGAGTGACCGAGCGACCATCGACGGCGGCCGCCGCCGCCGCTTTCTCGCTTGATGTAGCTCTTCGCCGCCCAGCTGCCGTCGCTCCTCCCCTTGCTTTCTCTGCCTCAATTCGCATCGGAGAGCGCCAAGGAGACCGTGATTATCCCTCTGCAAGGAAGCGATGGAAGATCGGAGTTGGGGAGAGAGCGGTGGGGCGGGGGCGAGGGCGAGTGCCCACTGCTTGCTTTTCCTCTCTCTTTGCTTGCTTTTTTGCTTTGATCAAGGAGAAGAAGCAAGTAGCATCGCCTCTTCGCGTCCCCCGCCTCCACCGCCCACATGGCGCTGCTGCTCCAAGCTCCAACACGAGAGCAAGCGCGCGTTTCGACTGGACGTACCGCCATTGCTGCTGGGATTCGCGAGGCAGGAGAAAAGCGAAGAAGCGAAGGGGGGGTCTTCGATTTCGAAGAGAGAGGAGGGTGTTGTGAAGAGGAAGAAGAGGCGGAAGAGCGAAGAAAAAAAAAACTCGAGCAGCTCCCGAGCTCAAAAAAACTTTGTCGGCGTCGTCGAGACGACAAATAAAAACGCTTTCGAAACGCCAATGTCTTCCTCCGACCCCACTTTACCGCAGCGCCTGCGCCACTACTACGTGGCCGTCGGATCCCAGGGCGACGTGCTGGTAAGAGAGCTCGAGAGAGCGCGGGAGAAGCAGAAAACGGAAGCAAGTAGAAAACAGAATCTCTCAATTTCAATAATCTCCTCTCTCCCATCGATTGGTTCGCTTCCCCTCTCTCTCAAAACCTTTCAAAAAAAAAAAAACTCCACCACCACCACCACCTCAGCCCGCGCTCCTCGACCTGCTCGTCGCGCTCGCCGACGGGGGAGCCGTCGTCGCCCTGGCCGTGCTGGCGGGTTCGAGGGACGCCCTCGACGAGGCCGCCACGGCCCTGGCGGCGGCCGACTCTTCGGCGAGGGAGGCCCAGGACAGAGCCCGGGCGCGCAGGCAGCGGCGGCGGCGGCGCGAGGAGCGAGAAGGAGCGGGAGCCGCGGCAACTTCGAACAGGCAGCAGCCTCTCCCGCCGCTCTCCTCCCTTCCGCCTCGCATCGACGTCCACCTGGTCCACTCAGACCTTTCTGCCGCAGAGAGGACGGCAGCGCTCGCGGGCTTCGCCTCCGGGGTCGCGGAGGCGAAGGAGCGGCGGGCGAGGAGGAGGGAGAGGAGGAGGGAGAGAGGAGGAGTCGAAGGAGACGACGACGACGAAAGCGACGACGAGAAAGAAGACGAAGAAGAGGAGGAAATCGAGGAGGAAGATGAGGAACTCGAGGGCCTAGACGGAGGAGAAGAGGCAGCGGCAGCGGCGGCAGAGCGGAGGAGACAGAGGAGGAAGAAGAGCGGCAGTGGAAGCGGGGCCGCAAGCGTGCAAGTGCTGCTCGGCACCGACGCAGCTCTCTCCGCCTCTGTCGTCGCTGCTCCTTCTTCTTCTTCCTCCTCTCTTTTGCTCCTCCTCCCGTTCCCGCTGCCCGTCTCGCTGTCCGTGTGCCTGGATCTCCCGCGCAACAAGGAGGCGTGGGGCAGGAGGAGCCGGTGGCTCTCCGCCGCTGCTTCAGCGACGGCGGCTTCGGCGGCGGCAGAGGTAACGGCGACGACGACGAAGACCTCCTCTCCGTCCTCTTCCGCCCCTCCTCCTCCCTCGATCGCGGTCCACTGCGTCTGCGCCGGACAGGGTGCCTCTTTTAAAGCTCTGGAGGCGTGGGTGAGTCCCGCTGTCGTCGCCCCCGTGCCGGTGAGGATCAGTGAGCTCTTCTTGTCAGGAGGATGCGGAGACGGAGGAGGGAGTGGAGGAGGCGGCGAGGAGACAAACGGCGGAAGAGGTGGAGTTGGCATTTGATTGATTTTTCGCGCTCTTTCTCTCGCTCTTTATCCGTCTCTGTATTCGCCTTCTGGCCCGCGTGTAAATGTGTCTAATTCGGTTTTTATATCTTGGATTTCAGTGCTTCTTTTTTTTTTTGAAGGTGCGGAGAGAAGAGGTTGAGAAATCACTTTTTTGGTTTTTTTTCTTCGACGGCGTCGAAGAACGACGAGAGAAAGAAAGAAAAAACTCAACCTTTTCCTTCTTCCGACAGCTCTCAATGCGCCCCTCCGCAGCGTTCACTCGCAGCACAGCGGCCTCAGGCTTCTCTCCTGCGAGCATGGCCTCCGCTCGAGCAACGACGGCAGGTACGCGGTATCGACGTCGAAATCGAAAAAAACGAAAAACGAATGCCATCGACAGCAATTCCGACGGCTAGTTTTCTTTTTTTTTACAGGCCCGTCCTCCCTCTCTCTCCCGCGAGGAAGGCTCGTCTCTTTTTTTGCCTTTCGATGCGCAGATGACGGTGTCGCACGAGGCGCTGGGAAGTTGGAAATAGACGAGAAGTCCTTTGTCAGGCAAGAAGAAAGAGGAAGAATTCTTCGTTGCAAGCCGCCGACGCCGACGACACCGAAGCGGCATGCGTTTGTTTGCTCTTCTTCCAAATCCCTCTCCTCCTCCTCCAGCGCCCCCCAATTGCTCACGATTTCGACCCCCACGCTACCAAACGACGCACCTCAACCCCACAGGACGAAACGCACAACAAGCAGCAACTCGGAGCGCCTTGCACGGATCGACGGCGAGCATCATCACAGCCCCGGCGCTGCTCCATTGCCGAACGCCGAATCGTCGTCAACCTCTTCTTCTCCTCCGACCTCTTCGACCTCTTCTTCTCCGACGCCTGGCCGCCGCCGCTGCCTCGACGCAGCAGCAGCTCGACGCCGCCCCGACGCGCGCCGACGCCGAGGCCCTCCTCAATGGCGACGACGACGACGATCAACAAGACGAGGCAGAGGCTGTTTCCTCCTATGTCTCCTACCTCAACTCGCAGTTTGGCATCCCCGGTCTCGTCTCGGCGTCAGTCTCGCCGCTCGACGGCGGCCCGCAACTCGAGCTCTCGCACCCTCCCACGGGCTTCCTCGCGACGGTCAGCCTGCACGGCGCGGTGGTGACGTCGCTGGTCAGGCCCGGGGTCGGGGAGCTGCTGTACCTCGAGGACGCGCACGGGAACGCCGTCAGCGCGGACGGAGGAGGAAGCGGCGAGGAGGGGGAGTGGGAAGGAGGAAGGACGAGGACCATGAAGGGCCCTCGCCGCCCGCTCGCGTACGGCGTCGCGCCGGCGTTCCCAATGGTCGGCCGCTCCGACGGCGTGGCCGCGGCCTCGGGGGCCTCGTGGGCGCAGCTGCCCCCCGACGGCATCCTGAGGCACGCTCACTGGTCCGTGGCCGCATCCGGCGCTGCCACGGTGCACAAACGAGGCGGGGAGGAGGAGGAAAAGGAAGAGGAAGGAGAAGGAGCAGGAGCGGCTGTTGAAAACCACGACGACGACGACGACGACGACATCGGATGGGTCGACGACGGCGCCGTCGTCGACCCTGCCCCCTCGGTCTGCCTCGTCTGCTCCGACTCGCCCGCCACCCGCGCCCTCTGGCCCCACGCCTTCTCCGTGGCCTACACGATTTCCTTAATGGCGACGGACGACTTCCCGGACGAGGACGAAGAAGAAGAGGAGGAGCGGAAGAGGGTCGAGGAAAAGAGGAAGAAGGCGGCGGCCGAGGCGGCCAGGGCCGCGGCGGCGGCGGCGGCCGAGGCGGCGGCCGAGGAGGTCTCGGCGGCGGGAGAGGGAGGCGCCAAGGCCTCCTCTTCTCCTCGCGGGACCTCTCCTGCGGGCGGCAAGTTCGGCAGCATCGCGGGCGGGGGCTCCGCGACCCCCGCGGCCCTGGCGCGGGAGGCAGCGGCGGCGGCGAGGGAGGCCGCGACCAGGGGCGTCGCCGCTTCGACGACGACAGCCGGAGCAAGCAGCAACAACGCCTCCTCCTCTGCTTCCTCTTCCGAGGCGAAGCTCCCCCACGACTTCCCCGACGTCCCGCCCGAGGACGACCCCGAGGGGATCTGGGCAGCCATGCCCAGGGAAGACCCCCCGGGGCCGCCTCCCCCGCCCGTGCAGCTGCGGCTGGTGCTGGAGGTCTGGAACCCATTGGAGGAGGAGGAAGGAGAAGGAGAGAGCGGCAACAGCGACGAAAGCAAGAACCTCGTCTTCGGTGCCGCCGTCTCCGCCGCGCTCGCGCTCAAGCACGCCCCTCTCTCCCAGGTCCGAGGCAACCCCGGGCGGGTCACCCTGGAGTCGAGCTCTGCGGCTTCCACCTCTCGCTCGCGAGCCCCCGTGCTGGGCATAGCCCCGGAGGAGCCGCTGTGGCTTTCCGGGTCGAGGGAGGTCGAGTGCGTCTGGGTCGGCGGAAAGGTTAAAAACCAAGAAACCGAACTTTCTTCTCCTTTTCCTTCTCCTGCTTCTCCTTCTTCTTCGGAACAGGGAAGCAGCAGCAGGCTCCGCGGCTCGGCGCTCTCGCCAGACTCGATCGTGGTCGACACGGGCGACTACCGGCACGAGCTCGAGCTGATCCCCCGCTCCGGGTTCCGAGACGTCGGCGTCCGAGCCCCTCGCCCGAAACCCAGGGCCCGCGTCCCGAGGCTCGCGCGGGCTCTCTCGGAGGTCGACTCTGCGTACGCCGAGGCGCTGGCGAAAGGGAGCGTGTTCGCCGTCTACCCGAAGGACGGAGGGGAGAGGCTGAAGCGGAGCCCGGCCGAGCTCGCGCTTGAGGCGAGGGAAGCAGGAAGAGGAGAAAAGAAGGGAGGAAGGGGAAGGGTGGCGGAGGAGAACGAGGAGGGGGAGGAAGGGGAGGAAGATGAGGAAGAGGCCGGCAGCAGCAACAACAGCGGCGACGGCGGCGGGGCAGAGGCCTCGACTGGGATCGCCAAGGCCCCCAGGGGCAGCATCAACCGGGATCGAGGCAGCGCGGCATCCGCTGCCGCTTCTCCCTCTTCCTCCTCTTCTAATTCTTCCACTTTCCCTTCCCCTTCCTACCAGGCATCCGACTTCGACAACAGCGGCGGCGCCCGCACCTTGCTCGAGAGGCAGGTCGCCGTGGGGCTCGTCGGCGAGATCGCCAGGCCGGTGACCCTGAGACCGGGCGAATGCTTCGTCGGGGAGGCCGTGATCCGGATTCACGACCTCAGCTTCGACCCGAGGGCCGAGCGCGACTTCCGCTGGCGCAGGCAGGCCGCGGCGCGGCGCCGGCCCGACGCGAGATCCGAGGCGGAGCTCCTCTCCAAGAAGCCGCTGTCCTGGAAGGTCGACGAGGTGACAGCTGCGACGATGGACGTGTCGGTGGTGGACGACGAGGGCGGGATCCCCCGGCACCTGTGAGAGAGAGAGAGAGAGAGAGAGAGAGAGAGAGAGAGAGAGAGAGAGAGAGAGAGAGAGAGAGAGAGAGAGAGAGAGAGAGAGAGAGAGAGAGAG
>Ga0210003_1002511_pt1 | contig 15402 bp, 5 predicted proteins | sample LantaG_FD_182804 | JGI IMG/M metagenome (GOLD analysis project Ga0210003, IMG submission 182804) | Deep subsurface microbial communities from Baltic Sea to uncover new lineages of life (NeLLi) - Landsort_02402 metaG (SPAdes) (version 2) | ecosystem: Environmental > Aquatic > Marine > Oceanic >... | reverse complement strand
GCGGCCTTGGGCGCGGGCCGGACGAGGAGCGGGAGAAGGCGCGGCGGGAGGCCGTACCGGAGCACCGACTCGGCGAAGAGGCGGATGGCGCAGACGTGGATCCAGCAGGAGAAGGCCTCGCCTGTTTTTTTGTTGTTCGGGAGGGGGGGGGATTCGAGGAAAAAAGAGTGAGTTTTTCTGTGGCGTGACCTCGGACCCGGAAAAAAAAGAAAAAAAGACAAAGAAAAAAAAGATGAAAAAAGAAGAGAGAAAACGCACCGTACGCCGCCCTGGCCCACCTCTCCAGCGCCGTCCTCTTGGCTTCGAGTTCGTCGCGGAGGGCCGCCGCCGAGGCCGTGGCGTTGGCGCTGCTCGAAGCAGAGGGAGCGGCAGCAGCAGCGGAAGCAGCAGCGCCGCTTCCGCCGTTCGTCGCCGCCGTCCCCGACCCGCCCGCCGCGAGCGTCGCCGCGACGTCGACGTCCCGCACCTGGAACCCCCTGCTCCTCGCCGCGGCCCGGTACGCGTCCGCCACCCTCCGGAACAGCACCACCGTATGAAGTACGTAGTCCCCGTCTTCGGCGACGGGACCGGAGTTCCCGCCGGAGCGCGGGACGACAAAGTCCGTAAGCGTCTCGTACGAGGCGAGCCAGTCGCGTTCGGCGCCGCGGGGCACGACGACGGCGAGCGTCGCGAGGTTCTCCGTGTCGACGAGCCTGCCCCGCGGGGCCTTTGCGAGCAGCGGGCACAGGTCGCGCACCGCGAGAGACCCCGATGCCTTCCTGTTGGCCGCGGCGAGCGAGGAACGCAGCGCCGCGACCTCGCCCGCGCGCGCCTTGAGGTCGCCCTCGAGCTTAGCTGCCGTCTCGGCGATGGCCGCCGCGGTCTCTCCCAGGGGCCTGCGCGGCGGATGCTTGGCGGCATCCCAGGAGAAGCGCTCGAGGTAGGACTCGGGGGCGGCGCCGTCGACTGTGGCGGAGGAAGAGGAGGAGGGAGCGGAAGAGCTGGAATCTCCGTCGGTGCCGCCGCCGAGGAGCGTCCCGGCGCCGCCCCCCGCTCCTCCCTCCGCTCGCGTGCTGCTCAGCTCCAGGAGCTGCCTACGGAGCTTGTTAGTGACCCCCTCGACGGCGGCGTTGACGCGCACGAGGTCGTCCGAGAGGCCCAGGAGCGCGTCGAGCGTGCCCACGCGGAGCTCGGGGAGCGAGAACTTGGTGAGGTCGGCGAGCGGCGTCGCTGTCGCTGCCGGCGCCGCGGCCGAGGCCGATGATCGCTGCCGGTGGTGATGGCGATGATGACTCCGGCTGCTCGAGGCTTCTCCTCCTCCCCCGCCCGTCGCTCCTCCGCACTTTTCGACGACGGCGCGCCACGTCTCCTCGGCGCTGTCGTTGAGCAACGGGAGCGAGACGAGCCAGTAGGTGGCCATGGTGTCGAAGAAGAGACGAAGAAGAAGAAGAGGAAGGACGAGAGTTTATTGAGGGCGGACGATGCGGTCGACGCTGGGTTCCCTTCTCTCCTCTCTTGCTTTGCCACTCGCGAACGCCTTGGTCTCTCTCTCTCTCTCTTTTCGCTCCAAGAGTGAGCGAGCAGAAAGCCTTCGACTGGATCTCGCTCTCTTGTACAAGGGCGAGAGAGGAAGAGAGAGAAAAGGAGAGAGGGAGAGTGGAGAAGGGAGAGAGCGAAGCCCGATGAGGTTTCGACAAAAGTGTTGTTCCTCCGTTATCAGTTTTTGCTCCTTTTTCGCTCGGTTCGCCCTCTTCGCGCCAAAAGGAAAAATCAAATGCCCCGACTCCACCGTAGCTTTCGCGGCGCTTCGTCGGCGCAGGCGACGGCGACGCAGCACCATCGTCGCCGCCATGCTGTCGCTGCCCTCCCTCCTCATGCCTCGTCGTCGGTCCTGAGGAGGGCCGTGCCGCCGTCGCCTTCTCCCGTGTCTTCGATGTCGCTGTCGGCGACGACAAGTCGCAGCATGCCGCCGCCAGTGCTCCCTTCTCGTCGCGCCTCCGTCGTCGCCTCCGCTTCTTCCGCCTCCTCCTCCGGGGAGGACGTTGAGAAGGAAGCAAAGAAGGCCGCTAAGGAAGCAAAGAAGCTCGCGAAAGAGGCGAAGAAGGCGCAAAAGGTGAGAAGAGAGAAGGAGGAGATAGAAAAAACCCTCACACTTGGCTGGCTGCTGTCTCCAAAACTCTTCGCCGCTGACTCTCTTTCTCACCTCGAGACTCCCAAAACCGCACACACACACGCACCCCCCTTCCCCCCCCAAATCGCAGAAGGCCCTTGCCGCAGCCTCAATGGGAGGAGGACGTCCCTTCAAAGAGCAGGAAGGAGAAAGAAGCGACGAAGACGAAGGTGAGGAGTCCGCGGACGACGCCGACTTCCCCCTGTCGCTCGACGCGACGACGGCGGCGGCCGCAGCGAGGGGCGCTGCAGCAGTGAACGGCGGCCGCGCCGCCGCCGCCTTCCTCCACGACGCCGTCCCTTCCTCGCCCCCCTCGCAATCGCAGCACTACTCCCGCGAGGACGCCCTCTGGGACCGCTCAGATGCGCTCTGGCGGCGCGAGATGGCCCGCTGGGACCAGGAGCGCCGGGGCTGGGACGAGCGTGAGGCGGCGCTGCTGGCCACGGTCGGCGCGCTGCAGCGCGAGGTCGGGAGGCTCTCGGCGATGCTCCCCTCCGCTGCTCCTCCTCCTCCCTCTCCTCCTCTTCCGTCTGCTGCTGCTGCTGCTGCTGCTGTGGCCTCTTCTCCGCAGCATGCGGCGCAGGCGCAGGCGTTTGTTCCCCCGGCGTCGGCTGCTCCTGCTCCTGCTCCCCCTCCTGCTCCGGCCGCGCTCGCCGCCGACAGGAGCGATGCCAACAACGGCGGCGGCTACGCTCCGGCCTCGGGCGTCTCCTTCGCCGAGCACCTCGCCGCGGCCGTCGCCGCGGTCTCCTCGGGAGACGTCCTCGAGGACTCCCTGGGGGGGCACGGGGAGCTCCTGGCCCGCGGCGCCGCGGCGCTGGGTCTGGGCGAGAGGGAGGAGGAGGAGGGGAAGACGCTCGCGGCGGCGGCCGCCGCCGCCGCCGCCGCCCAGTCCGAAGCAGCCCACGCCCCTCCCTCTCCCCCCTCCCCCTCGTCGCCTCCCTCGCCTCCCCTGTCTGCTCCCCCGGACCTCATCGAGGGCTCCGACGACCTCTACTGGGTCAACGCCCTCCAGACGCTGCTCGACTCCCACGCGATGCACTGCGGCGACGACGAGGCCGAGGACTTTTACTTCGGCGCCCGCACGCGTGCCGCCTTGGAGACGTTCCAGGCCTGCGAGGGCCTGCCGGAGACGGGGGTCTGCGACGGCGAGACGTGGCTGAAGTTGGTCCGGGGGGACGCCGGGAAGCTGAGGGAGCTCCAGCTCAAGGCTCCCACGAGCGGCGAGGTCGAGGCGGCCGCGGAGGCGCTGAGGGAGGGGGCATCGGCGGCGGCGGACGCTGTCCAGTTTGCTTCCTCCGCTTCCTCTTCCTCCGCTTTTGTTTCTGTCGGGACCTTCAGCGCTTCCTCCTCCTCCTCCTCCTCTCACACGCACACCCACACCCTGCGCGTGGACGACGACGGGCAGGGCCATCTAAGAATAACGGAAGAGGACCAGGAGGAGGACACGGCGACCGTCGCCGCGAGCAGGGCGCCGCCGGCGGCCGCGCGCTGGCCGGTCCTCCGCGAGGGCGACGGCGGCAGGCCCGTCCACGCGCTGCAGGTCGCCCTGGACCGCGCCGGCATGAGCTGCGGCGAGGAGGACGAGCAGTGGTGGCAGTTTGGGGACAGCACGCAGGCGGCCCTGACGACGTTCCAGGCCTGCGGGGGCCTGCCGGAGTCGGGCGTGGCCGACGAGCGCACGTGGAGGGCGCTGCTCGCCGCCGCGGCGGCCAAGGGCGTCGGCTTTGCCGGCGGCAAGAGGGACGCCTCGTCGTTTGTGCCCTCCGACGTCGACTCTCTGACTTCCGGGGACGCCAACGACGACGACATGCTTGGCAACCACCACTCGGGGATGGTGTTCCTGCTGGGCGAGCAGCGGTGGGAGAAGAAGCGGGAGGTGAGTTAGCAGGTGAGAGTTTGCCGAGCGATGAGTTGAAAAAGAAAGAGGGAGAAGCAGAGGGAAAGAGAGAACGAGAGAGTTTTTAGAAAAAAAGAGAGGCGCACCATCGTTTTTTTTTTGCAACTCAATATCCATTGACCAGAAAGAACAAGGCATCAAAGAGAAAGTTACACTAGCGGAAAGCAAAAATAAATGGGGGCTAAAGTAAAGCGGGGTTCTAAAACGCTCCTAAAGGAGCGTTTTAAAACGGGGGCAAGCGAAAGGGGAAAGCGAGGAAGATGAAATAAAAACCTTCAAGCGACGTCGGTCCTCTTTGTGACCTCCTTCGTCGAGGCCGAAGAAGAAGGAGTAGAGCAAAGCCCCGCCGCGGCGCAGAGATCGGGCCCCACGTACTGTCCCACAGTGTTGATCACCAAGGGGCCATACTGCTGCACGTCACCGAGGCACTCGTCGCGGAACCGGTGCAAGGCGGAGCAGACGCGCGCGGCCGTCGCCATCGCCTCTTTCTGCTTCTCCGGGTCGGTGACGGCCTCGTGGAGCTGGGAGAGCACGGATGTGCAGATGCCGCAGAGGTCGACGGGGTCGTCGGAGAGCTGCTGTCGAGGAGGAGGAGAGGTGAAAGGAGAGAGAGAGAGGACGGTGGGGTGGAGGTCGAGGGTTCCCTCGTCGTTCTCCTCTTCTCCGACCTCTTCCTCGGCTTCCTCTCCTCCGATCTCCTCGATGCCGCTCGGCGGGTCCGGGGGAGGGCACGCGCCGGCCACGACGCAGAGCGTGTTGCAATCAAAGTCCGCCACGATGGCAAAGAGCTTCGCGGCGTTATCGTCGACGGCCGAGGCGCAGAGCTCGGCGGAGTCGGCCGGGAGGGTGAAGCAGACCTTTTTTTTTTTTTTTTCCGTCCGGGTTTTCGAAGAAGTGAGCGCGAAGGAGAAGAACAAGACGGAAGAAAGGAAAAGAAACCTCCTCCTCGTCCTCCTCCAACTACTCTTACCTTGTGCGCCTTGTCCAGCATCTGCTTCTGGTTGGCCGGGTCCTCGAGCTGGAGCTTGACGCTGTTGAGCGCGAGCCTGCAAGCGGGGCAGGCAGGGCCCCCGAGCCGAGTGGCGGAGGTCAGAGCCGAGGTCGAGGTCGACACCGCTCTCGGCGAAAAGGCAAACGACGCGACCAATGCCTCGCGGATGATGCGCCTCGTCTCCCTCTCCTTCTCGCTCTCTCCCTCTCCTTCTCCTCCGTTACCGCCCTTCTGCGGGCAGAACCCGACGGCCCCGCACGCCTCGTCGGCGTCGAACGACTCGAGCGCGGCGATGGCGTTGGGCAGGTACTCCCTCGCCATCTCCTTGCACTTTTGTGCTTCCTCGCTCGGCAGCATGCCGCACGCCGTCTCCTCGGCGAAGCGCATCACCTGGGCCTGCGTGTCCGGGTCGGCCAGGGCCTGCTGGGCGTTGGTCCAGGCCCACTTGCAGACGTCGCACGCGGGGTTGGCGTCGTCGGAAAGAGAAGAGGTCGGTTCTTTCGTCGATGGGATCGTCGGCAACATCTTGCTGTCGTCGCCGAAAATGCCGACGACGCTGTCGGGGATGCCGTGTCTGCCGCCTCGCGCCTCGGCGAAAGAGGGCAGCGACAGCGCCAGGGCGAGGGCACCGACGGCCAGGAGGACGCGGGTGACCGCGGAGAAGCGCGCCGCCATCGTGCGAGAAGGGAGGCGCGAGACGAGAACAAAAACGCTCTCTGGAAGGCAGAGAGAGAAAGTAGCCTGTCGCGAAGTGCGGGAAGAAAGGAAAAAACCTCGACCTCGACCTCGTGCTCCTCTCTCTTTCGTCCATCGTCTTTCGGCACGCGCAGATGCTTTGTCCTCTCCTCGCCGCTCTTCTTTTTACAGTGTTCGCCCATATCAGAAATAGAGGAAGAAAAAGTGCTGCATTCGCGGGGAAAAGGAGCAGTAGTAGAAACACACATTCTTCAAAGAGACTTTTTCGCGGCCTTGCCCCTCCCGCCTCTGGTCGTCGCCGTCGCGGCTCGCTTCGCAGGAGGGCGCTGCTGCTGCTGCTGCCGCTGCTGCTGCTGTCGCCTCGCCGCTCCTGCCTTGTCTCCCGCAAAAGGAAGGGGAGGCGGAGGCGTCGCGGCAGCAGCAGCAGCAGCGCCATTCGCCGCCGCTCCCCCCGCTCCACTCCCAGCAGCAGCGGCGGCGGCCGAGCCGACGACGCCCAGCTTCAGCCTCCCCGCCTCGCGCAGCAGCTCCCGGATCACGTTCTTGCCCCGGATCAGGTTCTCGCGCCCGATGCGCTCGTTGGCTAAGTGGCAGGCGTCCGAGGCGGCCCCGAAAGGAATCAGCAGGGCCCTGGCCCCGAGCAGCCTCTCGAGCGTCGCGGCGACGGGCATCGTGCCGCCCTCGCGGACCAGCAGCGGGCACTGGCCAAAGCCGGCCGCCGCCATCGGGGGCAGCTGCGAGCTCCTGCTCCACTCCCTGGCCAGCACGCGCCTGGCCAGCGAGAACAGCGGCGAGCCCGTGTCCGCCTCCCACCACCCGCCGACGGACTTGACCCTGAGCGCGACGGCGTTGGGCGAGCCCAGGCCCGCGAACTGCGCCTCGACGTGCGCGCGCAGCGCGGCGACCAGCTTCTCCGCGGACTGGTTGGGCACGAACCGCACCGACAGCGACGCGACGGCGGCGCGCGGGATGACCGACGAGCGCGTGGGCCCGAAGCGGTAGTGCGTGTCTCCCCCGCCGAACGCCGCGGCGTCGTCGCCGACGCGGACGTCGGCGACGGTCAGCGCCGGCTCGCACCAGCGGCGGCGCAGCAGCGCCGCGGCGGGGGCTCCCCGGGGGAGCGAGAAGCCGGGCGCGCCCAGCGCGCGCGCGTAGGCGTCGGCGGAGAACTCTCCCGAGGCCGCGAGCGCGTCGGCGACGTCGTCCGGGAGCATGCCCGGCCTGACGTCGTCGTAGAAGCCGGGCACGGCGATCGCCCCCGCGGCGAAGCTTTCGCCATTCTCGTGGTCGTGGCCGCAGGCGGGGGTGGCGCACTTCCTCCTTTTCGGCGACAGGGAGGCGGCGGAGGCGGCCTTCTTCGTGCCGTCCCCCTTGCCGCCCTCTCCGACGGCTCCACCAGAGACGAGCTCCGAAGCCCCTCCGCCGCGCTCGCCGCCGGAGTTGGCTCTCGTCAGCGTCGCGACGAGCTTGGCGAGGTCGACGAGCGGTTCGGCGATCACCCCGCCGTCGTTGCCCGAGTGCAGGTCCCTCGCCGGGCCGCGCACCTCGAGGCTTGCGCTGATCATGCCGCGCATGCCCGTCGTCAGGCACGGCACGCGCTCGCCGACCCACAGCGTGTTGGAGACGACGATGGCCGAGGTGCCCTCGAACCAGCGGAGGTTGGCCGCGACGGCGGCCTCGAAGCCGCCCGAGCCGTTCTCTTCTTCTCCCTCGAAGACGAAGACGACGTTGCAGGGGAGGGCCGTGGCCGTCGTGGCTGCTGTCGCTGCCGTCGCCGCCGCTGCCGGGTGGAAGCAGGGCTTCGCGGAGTGGGGGGAGGCGAGGGATGGGGCAGCAGGAGCAGCAGCTGCTGCTCCTGCTGTTGTTGCTGCGGCGGCGGCGTCGCGCGCTCCTCCTCCTTCGCCGCCTTCCTTTTTGCCCCGGCTCTTGGAGGGCAGCGACGACGCCAGCAGCAGCTCCTTGACGGCGTACAGAAACGCCAGGATCGGGCCCTTGTTGTCCGAGGTTCCCCTGCCGTAAAGGTAGCCGTCGACGGACGAGACGGCGAACGGGTCGGTGGCCCACTCGCGCTCCTGCGCCGGCTGCACGTCGTAGTGGCCGTAGAAGGTGAACGTCGGCTTGGCGGGGTCGCGGCCGAGGCGCCCGAGCACGACCGGGTTGCGCTCCTCGTCGGCCGGGCGCACGACCTTGATCTCGGCGCCCAGGGACTCGAGCAGCGAGGCGAGCCACTTGGCGCCGCGGAAGCAGTCCTCGCGGGTCTCGGGGGCCGGGTCGGCCGAGACGGTGCGCAGGCGGACGAACGCCGACAGGGCGCGCTCCATCTCGCGCTCGACGGCCGCCGAGACGGCCGCGGCGGCCTGCGCGTCGGCCGCCTCCGCCGCCGCCTCCGCCGCCGCCTCCGCCGCCGCCGCTTCGGCCAGGGCCACGCCGGAGGGGGAGGTGAGGGCGGCTGCCGTGGCCGCGGCGACGGCGGCTGCGCGGTCGCCGGTCCCCTCTTTCGGCGTCCTGCCTCCGCCGGTTCTCTTGCGAGAGACCGATGCCGCCGTCGCCGCCGCCGTCGCCGCCGCAGCCGCCGCCGTCGCGGCAGCAGCCGTCGTCACAGCAGCAGCAGCAGCGGCCGCCGACGAGCGCTGCTGCGACGACAGCAGCGCCGCCCCTGCCGTCATCGTCTGCGCCTGCCTCGCCGCCGCGGCGGCCCCCGCTGCGGCCTCGGCGGCCCTCGCGTCCGCCGCAGCGGCGCAGGCCCCGACGTCCCACGCCCTCAGCTGGCCGTCGGAGCCGCCCGCGAAGACGACGTGCGCCGGCGTGACCTCGACGGAGACCATCGCGAGCGGCCGTGTCGGGTCGACCAGAGAGGAAGAAGGGGCCAGATGCGGTCCCGTCAGGGCGAGGGCGCGGGCCGAGCGCGGGGAGTAGAAGGGAGGCGCGGCGTCTCCGGCTCCTCCGGCGAGGAACAGAGGCGAGAGCCCCGGCTGCTGCTGCGGCGAGGTCGAGAGGGATCCGGGGTTCCGCAGAGGAGGCGGCCCCATCGCCATCGCCATCGGAGGGGGCAGCGAGGAGGCCCCGACTTCGGGCACGAGGACGCCGACGCAGGCCCAGCCCAGCGTGGCGTCCCAGAGCCTCACCGTGCCGTCGGCAGACGCAGAGGCGAACAGTGAGGAAGAGGCGCCGAAGGACGAGGCCGAGATGTTGCTGGCTGCTGCTGCTCCTCCGGCTGCTCCGTTGCCGCCGGAGGGATGCGGCGGCGCGCCGAGGAACGGGACCGCGCCGGGGGAAGCGACGGCGGCAGCGGCCGCGAAAGCAGCCGCGGCAGCAGCGACGGTCGCACGCGCAGCACGCCCACCTCCTCCTCCGATCTCTCCCGGACGGAGGGGCGGCTGCTGCTGCGGCGCCGGAGGCACGGCCGCGAGCGCGAGCACGTCGTCGCAGTGCCCGCCCAGCACCCTGCGGCAGACCAGGGAGCGAAGGTCCCAGACGCGCACGTTGTTGTCCCTCCCTCCCGACAGCAGCACGCCCGCGCCGCCGCCGGCCGAGGCGAGGCACATCACCGAGCCGCGGTGGCCGCGGAGGACGCCGATCGGAGCCGGCGGCGGGGGCGTCGGCGGAAAGGACCGAGAAGAAGCGGGAGAGGGAGGAGGCGAGGCGTCGGCGGCGGCGTCGGCGGACCAGACCCGGATCGCGGCGTCGCCGCCGGCCGAGCAGACAAACGTCGCCGGCGCGCCCCTGCCGCCGCCGCCTGCGCAGCAGACGAGCGCGAGGGCGCAGACGGCGGAGCAGTGGCCGCCCACCGCGCCCCCCGCCGGCGTCCGGCTCGAGGGCGTCGCGACGGTCTCCTCGACCTCGAAGGAGGAGGCGTTCTGGACGGCGGCTGGAGCGGCGGCCGCTCCGCCTCTCCCCTCCAGGTCGTAGGCCCGGACCGTAGTGTCCTGCCCGCCGACCCAGGCCCTCGCGGCGCCGCCCCTCCTCCTCGAGACCGCAGAAGAAAAGAGCATCGAGGAGCAGCACAGCGCGTAGATGCTCCCGGCCCCCTCGGGGAGGGCCAGCGCGCGGACGCACTGCCAGGTGTCTGCGTCGTGGACGCGCACGTGCCGCCCGCCGGCCGACAGCAGCAGGAGCTTCTTCCTCCCGCCTCCGCCCGCGCCCCCTTTCTCCGCTTCCGAGCCCGGCTCTGCCTCCACCTCGGCCTCCACCTCGACGACGGCGACGCGCTGCACGGGCTTGGTGTGGCCCGCGAGCACGCGGACGCACCTCAGGGTCGTGACGTCCCAGACGCGAACGGTCCTGTCGACCCCGCCGCTGAACACGAGCGAGCGAGAGGCGGCGCCGGGAGTCGGCCCCGGGCCCAGAGGAGACCCCCCGCCGCAAGTCCCCGCGGCGGTGCCGCTCGCGGCCAGGCAGAGGACGGGGCCGTCGTGGCCCGTCAGGCGGTGGTCGGGAGGGGCCAGCGGCGGGTGACGATGGTGCTGCTGCTGGTGGTGGTGGTGGCGTTGATGGTGGTGAGAGCGCTGGAGCGCCCCTCCTCCGCCAGCAGCACGCGCGGCGGCAAGGAGGGCGCCGTCACCGCCGCCCCCGCCGTCCCTCCCTCCGTCTTCGCCCTCGGACCAAGCAGAGGCGAGGCTCCCGGCGCGGAGAACGGCGCCGCCGACGTCCGAGTCGTCATCTAAGTACTGCTGCTGCTGCTCGGAACGCGCGTTGAAAAAGTCGCCGCTGCCCGCCCCTCCGGCGGCCCCCGAGCGGCGCCCGAGCGGCGCCCGAGGGACGAGCCGCCCGCCGCCGCCGCCCCCTCCCCCCCTCCACCGCCGCCTCGCCACCTCCGCCGCCCCGCACACCGCGTCCAGGCACGTCGCCACCTCTGCAGCGCCCGCAGCTGCCGCCTCCCCCGGGCCGAGAGGCGACAGCATCACGCTGACGAACTCGCCCTTCTCCCGGGTGACGACGACGGCCGAGTTGCGCGGCACCGAGACCCAGTCGCCCTTGGCCGCCGTGATCGGCTCCGAGGCGACGAGCACGGTGCGGGACCCCGGGTCGCGGTAGGCGAGCTCGTACTCGCCCTCGTTGTCCTTTTTGATGTTCTTGTTCTGCCGCTGCTGCTGCGCGGCGGCCGCGAGGGAGGCGGCTGTCGGGGAAGAGGAGGGGTCGCAGCCGGTGGCGGCGGCAGCAACCTCCGCCTCGTCATCGTCGCCGTTGCCGCCGTCCCTCCTCCTCCTGAACGCCGCGCCCTCCGCGTAGTACAGGCTCGCCGGCTCGTCTCTCGGGTCCGAAGAGGACACGTACCGCGTCGCGATCAGCGTGTCCCCGTCCGAGACGGCAAAGTTGAGCAGGCTCGCGCCCCTCACCCCCGCGGCGGCCTGCGCCTCGGCGATGCTGTCCAAGGTCGCCTGCAGCGCCTTCAGCAGCACGGGCGGAGGGTGCGCCCCGTCCATGTCCGGCAGGTGGGACAGGAAGACGGCGAAAGCCACCGAGGAGTCCGAGTGGAAGGACTGGACGGCGTCGTAGGCCTCGTCGCTCAGCGCTGCGACGAGCCGGCGGCGGATGAGGCCGAAGCCGGCGACGACGCCGTTGTGCATCCAGAGGTAGCGGCCGTGGGCGAACGGGTGACAGTTCTGCTCGTTGACCGCCATGCCCGGCATCGCGGCGCGCACGTGGGCGAAGACCAGGGGGGACGCGATCTTTCGGGCGAGGCGGCCGAGGTTCTCGTTGTTCCAGGCCGGGGTGACCGAGGTGAAGACGCACGGCGTCGGGTCGGCACGCGAGGCGTTGGTGGGGTTGGCGCTGCTCCTGGCGGTTGCAGTTGCCGTCGTTCCTGTACCCGCTGCTGCTGGAGAAGCAGCAGCAGCACCAGCAGCGCGGTGACCGTTGGCTGCAGCGGAAGAAGTGGCAGCGCCGCCGTTGCCTTTTCCGCCGTCGCCCTTGTTCGCCTCTGAAGAAGCCCTGCCGCCGCCGCCGCGCGAGGAGTACGAGGAAGGGTAAGAGGGGTACGAGCCGGAGCTCGCTCCCACGTCCCCGGGCGCGCTGTACCACCCTATACCGAAGCCGTCGCCGTTGAGGTTGCCGTAGGCCAGGTGGCAGGCCGCGAGGGCCGCGTCCGCCGCCGTTTTCGGACCACCATGACTGTTTGCCGCCGCTGCCGCCTGCGCTGCGGCCGAGGCGGAGGCGGAGTTGCCGAGCCCCGCTCGCTCCCTCGCGTCGTAGCTCTGCCGAATGATGGAGCGGTCGGGCCAGAGCACCACGTCGGCGACGAGCGTCGAGGGGCCCATGTAGGCGAGGAGGCGGCACATCGTTTTTCTATTTTTTCCTTCTGTTTTTCCCCCTTTCTCTGGTCGAAAAAGGAGGAAAAGTTTGGGTCGATAGAGGCCGCACAAGAAGATTTCTTCCGTCGCCGAATGCAGACTCTTCTCGCCCCGCTCGCTTTCGTTTTCAGCGCTGAGCCGAGTCGTTCATGCAGACGAGAGGCCGCGCGGCGTGCCCTCGAGGGGAGAAAACGGAAAACAGAGCCTCCGACGCTGCTGGGCGAGCGGTGTCGAGTGAGAGAAGAGAGATGGAGCAAAAAAGAGTCTCACCCTTGCCTCCTCGATAAATGAAGGAAAGAAAGAAAAAAAACCTCATAAAAAACCAACACCATGGCAGACCGCCCCTCCAAGCGCCAGCGCAAGGAAGACGGCGAAGAGGGCGATGCTTCCCCCTCCTCGGGCAGCGAGGCCGAGGAGGCCCCTGGCACCGACACGCGCCGGGCCCTGACCGTGGCGTGGCTTGACCCGGAGAAGGAGGCCGAGTTTGACGGGCGACTCGTCGACGCTGCCGACGACGGCGATGGTGTTTCTGCTCCTGCTGCTCTCCCGCCTGGGGTCGAGACGGCGGCGCGCCCGCTCTTCACCCATCAGCTGTTTGACGACGAGCGTGTGGAGGGCTACGAAGGTAGTAACACGGTTGCAATTCCCGTGGAGCAGAGAGAGAGGGAGAGAGAGCGAGAAAGAGAGAGCATTTTCAACGCCTCTGATGCCATCGATTTGGTTCGTTTTTTCAAAAAAAACTCAACCTCGACCTCGACCTCCCCTTTTCCCCGTCCTCGGTCCCCGTTCACTCACCCAAGGCCTGCGCATGACCCTGGCCGTCTCCCGCCGCTCCCTGCTCTCCCACGCCTCGGCAGCCTGGTCCTCCAAGGAAGCGGGAAGCAAAGACGTGCTCGGCGCCCTGGAGGCGGCCGCGGCGGTCGGGACCTGCACTGTCTCGAGCGCGCCGGGGCCCGGCGGGCCCAGCGCCGCCGCCGCGCTCGCGGCGTTCCGGAAGAGGCTCGCCGGGGAGCCGCGGGACCTGCCCTGGGAGGAGCTCGCCTCTGCCGCGGCCGCGGCCAAGGCCGCAGCGGGCGAGGAAAGAGGAGGGGCGGCGGCGGCCGCGGCGGCGGCGGCTCCGTCCTCTTCTTCCGGTCCGCCCCCGCCCCTGGCGACACACCGCGCGAAAGGCCGTTCCTTCTCGATCTACCTCGCCAAGCTCTCGACGGCCGGCCCCAGGCTCCGGGCCATCCACGCCCGACTCTCTTCCCTCTTGACCCTGTATATCGACGCCGCCTCGCCGATCGACGCCGGGGACGGCGGCTGGGACATGCTGCTGGCTGTCGAGGACGGCGACAAAAAGGCGATCGCAGGGATGGCGACGCTGTTCTCGATGTACGGGTTTCCGGACCGGACCCGCCTGCGCGTCTGCCAGGTGAGCGTGCTGCCCCCCTGCCAGAAGCTGGGCCTGGGGATGGCGCTAGCGGAGGCGGCGTTCAGGGTGGCGGACGAGAGGAAGTGCCTGGACGTGACGGTGAGGTTTCCCCCTTTTTCCCTTTTTTTCGTTTTCGGGTCTTTTTTTCGTCCGTGCTTCTCTCTCGCTTCTTTCGACTCACCCCGAAAGAAAAGAAACTCGACCCTCCCCGCCAAAAAAAAATCCAGTTCGAGGACCCCACCGACGAGATGCAGGGAATGCGGGAGCGCATCGAGGCCAAGAGGGCCGCCGCTCTGCCGTGGCTGTGCTCCCTCGCGGACAAGGCCGCGGAGGCCGCGAAGAAGGGAGCGGCAGCCGCGAAGAAGGGAGCGGCGGCGGCAGCGTGCGCGGCGGGGAAAGGAAAGACGGCCGCGTCGGCATCAGCAGCCGCTGCTTCCTCCTCCCCTTCTGAGCGACACCACGCCACGATGCTCTCTCCGGCCGACGCCGCCCGCGCCCGCGACGAGCTCCGCATCTCGAGGCAGCAGGTGCCCCTGGCCTTCGAGGCGCTGCTGGCACTGCGGCTCGGCCTCGACTCGCCGGAGGTCAAGGAGGCGGTGCGGGCGCGGCTAGCGGCCTCCGTGGCGGCGGCGATGAGCGACGCGGCGAGCAAGAGGGTGTTTGACGCGCCCAGGCCCAACCCTCTGGCGGCGGCGATGGCGGCCGCGGCCGCGGGAGGCAGCGCCGCGGGTAAGAGTTTTTCCTTTTCTCTTCCCCGAGAAGCTGAAGGAAAAAAACTCAGAAAATCCAACGGCAAAAACTCACCCTCTCTTCCTTTTCCTTTTTTCTTGAAAATAAAAACACTCGAAACCGCTCTCTCCAGGAGCGGGATCCTCCAACGCCGGGGCCGACGAGGGCGCCGTCTCGGGCTTTGTGATGTGCCGAGTGACCCCCGCCGAGGCCGAGCGCGCCGCGGCCGCGGGCGTCGCCGCTCCAAACGTCGCCCCCGAGGAGGAAGGGGCCGCCGAGAAGAACGCGGCCGCGATCGAGCGGGCCACCGTGGAGAGGCTGGAGCTGATGGCCCCCGTGGTCGCCGGGCTGAGGGCCGCTTCGTGAGTTGAAGGGCTCGACAGAGAGAGCGGGAGAGGTGCGGGGAGAAAGAGAGAACAAAGAGAGGCGGGTTGATTTTTTGCACAATGAAGAAAATGAAAACATTTTATTAGTTTATTTCTTGTCTCTCATCCCCTCTCATTTCTCTCTAAGAGAGCTTGATGTGCTCCGCAGCAGCAGCGGAAGCGCCGCTGCTGCTGGCGCGGCGCGGGCGAGAAGTTCCAGAAAAAGAAGCGAAAGCCTTTGTCCCACCACTCCTCGTCATCGAGAGGCTCGCCCTCGAAACGGCAAACCAGAGTCCCCGCAACAGAAGCAGAGGAACGCCCACGGCCACCGCGAGGAGCACCGCGCCGGCGTCGAGGCAGTGCCTGGCGACCCACGGCAGGTCCGAGCTCGGCATCCTCCATCCCGGGTCGGGGAGGAGGGGAGGAGGAGAAGAAGAGGAGGCAGAGGAAGGAGAGGAACCGACCTCCTCAAAGGCGCCCGAGGCGACGGCGACGCGCTCTATCGCCGCCGCGACGACCGCCGCCGCGGGCGCCCTGCCGGCCCGCATCCTCACCGCCGCGGCCCTCGCGGCGCGAGCGAACCCGCCCCCTTCGTCGGCGAGCACTCTGGACACGGCCGCCGCGAGCTCCCCGGGCGACGCCCCCCGGCGCAGCCCCACGCCGAGGCCCCTGTGCTCCACCTTGGCCGCGTTGTCGGGCTGCTCCGCCCCCTGGGGGAGCGCGACGACGGGGACGCCGTGGTACGCTGCCTCCGACAAACTTGAGATACCTCCGTGGGTGACGTAGAGGGCGACGGCTCCGGGCGTGCCGAGGAGGTCGTTCTGAGGGGCCCAGCGCGCGACGCGGAGCCTCTCGGGGCCGCGGCGGC
>Ga0210003_1002510_pt1 | contig 15416 bp, 13 predicted proteins | sample LantaG_FD_182804 | JGI IMG/M metagenome (GOLD analysis project Ga0210003, IMG submission 182804) | Deep subsurface microbial communities from Baltic Sea to uncover new lineages of life (NeLLi) - Landsort_02402 metaG (SPAdes) (version 2) | ecosystem: Environmental > Aquatic > Marine > Oceanic >... | reverse complement strand
GTTGATGGCCGCTTTGACTCTCCCCGTGGTGGCGCAAGCCCAACCCGCGCCCCCGCCGCCCCCGCCGTCGACCGTCGTCGAGGACGCGCCACCACCACCGGCCGACCCCAACGCACCACCACCACCCCCACCACCGGCCGACCCCAACGCACCACCCCCACCACCGGCCGACCCCAACGCACCACCACCACCACCGGCCGACCCCAACGCACCACCACCGCCGGAGGACCCCAACGCACCACCACCGCCGGGTCCCGAGCCCGGCCGCGTCGACAATGCCGTGGGCGGCTTCAGCTATGTCGTTCCCGCGGGCTGGAAGGTGGCCGACGCGACTCAGCTGTCTTACGGCCAGGCGCTGCTCTCCAAGCTGCCGCCGGAAGACGCGCTGCCGGACGCGCAGCCGCCCAACGACACCAGCGTGCTGCTCGGCAGGCTCGACCTGAAGCTGTTCGCAGGCGCGGAAACGGACAACACCAAGGCTGCCCAGCGGCTGGCCTCGGATATGGGCGAGTTCTTCATGCCTTTCCCCGGAACACGCGTCAATCAGCAGACCGTGGAGCTGGACGCCGCAGGCATGCCCGGTGTGGCGTCGTACTACGAAGTGGAGTTCACCGACACCGCCAAGCCCGCCGGCCAGATCTGGGCCGGCGTCGTGGGCGAACCAACCCCTGCGGGCACACCCCGCGGACAACGGTCGCCCGAGCGGTGGTTCGTCGTATGGCTCGGCACCGCCGCCAACCCCATTCCGCAGGAAGAAGCGTTGATACTGGCCAACTCGGTCCGGCCGTGGACGGCTCCGCCGGAAGCGGATCCGAACGCTCCGCCACCCCCACCGGATCCGAATGCACCGCCCCCAGATCCGAACGCTCCGCCACCCCCACCGGATCCGAATGCACCGCCCCCAGATCCGAATGCACCGCCGCCACCACCGCCACCGCCCCCGGCCGTCGGTGTGCCTGTTCCGATAGATCCGAACACCGCCCCGGGAATGCTGCCGCCCGCGTAGCGCTTCGTATCCGATTCCATAACCGAACTGTTACCCGCAGCGGGTATACCTAAAGCATGGTTCAGCAGCGGCCGCGCTGGGCCCGGGCAGGCAAGGGGTAGGAGATTCCAATGGAGATCGTTGCGGCGACTGAATTCCTCGCACGTTCGTCGACCCAGACAAGCGTGGGCTGGATCGGTTACATCATCATCGGAGCCATCGCCGGGTGGATCGCGGGAAAAATCGTCAAGGGCGGTGGGTCCGGCATTTTGATGAACATCGTCATCGGTGTGGTCGGCGCCCTCGTCGGCGGATTTCTGCTGAGCTTCTTCCTCGACACCGCCGGTGGCGGATGGTGGTTCACCCTGTTCACCGCGGTCATCGGATCGGTGATCCTCTTGTGGATCGTTGGCATGGTGCAGAAGAAAAAGGTCTAGCCACAATCGAGGTGGCTTCAGGGTCGTGACCGACCCGCACTTGCTTGCTGGATGGGCACACCGGCCTGTCCGCGATGTTTGTCGACACTCGGTCGTGCCTGCCAGTATCTAGCGCTCCTGCGTCCCGCCGGAGTGCCCCCAACCGGGTGCGGGGTGTCAGGACAGATGCCACACCATGGCGGCGGCCAAGGCGCCCAGCCCGTTGAGCGACCAGTGCAGGGCGATCGGCGCGATCAGGCTACCGCTGCGACGTCGCAGCCAGGTAAAGACGAAACCGGCCGCCGCGGTCGCCAATACCGCGCCGACAACGCCCACGACCATGCCGAAAACTCCGCCGCCCAGGATCCTGGTGAAGCCGACATTGCTCGCCGTGAGCCCCATCGACGTGGCGATATGCCACAGTCCGAACAACAGCGATCCCGCAGCCGCGACACCGCGGAATCCCCACGCACGGTCCAAAGCACCGTGCAGGACCCCCCGGAAAGCGAGTTCCTCGGGTATCACGGTCTGCAGCGGAATGATGATCATCGAGGCGATCAACGCGCCCGATAGCGTCGCGTAGTTGTCGTTGAGGAACATCGGTCGCGTCCACGGCAGGAGTGCACCGACCGCGATCACCGTTCCAACAAGCGTGACCGCTGCGACCGCATAGCCGGCACCGGACTTCCAGTGTTCCCGACCCAGCCCGATCTCCGACCAGCCCAGTCCGGTCCAGCGGACCAGCATGAGCAGTCCGACGGCGGCCGCGGGGATGACTGCGACATTCGCCCACGGCGTGGTGAAGTGAGCCAACAGGTTAGTCAGCGCGAGTACCACAACGACGATGGCGATGTCGGCGTAGATCCGGAAGTGGTGCAGCGCGGACAGCTGAGCCACCAACGGGTGGGCTTCGTGGGGGGCGGCCGCGACGCTTAGGTTAGACATACCCGCTACAGAGTACCGGCGTTTCCCATCTGCACAGCTCAGCTGTGGCCCACTTCACCACGGTGGCACTGGACATACCGATCTTTCGCGCACCGTTATGGTGATCAATCACCCACGGCAGAAGGGCATGATGGTCGATGACCAATGGATCATTGCTTACCTCCCTGCGTGTAGTTGATCTGTCGTCGGGGCCCGGTGATGCCGTCGGTAGGCTTCTGGCCGACCTCGGCGCCGATGTGCTCAAGATCGAACCACCTGGCGCCTCGCCGGTCAGACACGCGGCGCCCAGCGTGGGAGGGACCAGCGTCGCGTTCGCGCTGAACAATGCCAACAAGCGCTGCGCCCGACTGGATCCGAGCCAGCCTGAAGATCGACGGCAGCTCATCGAACTCGCCGGCAGTGCCGACGTCGTCATCGATTCCGGAAACCCCGGCAACGCAGCGCCATTCGGAACATCGCTGCAGGAGCTGGCACGGCAGTTCGACCATCTGGTGGCACTGTCAATCACCGACTTCGGCACGGCGGGACCCCGCTCGTCCTGGTTGGCCACCGATGCGGTGCTGTATGCGATGTCATCGGCGCTGTCCCGCACCGGGCCCACGGCAGGGACGCCGGTCCTGCCCCCGACGGGAGTGGCCTCAGCGACAGCAGCGGTACAGGCAACATGGGCCGCGTTAGTCGCTTACTACCATCGATTACGTTGCGGAAAAGGAGAATTCATCGACTTCTCCCGATTCGAGGCGGTGGTGCAGGCGCTCGATCCGCCGTTCGGCACCGAGGGGCAGGCCGCCGTCGGCCTCCGGGCCAGCACTGAGTTGTGGCGCGGTCGCCCACGCAACCAGCAGATCTACCCGATCTTCGAGTGCGAGGATGGACATGTACGGATCTGCCTGTTGTCGGCCCGGCAATGGCAGAGCATGCGGGCCTGGCTGGGCGAGCCGGAACAGTTCTCCGACCCCGAATTCGACACCATCGCCGCGCGCTATGCCGCCTCCGCGGAACTCAACGCCGCGATAGGCGAATTGTTCGCACCGCAGACCATGGCGTCACTTGTCACGCAGGGTCAGGCCCGCGGGGTGCCGATCGCTGCGGTGCTGACACCGGCCGAAGCGCTCTCAACGGAGCACTTTCGGACGGTAGGCGCGTTATCTGATGCCGAGGTGGCGCCCGGCGTGACCGTCCCGATCCCGATCGGCCCGCTGGTGATCGACGGTCGTCACCACGGGTACCGACGCGCGGCCCCCGCAGCAGGAGCCGACCAGCCCGAGTGGCTGGCGGCGCGGTCATCACCTGCGCCGCCGGCCGGGGAGGTGACCGAGCGGCCGTTTGACGGCTTGCGAATCTTGGATCTCGGCATCATCGTCGCCGGTGGCGAACTGGGCCGGTTGTTCGCCGATCTGGGTGCCGAGGTCATCAAGATCGAGAGTCCGGCCTATCCCGACGGGCTACGGCAGGCGCCGGCAGGAAAGCCGATGAGTCGGTCCTGGGCGCTGACACACCGCAACAAGTACGGCCTCGGACTGGACCTGCGGCAGCCATCCGGCTCCCAACTGTTCGGCCGCTTGGTCGCAGGCGCCGACGCCGTGTTCGCCAACTTCAAGCCGGGAACCCTGGCAGCACTCGGACTCTCCTACGACCGTCTGCGTGCGCTCAATCCCGGGATCGTGCTTTCCGAAAGCAGCGCGTTCGGGGACCACGGACCGTGGAGTGCGCAGATGGGCTACGGCCCCCTCGTCCGGGCATCTACCGGTGTCACCCAGTTGTGGACGTCGCCAGACGCAGAGCCGGGCACGTTCTACGACGCGACAACGATCTTCCCCGACCACGTGGTCGGCAGGCTCACCGCGATCGCAACCCTGGCTGTGCTGATCGGGCGAAGGCAGACCGGAGTCGGTGGGCATGTGCACATCTCGCAGGCCGAGGCGGCGATCAATCAGTTCGCAGAAGCGTATCTGATTGAATCAGCCAGGGCTGCAGGGATTCCGGTGGTCGAGGACGACGCAATTCACGCGGTGTTCCCGTGCGCCGGCGACGACGAGTGGTGTGTCATCTCGATAGGGGGCACACCGCACCGGACGGCCCTCACTGCACTGGTTGGGGTCGCGGCACTCCCCGAAGACCGGGCGGGGTTGATCGCAGCGGTTTCACAGTGGACAGCGAGCCTGGACAAGAACGCGGTCGCCCTTCAACTCCAACGGCTCGGCGTCCCGGCGGCGCCGATGAACCGCGCGGCCGATGTGGCCGACGACCCGCAACTCGTCTTCAGGCAACTGTTCACCGACCTGACCCATCCACTTCTGGATGCAGCCATACCTACCGAAGCCGCGCCGACGCGGTACTCGCGCATACCCCGGGCACCGCTGAGGCCTGCGCCCATGCCCGGCGAGCACACCCGCACGATCTGCCAGAGGTGGCTTGGGTTGAGCCCCGAGCAGGTCGACCGGCTGATCTCCGAAGGCGTGCTGTTCACCGACGAGAAGACGATCTCAGGGAGGACCTCTTGATGCCCCTCGACCCCAGGACTCCGGTCCTCATCGGCTACGGGCAGGTCAACCAGCACACCGCGAATCCCGGCATCGAACCCGTCGACCTGATGGTGGCGGCCGCGCGGGCCGCCGCTGACCCGCGGGTCCTCGAATCAGTGGACGCGGTGCGCATCGTCAACCTGTTGTCGTGGCGTTATCGGGACCCGGGACTGCTTCTCGCACAACGCCTGCGCGCCGAGAACGCGGCGACCCGCTGCACGGGCGTCGGCGGTAACGTGCCACAGACGCTGGTGAACCAGGCCTGCCTGGACATCCAGCAGGGCAGGGCCGATGTCATCCTGATCGCCGGGGCAGAGACGTGGCGGACGAGAAGCCGGCTGCGAGCCTCCGGAGCCAAACCGGACTGGACCCGGCAGGACGATTCAATTCCGATGGCGCCGGGTTCTGACGACGGGGTGCCGATGGCCGGACCCGCAGAGATCCGCATCAACCTGGATCGCCCGGCCTATGTCTATCCGATGTTCGAGCAGGCGGTGCGGATCGACGCGGGGGAGACACCTGACCAACACAGGCGTCGCATCGGTGAACTGTGGTCGCAGTTCAGCGCGGTGGCCGCGGCCAATCCCCACGCCTGGAGTAAGAAAGCACTGTCGGCCGAACAGATCTGGCAGACGACACCGAACAACCGGATGATCAGCTGGCCGTATACAAAGCTGATGAACTCCAACAACATGGTCGATCAGGGCGCGGTACTGATCCTGTCATCGGCGGAAAAGGCGACCCATCTTCAGATTCCTTCGGACCGATGGGTTTTCCCGTACGCCGGGGCCGACTCACACGACACCTACGCTATCGGCGAGCGGGCGGAGTTCTTCACCTCGCCGGCGATCAGGATTGCCGGCGGTCGGGCGCTGGAACTCGCCGGGGCCGGAATCGACGATGTGGAACTCGTCGATGTCTACTCATGCTTCCCTTCGGCGGTTCAGATCGCGGCCCGGGAGCTCGGACTGCCGGTCGGGGATCCGAGCCGCCCCTTAACAGTTACTGGCGGCCTCACTTTCGCCGGCGGCCCGTGGAACAACTACGTCACTCACTCCATCGCCACGATGGCCGAGCAACTGGTGTCGCAACCGGGCAGTCGCGGCCTGATCACCGCCAACGGCGGCTACCTCACCAAACACAGCTTCGGCGTGTACGGAACGCGGCCGCCGGAGCACGAATTCCGTTGGGAGGACGTCCAACCGGCGGTCGACCGGGAACCCACCCGCACGGCTCTGGTGGACTGGAGCGGGGTGGGAACGGTCGAGTCGTGGACAACGCCCGTTGACCGGGATGGGCGGGCCGAGAAGGCATTTCTGGCAGTCCGGACACCCGAGGACGCCCGCGTGCTCGCGGTGATCACTGCGGGTGCCGACGCTGAGGCCACCGTGGACGGCGACATCGCCGGCGTCCCGGTCCATGTACATGCGGACGGCACCGCCTCACTGAAGTAGGCCGTTTGCCGTTGCTTGCTTCGAGTCGTTGGGTGGTTCGAATCGTCTCGCGGCAGCAAGGAGCCTGCCGTTTCGACCGAAACGGCAGGCTCCTTGGTGTGTATGTGCCGGTGCGCAGTGTTCGCTAGGCGGTGTTCTGAGCCCCCAGCACCCGTTGGATGTCGGGCTTCATCTGCTGCAACTGCTGGCCCCAGTAGCCCCAGCTGTGCGTACCGCTGGCCGGGAAGTTGAAGACACCGTTGGTGCCGCCCGCCGCGATGTACTTATCGCGGAAAGTGATATTGGTCCGCAAGGTGAATCCCTCGAGGAACTGCGCCGCCATCAGGTTCTGGCCGGGGGTTCCGGTGTCCAGTTCCGACGGCGTACCGGTGCCGCAATAGACCCAGATCCGGGTGTTGTTGGCCACCAATTGAGCAATGTTGACCATCGGATCATTGCGTTTCCACGCCGGATCCGAAGACGGACCCCACATGCTCTCGGCATTGAAGCCGCCGGCGTCGTTCATCGCCAGACCGATCAGCATCGGCCACCAACCCTCGGATGGGTTCAGGAAGCCCGAAAGCGAGGCAGCATAGATGAACTTCTGCGGGTAGTAGATCGCATAGTTCATCGAGGCGCTGCCAGCCATCGACAGACCGACGACCGCGTTGCCGTTCTGGGACACGGCGCGGTTGGCCTCTAACCACGCCGGGAGTTCCTGCGTGAGGAACGTCTCCCATTTGTAGGTGTAGTCCTGGCCGTTGCCCCGTGAAGGCTGGTACCAATCGGTGTAGAAGCTGGACTGGCCGCCCACCGGCATCACCGTCGACAGGCCGGACTGGTAGAACCACTCGAACGCGGGCGTGTTGATGTCCCAGCCGCTGTAGTCCTCCTGGGCCCGCAGTCCGTCAAGCAAGTAGACCGCGTTCGGTCCACCGCCCTGGAACTGAATACGGATATCGCGATTCATCGCCGGGGAGAACACGTCCAGGTACTCCACTGGAAGACCCGCCCGGGAGAACGCTCCCGACGTCGCCTGCCCCCCGGCGAAGCCGATCAGCCCGGGCAATGCTGCTGCCGCCACCGCGGCAGTGGCCATCCGGCGAACCCACCTACCTCGAAACTTCTCTCTCAACTTCATAGCGGCAACCAACCTTTCTGTACAAGTCCTGCGTGCCTGGCAGTACTGCCGTCGCTTTGCAGAAGTAATGCAACACGTTCGGGGCACTCGAACAGCAGTCCGACACAACTAAACGACGTCGCGTTTGGCTAACGGTTTCGACTCGGGGCGGACTCACCCCAAACCGACCGATGCTGTAACCAGAGTGAAAGAAGTGATTACCTCAGCGGATGCGAAAACGCGGTGACCACGCACTGCGCCGCATCCGTGGAGTTCGACGCCTACGTGCGCCTCGGTCGGCCGCCGAAAGTCTGGGTATCGACTCTGGCAAACGTGGCGGTGCAGCGGTCATCGCGGCGCCAGAACCAACCAGCCGTCGGCGGGAACGACGGCATCGGTCACGACTTCCAGAGGAGGCGCTCCGGAGCCCGCGACCACTTCGGCGGCGGCGAACCCAAGATCCGGCAGGCATATCGACATGGCCTCGCTGCCGACGTTGAGTGCGACGACGAGCGCGTTGTCGCCGTTGCGCGTGAGGTAGACGTACCCGTGATTGGTCACGTGCAGAGCCGCGGTCCGCGCAGTATGTAACCAGGGGTGGCGGCGCCGAAGTCCGATGAGATGCTGGTGAGCCCGAAAAATCTGTTGCCCGTGTTCACCCACTCCCTCATGGGGAGAGCCGAATTCGGGCCGCACGGCATCGTCACCGCCGAATCTTTCCTCTTTGACGCCGCGGTAGGCAGCCTCATCTCCGGCATAGACGCTCGGGGTTCCGCCAGTGGTCAGCAGAATGACCAGCGCCTGTTCGACATGGTCCGGGTTCTCCAACATGCTCGCGATGCGGGTGACGTCGTGATTGCCGATAAAGGTCATCGGCACGAAGGTGTCCAGGAATTCGTTGTGCCGCGTGAGCGTCCAGTCCAACTCATGGAAGTTCGCGTCGTTGAGGCTGCTCCAGATGGCTTTCCACAGTTCGTACTGCGTGACGGAGTCGAATCCGGCGTCACGCACCTGGGCACTGTAGTCCCCGTGGATGACCTCCCCGACGAACCACGCCTGCGGGAAGACCGCCCGCACGCGGGGCAGTACCTGGGCCCAGAAGTGTTCGGGGACAGCGTATGCGGCATCGAGACGCCAGCCGTCGGCTCCCCGACCCAGCCAGTGGCACATGACATCGACTGTGTAGTCGATGACCTCGGGGCAGCCATGGTCGAGCGCGATCAACCCCTGGTGTCCTTCGAAGGTCAAAAACTTTCCGCCGCGGGTCAGAAACCACGACGCATCCCCGCCGCCTACCGCGTCTCGGTAGCGGGGGAAGTCGGTTCCGACGTGGTTGAAAACACCGTCTAGCAGGATCCGCATGCCCCGTTTGTGTGCTTGGGAGACAAGGTGATCAAAGTCGGCGTCGTCACCCAACCTGGGATCGATCCGGTAGTGGTCGGTGGTGTCGTACCCATGGCTGAGTGAGGCGAACACGGGGCCCAGCGCCAGACCGGAGGTGCCGAGTTCGACGGCGTAGTCGAGCCAGTCGACGATCGTGCGAATTCGATGCTCGTCGGGGGTCGGCGCCGGATCAGCCGGATGGGCGCCCACGAACCCCAGCGGATAGATCTGCCACCAGATGACGTGTTCGACCCAGTTTGGTTCGCTCATAGGTCAAAAGCCTTCGCATACGGCGTTTTCGATGTCTCCGTTAGTTGCGGCGCCGTTCCGCAGCCAGGGGGCACCGAGCGCGCTTGCGGGGATGAGCAGCGCGGCGCCTTCGAGATCCGCGCACCGTCGCAGGTGCTCGAGGTCATCTCCACTGACCGCCACGTGGAGGAGTCTACGGATTCTCGTGATTGAGCACTGGAGATAGCACGAAGGCTCACGCCGGGCCGCGATCAAAACATGTCCTGGCCGCGACCTATTGCCCGTCACTCGAAGGCGCGACACCCGCGCACCGCGGCGATGCACCAAGAGCAGCGCCGACGCGATTACGGTTGCCACCGACACGATCCGTGTACCCATGATCCGTCTACGCAAAGGGCGGGGCAGCGACAGGAGGCCAAAATGATCCGATGCGTCCGATTGTGGACGGGCCAGGACGGCGTCTCGCACGTCGAGCTCGGCAAAATCGACATCCAGCCGGGACGCAACGACGACCTGGTGTCGGCCGCTATGTCGGCTGCCCTCATAACCCTCGAGGAGACCGTGGGCGGTGGAGCGCTGGCCTGGCATACCGCACCGGTCCGCCAGCTGGTGGTGACCCTAGCCGGGACACCGCTGTTCACCACGCGCGGCGGGGAGCAGTTCACGCTGCATCCTGGCGACATCCTCCTTGCCGAGGACACCGAGGGTTCCGGCCACCAATGGCAGTTGCAGGATGGGGACCCGTGGCGCCGGATGTACGTCGTATTGGCGCCCGGGGCCGAGGTTCCGTTCGTCCGGGGCGAATAACCACGTCGGAGGACTTGTCGCCACATGGAGGACTTGTCACCACATGGAGGACTAGTGACTAATGGCCTGCGCGGACGTCGGACTCGATCAATGACGGCAACACCTATCGCGACGGTCAGCACCGTTCGTCGTGCATACTTCGTTGCGCGGTACGTCAACACTGAGGAGCAGCATGGGACCCAATCGGATCGTAACGGCATTGCTGGCGGCAAGTGTTTGCGCGGTGGGGCTGGCTGGTCCGGCTTTCGCCACCGATGAGATCACACAGAACGCGGTCGGCACCTACGAGTTCGAGGGGAAGTCCGTCGGGACTCGTACATGGAACGCTGTCCCATGCGACGGCGACGCGCCCCGGTGCATCCGGGTCACCGAGTTCGGCGCCGGCGACGGTGAGGCAGGGAACCCCCGCTGGAGCGGGAACGCCTACTGGCAAGTCGGCTCGTGGATCATGTTCGTCGAGGTGCCCAACGCAGTCGAATGCAAGGACGGCACCGAACACAACATCCGGGTCAACTACTCATGGGACGCGGTGGAGAACACCGGATGGCGCTCGTTCAACGACGCCGGGATTTGCGGCGGCGACGCTAAGAGCGTAGCCACGCCGTTCACCTTGGCCAAGATCGGTCCTCCGCCGCCGCCCTTGCCCTTGCCCGGGGATTACGCACTTCCCCCGATGGCCACTGAGGCGCCACTACTTCCCCCGGCCGCCGCTGGGGCACCGCTTCCCCCGGCCGCCGCTGAGGCACCGCTTCCCCCGGCAGCTGGAGCTGTACCACCGCCGCCACCGCCCGCCGCCGCCGAGTAGAACTCGGTAGTCATCGAGCCGCGGTGGGCCCGGGACTGACCGCGACGATCGACAGGTGGCGGGTGATGGCGCCGATCTCGGCCACCAGCACACGTGCCGCACCGATTTCGGGCCCACGCTCGGACACCGCGTCGCGCAGCCGCTCTTCAGCGTCTGCCAACTCCGCAGCATCCACGGTCCACGGTGACGCCGGTGTCGGTGGGTCACCGCACAGCGACTCCACGTACTCGTCGACGGCCAGCACGAACTCCGGGCTCCAGGCGCCCGAGGGGCAGCTGGGAAAGTGGGCTTCCAACGTCGTGCACGAAGACGTGATTGCATTCAATGCCGTGCGGTAGGAACTCAGCCAATGGCGCAGATCGCGCGATTCCATCCGGGTGGCACCGGCGGCTGCCTCGAATGCGGCGCGCGCCCGGAACACCCGCTGCCACGCCGCGGCCAACGCGCCGGCAGGGTTGTCGAGCTCATGGACATAGGCATTGATCACTGTTGCCGCATAGTCGATCTCCGTCTTCAACAGCTCACCTGCCCGCTGCCTCAATCTGGTCAGCGCGTCGTCAGGAAACAGGATATGGGCCAGCACCGCTAAGACGCCGCCGCCGAGGGTGGCGAACAAAAGCTCACTCATGGTCGCGGCATTGGGGGCTCGGTCGATGTTGATCAGAAAGACGACCGCAGCTGTCAGCGCCGCCGACAGCGCCAGGTATCCGAACCCGGCCACAACGTAGGTTCCACCGACGAACACGACCGCCAGTACCGCCGACAACACGGGTCCGGGAGACAGCAGAAGCAACGCAGTAGACGCTACGACGACCCCCACGACATTGCCCGCCAAGCGCCTCCCGCAACGAGTGTACGTATGCGCGGTCTCGGGCCGAAGCACCATCAATACCGTGAGGGGGATCCAATATCCCTGTGCGACATCGGCGTAGCGCTCGATAGCGCACCCGGCGGCTACGGCGACGCCCAGACGCACCGCGTGCCGGAACACCGGCGAATGCCGGTTGAGGTGGCTGCGGGTGCGCTCCAGTGCCGTGCGCACCGAGGTGCTCAGCTCGGGCCGTCGGTGACGGAGCGCGTCGGGGGAGGACGGCACGAAATCACCCAGCCGGATCGCCACTGCTTCGTGCAGCTGCATGACGAGCCGACGGACCAACGCCGAGTCCGGTCCAGCCGACTCGGCGGCGGCGCTGTCCAAGCGCCGGATCGTGGCGTCGGCGTCGCCGCGGGCGGACCGGCCGGTCTCGGCCACCTCCGTCAAAGTGTCGGCCGCAGCGATCAGCACCTTGGCCAACGCCGGCTGGCCGGCCAACCCATCAGCCGGCCGATGCGCCAGGCCGCTCAACTCCGTGGCGATCCGTTCGGGGAGTGCATGCCAGTCGCGGTACTCGGCGGGACGCCGTCTGGCCTGGCCCTCGACGAGTGTAAACGCGGCGCGCAGGGTGATCAGCGGTTCCATGTCGACAGCCAGCACCACCCCGTCGGTAGCCCCTCCGGCCAGCCTCCTCGCATCTGCAGCCAGCGACCGATAGGCCGCAGTGAGCGCTTCGCGTTGCACCCGCCAGCGCCGCCGAGGCCAGACCGCGATAAGCCCCGCCTGTACGAACCCGCCGCCGACAACCAGCGCCGACACGCCCAGCGTTGAGGACAGCGTCGGCTCAACAGGGGGAGCGATAACCATCAGCGCAGACGATGCCCCCGCGAGTCTTCCGGCGTTGGCGCCCAACGCCCATGGCATGGCCGCACCGAAACACCAGAGTCCGACCGTGGCCACAAACAGCCCGGAAATAGCAGATACCGACGCACCCAGCAGAACCGCGAACCCCATCAGCAGGGAGACCACAGCCACCAGAGGTATGCGACCCCGCGGGCTGTCTTGCAGCGCGGTGGCTCCCGCGATCGCCGCCGCGGTTGCGACGGTGGTGGCCGACCCCGAAGGACCCCAGTTCAATGCCACCACTGCGACGACCACGACGCCGAGCAGGCTGCGCAGCACAGCAGCGAGGTCCGGCACCACCGGCAGCGTCAAGCCCTTGAGCACCCCTACATTCTGGCCCCGATATGTTCGGGCAGTGGAAAAAGTCATCATCATCTTGCGGGGAACGCCTGGCGACGAAGCGTGGTGCGCCCGGTTGCGCACCGACGTCGCCCAGAAGCTTCTCGACACGGGTGTACCCGGCCTGGCGATCAATGTCCGCGACGACGTGGTCAGCGAATCGCTGATGACCCTGACCACGCTGAATCCGCCCGTGCTCGCGCTCGTCAGCATGTGGACTGACCAGTACTACGGAGAGCAGGTCCGCACGGCAACAACGCTGCTGAGCAATGTCTGCGACCAGGTGGCGGCATACCTGGTGACCGAATCAGTGCCACTGGCACCCCCGCACACCGAGCCCGGCCGACGAACCCCAGGCTTCGCGAACGTGGCGTTGCTTCGGCGACCGGCCGAACTGGACGAGGCGACGTGGCTGGCACGCTGGCACGACGACCACACCCAGGTTGCTATCGACACCCAGTCGACCTTCGGATACACGCAGAACGCGGTGGTGCGCGCGCTCACCGATGATTCTCCGCCGATCTCGGCGATCGTCGAAGAACTGTTCCCGATCGAAGCGACCTCGGATCTGCACGCGTTCTTCGGCGCGGCCGACGACGCCGATCTCAACGACCGAATGGCACGAATGGTGGCCAGCACCTCGGCGTTCGGCGCCAATCGCGATATCGACACCGTCCCGACGAGCCGTTATGTCCTTCGCGCCGCTTTCGCTCCGAAGGCTACGCTGCAGCCGTGACACTGCAGATCAGCGACGACAACCGGGTCCGCACCCTGGTTCTGGACCGACCCGAAGCCCTCAACGCGTTCAACGAGGAGCTTTATCACGCCACCGCTGCGGCGCTTCGCGATGCCGCCGACGACCCCGAAATCGCGGTGGTGCTTCTCACCGGTGCGGGACGCGCGTTCAGTGCGGGCAACGACCTCAAGGAAATGCAGACACGCATCGCCGATTCCTCGCTGAGCAACGAAGGCAGTCACTTCTCAAGCATGATCACCGCGTTGACCGACTTGCCGAAGCCGTTGATCTGCGCGGTCAATGGGGTCGGTCTGGGCATCGGCGCGACGATCCTGGGCTACGCCGATCTGGTCTTCATGTCGTCTACCGCCCGGCTGAAGTGCCCCTTCACCAGCCTCGGGGTCGCGCCAGAAGCGGCCTCGTCGTACCTGCTGCCGCAGCTGATCGGCAGGCAGAACGCCGCGTGGCTGCTGTTGTCCTCGGAGTGGATCGATGCGACCGAAGCCCAGCGGATGGGCATCGCATGGAAGGTCTGCGAACCCGACGAACTGCTGCCGGAGGCGCGCAAGCACGCTGAAATTCTGGCGTCCCGCTCGATTCCGAGCCTGGTAGCGGTCAAGCAGACGATGGTCGACCCCTACCGGCCCGGGATCGCGGCCGCCACCGAACGCGAGAATGCGCACTTCCTCGAATTGCTCGGGGGTGCCGCCAACGCCGCCGCGCTTGCCCAATTCACCGGGCAAGGCAAGGGGTGACCGCTAGCGGCTGATGCTTTCGGGCTTGCAGTCAGCGACTTCCGCATGCGCCGCGATGAGCGCGCGCAGCGTTCGCCGACATCGACCGCAGTCGCCTCCGGCCCCACATGCCTCGGTGATCTGCTTTGAGGTCCGCGCACCGTTGGCTACGACCTCGTTGACCACGTGGGTCGTAGTTCCGGTGCACAGGCAGACAAACATGGGCGCTATCCCTGCTCGTCGAGATTCATCAGATGGGCCAATCTGCCAACGAACCGGGTGGGGTATGCCCCCGAACCGGCGTTGGTCATCCACTCCGCGGCCGCGTCGGGGTGCTCGATCCACTGCCTCGCGCTGGTCTCGTCGTCGACCTCCTGCAGGATCAACACTTCCCGTCCGTCGTCGAGGGCGCGGTAGATCCAGATCTTACGAACACCGCCGGCCTTGAACCGTTCGAGTCCGTCGCGCACCTTGACCATCAGAGCGGGCACGTCGTCGACCGAGGTCATCACGCCAACCACCACCCGACCCATATGTCCTTCAGTAGTGGAGGGTTCGAGATCGATCTTCTCGAAGACCCCGCCCCCGAAAATCGGCGGAATATCGTCGGCCCCGGAGATATCGAACCACTCGAAAACTGCCGGCGCCCGTAGTACATCGCGAATTGACCGGGCATGCCGAATTCCGATCGTCACCAATACCCTGCACGGTTCCCCAATCGATTCATACAGGACAACGTGATGGGCCCCGATCGACGACAGTCCGTCATGATGCCTTTTTAGCCATTCCCACATCCGGCCGACATCATCGACACGGAAATCACAGGCAAGAATGAATGAGTGCAGATCGTGCTCATCCATTGGGCTCCCTTGCCTATCTGCGCCTCCGACAGTTAGCCGAGTCTAACCTTACTTAGTCTTGGCGGTCCAGAATAGTGGGCTGGTCTGGGCGCCGATGCACAGACCGGTTGGCGAACCTCTCAAAAACACAACGGCCGCAGCGACAACGGTGTGCGATAGCCCCCCTTTGTGCACTAGATTTGTGCACTAGATTGGAAGGGCTTGCACGCGGCCCTGTGCAGAGCGCGCACGCAGTCAGTCATCCAGGCGTTTAGGAGCGATCATGCAAGGCGATCCCGAGGTTCTGAAGTTGCTCAACGAGCAATTGACGAGCGAACTCACGGCGATCAATCAATATTTTCTGCATTCCAAAATGCAGGACA
>Ga0210003_1002509_pt1 | contig 15419 bp, 3 predicted proteins | sample LantaG_FD_182804 | JGI IMG/M metagenome (GOLD analysis project Ga0210003, IMG submission 182804) | Deep subsurface microbial communities from Baltic Sea to uncover new lineages of life (NeLLi) - Landsort_02402 metaG (SPAdes) (version 2) | ecosystem: Environmental > Aquatic > Marine > Oceanic >... | reverse complement strand
CTGTGGCTAAATACGCTCCTTATTTATCTCCTGTGTTAATGGAAAGAAACTCAACCAGAACAAACGGAATAGTTGCGGAAGGGTCAGATTTCATGACGGTAGGATCTGTAAGTGGTATAAAACCTGGCGATATAATAACTGATCACGATAAACAAGTTGCTGAGGAAATAACTGCATTATATCAGGTTACAGAAATAGTTGGATCAGTTGTGTTTTTTCTACCAGCTTTAGTAACTACTGGGGGCGTGGGATTACCTAATAGTTTTGATTTAGATTTTAGTAGACCTTCAATGACTAATCAAGGAAACGTAAACTTATCTAATCACTCTACACAAACCGTAACTTCTACACAAGGTAATTTTGTAATTAGAATTAATGATCCAGATTATGGAGGTATACCAAGAGCAGGTGACTATATTACTAAAGCCGCTGGAACACCTATTACTTTTGCTACTGATGTAAAAGTTGTTAGTGTTTCTATTGGAGTTTATAGCAATGTACCTCGCTGGGATATTACAGTTGATAAAAATATTTCAGTTTTACTAGCAGGAACACCTGTAATAGAGATAGCAAAAAACCCAAACTACAGTAGTAATTGGGCAGGTGACCCAACTTGGCTAGAAGATAAGTTTGTTAGGTTTAGCTACAGGTTTCAATACGAAGATAACGAGTATTCTTTAATGGCTCCATTTACTCAAAGTGCTTTTATTCCAAAACAGTATAGTGAATTTGGCGCAGGCCAATTAAACGAGGAAGATGAACTTGTTTCTTCTGGTGTAAAAAACACCTATTCTGCAGATATGGAGAACGCGTATAAAAGCAGTATAATAGCGTGGTTTGAAAATGATGTCGACAACATAAACGTAAGAATACCTCTACCTTATAATACAGCTCCTTCTTTGGTTTCTAATCTAAAAATTAAAAACATAGATATATTATATAAAGAGTCAGACGCTCTTTCTGTTAAAGTGCTAGATACTGTAGCTTTAACAAACCCAACCCCAACCTTTACAAACATATCATTCCAAGATGATATTCGTGGTTTTATTACACAATATTTTTATGATTACAATTATAAGTCTAGTAAACCATATAAGACATTGCCAGAAGGCCAAACTACTAGAGTTTATGATAAAGTACCTGTAAAAGCTTTAGCCCAAGAATTTGTTGGTAGTAGGGTTGTATACGGTAATTATGTAGAAAAAATGACGCCTCCATCTAACCTTCCTTACAACGTAGGTGTAGACAACAAGAGTGTAGTATATGATAATTTTACCCAATATCCTTACCATACATTAAAACAAAACAGAACCTACCAAGTAGGATTTGTTTTAGCTGATATATACGGAAGACAGTCTGACGTGGTGCTTTCTTCTAATGATAATGTAGCAACAGGAGGAGGATCAACATTGTTTTTACCCTACAACACGTCTAACACGCAAGGTGATATACTGGCTTGGTTAGGTAAAGTATTAACTTTGTCTATAGAACAACCAATAGCACAAAACGTAAACACACAAACTGGAGAACCAGGTATTTATTCAGACGGCTTAACAGTTGCTTCTATATCATTAAATACTGAAGACGGTAAAGCTCATACAGTGGCTTCTAATTTACCAACCACATCATCTGGAACCGGAACTGGACTTACAGTGTCTATAACCTCGGTAACTTTTGACGGAAGTGTCGATGGATTTAGATTAAATAATCGAGGAGAAGGATACGTAGAAGGGGAAATAGTTACAATCGTACAAGTTGGAGCAACTTTAGATGCCCAGTTTACAGTAAGTGTTCCTATATCTAATCCATTAGGATGGTATACTTATAAAGTGGTAGTAAAACAACAAGAACAAGAATATTACAATGTGTTTTTACCAGGTTTTATAAATGGACTACCTGTTATACCTCCCGTAGCAACAGGAGACTATGTTCAAGACTTGGGTAAATATGCTTTTAGCACTATAATAAGTGATAATATAAATAAAATACCTAGAAATTTAACAGAAGTAGGGCCTACTGATTTAGAATTTAATAGTGAAGAAGAGCTTTATATAAGAATTAACAACCCAGATGTAACGTCTGTAGCGGGTACACCTTCTACTGGTTTCAAATATCCAATTAACGTTCAATATTACCCAGGTAACTTGAATCAAAACGTTTTAAATATAGCAACCGCAAGAGACACTGAGCTTGTGGCTATTCCTTTTAAACCTAACGTCTCGCAAGGAGACTATGGTCAATCAATTCAAACAGTTATAGGTGGTAATGGCACGATTACATTAACTGGGGCGATACCTTGGGGAATAACTGGGGCTAATGTAAGTTTTTACGGAACTGATCAAAACCCATTTGTATTAAAATTTAGCACATCAAATCAATCTGATAATGTAATTGGAGCGCAGGTAACAGCCTTAGCTAGTCGAGACGCTACGTTTGGGATGCATTGCATGGCACCGATACTTTCAGTTGCGGAAACAAAACCAGTATATTCTTTATTAGATATATATTGGGAAACTTCTCTTACAGGTTTAATAACAACTTTAAACGATTCAATAAATTCCACTTTTGATGGAGTTACTGGATTAACGCAGTCATCTTTTACTTTTCCAGAAAGCATCGCGGTTACATCCTTTGGGTCATTTGTTCCAGCTAGTGGTTTTCAGTTAAAAGATGGTTCAGGTGCTGTAATAACAAATCCAACAGTAGAACCAATTGTTACTATAGAATCCATAAGAACAAATATAGGTGGAACAATAAATGCAAATGATTGGCCGTTTGAATTGAAAACTTACGTACCAACTTCTCTCACTTGGTATATACAAAACAATACAACACAGTTCGTTTTTACAAATAATTCATTACCAACAAATTTAAGTAATAATTATATAGTTAATGTTAAATGTGTGTTTGATGGTTCGAATCTAAATGGACTGCAAACCACTTATTTTGACATAAACGTTGACTTAACAAACGAAGCGCCAACGATAGGCGATTGCACTTCACCACCAAACATAACCGTGGCTAGTGTTTCTCCATATGTTATAAAAACCATGGCAGGAGTAAATGGCAGTGCGTTAACAAGCAGTAATCAAGTTGGGTTAGAATGGAGTTTAGGAAACGTAACTATATACAACAGTTCTACTGCAGCACCAAATATATTTAGCATTGATTCTAGCACTGGTGCAATTACAGCTGTTAATCTAGCTGATTTAACTTCATATACTGTTCCAGTTACACTAACAGACGCGAGTGGCAACGGATTAGCTTCTGCTACATGTCAATTACTGGTATCGGTTGGCGCTCAATATGTTCCAAGACCTATATGTGGCGGAAACATTGGTGCAACTAAGGCTAGCACGTGTGGTCAAAATAGTGAATGGTGGTTTGGCGCAGCAAGCAGTGGCAACTCTGGAGTAGGTGGTTATCCATCTTCTGCAACTTATCCACCAGACGAACTTTATAATGTAAAAGCACAATCAAACGCAAGTACAGGACTTAATTGTAGCACAGGTGCTTTAACACAAGGTAGAATGTTTGTAAATATTACTTTAGATGGTGGAACCAATACACCTGCAGGTAACGACGCTATAATCAAATACTATATTCAATATAGAGCATCAGCTGGCACTGCGAGTTGGACTTCAGCTACCGCTGTTAATGATGGTGTTTTAGAAACGGTAACTTCTGGATTAACTATTACGGCGGCTGCAAATACTACCGAAATAAAAAATTATCAATTTGCAATAGCTGGTGAATATAGAGTTGTAACAGAAGATCTAACAGGTACAGCGTGTGGATTCCCTGTAGCAAACCCTTCCTTTACTGTAGACTTTGGAGATGCAAGTTATCCAATTGGATCAAACCCGTGTGGAGCATTAAACCCATGTACGTAAAATAACATAAAAACAAGTAATAAATAATAGTATGGCAATCACTTTAGAAGTAGGATACTTTAACTCATTTTACGTGAAGCGTATAGCAGGCTATGATTCGAGCGGCAAAAGAATACCCCTGCCTAGTACTCAAGGCGACAGCGGGTGGGTAAGCCCAATGGTTAGTAATACAGCGCAAGACTGGTATATAGAAGAATCAAGGATTAGAGGTGGTTATAATAATGTTTCTACAGACTATGGTGTTAAAGCTTATTTAGTTGCAGACGAGCCAAACCAAGAAAGAAGAAGTAATTCTCTTATATACTCAGGTATATTAAATTCTAGAACTGGTGTAAACCAAACAAATCAATTTAGTGTAGCAGAAGAAATAACAAGAAGTGTAGATCCAATAAGTGGTTCAATACAAAAGCTATTCGCAGAAGACACTAATTTACTTATATTCCAAGAACGTAAAGTTAATAATGCATTAATAGATAAAGATGCTATATATACAGCAGAAGGAGCTGGGTTAACAACAACAGGCACCGTGGTGATCGGGCAAACAACCCCAATATCTGGAGAATGGGGTATTGCTACAAACCCAGAGTCGTTCTCTAAGTATGGATACATGAAATACTTTGTTGATAAGAACCGTGGAGCTGTTTTAAGGCTAGCTGGTGGACAGATAACAGAAATATCAAACTATGGTATGATTGACTTCTTTAGAGATCAGCTATCAACAGTTACAAGCACAGGCTCGGTATTAGGTTCTTATGATATGCATAGTAAAGTTTACACTCTATGTATATCCCCTACAAATAGATATAACACATCTAGTTCTAGAACTTTAACTTACGACGAAACATCTAAAGGTTGGACTAGCTTTTTTGATTACAAACCAGAAACAATGTTTAGCTCAAGAGGAGCTTTTTATTCTACTAAACTAATAGGAGCAACTCCATCAATATTTCAGCATTATTCTACTGCTGTTTCAAGAAATAGTTTCTACGGGGTAGATAACGTTTCTTCTGTACAGTTTGTATTCAATCCATCACCAAACAATATTAAAACTTTTCAAACTATAAGTTATGAAGGTTCAAATGGCTGGGAAGTAACAAGTTTAGTTTCTGACGAAACTGGATTTGATGAAAGTGAAGTTACACCTGGCAATTGGATAAACCATGTCGATACTATTTTAGGTGGTGGTCCTATAGTGCCTACTATTTTAACTAGTTCAATTACGTTAAACACCGCGGATGGGGTTAATGGTACTTACACAAACATAACGTATGTTAGTAGTGGAAATGGAACAGGTTTAAATTTAACAGTTATTGTTGATGGAAACGTAGTGACGGTTTTAACTGTCGTAAACGCTGGTAGTGGATATCAAAGTGGTGATACTATAACTCTTACAAATGCATTAGGAGCAAGTTCAGTTGGTGGTACAGTTAATGTATTAATAACTCTAACTACTACAGATGTTAACCAAGCTACTAAAATATGGAGTTATGAAGAAGGGGCTTATGAAGAAGACAATAGAAATTATAGAGCTGGTTTTGATAGAAAACAAAATAAATACATGGCGGTTATACCAAACAACACTATAACACCAATAAGAGGTGAAGTTGTATACGGAAACTCAATGACAGGTATAAAAGCTTATTACGCAACAGTCACTATGCAAACAGATGGAACAACTGATCCGGGTGGATTAAAAGAACTGTTCTCTGTAGGTAGTGTTTTTACTACAAGATAAATAAATAAAATAAATAAAATATGAGTGCTTTATTAGGATTAGGTATAAGTGCAGCAACCACGATTTTTGGGGCCATTAAGTCTGGCAAACAAGCTAGGGAAGCTAGAGCAAAGTCTAGAAGACTACAAAGAAAATTAGAAAACTTAGAAGCAAATAGACAACAGCTCATAAACCCTTATGATGATGTAACTAGTTTAGCGGGTATGGCTGTTGACATGTCTAGTCAGATGACTAACACTTATGCTAATCTTGGAGTTGCTACGCAGGCAGCTGAAATACAAATAGAAGAAGCTGATATAGCGTTGGCAAATACTTTAGATACATTAAGAGCTACAGGATCCGGAGCTGGTGGTGCTACTGCTTTAGCGCAAGCAGCTATGAGAAGCAAAAAAGAAGTATCTGCTAGCATAGAACAACAAGAGGTTAATAATGAAAAACTAAGAGCGCAAGGTGAAGATCAATTGCAACAAAGTAGATTAGCTGAATCACAAAGAATACAAGGTATAAATATATCAGAAGGAGCTAGAGAACAAAGCGCTGATGCACAAGGCCAAGCTTTCCAATTTAACGCAACAGAAGCTAGACAAAATCAACAATTAAACAGAGTGGCTGGGCAATTAGCAAATGCTCAACAAAACGCAGCAAATCAAGAATCAAATCAAACAGCTGCTTGGATGAATCTTGCAAACACAACGGTTAGCGCACTTGGATCGTAAGATTCAAACTAAAATAAATTAAAAAAAATGATCAATAAACTTGACAACATACAAAAAAACTTAATCATTAAGCACATGGGCAATAGTGACATTCTAGCTTATGATAAAGACTATATAGCTAATCCAATTGATACTAATTTTAATATTTTAGATGCTTTTAAAGGAACTGAAAAGTTTTATGCTCAATTAGAGCTTGCTATTAAAAATAATAATTGTAGGATGGGTGAGGATTGTTCTTACGAACTAGGCCAATTAAATAGACTAAGAGCTGCTCCAAAGTTATTTATTGATTTTATGGCTAACGTTGCAGGAGAACTTCAAACTACACAAAAAGATAATTTTGATCCTAATAGTAATGCTGATTACACTATTGCTAATTCTGTGATAAATAACAAGCCAGGTTTTTCAAAAACCGATGGTTATAACGTAATATTAACTTTACTACCTGATGGTACGCAAGAGATGTTGTTTGATGGGCCAATGTTTTACGAACCTTTAAGAATTAACAGTTCAACTATTCAAACGATTCTTGACGCTGATACTTATTTAATCGCTCCTACTCCGGATATACCTAGCGAAATGAATGAACTTTTAGTTGAGATTGGTGTTTTTGATCCTAGCATGTTTGATCAAGAAACAAAAAAACTTATCGATAGCGCTACAATTAGTGAAACATTTATATTAAAAAACAGTGACGGTTCTCCAGATTACGAAATAATAGACATTGGTAATGGAAAAGGTAGAAACGTATTAAAATATGATCTTGATAAAATAGAAAAAAAGGCTATGCCGTTTATAAAAGCTGAAGTTGCTGGTTTACTAGCTTCTGAACAAGAGGCCGTAGCTGCTTGGAATGTTTATTTAGCGCAAGACAATGAAGACGAGTCTGTAAAGATTAGCGAAAACCTTTACGCTTGGAGAAATAGTTGGTCTTATGAGTTAAACTTACCTCTTACTAGAGATCATAAAGAACTTTTCCTAGAAACATATAAACAAATATTTGCTAAAAACTATTTAAAAAATTACACGATTAATCAAATACCGCTTGTAGAAGAAGATGCTATGATATTTGATTTAGCAGAAATGAAAGAAGCAAAGGCACAGAAATTTATAGACGCTAACAATTTAAATTAAGTTAAATGACACTACTAGAATATATAACAGACTTACAGTCACAAGGTTTATCAGGTGAAGAAATATTCGCTAAGGCTCAAGAATTTAAAGGCAGAACAAAATCTGAAGAAGTTGTCGAAGAAGTAAAGACAGAAGTTGTTCCGGGCAAGGTTGCGCCTGTAGCAACTGCACCGGAAACTGCAACCGAGGGAATATTTTCAGAATCAATATATGGAAATGGTCAATCAAAATATCAAAAAGGATCTTTTAGTGAAGAAAAAATAGAAGATAAATACAAGCCTGGTGATTTTGATGAGGTTTTTAAAAATGTTTTTGGATTATCAATTGACGAATCAAAACAAAAAAATAAAAAGTTTAAGCAAGAAGAAGTAGATAAAATTTTAAACAAATATGAAATAGGAAGTGACGATAGAACACAAGCATATTTTCAATTAAACTTAAAACCGGACAATACTATTAATAAAGAGTTATTTGATAAAATAAACAGTCAAGTAAAAGACAACGAAAAAATAACTGAAGGAGTAAACAAAGAAGACATGTATGGTCTTAGGTTTCCTAATATTAACAGAGCGGCTATAGGTAAAGCATTAGGTAAAGATACTGCTGAAGAAAAAAGTTATATAAATTCTATAGAAAATATAGAAAAAGTAAGTGAATTTATAAATAAAATATCTTCAGAAGATATTGAAAAACCAGAAAAATCTTATGGTGATATAATTTTTGGTGGATTAGGAATAAATTTACCAAAAGGTCTTGAAATGGCGTATGAGTCCTCAAAAAGTTATGGTATTAATTTTATTGATACCGTAGCTGGTGAAGGAGCTAGTGACTTTATAGTAGGAAACTCGTCTTCAGGTGCAATTTCTTTTATAGATCCTGAAACAAATCAAGAAATAAATTATAATAAAGATCCTGAAAAATGGTTAGAACTAAGCAGATTAGACAGAAGAACTGATACTGAAATAAAAACAATATATAGTGATACTAAAGAAGAAGTTGGCGTGGCGGCTGACAAAGCTTTGTTAAATTCTTTTAAAAATTATAAAAAATTAAAAAGTGAAAAAATAAATCTCGGAGAAATAGTAGAAGAATTTGACAAAAACGCTCCTTTAGATTTTAAATTTGCAACTGGAAAAAAATTATTTGGTGGAATTTTTAGTGCATTTACTAGTATAGCTGAAACCGCTATACCAGCACTTCTTACTAGAGGAGCTTCTTTAGGCCCACAAATAGTTGCTCCATTTTTTGTAGACTATAATACACAAAAAGCAAACACCTTATATCCTGATTCTTTAGATCCACTGCAAGATTTAATAGATAATAAGCAAGTAGAGATTATAGCACCTACTGTTATAGGTGGTTTTGCTATGAGCTTAGAAGGTATTGGGTTAAAAGGAATATCAGGGCAAATTATTGGTAAATCTTTTACGCTTAAACCTTTAGTTAATCTACTTTTAGTTCAAGTAGCTGAAGGAGGTACTGAATGGGGCCAAACAGGTTTAGAAGAAGTTAATGTTTCTTTAGCTAAAGGAAATAGTCTTACTAAGTCTATAGCAAACGGTATTGACGCTATGACTAGTAAAGAAGGTCTTAATTCTTTTTTAATGGGTGTTATAGCGGCGGGTGGAATAGCAGCGCCTTCTACATTTTCTCAAATGATGATTACAGAGGGTGATAATAGAGCTACGGCGCAAGAATACATAAACAAAATAGGTTCTTTAAAGCTTCAAAGATTAGAAAATAAAAATCCTGCGTTTAGAAAAGCTATAGATATAAAAATTGAAGAAGTAGATAATTCTTTTAAAGATTTTTTAAATAACGCAACTAAATTAGCCAATGTATTAAACAAAGAACAACAAACTGAAATAATTAGTTACATTGATAAAAAGTCAAAAAATAATAAAACTTTAAGAGACTTAACAATGTCTTATAAAAGAGGTGAATTAACTTCTAAACAATATGGCTCAGCTAAAGGTGTTTTAGTGAACTCTAACAAAATTTTAACAGATAAAATAACTAGAGTTCAAAGCAAAGCTAATTTAGAGGTTATAGAAAAAGAAACTAAAAAAATAGCTGAAATAGCGGGAGAAGAAAATGTTATATCTTTAGATAAAAAACAATTTACAGAAGAAGCTAAAAAAAGAAATATTAAAGACGCGGAAAACGCTGGAGAGGCTGATGCTATGTATTTTGAAAGTGATGGTAAAATATACATAAACAAAGAAAGAGCAGCAGAAATTGGCGCTTTAGCAGCTCCTAGACATGAATTATTTCACAAAGTCACTGACTCTTTATTTAACGATCCTGTAGAAGCAGAAGCATTAGTAGATAGGTTTTTAGAAACTTTAAGTTCTAAAGAACGTGGCTTAGTTCAAAAACGTATTGATGAAAACTACAAGTTTGACGCTCAAGGAAATACAAAACCTAGATCTGAATATTTAAAAGAGTATTTTACTTCGTATTCTGACCTTGTTACTAACGAACAAATTAAATTTACAGATAATTTAGGTGAAAACTTATTAAGATTTGGAAAAAGCTTAATACCTTTTTGGAAATCAAAAGGATTTATTAACGCTGAAGTTAGTTCTGGTAGAGATGTTTATAATTGGATAAAAGATTATAACAAAAGCATGAAAGCTGGTAAAGGTTTAGACGTTAAAAGCGCAGAGCTTATAAAACAACCGGTCATTAGTAATGATGATGTAAACATGTCAAAAACCGCCTCTGAGACTGTTCAAAATATTTATGACACAAAAGGTAAAGATGGTACTTTTGAAATAATCCAGCAGTACGAGGGTATGGCTAATAATATAGCTAACAAATACCAAAACGTTCCAGGTTTTGATAGGCAACTTCTTGTTGACGAAATATTAACAGGCAAAAGAGGTGTTTTAGATATGGTTAGTGAATACGATCCGTCTACTAAAGTTCCACTTGCTGCTTATGTAAATAAATATTTAAAATCTAGAGCAATTGAAGCAGCTAATAGAGTGTTAAAAACAGAATTTGAAACAGACGTAACAGAAGCTAAAGGCGTTATAGCTACTGAAACAGAAGTTGAAATACAAACGGCTGATCGTAAGAAACCAAAAATAACTAAAATTTTACCTAAAGAATCTTTAGACGAAGCTAAGAAATTAGTTAAAGAAAGAATTAAAGATGTTGATCCTAAAAACTTAACATTTAAAAAATTAAAAAGTTTAACTTCAGAAGTTATAGCAGACGTTATAGGCATACCTGTAACTAAACTAACTGATCCTAAAAAGAACTTAAGCAAACCTGAAGCAAATGCTGCGCAAAGGTTTATTCTTAAAAATGCGGATATAATATTAAAAAGTTTACCAGAAGGTTCTGTAACAGAGGGAGCGACAGAAAGTATTGTAGGTACGTCGACAGGTGTACCAGGCTCATTACTTAAAAACTCTAAACTATACACTAAAGGACCTAGAAGTAAAAAAGGCGCTGGGTTATATAGTTATAAGAAAAACTCTAATATAACTAAAGCAGACTTGCTAGAAGCGGTTGGCGTTGTAGATGGCAAAATGAAACCAGGATTTAAACCTAGAGAAGGTCAAGCTATAAAAGCTATACTAAGTTTAGTTGATAAAAATATAACCAACGAATTAGTTAGAACAGACACAGATATAACCCAACAAAATAAAGTTGACGTAAAAGCCGGTGGATCTAAAGCAGTGTTTAGTAAATCTTGGAAAAATAATTTTGCTAATACTTATGATTTAAAAAACTATTATGATTTAGACGCTAAAATAGGAGTGGATTCTTATATTAAAGACATAGAAAAATTAGTAGAAATATTTGAAGATGGTCTTTTAAATAGAACTATACTGGTAAACAATGCTTTAATTCCTAATAGAGAGTTAAGAGACTACGCTAGAACAAAATTAAACAACATAGCTAATTTAAAAGTAAAAAACGAAAAATATAGCAAAAAAAAGTTTGATACTAATTTTGTTAAAACAAAAAGTCGAGAAAATATATTAGAATTAAATAACAAAAACGAAAGCATGTTTAAGTACATGTGGAAAACAATCAACGAAGCTATAAAAAAAGATGTTTCTTTAGCTGTTCCTTTAATGCATTTTTTTACAACAGCAACAAACGAAGGTTCACATCCTCATAGATTAGGAGCTCCTCTTATATATATTGATTTTTCCGTAAAAGATAAACTGTACTTTGAACATGCCGTGCAAAACGTAAGGGCCTGGAGAGATTTATTAGAATCATCTGTTAAAGACTCTAAAAATAAAACAGATAATTTTAATAACGATTTAAAAGCTACAATGAGTAATTACAAGTTGATAGCTATAAGCAAGCAAGATAATACAAAGCTTGACGAATCTTTCTACATAGATAACAATGGTAAGAAAGTTTCATTTAAAAATGAAATGGGAAAAAACTGGAGCATGGCTGTTAACAAGTGGTGGGAAAGGTATTACAATAAAATAGTTAGTAAAAAAAACGGAGGAATAACTACTAGTTTAACGTCTGTACAAACAGGAAAAACAATTGGAGAAGAGTTACTTATAAAAAACAATGGATCGCCGACTACCAAACTTTTAATAGAAGCGGGTAAAGAAGCTGTAAAACACAATGATAATGTTTTTGGAGAAAAAGTATCTTTTAGCAAAACAACAGAAAGTCAAATTGAAATATTAAACAACTATGACAAGGCTGCTAATAACGCTAGGAAATTAGATAAACCAGAGAAAGGTATAAGCGTGTTTGATTTTGATGATACTTTAGCTAAAACTAATAGTAAAGTTATTGTTACTATGCCTGAATCAGTGCAAAGCATAACTAACACTGGTGATGCTAAAAAAGTAATTAATACTGTTTACAAAAGTGTTATAAATTCTATTGCAAACAATAGTGACATAAACACGATAAGCTTTAGTTCAGAATTTAGTGAAAAAAGCAGAGTTAAATTATATAACTCACTAGCTAATAAGCTTTCAAAAGACTTAGGTTGGGGGTTAGATGTTTTTGAAACAGTAGACAGCACTGGAAATACTGATGTAGTTACATCCGAAGACTTTACTTTAACTAAAGGCAAAGACGCCAAAAAAATAAAAGGCAATAAAAACGCTATAAAATTTAAAAAAGATGTTGCAGATAACTTAAAAAGTTCTTTTGATATAAACGGAAAAACTTATGATGTTAGTTTAGATTTTCGTGGAGAAGGAGATTACAATTTAGAGTTTAGTTTAAGAGGTAAAAGCAAAGGAAAAACATATAAAATAAACGCTACAGAATTCGCTGAGCAATCAGCAGATCTTGAAGCACAAGGAGCTGAGTTTAATTTTGATGAATTTAGCAAAGTTATTGATGGCAAAAAAGGACCATTAGCTGATTTAGCATTAAGACGTCAAGGTAAATTTGGTAGCAAAAATATATTTGTGTTAACAGCTAGACCACAACTTGCCGCTGAAGGTATTAAAGCTTTTTTAGATGGTATTGGCTTAAACTTACCATTGTCTAATATAACAGGTTTAGAAAACGGTAGTCCACAAGCTAAAGCTAATTGGGTTATTGGAAAAGCAGCTGAAGGTTATAATGATTTTTACTTTGCTGATGATGCTATTAAAAACGTTAAAGCTGTTGCAAATGTTTTAGATCAAATAGACGTTAAATCAAAAGTTCAACAAGCTATATTTAGTAAAACAAAAGTATTTGATACAGTGTTTAATGATATTATAGAAAGCTCTACTGGTGTAAAAAATTACAAAACCTACTCTGAAGCTAGAGCTAAAGTAGAAGGAAAAAAGAACAATAAAACAACGTTTTTTATTCCACCTTCAGCAGAAGATTTTACTGGTTTGATATATAGAATGTTAGGAAAAGGTAAAAAAGGCGATGCTCAGTTTCAGTTTTTTAAAGATAACTTATTAGACCCATTTAATAGAGCTGAAATAGCTGTAACACAAGCTAAAATATCTGCTGCAAATGATTTTAAAGCATTAAAAAGAAACTTAAAAACTTTACCTAGAAAACTATCTAAACAAACGGGAGTTGGTAATTTTTCGTTTGGTCAAGCAGCGAGAGTTGCGGTATGGACAAGACAAAGTATGACAATACCAGGTTTATCTAAAACAGATGCTAAAAGATTAAACGACTTTGTAAATAAAGACAAAGAACTAAGCATGTTTGCTAATGAGTTAATAAATATACAAAAAGGAAAACCTTATCCAAAACCAGGAGAAAATTGGGTGGCTGGGACTATTATAAGTGATATTGTAAATGGTATAAATACTGTTAATAGAAAAGAATACTTACAAGAGTTTGTTGAAAATACGGATATAATATTTTCAGACAAAAACATGAATAAGTTAGAAGCTATTTACGGTTCTAAATATGTAGAAGCATTACGTGATAGCTTACGTAGAATGAAATCTGGAAGCAATAGACCTATTGGCGGATCTAGAGTTGTTAATGAAGTGTTAGACTGGTTAAATAACTCTGTAGGAACTGTTATGTTTTTAAATAGAAGGTCAGGTGTGCTACAAACTATATCTGCAATTAATTTTATAGATTTTGGAGATAATAACATATTTAAAGCTGGTAAAGCTTTTGCTAATCAACCACAGTTTTGGAGTGATTTTATGACTTTAATTAATTCTCCTTACTTAACAGAAAGACGTGATGGATTAAAGATAAATGTTAGTGAGTCTGAAATAGCAGATGCTGTAGCAGAAAGTGACAATAAAGTTAAATCAGCTATATCGTACTTACTTAATAAAGGCTTTGTTTTCACTAGATACGCGGATAGTTTCGCTATAGCTTCTGGTGGTGCTACTTTTTATAGAAATAGACTAGAGGCTTTAAAAAAGCAAGGAATGACTGACGAGCAAGCTACCAAGCAAGCTTTTGAAGATTTTAGAGCAATAGCTGAAACTAATCAGCAATCAAGTAGTCCATCTAAAATAAGCCAACAACAAGCTTCTGCTGCAGGTAGAGTTATACTAGCTTTTGCTAATACACCGATGCAGTATGCTAGAATACAAAAAAGAGCAATTCAAGATTTAGTTGCTGGCAGAGGAGATTGGAAAAGTAATATTTCTAAAATAGCTTATTATGGAATTATACAAAATTTAGTATTTAATGCTTTACAAAATGCATTATTCCTTTTAATGTTTGACGATGAAGACGAAGAGACAGAAGAAGCTAAGCAAAAGAAACTAGATCAAAAAACCGCTAGAATAGCTAACGGCATGGCGGATTCATTATTAAGAGGTCTAGGTATACAAGGAGCAGCAGTTAGTGCTATTAAAAATGTATTATTAAAAATAGGTGAAGAAAGCCAAAAGAAAAGCACTAAATATAGAGAAGCTGTTTTTGAAGCTTTTGATTTCTCTCCTCCAATGGACGCTAAAGTAAGAAAGCTTAGATCTGCTGGTAAATCATTTGATTGGAACATGGATGACATGAAAAAAGAAGGCTTTAATTTAAACAATCCTGCGTATTTAGCAGGAGGTCAAATTATATCATCCGGAACTAATATACCTTTAGATAGAGTTTTTTCAGACATAAACGCTATTAGACAAATATTTAACAAAAATACCGAAGGTTGGCAAAAAGTTGCGCTTGCATTAGGTTGGTCAACGTGGGATGTAAACTTACCTTATTATGGAGTAAAAAACGAACCTATAGATACGCCTAAAACTAAACTTGAAAACAAAGTTAATACAATGAAAAAAGAAACTAACACTAAAGAGCAAAAGCAAATGCTGTTAGATTTAGGTTTAAGTAGACAGGATATCATTAATTTAAAATATGAAGACAAAAGAGTTCAAAAAATACTAGAGTTACAAAAATCAGGAGGAGTTAAAAAAGTAAAAACCCCTGAGTCTAAATTAAAAAGACAATTTGATTCTATTAAGGATGAAAACAAACCTGATCAAGTTAAAACATTGTTAGGGTTTG
>Ga0210003_1002508_pt1 | contig 15421 bp, 8 predicted proteins | sample LantaG_FD_182804 | JGI IMG/M metagenome (GOLD analysis project Ga0210003, IMG submission 182804) | Deep subsurface microbial communities from Baltic Sea to uncover new lineages of life (NeLLi) - Landsort_02402 metaG (SPAdes) (version 2) | ecosystem: Environmental > Aquatic > Marine > Oceanic >... | reverse complement strand
CCGTTGTGAGCGCGGAGGAGTCGGGGCCTTTTGACGTTGCGAGGGAAGAGGAGGAGCGAGACGAAGAAAGAGTTGAAAGCGAAAGACAGAGAGAGAGAGAGAGAGAGAGAGAGAGAGAGAGAGAGAAAGAGCACCCCCTTGGTATTGTTTTCGTCCCCGCGGGCTATCTCTCTCGCTCCTCCACCAGCAACTCGGGGAAAAAAAACGTTAACGAAAAGACATGGAAACGAAAAGACATTTTCGCCCGGCCTAGCACCAGCAAGCTCCCGCCTTTCACGCTTGCTCTCCCTTCTCTCATGACGCGCCTCGATGTCAAGCACGCTGAGACATCGCAAAATAGGGTGCTCCAACGCCCAGCACAAGAAGAAAAATCGGAACCATCGAAAAAACTATCTCTTCTTACCTGGACGCAAAACCGCTCGCGCGGCCATGCCATCTCGCACGCGGAGTCGATGATGGCCTGGCAGACGGCGCGCTCGTTGAACATCGGGAGTTGGACCGCGACCTGGATAGCATTGGATTTGAGTATAAAAAGAAGTAGAAGGAAGAGAAGAGAAGAGAGAAAGAGAGAGGGGAGGTGAGAAAGAGTTGCCTGTTTTTTTTTATGGGAGGGCCAAGAGGCCAGCCAAAAGGAGCGACCTATCGCGCCTGCTGTGTTTCTATAAGAGCCGAGAGAGCCGCTCGTTTCTCTCGTTCGCTCTCTCGCAATCGGGGGAGAGGCTCGCGCACTCGACACCAATCGGCCCCGCTTTTCGCCCGCAATTTCTCTTGTCGACGATATCGCATCGAGAACGGAGCTTCGAGGTCCAATCGAGACAGAAAGCACCACCGCGAGGGTCCAAAGCCCGAGACCGAAACAAGCAAAAAAACTGAAAAAAAAGAATTCGTAGCAGCAGCGCCGAGCGTTCGTCGACGACTAGCTTTTTTGTTTTTTTCGAATCGCTCAAAGACAACACGCTCCCACCCACCCCCTCCAGCTTGATTCTCAACTCACCTTGGGGAACACCAGCGCGTACGACGCGGGGTCCGGGAGGGGCCTGCACGAGAAGTCGTGCTCGGGCCTCTTGCCCGTGAGCATCTCGCGCAGCTTGTGCTTGAGATGCACGGCGACCTTGAAGACGCGGTCGGCTGAGCACGCGACGCTGAGGAAGATGGCGAGCGAGATCAGGGAACGGAGGAGGACGACGTAGGCCGAGTGCACGGCGCCGAGCGCGGCGAGGGCCGGCATCTGGGAAGGAAGAGGGGGGAATTAGGGGGAGGGGGCGCGGGAATTTGGAGGGGTGAGCGATCGGTCGAAGCAAAGAGAGAGAGAGAGAGAGAGAGAGAGAGGGAGAGGAGAGAAGAGCTCGCGCAGCCAGAAGGATGAACGAGCTCGCAGGCTAGGGACTAGCCAATGCGCCGCCTTTCGCTGCGCGTCTCCCGTCGCCGAAAAAGCCCACTGCCCGCGCCTGGACTGGCATCCAGACCGATTTTCGCCGTTCGTTGGGGGAAAGGCGGCGAGGAGGCCTTGTTCAGAAGGGACTCGGGGGCAGGGCCGAGTCGTAGCAACGGCCTCTCGGGCCAAAACGAAGACGTCGGCGCTTCGTTTCATCAAGAAAACCATTCTTTTCTCACCTTTGCAGTCCTTTTTTTACGCCCTTTATCCGCCGGAAAAACTAGCCTAGCGCGCTCAATACAGAGAGAACGCGGGCTCGGTGGTGAAAAGTGATCCGGAGGCGGGAAACAGGAGAGGCTGGGGAGACCTGTCGGGGGAATTGACAAGCCCGTCAAAAACGCCGAGAAAGAAGAGAAAAAGTGTGAAAGCGAGGGGCAAGGAAGAGACAAAGCGCGTCGACGACGGCCTTTGGGGCTTTGTTTTTCTTTTCTTTTGGCTTTCTCTCTTCTTCTTCTTCTTGTTTCCCGCCCTCTGTTCTCTCTTCCTCGCTCGCTCGCTCTCTCTCTCTCTCTCTCGTTTTCTCTCTATCTCTCCCCCTTCGCTCCCAGCTCAAAGGAGAGCCAGCCGAGCGAGCGAAAAAAGAAATTTCGAGCGGGCGAAGGAAAAGAAGAGACACTCCCCCCCTATTTCTCTCTCGACCCCCCGCTCTGTCTCTCTCTCCGGGGTTGTTTTCAAGTTTTTCCGCTTATTTACAAAAGACAAGGCCCTTTCTCGCTCTCATCGTGCGCTGCGCCTTTTGCTCTTGCGGCGCGAGCGCACAAACAGAGTAATGCGCTCATCAAAGCGAAGCAAAAAGACAGCGGCGAAGGTGCGAGTAGTGATGAGTTCAAATTTTATTGTACCGAAGGTTTTTTCTCGGATTTTTTCTTTGTCTTCCTTTTCTCCTTTTCCCGTTCCCGCTCTCGCTTCCCCTCACACCGCGGCGCCGCTCGCGTGCCTCAGCCTCGACCCGCCCCTCCTGGACGAAGATGAGAAACCGGATGCTGCGGAAGGAGGAGGGGGCCACTGGGGTCTGGACGCGCCGCCGTTCCCTCCGCCAAAGCCAAAGTGTTGCTGCTGCTGGTAATAAAACCATTGCTGCTGTTGCTGCTGCTGCTGCTGCTGCTCCCACTCTCCGTAATGGGCAGCCGCCGGAGGGTACCACGAGCCGCCGCCGCCGTGGCCCTGGGGGTAGAAGTGCTGCGCCTGCTGCTGCTGCTGCTGTTGCTGCTGCTGCTGCTGCTGCTGCTGTTGGTGGAGCATCATCGCCTGATACTGCTGCTGGTGGCGGAAGCCGTGGCAGTAAGCAGCGGGAGCAAACGAGGAGGCAGAGGAGCCGTCCTCGTCGACAGAGGCGCCGGCGCCGCCCTTGCGCCCGCGGCCGCGGCGGCTCGAGCGCGACGAGGGCGGGCCGCCGCCGCCGCCGCCCTCGCCGCCGCCGCCCTCGCCGCCGCTGCCGTCGCTTCCTCCAGCGGCGGCCTTCTTCCTTCCCGCGTCGCCGCCTCCCGCGGGAGAGGGAGAGGGAGAAGAGAAAGAAGGAGAAGAGCTCGCAGCGGTGGCAGGGGGGGCAGCGGCGGCGAGGGCGGCGGCGGCGAGGGCGGCGGCGGCGGCGGCGGCGGCCTCGACGGCAGCCCGCCGCCGGCGCTCGGCGTGGGCGGCGTGGGCCGCGCCGCGCTCGTGCGCCCTCGCGGACGAGGCGCAGTCGGTCCGCACGCCGCACCCCTCGCACCCGAAGTAGAGCGGGGAAGGAGCGGCAGCGGCGGCGGGCTTCTCCCCGCCTCCTCCCTCCCCTCCTCCCTCTCCGGCCTTGTCGTCGCTTTCGGGGGCAGAAGAGGGGGGAGAGAGGGGCGCGGCGTCGGCGCCGTCGCCGCTCGTTTCCGCCTTCGCCGCCGCCGCCGCCTTCGCCACCAAGGCCGAAGAAGCCGAAGGGAGAGCCCCGCCGGCGAGCCTCCTCGCGTGGGCCCTGCCGGCCGTGTGCGCCGCCAGGTGCTCGGCAGAGGTGGTCGACACGTCGCAGAGGTCGCAGTAGTGCGGCGGGCGGGCCGGCAGGAGGAGCGGCGGGCTGGGAGCGGCGGCGGCGGCGGCGGGGGCGGCGCCGCCGCCCTCCTCCTCCCTCTCCTCCGCCGCCGCCTCCGCCGCCGCCTCCGCCACCGCGGAAGCGACGGCCCTCGCCTCCGCCCTCCTCCGGTGCTTGCGTCCCAGCAAATGAGCCTCTAGATGCGGCCCCGAGGTCGTCGCGACGCCGCAGACGAGGCACTCATGGAGCCCCCCGCCCCCGCCGCCCCCTCCCAGAGCGCCGGCGCTCTCGCCCTCCTCCGCCTTCTCCGCCGCTGCCGCCGCCGCCTCGGGCACGCCTGCGTCGTCCTCATCGTCGTCGTCGGCGGCGGCGGCGGAGAAGGAGGAGGAGGGGCGAGGAGAGCGGTCGGGCTCCTTCCTCGCCTTCTTCTCCCTCTTTCCCTCTCCATCCCCGGCCCCGCTCTCCCTCCTCGAGCAACCCCCCGAGCCGGAGCCGCTCGACCCGCCTCCCCCGCTGCTCCCGGCCTCCTGGATCGCGTCGAGCCACTCCCTCAGGTCCATCGACGAGGGAAGAGGCACGGAGCCCAGGCTGCGGAGCGAGATCGCGGGGAACGCCTCCTCGCCGCCCGCGGGCGCGACCAGCGACGCCGCGGCGTGGCGGATACGGAAGCGGCCAACGGCGGTGTTGACGCAGGGGAACCGCGAACCGTCTCCGTCTCCGTTCACAGCAGGAGAAGAAGAAGAGGCGCCCGCGGAAAACGGCTCCTGCTGCTGCTGCTGCTGCTGCTGCTGCTGCTGCGACGCCACCCCCGAAGCCGTCCGAAGCAGCTGCTCGGCGGCGCTCGCCTCGGGCATCGAGCGGAGCCACACCAGGCGCCTGAGGTGCCTCTTGCCGCGCAGGTGGTCCTCGAGATTGGCCGAGGAGGTGGCGATGACGCCGCAGACGGGGCAGAAGTGCGGGGCCGCGAGGGAGAGCGAGCCGCCCGAGGAGGCGAGGGGCGCCGCCGCGCCGGGAGCCGAGGGAGGAGGAGCGGGGGAGGGCGGCTGCTGCTCGTCATCGCCTCCTCTCGCTCCCCGCCCTCCCTCTCCCTCCTCGTCCCTGCCCTTCTTCTCGGGGAGGTCCTCCTCCGCAAACCGCACGGACTTAACGGAGCGCAGGGGTTTGCTGACGGAGGAAGAGAGGGCCGGAGCGGAGGGACGAGCAGAGGACGGCAGCGGCGACGAGGCGCCAGCTTTCTCCGCCGCCTTGGCGACGGCCGCGGCGGCAGCCTCGGCGATCGGCGCCTCGATCAGCCTCCTGCTCTCCTCGAGGGTCCTGGGCGTCGCCCGCGGCGTGGGCAGAGACGCGGCGGCGGCGGCGAAGGGGCTCGTGCAGGGGGACGAGCGGGAGGAGAAGGAGGCGGAGGCGGCGGAGGAAACGGGGGAGGCGGGGCCGCTCCCCGCGCCCGCGGGCGTGCGCGGGGTCTCGCCCGAGGGCCTGAGGATCTCGGCGGCCGCCGCGGCCCGCCCCGCGGCCGCCGTCGAGGAGGTCGAGACCGGCTCGAGCGAGCGAGGAGCCGCCGTCTCCGCCCTCGCGGCCATCCCTGCCTCCCCTGTGGTGCCCTCCTCCTCCTGGCGCTTCGCCGCGTCCCCTCCCGAGGCGCTGCCTCCGTCCAGAGACCTGCTGCCTCCTCCGCCGAGGACGGACTCGGCGGCGGCGGCGGCAGAGGCAGCGGCAGAGATCACCTCCTCCTCGCGCGAGAGGCCGCCGCGGCGGCGGCTCCGCAGCGCGCCTGCAAAGTCCAGCGCAGGCACCGCGGCTCCTCCTCTTGCTGCTGCTGTCGTCGAAGGAGGAGGAGAGGGAGAGGCGGCGGCAGGCGGCGGGGCCTCGGGCGTCGCAGGGGCGGCAGGGGCGGAGAGAGGGGGGGGCCGCTTTCGAGGGGCAGGAGCTGCTCCTTCTTCGGTCGTCGGCGCCCTGGGAGCCGGGCCCCTGCGGCCGGGGGCCTCGGCGGTGACGTCGACAGCGGCAGAAGACGTCGCAAGAGACAGCTTCGAGGAGAGGCGCGCGGGCAGCGAGGAGGGAGGAGGAGGAGCGGCGGCGGAGGCGGTCGTCGCAGCCTCTCTTTGGCCTTCCGAAATGGCCATTTTCGTGCTTTGAGAGACGGAGGAGAGCCCTCTTTCTCTGCTGCTCAGGCTTGTGTCACTTTGGTTGCTGGAACTCTGCTTTGCCTTTTTTTCAGAGAGAGAGAAGAAGGGAGAGAGAGCGTTGGGTGGAGATGAGGATAGCGGTAGGAGGCAGGGAGAGAAGAGAAGAGAGGAGAGAAGAGAGGAGAGGAGTGAAGAGAGACGAGAGGAGAGAAGAGAGGAGAGACAAAGGGATTCTTGATGTCTCGCCGCGTCGTGTCGTCCGTCGTGTCGAAATCGGAAAACTCTTCCCCTCCGCCCTATTCGACTAGGAAACGCGCGTGTTTTTGGTTCTCTCTTGCGCTGGTTCCGTTTTCGAGAGGATTCCGAGGGCGCTGGATTGCAGCGAGCGACGAGAGGCGGGCCGAAGTTGGGCGAAGCGAGGGATTATCCCTTGAGCGGCGAACGGTGTTTCCGAACAAATGGCTAGATTCGCGCTCTGTCATCGTTGTCGCCCTCGTCGCTTTGCTGTCCGTGTCGGGGGATTCCGCGCGCTTCACGTACCTTGCAGGCAGGCGCTTGCTCCCTCGCGCTCGCAAAGAGGCGGTTCGTGCACGATTGAAGAAGAGGGTCGAGAGTGAGCTCAACTCTTTTCTTTCGAAGCAGAAAGGTGCTTTATTTTTTTCATAGTGAGCCAAAGCGAGAGCCATTTTTTTCGTTTTTTTTAGTCCTCGACTCGCCCCCGCTCTGTCTCTCTCTCTCATTTGCTTTACTTTGCTTCCTTCATCCGATGCAGACGCTCCCGCCCTGCACCACGCGGGACCGCACGCTCGAGTTCTGGGACGCGGCATCCCATGCTCCCGCGGCCCTGGGGGTCAGAGTGCGTGATAGAGGAGCAGGAGAAGAGAGGGAAAGCCGTTTGAAAGAGAGATGCTTTGAAATCGGAAGATGACCATTGTCCGAGGAAAATCGTCTCCCTCAAAAAAAAAATCACTCTTTCTAACCCCGCCTCTCCAAAAACAAACACCCCCCCACACACGAACACAACTTTACCAGGATCGAATAGCGCGGCTCCGCTCTGGAGGCCACGCAGGAGGAGCACGAGGAAGAGGGACCCGAGCGGTGGCGGGAAAGACCACCTTTGCCGCCGCTGTCACCGCCGCCTCGGCCGCGATCGACGCGCTCGCCCTCCATGTGCGGACCCACCGCGCGGGCTACAGCGCCCCCGCCTCCTCTCGCTTGTGCTCCGAGCGCGAGAGGGACCGGATCGAGGCCGAGGCGGGGAGGCTGACGAGGGACGCTACGGCGGGCGTGGAGGGGGTGCGGGTCTTGGCCGCCTCCGCTGCCGCTTCGGCCTCGGCTCCGAGCTCTCCCGACGAGTTCGGTAACGACCCCGGGACCGCCGCCGCGGCGGCCGCTTACCGCGCCGGCGTGGCCCTGGCGCTCTCTGAGAGGCTCCAGGCGACTTCGGGGGTGTTCGACAGGGCGAGGGCGGCCCGTTACGCGTCGGCGGCGAGCGAGAGGGAAGGGAAGGAGGCGGCGCTCCGGAGCGCGGCGGCAAGGGCCTCGTCGTCGTTGTCGTCGCCGTCAAAGGCAGCAGCAGCAGCAGCAACAGCGTCTTTCGACTTTGCCTCTTCCGCCGCCTCCCCGTCTTCTCCCTCGCAGCAGGGGCAGAAACAATTGCAGATGCAGGCCCCGCGAAAACAAACGGCGAACAGCGCGACCGCCGCTCTGCTGGCCGAGATCTCGTCCCAACAACGAGACGTCGCCCGCGCCGAAGCCACCGCCAGGGAGCTCGCGTCGCTCAACCGCGCTTTTGCAGGGGCCGTGGCCACGCAGGCCGAGGCCATCGAGGCGCTGTTCGAGTCGGCACTCGTGTCTGTGGCGAATGTCGAGAGGGGTAACGTGCAGCTCCGCAAGGCCAACGCGGCGGGAGCTGGCGCGCGGCGGTGGGTTTTTATTGCGCTGCTGGTCGCTGCCCTGGGGATCCTCCTGGCCGACTGGCTCTCCAGTTGATCTCCCTCTCCCTCTCTTTCATTTGTAACAATAAAAAGAAGAATTGTGAAGAGCGAAAAATTTGAAACGGAAGCGGAGAGAGAGAGAGAGAGACAGAGAGAGAAAGAGGTTGAAATTTGTCACTTTTCTGATATTTTTACACTGAAGTCCCAGTTTTCGTTTCCTTTTTCTTTTCTTTGCGTTCATTCAAACCTCCCTCTCTCGACCAAAAGCTCCCCCCCCTCTTCACTCACGCCCCGAGAAGGTCAAAGTCGTCCAGGGCGTCGTTGTACTTGGCCACGGCCCTGCGCACCCTCGACGCGTCCACCCACGTCACAAAGTCCTCGTCGCTCCTCGAGACGTGGTGCGCCGGGTCCGCGACGGGGTGCGGCCCGACCCGGACGTGGCCCTGCTCGACAAAGGTCGCGGCCTCCTTGACGGTCTGCGCCATGCGGAGCCTGACCATGACGACGGCGAGGCGGCGACGGGCCAGCGAGGCCGTCGACAGGCGCTCGGCCGAGGCCAGCGAGGCCTTGGTCGGGACGACGCCAGCGGAGTAGAGCCTCTCGAGCAGCGCGTCGGTCAGCTCGATGCGGGTCTCGTCCGAGGGAGGGAGGCGGCGCAGCAGGCTGACCATGCGGGTGACAAGCCCCACCATCCGGTTGTAGGCCTGGTAGTCGTCGCGGGCCTGGATGTGGTAGCGGCGCATGACCTGTGGGAAGGAGGGAGGGAGGAGAGAGAGAGTTTTGAAGAAGAAGGAAAAAAGGGGAAGAAAGAAGAAGAGGTTGAGTTTTTCGTTTTCTTTTCGACGGCGGCGGGGCACCGGCGGCCACGCAACGGCGCTTTTGACAACCTCGTTGCCCGTTCTCTCTTCCTGCTCTTTCTCTCTCCCTCTCCCTCTTTCAAAATTTCTCACCTGCAGCTCCCTAAGGTTGTTCTCGGACTTCCATTTGAGGAAGTCGACCTTCTTCAGGAGCTTCTTCTCGTGGTACTTGAGCTGGCGCATGGCGAAGACGTTAAGCGAAGAACGACGGCGGCGGCGGCTTGGTTTCTTTTCGATGCAGAATCGAAGTCCGCTTTGCCGCTATTCTCCCTGTTTGTAGATGGATCGCTCGCACAACGAGACGCGCGTCTCTAGGCGCAGAGGAGGAGAGGTGTGGCGCTTTTCTGAGACGCACGAGAAAGAAAGAGAGAGAAGAAGAAAAAGGAAAGAAGAAGAAGAATCGAAAGTGTGTGAGATTTTTTTACTAAGTTTTTTCAACAAAAATAAAATAAAAACCCTCCTCTCTCAACTCCCTTTCAGTCGCACTTTGGCCTCTCCAGCAGGTACAGCACCTGTACGTCCTTGGTCAGGGGGAGCACAACGCCTCGGTAGAACGCAGCGACGGCGTCAGGGTCGACCTTCAAGGGAGTGTCCCCGGCCTCCTCGTCGCTCCTTCCCGCCGACGCCGACGCCGACGCCGACGCACCAACGCCGCCGACGCCGCCGTCCCTCACCTCCCTGCCAAACGCCGCCGCCTTCGCCCTGACCCTCGCCACCACCGCGTCCTCCACGCGCGCGTCCGTCAGCAGCGCCATGATCCCCTCGCGGTCCCGCGCCGCTGCCAGGGCCCGGTACTCCGTCGGGGAGGCGCGGTACTTGGCCTCGGCCACGAACTTGCCGTAGTGGACGCGCTTGGAGAGGGCCTGAAGCGCCGCGACGTCCCCCAGCGCCGCCGAGCCGTAGTTGCCATCGTCGCCCGCCCTCGTGAGCAGGGGCAGGGCCTTCAAGAGGTAGGCCTCGAGCACGCGCCCGTTGAGGTTGATCCCGTCGGCGCAGCTCGCAAGGGGGCTCGACGCGAACGCGAGTGGCGGCAGCAGCGGCTCTAGCGGCAGCAGCGCCGGGAAGAAGGCGTGCTCGTCCGGGGACGTGTATCGCCGCACGCGGCCGTGGACGGCCTCGGTCTCGACGAGCATGTGCTCGAGCAGCGAGGGCGCGATGAGTTCTTCGCCGTCAGAGCCTTTTTCACTCTCCTTCCCCCATCCGCCGCTTCCGCCGACTTGGTCCGCGGCGGCCCTCGGCAGCGGCGGCAGCCCGGGGAGCAGCCCTCGCTCGTAGACGTTGCCGTTGCGGGCGAACTGCGCCCGCTCGATCAGCGAGAAGACGATGGTGTCCTCCTGGCGGATGAGCGAGGCCCGGACATTGGCGAGCGAGAGCGCGCCGGACTCGTCGACGAGGCCGAGGGCGGAGCTGGCAGTGGCGGAGGGCGAGGGCGACGGCGACGCAGCAGCCGCCACCGTCGATTTCGACATCACAGAGGTAAATAGGGGCCTCATCGCGTCCCGTCCGAGCTGCTTCCCGTCGTTCGCGGCGGTCCTTCCGGAGGTAGACGCCGACGCGCCCCCGTTGAGACGGGCCGAGCCGGTCCTCGTCGCGGGAGGAGGAGCGGACGCGTCGCCGGAAAAAGCGGCAATTGGCTGTAGCGACATTCTTCTAGTAAGAGAAGCTCCTTGCCCTCCTCTTCCTCCTGCTCTTCGCCTGCTCTTGCTGTCGCAGGCCCGGGTCGTCGTCGTCGTCGAGGAGGCGAGCGAGAGGTGCATCCGAAGGAGAAGAAAGAGAGAGAGAGAAAGAGAAAGAGAAAGAGAAAGAGAGAGGAGAGAGAAACTCGCCCGGGTTCTAGCGGATAACGAATAAAATGTGAAAAACAGCTCTTCATGACCCTCAACCTCGACAAAAAGAGGGAAAACTCTCAACCCCGCTCCCTCTCGGTCCTCTCTTCTTTCCCCACAATGATGACGGTGGAGGTAAAGGAACGAGATCCTTTTTTTAACTAACAAGTGGAACCATAAAACAAAAAAGGGGATAAAATTCAGCACAGAAACGAAGAGCAAAGAGGGAAAAGGTTTTCCACTCGCTTCTCTCTCCTTGTTCTTCTCTCGCTCCTCGTTGTTAACTCTCTCAAACTCTCTTCCTTTCCCTCCCACCATTCTCCTTTGGGCGCCGTTCTCTCTCTCTCTCTCTCTCTCTCTCTCTCTCTCTCTCTCTCTCTCTCTCTCTCTCTCTCTCTCTCTCTCTCTCTCTCTCTCTCTCTCTTTGTGTTCATATATTATCTCTGTCTCTCCCTTCTCTCTCTACCCTCCAGAGAAAACCACTTTAAAAAAAAAGGGAAAAACTACTGCACCCTCGCGCAAAAGGCGGCGGCGTTCTGGAACAGCCTCAGCCACGGGCCCGGCCCGTCTTTCTTGATGCCCGCCTCGCTCGGCGAGAAGGGCACCTGCCAGCCCAGGAAGCACCGCTCCGGGTGCGGCATCATCGCCAGGTGCCTCCCGCAGGGCGAGCAGAGAGCCGCGATGCCCAGCGGCGAGCCGTTTGGGTTGGCCGGGTAGCCCTCGGTGGGCGCGCCCGTCGCCGGGTCGGCGTACCGCAGCGGCGCGAGGTTCCCCTCGACGACCCTGCCAAAGACCTCGGCGTCGGGGAACGTCGCCTTGCCCTCGCCGTGGGCGACCCACACGCCGAGCTTGGCGCCCGCCATCCCCTCGAGGAGGACTGCGGGAGAGTCGAGCACCGCGACGTGCGACCAGCGGGACTCGAAGCGTCCCGACTCGTTGTGGGTGAACCGGGGCTGCGCCGGGCCCGCCGGCCGCGCCAGCGAGGGGGGCGCGCCCGCCGCCGTCGCCGCCGCCGCCGCCGCGCCCCCCCCGCTCGCCGCCGCCTCCCCTTCCGCGCCCGCGCCACCGGGGACCCAACCGAGCAGCGCCATCAGCTGGCACCCGTTGCAGACGCCCAGCGACCACGTGTCCTCGCGCGCCCTGAAGTCGGCGAACTGCGCCGCCAGCCCGGCGTTGCCCCTGATGCCGCCCGCCCAGCCCTTGGCGGAGTCGAGCACGTCGGCGTACGAAAACCCGCCGACGAAGACGAGGCCGCGGAAGCTCGCGAGCGCCGCGCGCCCTGCGAGCAGGTCCGACATGGTGACGTCCCACGGTTCGAGCCCGGCCGCGTGGAGCGCGGCGGCCATCTCGCGGTCGCCGTTGGACCCCTCCTCGCGGAGGACGGCGACGCGCGGGCGGGAGGCGTCGGAGGAGGAGACGGAGGAGCCGGGCGCCAGGATCGACGCCGCGCCGCCGTCGCCGCCAGAGCTGGAGGAGAACGGCGGCGGCTGCGACCAGCGCAGGGGGTAGGGCAGCTCCCACTTGGGCGCCTGGGCCCCGCGGAGGCCCTCCCTCTCCTGGGCCACGCACCCCGGAGCGGCCTGAAGAGCGTCGAGCCTGAACGACGTCTCCTCCCACTCGTCGCGGAGCGCGGCGACGTCTCCGTGGATCACCTTGGCGGCCTCGTCGACGTTGACCGAGACGCGCCCGCTGCCGTCGCCGCGCACGAAGCCGACGACCGAGGCGCGGACGCCGGCCGCGGCGTAGGCGGCGACGACGGCGGCCGCCCCCTTGGCTCCGCCGGAGACCTCCAAGACGAGCCCGGGCTCCTCGGCAAACAGCGCCGCGAGCTCCGGGTGGTCGATGGCGTCCTGTCCCGAGGACAGCGCGGGGGAGGCCGAGGCCGGCAGCGAGACGTCGATGCCGACGTTGCCGGCGAACGCCATCTCCAGGAGCGCGACGGCGAGCCCGCCGTCCGAGACGTCGTGCCCCGAGGCGATCGGCGAGTCCTTCTTCTTGACCAGCCTCTGGGTGACCTCGAAGGCCTTTTCGAGGGCCCCGAGGTCGACGTCGGGCGAGAGCGAGCCCACCTGGCCGTACGCGTGGGCCAGCGCGGAGCCTCCCAGGCGCCGGAGCGGGACGGCCGCGGGGGTCGAGGAGGACTCCTTGCTGCCGCCGCCGACGCCGGCGAGGTCGACGTGGACGAGGATGCCCTGCCCGGGCAGCTTCAGGTCCGGGGTCACGACGCGCGTCACGTCCGTGCAGGGCGCGTAGGCCGAGACCACGACGTTCCCGGGCGCCATCACGGTCTCGCCGCCGGCGGCCGCGGCCATCGACAGCGAGTCCTTGCCGCCATCGCACGCGACGCGCAGGGCGAGCATCGCGTCGCGCATCGCGACCGCCGCGTCGAACATGTCGCTGCCCTCGCTGCCCATCTTGGCCGCGTACATCCAGTTGACAGAGGCCTTCACGTCCGGCAGGCTCGTGATGGGCGCGAAGACCATGTTGGTCAGGGACTCGGCGAGCGACAGGCGCGCCATCGCGGCGGGGTCGAGCAGGCCCTTGAGCGGCTGCTCGCCGATCGACGTCGCGGCGCCCTCGACGCCCGTGTGCGCCCGCGCGACGACGGCGACGTCGGCGAGCGGCAGCTGCAGCGGCCCGACGCACTGCTGCCTCGCCACCAGGCCAGTGACGGACCGGTCGACCTTGGTCGTCAGGAAGCGCTTGGAGCAGACGGAGGGGAGGCGGAGGACGCGGGAGAGCGCGGCCTGGGCGACGGAGGAGGAGGGGGAAGAGGGAGAAGAAGAAGAGGTCGAGGCCTCCTCCACCACCAAGGGCGCCGACGCGCGCGCGGCGCGGGCGGCCCCGGCCCCCGAGAACTCAAACGTCTTGGGCGGCATGTCCCCCAGCACCAGCTCCAGGTCCAGGTCCACGGGCGTCCTCTGCGCGTCCGTGGCGTCGTCTCCGGCCGGGGGCGCCGAGTCAACGACCGTCACGCGCCCCGACCCGTCGATCGCGCCGATCACCTGCATCAGGCACCGCTCGCGCGCGCAGATCGCAGCGAGCAGGGCCCTGTCCTTGGGCTTGATCAGGATGCAGTCGTTCTCCTGGTACTCGGCCCCCCAGATCTCGAGCACCGACATCGACGCGTCCCCCAGGGCCACCTTGCGGATGTCGATCGTCGCCCCCAGCGGGTAGATGATCTCCTTCACGACGTTGCAGTTGCCGCCGGCGCCCTGGTCGTGGATCTGCTGGATCGGGTTGCAGTCGCCGAGCTCGCAGCAGGCGCGCACGACGCGCCAGAGCTTCTGCGCCATCTCGGCGTCGCCTCGCTGCACGGCGTCGAAGTCGAGGTCCGCGGCGCGGTCCCCGCCGCCGGAGGGCACGGAGGAGGCGGCGCCTCCGCCCATGCCGATGCGGTAGGCAGGGCCGCCGATCTGTTTTTTTTGTGCGTTTTTCAAAGGAGAGGTGAGAGATCTTGAGGAGAAGAGAAGAGACGAGAGAGAGAGACAACAAAAAAAAAAACCTTTCTCTCTTTCTCCCTTTCTCTCCCTCCCTTACCTTGACGACCAGCATTCCCAGCTTCGGCGGCAGCTTCTCCAGGTGCGCGTGGTCGATCTGTCCCAGCCCGCCGGAAAACATAATAGGCTTGATCCACTCGCGGCGCTCCCCCGAGCTCTTGTCCCCGCCGGCGCCGGGAACGCGGAGCCCGAACGTCCTCGTGTAGCCCGCGACCAGCGGCTCCCCGAACTTGTTGCCGTAGTCGCTCGCGCCGTTGGACGAGTCGAGCAGGATCTGGAGCGGGCTGGCGAGGTTGGGAGGGTAGGCGAACGAAGAGTCCTCGGACGGGATCGAAGATTTCACATCTTCTCCCTCGACGCCGAGGCCGAGGTTGCCGACGCAGTAGCCGGCGGTCGAGGCACCCATCATCGACCCGATGCCCGTCGCGTGCGTGTCCCTGATGCGCCCCCCGGCGCCGGTCTCGGCCCCCGGATACGGGGCGACGGCGCACGGGAAGTTGTGCGTCTCGGCCGTCAGCAGGATGTCCCAGTCCCTCGCGAGCGGCACGAGCGGGCCCGGCTTTCCCGGGGTCGCCGGGAGCAGGGGCCTGATCCGCCCGCCGCGGATCGCGGACGAGTTGTCCTTGAAGCCGATCACCGAGTTCCCCGGGTTCTTCTTCAGGGTCTCCTTCACGAGCTGCATCAGCGTGGCCGGGGCCGGCTGCCCGTCGAGCACCAGCTTGGCGCCGAAGAACCAGTGGCGCGAGTGCTCGCTGTTCGACTGCGCGAGGTCGAACAGCTCGACGTCGGTCGGGTCGCGCTTGAGCTTGTTCTGGAACAGGTCGATGTAGAACTCGACGTCCTGCTCGTCGAAGGCGAGCCCGAGCTCGGCGTCGACGCGCGCGAGGGCAGCCTTGCCCTCAGCGAGGAGCGGGATGGTGCGGACGGGCTTCGACGTGGCCGGAGCGGCGGCGGCAGCGAGAGAGGACGAGCTGAAGCTCGAGAGCGGCTCGGCGTAGACCTGCTCCGTCATCCTGTCGTGCACCAGCGCCGCGAACGCCTTCCTCTGCTCCGCGCTCAGGGGGGCGGCGCCCTCCTTCATGCGAACGCGGTAGCGGCGCGACGGCTCGAGGCGCTCGACGAGCGGCTCCGCGGAGGGGTCCCCGGGGTCCGCGCCGCCTAGGCCGGCCGAGGAGCAGACGGACACCGCGTTGGTGGACCAGGCCGAGGCGTACGAGAGGCGCGGCCCGACCTCGATGACGGCGTCGCTGTTTCGTTGTTTTTTGGTGGCGGTGTTTTGGTTTGAGGGGGGGGGAGAGAGAGAGAGAGAGAGAGAATGAGAGAGAGGTTTTTGACGACGACGACGACGACGACGACGGAGAAGGAGGGAAAGAAGGAGGAAAAGGAAACCACCATCTCACCCTCCAGAAGACCCGAAGGAGCTCTCCGGCGAGAGAGCCTCGGGCTCGAACGTCTCCGCAAGCAGCCAAGCCAGCGTCGCGGCGCGCTCCCTGCCCAGCGGGGCCGCCCCCCCGAGCCCGACGTTGAAGCAGGTCTCGAGCTCGACAGAGAGGATCGCCGGGCTGACCTCCCTCCTCGCCCTGTCGGCCAGGGCCCGCGCCCGCGCGGCGCTGGCGACCGAGGAGGCCGAGGAGCGGTAAAGCTGGACGACGGAGCGCGGAGGGGCCGTGGCGAGGGCCGCGACGGGGGCCTCGGCGACGTCGGCCGCGGAGAGGAGCAGGGGCTGTTTTTTTTTTTTTGAAGA
>Ga0210003_1002507_pt1 | contig 15421 bp, 10 predicted proteins | sample LantaG_FD_182804 | JGI IMG/M metagenome (GOLD analysis project Ga0210003, IMG submission 182804) | Deep subsurface microbial communities from Baltic Sea to uncover new lineages of life (NeLLi) - Landsort_02402 metaG (SPAdes) (version 2) | ecosystem: Environmental > Aquatic > Marine > Oceanic >... | reverse complement strand
GCAGATCGGCCAGGATTGGAATGTCGTCCGAACCAGCAACGGCTGGCAGGGCCTTGAGCGCGGCGGCGCTAATGTCACTGTTATCGTCGGCGGCGTAATCCAGCAGGCTTTCGAGCGCTCCGGCTGTTCGTCGCTGGCCAAGAAGGCCGATAGCCACAACCCGGCTGTTTATGTCACCCGAGGCAGCCCGGGCTTTTATGATCTCTTCGACGCCAGGCCCAATCATAACCGACAAGCCTGAATAAGCGACTTTTTTGGCGGGACCATCGTCATCAATTGCAATCTCCAGCAGGGCTTCGGCTGCTTCGTCCCCGCCGATTCTCGATAAGGTCTCGATAGCCTCCATACGCACGGATTCAGTATCGCTATCCAGAACCTCTTTTACGAATTTCACCGAGAACAAGTCGCCCTTCTCGGCAATCAGTCCTAGGACCTGCTGCTGAGAGTAGGGCTCAAGTTCGGCAAGCATCTTAGTGAGGGCCCGCATAGCATCTTTAGTCGGCGCATTACGAGCAGCCTTAACAGCAACGGAGCGAACTTTCGGATTATCGCTTTGCATGGCCGAGGTAACGACTTCCACGGCTCGCCGGCCGTCGCACATCGCCATGCCGTTTAGGGCCGCCGCACGAATGAAGAAGACATCATGGCCTTGCTCCTGTTCGGCCGCCCAGTTATTGAGACGGTCGTATATTTCTATCGCCCGCTCGAATTTCTGCAGCTTAACAAGTTTGCCGGCAATCTCCACGAGTCCCTGTGCTGCTACGAACTGATCGGGACCGGCTCCCTTTTTCAGAATATTTGCCATGGCTGCTGCACTTTTCTGAAGTGCCGTGCTCTGGGCAACAATCGCCTCGAATTCGTAACGCTGTTGTATCGAATTATTCATAGCGGCCTTCCAGGCTGGATCCTTAGCTTCCTTCATCGCGCGTTCGAGGCTCTGCATGGCGGCATCCGACGGATTCTTCTCCAAAGCTCGACGGGCGTAGTCACGCAGTTCTTTGTCCTCGCTTGACAAGAGTTTTGCCAGTGTCCTTACCGATTCGTCCTTACCGATTCGCTCGACTTGGAGCACGAACCAGTTGCGGACAGTAGCCGGCATCTCGGCGGTTTCGATTTTGCTGCACAGCACACTCGCGAGAGTCCGGCGTTCGGTCTCGGCGCCGAGACGCGATGCGTGGGACCCGATGTCCTGCAAGGCGATCTGGTTCTGGTATCGTGAGCCGACATCATCGGCCGACATCAGTGGCATCAGGTAGTTAATCGCTTTCTCATAAGCTTGAGCCAGTTGTTCGGCGCTGCGCGCCGGGGCTTCGACCTTGCCGCACAACTGATTAAGCAACTCAGCGGTGTCCTGGGCATCTGCAATCTGAGTCGTTCCAAGAAGGACTAATATCACCATCATGAGATTCGTTATTATTGAGAGCTTGCTGCTCATTTTTCATTTCCCTTTCAATTTGCGCCTGTCGCTATATATAACAGGTCGATTATTAGCTGGCGATTCGATTACAAGGTATATGGTGCGCGCCGGGGCCGATCGTACCAGCGGTCCGCTGCCGGATCGTCCAGGATTTTTTCCTCGACAGGATCCCATTTGATCGGCCGTCCGAGACGCTCGGCAATTCCACTAAGGTGGCAAATTGTCGCCGTGCGGTGGCCGATTTCCACATCGCAGATCGGTTTTTTGCGTGTCCGAATACTATCAAGCCAGTTGCTCTCATGGTTTCTTGATTCATAAAGATGTATCTCGCTCGGGAGCAACGGCGCCGTCGCCAGTTCCACAGGATCCGTATCGAATCGCCCCCGGCTGACCATCACATCACCTTCGGTGCCGATGAACTGAATCATGTGCCCGCCCCGGGTGTCATGGTCTCGCAGGACAGGGATGCCGTTGGCATAGTAGTGCGTCTGATACTCGTTGCCGTTGTAGCCCTTTGGAACAAACTTGACCGGTCCGGAATTATCCATTCCAAGCGCCCATTGAATTATGTCGAAATGATGGGCGCCCCAGTCGCCGTTCTTGCGTGAACCGTACTCCCAAAATCGCCGCCATCCGCCGCCGTAGTTGCCTTTGACCCGTTCCTCGTTGTAGGGGTACCAGGGCGTAGGGCCGAGCCAGCGGTCATAGTCGAATCCTTCGGGAATCGGCTGGGCAGGCAAGGTTGCCGGCGGAGCGAACTGCCCCAGACGTGTGTAGATTGTGTGGACCTTGCCGATCCAGCCGTTGCGAACGATTTCGCAGGCCTTTCGGAACATCCAGTCCGAACGCTGCTGTGAGCCGACCTGGAAAATCGTGCCGTATTGCTTGCAGGCATCACTCATCATTCGCCCTTCGCGAATGGTCAGCGTCATGGGTTTCTGACAATAGACATCTTTGCCGGCCTTTATAGCAGCCAAAGAGCACATCGCGTGCCAGTGGTCCGGAGTTACTACAAAGACGGCGTCAATATCGGGACGTGCGCAAAGCTTCTCGTATTCCAGATAGGCGTCGCATCCCTTGTATGTTCCGCTCGCGGCCTTGTCCGCGTAGTTTTTTTCGGCCGTTGCCTTGGCGTTTTCGCGTTTACGTTTGTCCACATCGCATACGGCCAGCACCTGCACATCGCTGCGATTGAGCATGCTCCTGAAGTGTCCGCCCATCATCAGACCCATGCCGATCATGCCGAGCGTGATTCGATTGCTTGGCGCTGAGGCGCCAAATACCGTCGAAGGCACAATAGTCGGACAGGCCGCGGCAGCGCCAAGAGCGGCCGCTCCTCTGGCCAGAAAATCCCGGCGGCTCAAAAAGTGTTTCTTCTTCATTGATCAATTCTCCTGATTCGTGCTATTACTTTATGTGTGTCAGATAAACCTATGCATAATTGTCATTACAAATGAACAACATGCTGCTTTTGAGTTCGGTGTCAGGGGCAAAACTCATGGAACCGAGCCAGAGCCAAGACAATTTTCGATATCCGATCTTCAATTGACGATTTTAATAAAGGAACCACAAATTGGCAAACGTAAACCGTCAATCCTGTCGGGCTCGTCGGTATGCCCTGTCCGGAACGCATTGTATCCTCAGAATTCTCTAAACTCAAGGTTCGTGCAGCTAATTTTAGCACATTTTCCTCATTACACGTATTGATGTATATTGCACTGTCAAGCGGATTATTTTGCAATGGATGCATGAGCAGCGTCGAACATTCTGATGCCGCCGGTATCCAATCGGAGGATCAGCCCTTTTTCGGGATCAATCCCGATACAGTGACCGGCGAATTTGGCGCCGTTGAAAACAAGCGTCACCCGGTGAGATAATTGGATGCTTAGCTCACGCCACCGTTCGATCACTTTTTCGCTGTTATTTGCAGCTACTTCAAGCCAGTGATCCATAGAGCTAAGCAGTCTCTTTGCCAGCAGGACGCGATCGGAAATCGAATGACTTTCCGCATCGATGCTCGTTGCGATCTGTTGTAATTCGTCCGTAAAAGATTCCTTCTTCTGGTGACAGTTGATTCCGATACCGGCAACGTAGATTTTCGATTTCCGATTTCCGATTTCCGATTTTGAAATTGGCAATGACCTGGATTCGAGCAGAATGCCGGCAACTTTTTTGCCGTTCAGCATGATGTCGTTAGGCCACTTGATTTTTGCCAGGCCCCTGCCCGTCCTGCCTATGGCTTCGGCAACCGCTACGGCACAGGTTAGCGAAAGCAGCTCGGCATTAAGTTTATTTTCCGTCAGGACAATTGAGCAAAGAATGCTTTGCGCCCTGCCGCTGAGCCATTTATTTCCTGCCCGTCCCCTGCCTGCGGTCTGCTCTTCGGTGAAGATGACCAGACCGTCATTTTGCCTATTTTTTGCGTACTCGGCGGCAATGTCGTTGGTGCTCGATGTACTGTCGTAGACGAGGATTTTTCCGCCGATGCGTTTGGTCTTCAGATTCGCCTTTATTTTATCGGGATCCAGCAGGCGATTGTCATATTGTCGGTTTACGTTTGCCAATTTGAGATTTCTTGCTTCAAATCGTCAATCCAAAATCGGAAATAGAAAATGCATAGGTTACCTGTCGAGTCCAATATCAACGGCTTTGGCCGAATGAGTAATCGCACCTATGGCGATTCTGTCGATGCCGCACTGTGCGATTGCAGAGACATTGCTTAAAGTTATATTTCCCGATGCCTCTAACAGCGGCTTTTTATGTTTGCCGCACATTTTGTCTCTCATCTCGACGGCGTGTTTTAACTGCCACTGGCCCATATTGTCGAGCAGGACAATGTCGATACCTGGAATCTCCAAGACATAGTTGAGCTGGTGATCGACGTGGTCAACTTCAACAGCGACGAATTTGATGCCTTTGACCTCTTTTGCCTCAGCAACAATGTCGCGCAATTTGCAATGGAAGTCGCTGCCTAATTGCGCCAGATGGTTGTCTTTAATCAGAATGCCGTCATACAGTCCGAACCGGTGATTGTATCCGCCGCCGCAGCGAACCGCATACTTTTCGAGCAACCGCCAACCCGGCATCGTCTTGCGCGTATCGTAAATTCGTGCTTTTGTGCCCTGAATCGCCCTGACATATTTCCTCGTTGTCGTAGCAATACCGCTAAGCCGCTGGATAAAATTCAGCATAACCCGTTCGGCGCTGAGCATAGGGCGTAAAGGCCCTTCGATTGTGCCGAGTTTACTTCCGACGTGGGCCGACTCGCCGTCGCCGATACGTACATCCAGGTCGAGTCTTTCGTCATAGCTTTTGAGAATCTCTCTCGCAATAGCCATTCCGCACACAACGATTTCTTCACGTGAGATAATGGTTGCCTTGGCTGTGGTATCATCTTTGAACAGAAGCTCGCTCGTCTTATCACCCTGCCCAAGGTCTTCTTCAATTGCCATTTGGATAAGAGGCCGTACTTTTGCCAGATCAAGTTTTTTCATTGTTCTCTTTTCCTTTTACTTCGAATTTTCAGACTAAGTTGCTTTTTTATTAAATCTTTTCTGCTTTTTAGTGGCTAAGAAGTCACTTTTCTTTTTTCTTGAGTTGACTATAACCAGTTCGGGCAGCTCTTTCAACTCTCTCAACTGGTCCCTCAAAAAAGCGGCTCTCTCAAAATCCAGACTCTGTGCCGCTTCGAGCATTTCCTTTTCAATCTGAGAAGCCAATTCGACCTTCTCGTACTCCGAATCTCCGAAACGAACCGCCTCTCGGGCGGTCTTCCTTGCCTTAATCTGATCCGTCAAGCTCCTGCGGATTTCCTTCTTTATCGTTTCGGGCGTAATGTTGTGCTCTCTGTTATATTCCAATTGAATTTTACGGCGTCTTTCTGTTTCGTCAATAGCTTTCTGCATCGAGGCTGTAACCTTATCGGCGTACATGAATACGCTCGCGTTGACATTTCGTGCGGTTCTGCCGATGGTTTGAATCAGCGAAGTCCGGCTTCTCAGGAATCCTTCCTTGTCCGCATCGAGGATAGCGACGGCTGAGACTTCCGGCAAATCCAGGCCCTCCCGAAGCAGATTAACGCCCACCAGTACGTCAAAATTGCCTTTACGCAAATCCCGGAGTATCTCAATTCTTTCAAGAGTATCGATTTCGCTGTGCAGATAACGGCATTTGAAGCCTTTCTTCGTGATGTAGCTCGACAGGTCTTCAGCCATCCTTTTCGTTAAGGTCGTAACCAGAATCCGCTCTTTGTCTGCAACTCGTTTCTCGATCTCGCCGAGCAGGTGTGCAACTTGATTGCTGGCCGGATATATGAATATCTCCGGGTCCAGAAGCCCGGTCGGCCTGATGACTTGCTCGACAACCTCATTATCGCACAGCTCCAGCTCAAACGGCGCCGGTGTGGCGGAGACGAAGATGACATTGGCCCAGCTTTCCTGGAATTCCTCGAAGCGCATCGGCCTGTTATCCAGCGCGCTGGGCAATCTGAAACCGTGCTCAATCAAGACGCTTTTCCTACTTCTGTCGCCGGCCCACATCGCCCGTACCTGCGGAATCGTAGCGTGAGATTCGTCGATAAATAAAAGGAAATCCTTTGGGAAATAGTCAATCAGCGTGTAAGGTCTCGATCCGGGCTGCAAACCGGCCAGGTGCCTGGCGTAATTCTCGATGCCGCTGCAATAGCCAATCTCCTGCATCATTTCGACATCGTACATAGTCCGGGCCTGAAGCCGCTGGGCTTCCAGCAGCTTGCCTTCGCTTCGGAGTGTTGCCAGATGTTGTTTAAGCTCGGCTTGTATGCTCTCAATAGCAGACTCGATTCTTTCGCTCGGCATAATATAGTGCTGAGCCGGATATATGAAAACCTGCTCTTCAACAGCGAGAACTTCCGCCGATACCGGGTTTATATAACTTATGTGCTCTATTTCATCGCCGAAGAACTCAATGCGAATCGCGAAGGATTCGTAAGCAGGATGCAGTTCTACCACGTCGCCGCGGACCCTGAACGTCCCCCTTTGAAAGTCGATGTCGTTTCTGCTGTACTGGATATCCGCCAAACGACCGAGCAGGTCATTCCTGTCGCAGCGGTCGCCCTTTCGAATTGCCACAACGCTGGCCTTGTAATCCTCGGGCGAACCGAGCCCGAAGATGCAGGAGACAGAAGCGACGATAATACAATCATTTCTCGTTGAAAGACTGGTCGTCGTTGAAAGGCGGAGCCGGTCGAGGTCACTGTTCTTCGAGGCGTCTTTTTCGATATAGATATCCCGCTGGGGAATATACGCTTCCGGCTGGTAGTAATCGTAATAGCTGACAAAATACTCGACGGCGTTTTCAGGGAAAAGCTCTTTGAATTCCTCGTAAAGCTGGGCGGCCAACGTCTTGTTATGGGATACGACAAGGGCCGGCAGGTTGTGCTGAGCTATGACATTCGCCATCGTGAACGTTTTGCCGCTGCCGGTCACGCCCATCAGTGTCTGGAATTTCCTGCCGGCGTGCAGCCCTTCCACAAGCCGCTCAATAGCCTGAGGCTGGTCACCCGCAGGCTTATACTCATTGTTTAATTTGAATATTCCCATATCAATCGCACTATTTTACCGAATTACTATATAAATCTCACGGGAAATATCACAGTAGATGTACCGTGATTAACTTGCCTTGTGTCCTATAATCTGGTATACTATCGTTCTGATACTTTTGCATCAAGAGGAAATCAGTATGAGAAATGCAAAGCTTCTTACTCTGTTTATGCTGGTTGCACTGAGCGGCTCGATGGTAGTAAAATCCGACGATGCTGGTTCAATAGTCAGTTGGGGGGCAATCGCCTTTGATTCCAGTGAACCTGACGCAAATGACTTCGTAGCTATATCAGCAGGAGAAGGACATACTCTTGCCCTAAAATCCGATGGTTCCGTCATCGGTTGGGGTGCAAATGGCTTTGGACAGGCAAGCCCACCCGATGGTAATGATTTTATTGCTATAGCTGCAGGGCATATTCAGAGCCTTGCTATCAGAAAAGAGCCTTCTGAGGACGAAATTATCGGAGATTGAAAGATAATTGCGGAGTTGAATTTCCCGATTGCGATAGAATATCCAAAAACCGGATAATCGACTGCAATCCGAATCCTGAAAATCCTTCGTGTATTCCCAAATAAAAAAAGATTTTTCATAGTGCTGGATCCGGATATAATATGGCCGCGAGCAGTGCTCTTCCGTACTTCTGCCAGAGAGTTTCCGAATTAAGCTGTGAGTCGGCTTGTAGCATTTCGAATGTTATTATCGGGATGCCTAATGTGACCCCTGCGTATGAACCGAGCGAGCCGGGCCTGGCGCCCAGTTTCTTTACCGGAAGGTCGCAATATTGCCCCATTCGGTTGGCCAGCATTCGTGCGGGCCCGTCATAATCGATGCAGTTCAGCGGCTGATGGATGCTAACGATTCGGTCCGGCTTGTACTGCATGATGACCTGCCGGAGCACGCGAGCCTCAGGCTCGGAAAGTGCGGTTAGTCCAGTCTCCTTAGTATTGACTCGGTTTACCGCCTCGAAATTGCGGTTGAGGTCGATGCCTTTAGCATTATTACGGGTTCTATTTGCCATGCCATCGGGATTTGCCACAGCCATGAGCACGACCTTCCGCCCGGTTAGCATTGACGGACGTTGCCGCAGATACCAGGACAGACGTCGGACAAGCGGTGTCCCGGCATCTTCGTTGCCGTGAATTGTCGCCAATATGAAGGTTATATCCGATCCATCGCCGAGAACAAGACACATTATCGGCCGTTGCTGAACCGATGTACCGACAATGCGATATTGCGCCGGAAAAACAATCGACGGCAATTCACCAACTATCTCCGGGTACCTTACAGGCTCTACGCAGCCGGCAAAAGCCAGAACACCAAACAAAACACAAACTGCCGAAATTTTGGCCCATTTCTTATTCATCTCATACGCCTTTATGTATTTGCCTCATTATCATAGAATAAGAACGCTGACCCATTATATACACTTGCCGCGATGATTAAAGACAAAAATCAATTCTCTGCTTTTATGCTTTCCGCTTGATTGCAAAAAAGCTTGAGCAAAACCTCCCGCTCTGGTACACTATCGCTTAAGTTTATGGACTCCTGCTTATGCGGTAATGACAGATAATTAAATCTTAATTCGAGGTTAAAGATGAACGTACTTTTAATCGGTAACGGCGGACGCGAACATGCAATCGCCTGGAAGCTGGCTCAATCTAAAGACCTGGGCACACTCTATATCGCGCCGGGCAATCCCGGCACAGCCCAGTGCGGCCAGAATCTTCCAATTGACTCTGATGATAGCAAAAAACTTCTGGAGTTCGCACGTCAAAACAACGTGGGGCTTGTGGTGGTCGGCCCGGAAGATCCGCTCGCAGCAGGTCTGGTCAATAAGTTCGAAGGTGCCGGCATAAAGGCGTTCGGCCCGAGCGCCAAGGCCGCTCAACTCGAAGCGGATAAGGCATTTGCCAAGCAACTCATGCGATCCAGCAGCGTCTCCACCGCTGAGGGCAGAACCTTCGATAGATTCGAAGATGCCAAGGCATATATAGCGACCAGAGACGAACCGGTTGTAATCAAAGCCGCAGGCCTTGCAAAGGGTAAAGGTGTTTTTGTCTGCGATGAACCGTCTGATGGAATCTTAGCCGCGGAAAAAATCATGTGCGACAAAATTTTCGGCTCGGCGGGTGATAGAATTATCGTCGAAGATAAACTGCTCGGCGAAGAGGCCTCAATCCTGGCGTTTGTGGACGGGCGAAATATTTATATCATGGAATCAGCACAAGACCACAAGCCTATCGGCGACGGTGACACCGGGCCCAATACAGGGGGAATGGGCGCTTACAGCCCGGCTCCCATTGTTACCGATGATTTAACGAATCAGATCACGCGGGAAATTCTGGTGCCGGTGGTTGACGGCATGAATCGCATCGGCGCGCCGTATAAGGGAGTGCTGTATGCAGGGCTGATGATTACCGGAGGAGGGCCCAGAGTGCTGGAATTTAACGTCCGCTTCGGAGATCCAGAGACCCAGCCGATTCTTATGAGGCTAAAAAGCGATTTGCTGGAAGTATTATTAGCGGTCTGTGACGGCACACTGGACCAGGTTAAACTCGAATGGGATTCCCGGCCGGCGGTTTGTGTAGTTATGGCTTCGGGAGGTTATCCGGGCGATTATGAAAAGGGCAAAAAGATAACAGGCCTTCAAGAGGCCGGCAAGCTCGACGATGTGATAGTATTTCATGCAGGCACCAAAGACCAGGATGGAGAAATTGTCACTAATGGCGGCAGAGTACTGGGTGTCACTGCACTGGGACGGACAATTGCAGACGCCAAGGTGCGGGCATATCAAGCTGTAGATAAAATAGAATTCGAAGGTGCCTATTGCCGGCGGGACATCGCAGATAAGGCCATAAAATGAACTGATTTTGAATAAACGATGATTAACTATGGCCCAGCCCAAAACTCAAAAACGGACACTCAATACGGTAATTCGATGTCTTATAGCAGGATTGATTTTGGCACCTCTTTCGTGGTTTTTCTACATTGAGGCCGGCAGGGTTCTATCTTATATCGCCATACGACAGATTGCCAAGCTGACCAATACCACGATAAGAACCGGATTGGTAGATTTCCACACCGACGGATCGATCTACATCGAACAGCTTGTAATCAGTCCCAAAGAGCAAAATGGCCGCGACACTATACTCAAAGCCGAAAAGGTACACGGACAATTGAGTGTAGGCAGCATGCTTTTACTCCGGCCAAGATTAAAGGTTATAAATATCGACGATTTCGTCTTCACCGCCCAATACGATTTGGACACGGGCTGGTCGAATTTATCCGGCCTCAAAATCAAATATAACAAGAGCAACCTCGGCAGGGTGCCTCGCATTAGTCTAAAAGCGGGAACACTGCAATATAGCAAGATTTCGAAGGGACAGGCACAAGTCGCTGTTTCAGTGCCCATTGATGCGGACTTTGGACTCGATAAAAATTCAGAAGAGGGCTATAGTTTTGAAATAACGACAGCTAAGATATCTTCCGGTTTCGCCAAGAGCCGTTTGGATGGATTGTGGAAGCCGGGTATCGTGACAATTGCAGGCGGAATTTCGTCCATAGACGTGCCTGAGCTTGAGATGGCATGGATAATAGACGAATTGGACGCTGAGTTCAGATATGATGAGAATAATGATTTTCGGCTGAAGCTGATCGTGCCGGATTTAGAATCGAAACGCAACGAGGCACTGGACAACCTTGCATCCGTCGGGCCGATTTTCCTGGGCAAGTCCGGCCTGTTTACCGCTTTGCAGGGTTTTTTTGACATGTACCAGCCCAAGGGAATGGTGGATGCCAAACTTGAGATGTCGGGGAATTTAAGCCGGCTTAGCGAAAGCACGATGACCGGTAACGTAAATTGTAAGGATGCCGCATTTTGCTATAACAAGTTTCCGTACGCGATAGAGAACCTGACCGGCCGGATTGATTTTACAAAAAACAGCGTGGAACTTAACAACCTGAGCGGCAAACACGGCGAGGCACGGTTTTTGTTAAATGGCTCATGCAGTGACTTCGGGCCAAACCTGGAGTACGATATCGGGATCACGAGCGACAACATGCCTCTGGATAATGACTTGTATGAAGCACTGAAGACAAAGCATAAAGAATTCTGGTCTGCCTTCTCCCCTACCGGACTCGCGGGTATCGATCTCCATCTAAATCGACAGACGCAAACGGACAAGAAGATAATACTGGAAGTTGAACTGCACGGCGCAGAAGCCGTATACCGGAATTTTCCTTATCCATTGCAAAATCTTACCGGCAGGCTTTCGTTCAATAAAAACAAAGTGAGCTTTTTGAATGTTGTTTCGCAGGTAAGTCAGCGCAAGATTACCCTGGACGGCAAAATAGAAACTCGCAGCGCCGACAAGCCGCCCATGTATGATTTTTTAATCAAGGTAAATAATGTCCCGCTGGATGCAACACTTGAAACGGCATTAACAGAGAAACAGCAGAATTTGTACGAGCAATTTTGTCCCGCCGGCTTAGCTGACGGCGTGATAAGAGTATTGTCGCAAGATTCCGGGCCTCCAGACGTTACTGCCGGTTTGTCTTTCAAGAACACTTCATTGAAGTTAGAACAATTTCCGCTGCCTGTCTCGGATATAACAGCGAAAGCCAAATTCACACCGAACCAGATAGATGTCAGAGAATTCGCTGGTTGGTATGGTAACGATTTAATTTCCCTGACCGGCAAAATCGATTTGGATCAGGAATATCGGCAGCCGCTCTATGAACTGACGCTAAAGCTCGGACAGACTCAGTTAAAGGACAATCTTCTTAACCTGCTGCCCGACTCGCTCAAGAAAATCGTCTCAGAATTAAAACCGGAGGGCAGTGTCAATCTCAGCGTCGATTTAAACAAAATGAGCCTCACTGAACCTCCTGATTACAGCATAACTTTAGAGTGTCTGAGTAACAGCGTCACTATTCCGAAGCTTCCCTTCCCGCTGAAAGATATGACCGGTACATTAACAATTAAGGATAATATAATCGAGCTAAAGGACATTGCCGCCAACATAGGAGATAATGTCCCGGCAACGGCGGACAACGCAACCATAAAACTAAACGGCCAGGCAACTCTGGCCGGCAATACCTTCAGTAACATTCTCTTGCATCTTTCGGCTAAAGACATTTCATTAGCCAACCAGCTCAACATGGTCCTGCCCCAGCGAGTTAAGCCATTGTACGATAAGCTCTCGCCTGCCGGACTTTTCGATCTGGATTTTGAGAATATCCGCCTTTCCCATACAGATGACGGCCAAAAATCCATTGATTTTGACGGTGATGTCATTTTTAACAACAGCATTTTCAAAACATCCGGACTCAGAACAAAATTGAACGCGAATTTAAGAATGAAAGGCGCGTACAAAACCGGCGAAGGCTTGAGCAGCTTCCAGGGGGCTTTCAATGGGGGCACGCTGAAAATCCAGGGCAAATCTTTCACCAATCTTAACGCCGATATCTCTTATGACCCCAACTCACACCATTGGTCAACCCAGGGTTTAATTGCCGATTGCTACGGCGGAAAACTGAAAGGAAAATTAGAATTCAAACAGCCAGCCGAGCAGTTCGGTGAGTACGTTCTTCAAACAGGTTTTGAAAACATTGACTTAAAACAATTTCTCGCAGATACAGAATCAGGGGAAGCTCCCGAGCAGGGCCATACGAGCGGCAAAATGAACGGATCATTAAGTCTCAATGCCATGCTCGGCAACAATTCTTCACGCATCGGCACATGCAGACTCTCAATAATCGACATGCAGGTAGGCAAGCTTTCGCCGCTGGCCAAGATTCTGCAGGTACTGCAATTATCGGGGCCGGAAGATTACGCTTTCGACCGGATGTTCGTCGATTCTTACATTAAACAGGACGGCCTTTTTGTACAGAAGCTCGATCTTGCCGGCCAGAGCCTCGCCTTTTACGGCTCAGGATGGATGGACCTGAAAAACCGCAGCATCGAGCTGGCCCTTACTGCGCGGGGCAAACGCCTTGCCACAGACGATCCATCGATCCTGCAGTCCTTAACCGAAGGTCTCGGCCAGGCCGTGGTCCGAATAGATGTCACCGGGGATTTCTACGATCCCAAGGTGACAACCAAAACACTGCCTCTAATCGAACAAACACTAAATATCTTCGGCTCCAAACCGGATAAATAAATTTTCGCCCCCCTTCTCTTTATCCCGCCGCCTGCTATATTTGCGAATACTGCGTCGGGCGAAGAATTATATCGGTTATATTGGATACGGTATCCTTATACTCGGGATTGCTGCTTAGCTTCTTCCACTCCGGAGAGCCGCCGAACACCTTCCATTTCGCATCCCGGTCCACCATGTCGTCGAAGACGAGCATATAAGTAAGATTGGGCATTTTCGGCCCGATTAATGTTTCGCCGAAGAAGACCGGCTGCAATCCCGTTTTAAGGAAAACACTTATTTCACCGCCCTCGTTGAACATCTCGATTTTCTTCTTCGAAGCCTTGATACTGTGGCTCTCGTACGTGCGAAGCTCGAAAATGCGAGATTTCTTTTCCGGCACGCGAAGCTGCGGCAAACCTTTAAACGCCAACATCAGCGAACTTTCCATCCGAACGTATCCCGGCTCGGACAGCGGGGTATCGATAAACTCGGCGCCGGCCTTGCGGTATTCATCATCCGCCATCAACATCGAAGCTGAATTCATTACCGTATCCAGCGACTTATGCACCATAAGCACATAAAGTGTCGGGCTGTTGGGCCCGTACATCGCGTTAAATACGCCGACCATCCCGATCCCGATGCGGTTCATAGCCGGTATTCCCACCTTGCGCAGAAAATTCCCGAGCAGGTTTTTATTCGATCCTACGTGCAGATGATATTGCCTGAACTCCAAGTATTCCTGTTTGCTATCGCCGCTATCGGCCGCCGCCATTGAACTCATTGCTGCTATCGGCGCGATACTCGCCGCCGCTAAGAATTCTCGTCTTTTCATTTTCGATTTCTCCATATTTGTTAGTATGTATGGTTTTGTCCTGATTTCGACATGTTTCGTACAATACTCGAAACCGCCCTTCCCGTCAACGCCCCAGATTCCCGGCTTAGCCATCCGTTCATCCGCCCTGCCGCCTTTTCTTTATCCCTACCCCATTCATCTTGTTTCGGATTTAGGGTTTAGTGCTTAGTGTTTCCGGCCAAGCCCGGTAATTGGCTTTGTTTTTTCAAATGGACTATTAGACACAAATTAATACCAAGAAACAGTCAACAACCACGGATTTCGCTGATTACGCAGAAAAAATAGACAATCGTCAATCACTACTGTCCGGTTATAAATTAAACAATAAGGTTCAACTGCAAAAAAAATAACCGAACAGTAGTGGTATAGAATAGAAATGTCGGGGCCCGCGGGGACCGCCGTTTGGGAGGGAGCAGAGGTTACTGGAATAACCGATTGGATCACTGTAGAGCTCCCATTGGCAGAAACGTCCTGGAACGTCACAGAAGGGAACTGGAGCCTCATTCTCACGGATGTCACTGAATTCAAGATTGGCATGGAGATGTTCAACAATGCATTTGGATTGGGCGAAATCTGTGGAATAGACAACATCGTACTCGTACCCGAACCGTGTACGCTACTTCTGCTTGGCTTGGGCGGCCTATTCGTTCTCAGGAAGCGATAGTACCACAATTCATCTGTACTGCTGCCAGTTTATTGGATGCTAACCTATATGCAGTCATCCCACGTTCTTTAGGATGTCTGCAAGCTATATATAGTACTGTTTCCAGTTAGGGAGAATAAAAGGGGACAGGCTTTTGATTTAGGTGTCACTGACATCCTTCAAAGGAGCAGGAAATTAGGGATAGCGGAGCAGCCGACAAGGTCGCCATCCAGGGGCCGTTCAATCGCCCGATTAAGGCACTTAGCGACACCACAGCTCATGGTGGGTAACCGTATGGGTTCGTCGTAATGATGTGGTTGAAGCAATGTTCGTGATTTGTTCGAAATTATTCACTCGGCCGTAGAATCCCTCTTTTGCTTGCATCGCCACAGGTGATTGTGTTATAATCATGGCAGAGAAGCGTATCGAAAAAACTAAAACTCTCTCAGAATTGAGGGACAAATACTATGCGTAAGCGAAATGGGTTTACATTGATAGAACTGCTGGTTGTTATTGCCATTATTGCCATTCTCATGGCGATTTTGATGCCGGCCCTCAATCGGGTCAAAGAGCAGGGATCGCGTACCGCGTGCCTGAGCAATGTCAAGCAGTTGACCCTTGCATGGATAATGTATGCGTATGAGAACGATGATAAGATCGTCAACGGCAGCACCTTCTTCCCTCGAACGGGCGAGCCGGCCTGGATAGGCGCGCTTTGGCAGGTTGACGGGACCGCTGACGAGTTACGCGAAAACCTTAAAGACGGGATACTCTACCAGTACTGTGAG
>Ga0210003_1002504_pt1 | contig 15441 bp, 11 predicted proteins | sample LantaG_FD_182804 | JGI IMG/M metagenome (GOLD analysis project Ga0210003, IMG submission 182804) | Deep subsurface microbial communities from Baltic Sea to uncover new lineages of life (NeLLi) - Landsort_02402 metaG (SPAdes) (version 2) | ecosystem: Environmental > Aquatic > Marine > Oceanic >... | reverse complement strand
GGGGGTGGGGGTGGGGGGGGGGGGGGGGGGGGGAGACGAGGGAATCGTATGCCCCCCCTTTTTCTCCGTTGAAAAGAAACCAGTAACAAAAAAAAACGCAGTGAGGTCTTTAGATGAGAAAATCAGTTGGGGTTAGGGTACGACGGAGTCTCCGGCGACTCCCAGAAAGGCTCGGAACCGCGGTCAGCGGGCCGGTCTGCTGCGAGCGAGTTTGGTTTTTTCCATTTAATGTTTTTTCATTTTGTTTTCCTTCTCTCTCTCAATTCCCATCCTCCCCAAAAAGCACCCCCGACGCCTCCATGAGCGCCTCGTACGCCTGCTGGATCCCGCGGAACTTGGCCGCCGCTTCTGCTGCTGCTGCCGCTGCCCCTGCTGCTGCGCCGCCACCGCTGCCGTTCTCGCCCTCTTCTTTGCTCCCTCGAAACTTGTCGGGGTGCCATTTCTTCGCGAGGCCCCGGAATGCCGCCCGCACCTCTGCCGCCGAGGAGCAGGCCTCCGCTGTCAGGCCCAGCGTCCTGAAGTCGCCCTCGTGGCGAAGGAGCTGGATGTGGCGCTCGCGAGCGGCGGACGCGGCGGCGGCATCGCTGCTGCTGCCCTTGTGTTGCTCCCGCTGCTCCTTGGCGCGCTTCGACCCGGCCGCGACGGCCTCCTCGATCAGCGACTTCGCGAGCGAGCACGCCGCCGCCGAGCCGAACAGGTGGATGAGGGTGACGGAGGGCCTTTTGCTGCCGGTCGCCGCGGCTACTGCCGGAGCTGCTGTCCCCGTCGCCGCGCCCGCCGCCGCGTTCCCTTTCTGCCCCCTCTTCTCCTCTTTCTGCGCCTCTTTCTGCGCCTCCTTCACCACCATCACCTTCGCTTTCGACCGCTTCTCTATCGCCCGGATAATGCTCCCCCCCGTCCCTATGACCGAGGCGATGGCCCTGGAGGGCACCTCTACCACGACCTCGGGCTTCTGATGCGGCTCCTCCTCCTCGTCGGAGGAGGAGCCGAGCTCGCGCAGGAGCTCGCCGAGCGACTTTTTCTTCCCCGCCGCCGCCGCCGCCGCCTTTCCCTCGCCGTCTTCCTCTTCGGCAGCAGCTGCCGCCCCCGCGCCTCCTCCCGTCGCGAGCCTCTCCGCCGCTGCCCGGACCCGCGCCTCCTCGGCGGCGGCCTTCTCCTCGGCCCTGCGCGCCGCGACCTCCGGCTCCACCTCGGACGCCATGAAAGCGTCGAGCGGGTCTTCCTCTCCCTCTTCCTCTTCGTCTTCCTTCTCCTTCTCTTCCGGTTCTTGCTGCTGCTGCTGCTGCCTTTCTCCCGGGAGGGGCCTCTTCCGGCGCGTCCCGGCGTCGCCTTCGTCGTCGTCTTCGTCTCCTGCAGAGAAGAAGGCGGCGGCGACGGAAGGCCTGAGAGACGGCGAAGGCAGCTGCGGCGGCTTGGGCGCTGGCGCCGGCGCCGTTGCTGCTGCTACAGGCGCCGCTGCTGCTGATGCTGCTGCCGCAGTTGCAGCTGCCTCTTTCATCTTCTCCTGCTTCTCGCGCCACTCTGCGAGCTTGGAGAGGCGCTCAGCGTGCTTCTCGGCCTCTGTCCGCGGCTGCGGCTGCGGTAGCAGGGGAGCGGGAGAACGAGGTGGAGCAGCAGAAGCTGCCGTCGTCGTCGCCGCCGTCGTCGCCGGCGCCCTGTGCGGGCTGCGGCTGCGCGTCCTCCTCCTGCTTCTGCGCTCATGATCCCTCCCCCTCCTTTCCTCTCGTTCTTGGCTGCGCGATCTGGAGGAGGGCCGAGGGGAGCGTCGGCGGCGGAAGCCGTCGTCCCGGCCGTGTTGGCCGCGGTCCCTGTCTTGAGGCGAGCGAGAGAAAGAGCGGGAGCGAGAGCGGCTCCGTCGCCGCCGTCGCCATCGGTCGTCGTAGTCGTCGTCGCCTCTCCGCCTGATCCTGCCGTCTCCGCGCTCGCGAGATCTGCTTCGATACCGCCGCTCGTTGCCGCCGCCTCGTCGCGGGGAGTGAGAGCGAGACCGCGATGAGCAAGGCATCGCGAGCGTGAAGAAGAAGAGAAACAGAAACTAGCTCGATGACTTCTGTTTTTTTTTACTTTTTTCGAAATCGCTTCTCTCCTCAATTCTCGCTCGCTCGCTCGCTTGCTCGCTCGCTTGCTCGCGGCGGGGTTGGAGAAAATGGAAGAGACGTCGCCTGATCCCGCTGCTCTCGCTGCTGCTCCCGCTGCGCCTCTAGCTACCGCAGCAGCAGCGCCAGCGCAACAGCATTCAGCTCCGACCAAGTCGAAATCGTGCGTCTGCTGTGACATCCCCGTCGCGCTCTACGGCCGCCTTCTGCCGTGCGCCCACGCATTCTGCCTGGTTTGCTCGAGCAGCATGACGACGTGCTACATGTGAGCGTGAAAATGGGGGTGGAGAGATACGCGGAAGAGGTCGAAATGGAGGCGTGGGGAAACTCGACGGCGATCTGTTTGAGGTTGGACGAACATGCGAAGAAGAAAAAACTCGCCTCTTTCAGACGTTTCTCAACCCCGACCAACCCAACCCCTCTCAACGACGACCACAACAGCTGCAGCAGCACCATCGCACGGCTCGAGCGGGTGGACGCCGACGAGCTCTTTGTGTCCCCGCTGACTCTGCAGAGCTTCACTTGTGAGTCTTTTACGAAAGCAGTCGGAAATCTTCTCTGGAGAGAACTTTTTTATCAACCCTCAATTCACGTTTTTAATCATCACATAACTCTCCAAACAAAAAACAAAACTAGCCGAGGCCGCGCTCGAACAAAACACAAAGCAGGCCTACGCTCGGCTCATGGCGATACCACAGGGCGTGCTGGCGGGGGCTGGGAGGACGGGGTAAGGGATTCAGAGAGAGAGAAAGAGAGAGAGAGAAAACCTTTTTTCATTTTTCGTTTCTTTGTAAAAATACACTCGAGAACCAAATACTCTAGTAGCTCCCCTAGAGGCGAGAGGAGGGCGACGCCCCCGTGGCGACCTCTCGGCGGAGCAGCTCTCGCCGGAAGAGCGACGACAGGAGCGCCGCGGTAGACGACGACGACGGCGCTTCCCGCGGCAGCACCGCGGGCGGCAGCGCGACGACCGAGGGGGAAAAAGAGGGGCCCGAGTAGCACTCGGCGACCTCGGAGACCGCGGCGAGAGCTCGCCCAGCGTCGTCGGAGCTCGTCGCTCCCTCTCCTCCTCCTCCTTCTCCCGCGGCGGCGACGACCGGGACGACGCGGATCCCCCTGGATGCCGCCGCCTCCGCCAGCCTCGCGAGCGCCCTCCTGTCTCCGGCGCTGCGGCGGGAACGAGAAGGAGAGGACAGGAGGGGCGCTCCGTGGACGACGAAGAGCGCGTCCGGGGGGGGGAACGGCGAGGAAGGAGAAGAGAGAGCAGAGGAGGGACCGGTTCCGAGTTTGCGCCACCACTGCAGGAGCGAGCTGCCAAGGGGGCTTCTGCTGCCTCGCATCTCGTGTTCTTCCTCTCCTTCGTCGCCGTCGATATTCTCCATCGAGGCGCACGCCGCGGCGACCTGGTCCTGGAAGGGCACCGGGGGAGGGAGGGAAGGAGAAGCCTCAGTAGTTCCGCCTTCGTTTCCTCGTTGCCCCGCGCTCGCGGCCGAGGCAGCCGGGACGACAGCAACGCCGTCGGAAGAGACGACGACACCGCTCCCTCCTCGACCTCTCCGCCCAGCAGCAGCCGCCAACGCCCGGAGGGCCCCGGCCTCTGCCCCGGGAGGCGAGCCCAGCAGCCACACGGAGGGGAGGCGCAGCGCGACGGGCAGGGCGGCCTCGCGGAAGTCGGAGCGTAGCCAGAGGGTGAGCGGCGTCCGCGAGGTGCCTTCGTCGTCGCTTTGTTCGCCGGCTTTCGCAGTTCCGGTCGCCGCGGCAGCGGCCCGGGCGGTCGCGAGAGGGAGGCGCGCGATGACGCTGAGGTGCGAGGAGGAAGAGGAAGGCGGCCGATGCGCAGGAGCGGAAGAAACCGCGGTCGCCGCCGTCCAAGACCCCAGGGCCCGCAGCCTCGCACCTCGCACGCTCGAGAGCCCCGAGCCGCGGACGGCGATGCGGAGCGCCACCATGGAGGCCGCCGCTGCTGCTGCTGCTGCTGCGGTGGCGCCCGACGCCGCTGCTTTTGTTGTCGCCACCGCCGCCGCAGCAGGCACGGCCGCACCTCCGCCGCCGCTGACGGCCCGCGCCGCGCCGCGGCGGACCGCGGACCAGTAGGCCGAGGGAGCCGCGGCCTCGGCCGCCGCCGCCGTCGAGGGAGCGCCGCCGCCGGCGAGCCCGCTGCTGCCGTTTCTCGCGGGGTCCCTCGCCGTCGCCGCCAACGGCGGCAGCGGGGGCATCCGCGCCGAGGCCACGGCCGCCACGAGCGGCGGCGCGAGCGTCGTCGAGAGCCGGACAGCATCAGAGGAAGGCGAAGGCGAAGGAGAAAAAGGCGTCGCTCCTCCCACCTCGTCCTCCCCCTCCTCTCCCCCTCCCCCTCCCTTTCTCCTCCTGCCCTCCCCCCAGGCCCTCGCCGAGATCGCGAGCAGCCGGTCGCGGTAGGTCGAGAGCCTGTGGGGCGTCAGGCTCGGCACGCGCAGCGAAAAGGTCGGGAGGGCCAGGTCACCGAGCAGCGCCGCCGGGAGCAGCGACGGGGGGAGGCTGACGCTCGGCAGGGCCGAGGCCGCGAGCGCCGCGAGGCGGGAGGCGGCCGCGGTTGCCGCCGTGGTTGCTGTCGACGCCGCTGTCGAGGTCGGGGTTGCTCCTCCCGCGCCGTTGTCCCTCTTTTTCTTCCTTTCCTCGCGCGGCGAAGCCGCCACTGCCACCGCAGGTCCCGCTTCTCCTCCCTCCCTCCCTCCTCCTCCTCCTCCTCCTCCTCCTCCTCCGGCTTCTTTTCCAGCGAGCAGCTCCGGGGAATGGTGCGTCCCCAAGTGCGTGTAGGAGGGCATCGCGGGCAGGCGCGCTGCCGCGGCCGCCGCGGCGGAGCGGGCGGCTCCCGCCACGGCCCCGGCGACGGCGGCGGCGGCTTTGGACGCCGCCGCCGTCGTCGCCGGGACGCTCCATCTCGACGATGGCGCCGGCGAAGAAGCAATATCGTCTTCTTTCGCAGTCAGCGGAGTGTGGGAGACGACGGCGGGGGCGGCAGCAGCGGCGGCAGCAGCGGAAGAGGCTTCGTCGTCGTTCGCCGCCGATGCCTCGAGCGCTCCCGCCGCGTCCGCAGCAGAGGCTGCGGCCGCCCCTCCCCCCCCCCGTTGCCTCAAGCCCGCATCGATCTCGGCCAGCATCCGCGGAACAGGGTCGTCCTGGTAGGTCAAAGAGTAGAAGAGCGGTCTCCACTTCTTGCGCTCGACGAGGTGAGCGAGCGCGGCGTTGCCAAGCGCCGGCGGGGCAAACGCCACGCACGAGACGGGCAGGTGGCGCGAAGGAGAAGACGGGTACTGGCCGCTCTTCCTCCTCCTCCTCCTGCTCTGCTCCTTCTCCTCCCTGTCCCGCAGGAGCAGCAGCCTGAGCGTCGCGAGCTGCGCGACGGCGCCGCCCAAAGAGTGGTCGCAGAGCAGGAGGCGCTCGCACCCGGCGAGCTCCGAGGCCGCGTGCTCAGCGAGCTGCTCTATCGGGACCGCCGCGGCGCGCTCGAGGAAGCCTCGGTGGGCGGCCGGGGAAGAAGAAGAAAAGCGGCCGTTGTCTTCTCTGCTTCTTCTTCCTTCGACTTGGTCGGTTTCGCCGTAGCCATCGTCGTCGTCGTCATCATCGTCCGACGGCTCCCAGTCAGGCAGCGCGTCCTGGAGCAGGTTCACGTCGGCCCAGAGGTCCCTCGCGTCCGTGGTCCCGGCGAATCCCACAACCAGCGTCCTGCCGTCTCCCGTGAGGGCTAGCACGTAGCGGTGCCTGACGTGCGGCAAGCTCGGCTGGAGGGCGACGACGCCGACGAGCCCGCGGTCGCCGCTGGTTTCGTTGCCGTCGCCGAGACCTCCTCTCTTGTTGCCGCCGCTGGTTTCGTTGCCGTCGCCGAGACCTCCTCTCTTGTTGCCGCCGCTGCCGTTGTTGGCCGCGGCGGCCACGGAAGAGGCTGTCGCCGCGGCGGCATGCGGCCCGAGCTCGTGCGCGGCGTAGGCAGCCTCGGAGACCGCCAGGGCGTTCATGACGTCCTAAAGGTGAGAGCGAGCGAGAGAGAGAAAGAGGAAGAGAGGTAGGGGAGGAGGTCAGCGACGCCCGAGAAAACCTCGTCGTTATGCTTTGGTCCGAGCTCCTTCTCTCTCTCTCTCTCTCTCCTTCCCTCTCTCTCTCTCTCTCTCTAACTTTCTTTCCATCCCATCCTACCTGCGCTCCCTCAAAGCTCTCGACGCGCAGAGCGTCGCAAAGGGCGGCCTCTCCTTCAAAAGTCCACCCCGAGCGAGCAGCTGCCTGCGAACGAGGAGGCATCGATTTGACGTCGCCGCCATCGGCAACGGCACCTGCTCCGAGTCCCGACGCCAGCCAGCCGGCGACGCGGTCGCGGAGGGCGTGGATGTAGTCGGAAGCCATCAGAGGCCGGCCTCCCTCTCGCTCTTTGCGATGGTGGGCGTGGCGCCGTGCCCGCTGGCGCGCGGGAGAAGAAGAAGCAGAGCGAAAGAGAGTTGAGTTTTGATGCTTTCTCTTTTTCTTTCTTTTCCTTCCGCACTTTTCTCTCGAGTCCGATCGAAGAAGGCTCGGCGAAAATCGTCGGTGCACTTCGTTCTGCGCCCCTCCGATAGAGACGCTTCCGCTTCTTCAATCTGTCCCAAATTCAGATGCCAGCCGCGAGAGAGCTTCCACCGGGAGGCTCCATCGAGGGCTCGGCAGGCAACGCCGTCGCCAGTGGCGCCAAAACAGCCTCCACTGTCGGCGCCAACGGAGATGCTGCTGCTGCTGCTGCCGTTTCCCCGACCTCGACCTCCCCCTCCGACCCGCACCTCGACCGAGACTACGAGCGCGTCCTCTCCCAGCTCGGAACGCTCATCTCCGGGCGCTCCCGCGGCGACGGCAGGGCCTGGGAGTGGGAGCACGCGATGGAGGTGATGTCTCTGTGCCTGGAGAGGGCCGGGTTGGTGGTCGCTGAAGAAGAGCAAGGCGGCGCGAGCACAGCAGACAACGGCGGCGCTTGCCCTTCTTCTTCTCCTTCCTCGCCCTCTCCCTCTTCCCGCTCCGTCTCCAAAAATCAGCTCAACAAGCTCCGCATCATCCACGTCACCGGAACAAAGGGCAAAGGGTCCACCTGCGCCATGACCGAGTCGATCCTGCGGAGCTCGGGCTACTCCACGGGCCTCTTCACGTCGCCGCACCTGTGGGACGTCCGCGAGCGGATCCGGGTCAACGGCAGGCCCGTCGACAAGCGCGTTTTCATCACCGCTTTCGACGATCTCTGGGCAAAGCTGGAAGCCACGGCGGACGAGAGGGTGGGCGTGCCTGCTTATTTCAAGTTCCTGACGCTTCTGGGCCTGAAGATTTTCGTGGAAGCCGGCCTCGACGTCGTGGTGCTCGAGGTCGGGATCGGCGGCCGACTCGACGCGACAAACTGCGTTCCTCCGCCCGTCGCTGCCGGGTTCACCCCGCTGGGATTCGACCATTTGGAGCTCCTGGGGAACACTCTCCCGCTGATCGCCACGGAGAAGTCCGGGATCATCAAGGCGGGCAGCTCGGCGTGCCTCGTGGTGGCCGGGCAGCCGCCGGACGCCGGCGCCGTCTTGGTCCGTGCCGCGGCCCAGACGGGCGTGCCCTTTGCGCTCGCGCCCCCGCTGACGGACTACAAGGTCGAAAGTGGAGCGGAGAAAGGTGCTGCTGCCGGTGCTGCTGCTGGTGGCGCTGTCGCTCTGTCCCTGTCGGGAGAGCACCAGAGGGTCAACGCGTCGCTGGCCGTGGCGCTGTCGGGGGCGTTTGACTCGTGGGTGGCGTCTCTTTTGGAAAAGGCCAAGGTCGACAACGTCGAGGGCGAAAGCGACGACGCGGAAACTTTCCACGCGCGCCACTTTAGCAACGCCTTCTCTTCGAGCTCCTCTTCCTCCGCCTCCGCCTCCGCATCAGCAGCAGCAGCAACGTCGTCTTCGCGCACCGCGGCACTGCGCTCCGGGACGCTCCCTTCCTCGTACGCTCAGGGGCTCCAGTGCTGCGTTTGGCACGGCCGCGCCCAGGTCGTCGTCGACGAGAGCGTCCAGGCCCCTTCGTCGCTGTCGTTCTACCTCGACGGGGCGCACACGCCCGAGTCCTCGGCGACGTGCGCGAACTGGTTTGCGGAGGCGGTCGGCAGCTCTTCTTCTTCTGCTGCTGCTGCCGCCGCTCCTCCTTCGTCTCCTGCCGCGCCCGGCGAGCTCCGCCTTCTGCTCTTCAACTGCATGCACGAACGCGAGCCCCTGCGGCTGCTGGCCCCGCTCTCGCAGACGCTCGCGTCCAAGGGCCTGCCGCTGGCCGGGGCCGTCTTCGTGCCCCCGGACTCGACGTACGCGAAGCTGGGCCCCTCGGAGGAGTCGGCCTCGGCCGTCGACCTGAGCTGGCAGCAGGGGCTCGCGCATCTGTGGAGGGAGAACTTTGCCGTTGCCGCCGCGGGGAAGGAGGCGAGAGGCAGCAGCAGCAGCAGCGGAGCTGCCGCAACCGAGTCGGCTGCAGCTTCAGCAGCAGCATCAGCAGCAAAGCTCCTGCCGCCTCTCTCGACAGCAGCAGGGGCAGGGGCAGCAAACGCTGCCGCTCCCACCGGCGCTGTCGCGCCCTCGGTCCGCTCGGCGCTCGAGTGGCTCCGCTCGGCGACGCGCGCCTCTCCGGGGCTCAAGATGCGCGTGCTCGTGACCGGCTCGCTCTATTTGGTCGGGGACGTGCTGCGCCACCTAGGCAAGAACGAAGACTGAAGTAAAGAAAGAGTTTTTTTTTTGGAAAAAATTCCCCTCTTCAACTCGGGTTGATTTTCACAAAAAAACGTCAACGGCACCAGGTCTCTCTCTCTCTCTCTCTCTCTCGCGCGCGCGCACGATTTCTTTAAGCAATTATTTTGGTCTCTCTTTCTCTCTCGCGCGCGCGATTTCTATATGAATTTATGTTGGTTACCGCGCGCGCGCGCACGCACGAAAAAGTAGCGCGAAGCGGCAAAAGAGGAGGCTATTCTTTTTTTAAAAAAAGGCAACGAAAATAGACTTTCGGCCTGGTGATTTTATCACTCAAAATCACAGCCGGAACCTCGGCCTGGTCGAAGGGTAGACCCTCTTGAGCACGCGAGACACGGGGCCCATCACCACAAACGACTGCCACAGCACCTGGCACGCCAGGTTGCCCGCGAGCAAGAAAAACAGGCCCAGCCTGAACTTGAACGGCATCCCGGGAGAGGCCGCGCCACCGGCCTCCTGATAAGCAATCCAGGCCGGCGACGTCGGGGTCGTGTCGTTGAACTCTTGCGATGCGATGTGGAACACGAAAGTCAGGTAGTTGTCCGTGGTGAGCAACAGGACCACGCCCAGGGCCGCCAAGGAAACGTAGACAAACATCAGCGCCCAGTTGCGCGTGACGTTTCGAGTGAACCCGGAGCCGAAGCTGAAGACGACTGCCGAGGTGATGAACTGGAACAAGGTGCAGAAGAAAAGTATGGTCGCCTCCCAGTTGTCCCCCAGGGTCCACCAGTCCTTGCCCGCGGCGTACTTCGCGGGCCAGGGGACGAACTCGGGCGACTTGCGCATGTACTCGAGGGCTCCCGACGTGAAGGCCGTGTTGATCACCCACAAACCGAGCACGGAAGCCATGGTGATGGACGAGAGCAAGCCGTGCGTCGGCCTCTTTTGGCGCAGAACCTTGGCCGGGAGGGCGAGCGTCATCGTGTACGGCAGGCAGATGATGGCGATGCCCTCGATGAGCATGTAGGCAGCCTGTTTTGGCGTTGAGGAGGGGGGCGGAAAGGTGAGTTTCGGTCGAGAACCCGTCGTAATTAGGTCGAAGTTGACCGACCTTGCCCCGAAATCGGGTCGACGCGCGCCCGGTTGGTCTGAAGACCCCGGAAATTCGATTTCGTAAACGGCATCTGTTGCGGAATCCAACCCCACAACGCGATTCTAGAGCGCAAATGAGGCACCTCGGCGGGTTCAGCTAGAGCAGAGAGTCGCGTCTTCGGGGGTGGAAAGGCGATGCGCAGTTTTTGCCACTCGGTCGCGGCGGAGTCAGCGTCGTTTCTCCCCTCTCCCCGCAAAACTCGACCCTCACCTGGCACATAATCACTCCGTAGTAGTAGCACGCGAGCTTCAGCACGGAGAAGAGCAGCCCGTAGGTGATGAGGAACTTGTAGGAGGCGATGGAGGTGTGCAGAGCGGCTCGCCCTTCGCGCAAAAGCTCCTCGACGGCGGCGACCTGGTTGGTTGTTTGTTTTTCAGAGAGCAAAAAATCAAGAGGGTTGGTTTCCGCTTCTTCGAGCTCCCAAGCAGCCGCAACAGCACGAAACGACAGAGGAGAATGCGCTCGGCACGCCTACGCAACTCACCGACTTGATCTTGGAGGTGAAGGGCGACACCATCGAGGCCTCGGCCTCGGACAGAGCGACGCCCGTGTGCGCCGTGCGCAGCGCTCCACAGTCATTTCCACCATCGCCGCACATGCCCACGACGACGCCCGACGCGATGAACGCGTCGATAACACGGATCTGTTGGTGTTTTGGGTGGATGCGACGCACGTTAGAGTGAGAACGAACACGCGGAACACCGGAATGCGGTGATTGAAAAAGACGTGCGCATCTCGACAGACTCGAATTCGCCGCGAGCGCATCTAGACAGACTCACCTTTCCCTCGGGCTTGACGCGTGCGAACACGCGCGTGCAGTAAAGCAGCTCCGGCGCCCTGCCCATCAGCTGCAGGATCTTGAAGGCCGAGCCAGTGACGGCGAGCTCGACCTCGCCAGATTTGAGTTTGCTCCCGTGCTGTAAAGTGCGTAGTTTTTGACGAGTGTGGCGCAATGTAAGCTTGAGGCAAATATATGCGACGCATTGTAGCGCAACTGCGACGCAACCAGCGCTGCTTACCTTGGCGAGGAGCTCGTCGGTCGTCAGGTTGGCCTCCCTCCCTTCGTCATCGGCGCTCATCTCGTGCCACACGACCGTGCCTTGCTTGGAATCGAACTCCCCGAGGAAGATGGGCGTCGACTGGCCCGTCAGGCCGCACTCGCGGGCGATGTGGACGCCGCATTGCGGACTGTCTCCCGTGATCATGACGACGCGGATGTCTCCAGCCTGTGTTTGTGCGGTGTTTTTCAAGATGCGGCGCATCAATATGTTACTGTTAAAGTCATGCGACGCACTGTTGCGACTCCTGCGGAGAATGCGCTATTGAAAAGCCGCAAACACCCCCCCACGCGTACCTTGAGCTTGGCGATCGTCGCCGCACTGTCATCCCGGAGCTCGTTGCGGAAGATGATGAGCCCCTGGAACGTCAAGTCGCGCTCCATATCGTCGCGGTCCATGGGCATGTTGAGCGGAGATCTCTGCCGCGGTGAGAGTGAAAATTTTGATGTTATTGAAGTTGAGGTGATTTCGGTGAGCGTGCCGTTTCTATGCGTCGCAGCGCGGCGTCGGCCTCGCAATCCGCGCGAGCATTTGTCCGCACGTAACAAAAATACAATGCGACGCACCTGCGTCCCCAAGACGCGCTTGGCGAGCGCCAAAACGTAACATCCGGCGAGTGCGTGCCGCTGCGCGACGCGGGCGTAGTCAGCAGGCAGCGTCTCTTGTTTGCAGAAAGCAGCCACCGTCTCGAACGAGCCCTTCACGTAGATCTCCTTGACGCCGCAGGGCTTCTCGACGATCACGCTCTGCGTCATCCGCGAGTGGCAGAAGTCGTTCCTCTGATGGACGACGTGCGCCCTGCCTTCGCCGCAAGTCAGCACGACGGGCGAGACGCCGTCGCTCGACGTAAACTTCCACCCGGTCGCCTGGAACATTTTGTACTCGACCTCGTTGGCCACGATCATGTCCCCTACTTTCTCGGCGTTGTTGCACGTCGCGAGGCCCACGAGGTGGTCGGCGTGGGAGTCGGCAGCGGAGAGCAAGGGGCCCATCTTGGTGCCGTCGGCAGCCTGAGCGAGAGTGGTGAGTTTTTTTTCGCGAGTGGGGGTGCCAGTGAGCAACTTTGGCGCTTCGTATCTCCCAACCGACGCAATGCCAAGCCCTGCCTTCGCGGGGCATTCACTCAGCACACCGTGCGCTATCGTTTGTGGGGGTCGGAGGTGGACAAGGGCGACTCGAATTTTCGTGTCTCCGGAAGCACCTCGCGTCGTTGTCGGCAGCGGCGACCAAGGGGGGCTCCTTTGACCCCGGGCGCTCGAGGGTGCCGCTCGAGGTCGAAAAATCGCAAAACGCCTCTATTTCCCTCATGCAGCTGAGCGTTCGATAGCACTGTGCGTTCGATGATCATGGGGCACGTATCAACGCAAGCGGAAGCTCAAAAGCGAGCGGAACGAGGCCGAAAACGCCTTCATAGTTAGCAAAAAAAAGGCATTTTCGGGCCAATTTTCACCATTTTGAACACTTTGAGGGCCTCGTCGACCTCTTCCGGTCTGCTTTCCGCTTTCGTTTGGCCTGCACACGATGTCTATGAGCACAAGGCATCTCTAGCAGCCCGACGTGTGTACAAAGCAAGCGCGGAAGCCTGTCAAAAAGCCCGGAAATGCGGGTTTGGACCGCCTTTCGACGGTTTCTGGGCTTTCTCGACCCTTGCTGCTCGCCCTTATGCCTTCGAGCGTGCTAGCCTTGAAAGGAAGCATCTAGACGCGTCGAATGAACCCCGAATCAAGCAAAGATAATGCGCAAAAGGCTGTCAAACTGACCGCAAAAGTCGGATTTTTGAGGAGGCTGCTTTGGGCTCTCGTTCGCTCGCGAGCGGGGAGTTGCTCAGCTTGGACTGCCTTACTGCCTCCGCCCCAAAGTGCCCCTTCCGCTCCAAATCAAAGCCTCCCGCCACGCGCATCAGACGCAGCACGCACTCTCGAGCCGAACAGAGTCAGTTTGGGGCCCGCTCCGAATTTTCCGCGTCTCTGGGGAAAAAGCTGGCTCTGTTTCTCGCGCGACGCTTTGTTTTTCTCCAAGCACCACAAAAAGAAAAAAGAAAGAAACTCACCGGCGGCTGGAACCCGACAAAGTCGAGCCCCTCCTTGGTCAGCGTCCCCGTCTTGTCGAAGCAGAACACGCGGATCTTGCCGCTGATCATGATGCGCTTGGGCTGCAGGCAGTTGATCCCGTGGCGCTTGAGGCGCTCCATTGACTGTTTTTTGTTTTTGTTTTTTCGAGTGAGAAAGTTGAGCGTGGGGGGAAAAAAACGCAACGAAAAAAACAAAAAACCTCAGCCCCGTCAAAAAACAAAATCCTCAAGGAAAGAAAACTCACGTGGATCTGCCCGACCTCCAGGGCCACGGGGAGCAGCGGCGACAGCACCTGGTTGACGATCGCCGTCGCGTACATCCACTTTGTGACCCAGTCCGAGAGGTTGCCGGCCATCTGCTGGAACACGATCGACAGCACAAAGCAGACCGACGCGTAGAGCAGCAGCATCGTGATGACGACCGTCAGCTCCTCGTCGTACTTGAAGATCATCGACGCCGGGAAGAGGATGACCGAGAGCAGGTCGCCCTTTGAGGTGTCCATGCCCGTGGCGACGGCGACGGCGGTGACGAAGTTTTCCTGCTGTTCGTCGTCGGCCGCGGCCGCGCCTTTCCCACCAGCAAGAACGCTCCCCGATCCGCCTCCTCCCGACCCGGCCTGCTTGATCGTCGTCCCCGAGAACAGCGTGTGCCTGGGGATGGGCTGCCTCACGTCGTAAACCGTAACAGAAGAGGGCGCGGCAGACTTCACGCAGGGCATCGACTCGCCCGTGAGCGAGCTCTCGTCGACGACACAGCTGCCCGCAACGACAATCAGGTCGCACGGCACGTGCGCCCCGGCGCCGAGCCTCACGACGTCGCCCGGGACCACCTCCCTGGAGTCGATCTCGACCCACGGGCCCCTCTCTCGCCGCACGCTCACAAAGCTGTGCACGTGCGCCACCTCGGCGATCGCCAACTGCGCCCTGTGCACCAGGAACATCGCGACGGCGCCCGAGAGCAGCACGACGACGGTCATGATGACGGCCACGAAGAGGTAGCTGAACCAGTACCAGAGGATGTACTGGACGAGCTGGTAGACGTGGAACATCGTGAACCACTCGTCGACGATGAGCTCGCCAAAGGTGGAGGGGCGGAAGGGGCAGGCGTTCTCGCCGACGACGGACTTGCGACGCGCGACCTCGGCATGGGAGAGCCCGCCGGCGGCGGCGACGGCGTGGAAGTCGGCGGTGGTGGTCCCGACGGTGAGCCTGGCCCTGCGGACCCTGGCCGATAGGTCGTCCGCGACGAAGCGGATCCCCTGGAAGACGAAGTAGCGGTTGGGGATGTCGTCCTCGTGGTCGTCGCCGTCGGGAGCCGTTGGAACGGCGGCGGAGGGAGCAGGGGAAAGAGAGGCGGCGGCGGCGAGCGCGGCGACGCCTTCGTCGTCGAGGCCGCTCGAGTGCCGGCCGATGCTTTCGCGGTTGATCCGCAGAGGGTTGAAGACGCTCCCGGAGGATGCGGCTGCATCGAGAGCTGCTGCCGCTGGCGGGAGCTTGACGCCGCCGATCTTAGCGCATCCTCCCTCGACCGCAGCGCGGACGGCGGCCTCCCTGGCCTCCTCCTGGCCCTTGACCCCGGGAGGAGGCCCGCCGACGATCGCGACCGTCTTGAAGTGGCCCCTATGCGACTCCGGGGTCAGCGCGTGCTTCATCCTCCTGAACACGGCGACGACGGGAGAAGCGTAGCTGGAGACGACCTCAACGGCAGCGGGGGCGCGGACGTGCATGTGCGTGGCCTCGGGTAAAACACAGGGGACGCGGAACCAGTTGACGACGCGCCCCTTGTTGAAGACCCAGCCCGTGAACCAAATCACCGAGAGGCACCAGACCACGAAGAACGTCTGCCCGTTCTGCATGTAACCCCCGAACAGGAAGTGGTCTCCCGAGAAGCAGAGGTTGTCGATAGAGCCGACCTGGCAGCGGTTGTAGAAGTCGACCAGGAAGATCACGTAGAGGGCCAGGAACTGCGCCGAGACGGCGCAGCAGAGCCAGTAGCAGGCCCTCCCAAACCACGACGTCCTCAGGGGTCGGAACTGGAGCAGCTCCTCGGCGTTGATCTCCACCGCCGTGGCCTCCTGCGTCTCCGACTGGCGCCAGCGCGGCGTGTTCGCGCGGCGCGAGCTCTGCCCTCCCGCCGCGGTCGACTTGTCGTCGTCGTAGAGGAACTGGACGGGCGCGCGGCGGAGCCTGGCGGAGCGCCAGAGGTACCACGCCAGGCAGGCGAGGAGGGTCACGCCCCAGATCGCAAAGTTGACGATGTAGAAGGCATTGCGGTAGCTGCCGATGAGGACCTTTTTTTTTTAAGTTGACGTGGAAGGGAAAGGAATGAGGAGAGGGAGAGAGAGAGAGAGAGAGAGAGAGAGAGAGAGAGAGAGAGAGAGAG
>Ga0210003_1002503_pt1 | contig 15453 bp, 19 predicted proteins | sample LantaG_FD_182804 | JGI IMG/M metagenome (GOLD analysis project Ga0210003, IMG submission 182804) | Deep subsurface microbial communities from Baltic Sea to uncover new lineages of life (NeLLi) - Landsort_02402 metaG (SPAdes) (version 2) | ecosystem: Environmental > Aquatic > Marine > Oceanic >... | reverse complement strand
TGGATGGCTTTATGATGAAATCGAACCTCAAACAGTTGTATGGAATGTATCTGATTTTCTAGATATTCCAAAAACTGATTATCCACCTACAACTGCGACTAACTGGTGTTTACTCACTTGTGTGTCTTCATGCATATTTACAAATACAGAATTTTTAGTTCCAACCGGGTTTAATGTAGATATAACAAAAACTTTATATTGCATGACATCATGCTATTCATTTTCAGAAGCTGCGGCTGCAGGTGGTGAAGCAGGAGGTGGTTCGAGTAGTGCTGGTGGAGCTGACGGTACAGCTGACATACAGAAACAGATAGACAATTTAAATTCAAGTTTAGCTAGACAAATTGATGCTTTTAGAAATTCTCTGGATAAGACAGTTTTCTGGTATTTGGATATCATTGATCGTGATTTATTGAATCTTGGTATTGTAATAGCTTCTTATGCTTTATGGATTGCTCAATTAGTAGAACATGAAGGTGAAACTTTGATATCATTGACTATTAAAGGTATTGGTGCTGTTATAGAAGCTTTGGTTGAAATATGGAAGGCAATTTCCTCAGCGATGCACGCAGCGTATACCGGATTAATAGGAGCTGCTATAGACACAGTACCAGCCTTAGTGACAACTATTAAACAAGCTGCATCGAACGCAATTGATGCTGCAGCAGCTTCGTGGGGAGAATTTACAGAAGGTGTTTCTGGTTTAGGTTCATCTATTGAATCTGGTGGTGATATTTTCGGTTCATGGGCTGATGTTTTATTTGATATTAAGCGTATAATCTTCGCGGTGATAGCATTAGGAGCGCAGATATATCAACATGTAATTATTCTTATTCTTACTTTTGAGCGTATTATGGAAGCAATAGAAAACACAGCAGATGCGATTGAATGGCTTGTAGATGAAGTTGCATCAAAGATATCTAGTTTACAAGAACAATTAACTTTAAAGAATGCAAGAGATGCACTAGTTGATATTATTAAAGGTGATGAAGTTGGTGAGATTTTGGATGATCTTAGACCTGAAATACAAATTGAGAATCAAGGTAGAGTAAAAACTATTATGCTAGATATTTAATTATGAATATTCAACCAAATATTAAAATTTTTCAAAGTACAACTCGCGATGTAATTGAAAACGCATCTGTGGATATTTTAGCTATACCTCGAGCTGATACTCCAAATAATATTGACTCGGATTATGTGGATTCAATTCGAAATCAACCATTGCCTAATAATATTGAATTAGTAACGATTTCAAACGCAAAAGACGAAATAGAAGATATGATCAAACTTCTCGGTTCGTGCTGTCGTGAGGATTCTATAGAAGAAGCGAAAAAGGTAATCGATTCTATTCATGCCAAATTTAATGATAAACCAGCTCATATGATTAAAAGTTGGGTTAGAGCTATTAAAGGAATGCATCCGAAATTAGATGAGTACGTAGAAGAGAATAAAGAGTATTTCAAAAATCCGTTTTCAGAAGTAATGGGAACTAATACAATTTTATATTATGCAGATACAAGTAGCATAGATATATGGTATTGGTCCAAGTCACCTAGATTTAAAAATAATAGAGTTGAATGGTTTTTATCTCCTTGGAAGGAGCCTACATATATTAGAGAAAGCGTTAGACAGAAACTTCCATCTGAAGTTGTTGAATATGTTCAAAACGCTAATCACCTTACATCAAAGCTAATGCGAAGAAATATTATCTATGATGTATTTCTGACAACTGAAGACGGTACGGGTAAGCAGGTACCTCAAGAGCGTCCAATTCCGTATAATGTAGCTCATGGCTCTGCTTTAAATGCAGACTGGTATCATCAGAATTATCGCATATTAGATGGAGAGCGTAATAAGTATTGGGGTAAGCATGATGCTATTTATAAAATGTATGAACCTCACCCTGATGGATATTTAGTTCATTTATTAGTAAACCATATTACACCATTAACACCATTTAGAATAGCTAATGATGATCGTATTGCTTGGAAGAGTCCTTTAGGTGTAGAAGAAACATTCCCGAATAGAAACAGTGGATTAACCGTTACGACTGATAGTGTTGGACAAAAGATATTGACTAGTTCGACTGATGTAAACGAAACAGCGATAACACCAGTTGAAGTTACATTACCAGGAGGATTAACATAATGGCTGAAAGATTATATTACGGGAATTATTTAGGAATTGTAATGCAAAACAACGACCCAGAAAAGCGTGGTCGTGTAAAAGTTTTTGTGCCTCATATTGCTGCAGCTGTTTATGATAATTGGAATCAAGGGTTTGATTCTGCAATTGACAAGTATTTTGTATTTTTAGATCAAGAAACAAATCCAGATCTAGATCCTATTGTAGAGCAGTTAAAGCAAATGTTACCTTGGGCAGAACAAGCTTCTCCGTTATTTGGAGGGAGCGCTTCTGGTCGATATAATGCTTTCGATAAAAAAGGTACTACATCTGATTCGAATTACTGGGAAAGAGATGAATATAAGCAAGGTTTTAGACCTGCTCAAAACTATTTAGGAACTAATAGAGTTGCAGACGCTTTCGGTGAAACTGCAAAAGAAAATAATCAATTAGTTAACCCAAATGCTCATCAATATTCTCCAGGTAATTATTCTAATTTAGCTCGTGGAGAATTTACTATTCCGAATGTTGGTGCTCACGTATGGGTATTCTTTATATCTGGAGATCCACAATATCCGGTTGTATTTGCATCATCACACGGACAAGAAGATTGGAAGCGTATATATTCGTTAAATAAAGAAGATGAAGATATCGCTGATTTCACATCACCTGATTATCCTGGTACATATGAAAATTTATCTCAGTCAGAAGCATCTTCACCTAACAAAGACCACAACACAAAAACATTTAGATCAAAGCATGTATTTAATTCAAATAAACATACGATAGAATTAGTTGATACTGACCTTGCCGAGTTAATGAAGTTTACCCATTATTCAGGCTCGTTTATTGGTATGGATAACAACACTAATTCTAAATTCGCCCAGAATAATGATCAATCTCTAGTTATGGGAGACCAGTTTCTAACAGTTCGTAAAAATCAAGCAATTTATGTTGCGAACTATCAAGAAAATATCATTATGGGTGATCGTATGACCAAGCTAGGAGATTTTGCAACTCGAAAAGCTTTAGTTGAAAGAATTATGACAATTGCAAGAGATAGTCATAAGTACAAACGATTATTCGAAATTATGAGAACTCCGATGGATTCAAATCATACATCTCCGTTACAAGAAAAAGACGGTGATCCAACTGTTTGTCCTGTTTGTGCAGGTGCCGGATTGAAGTTTGATAAACCTTGTGTTACTTGCAGTGGATCAGGATTAAGTCCGTCTACTCAATGGGGTAACTATACTGATGACAAATACAAATGGGATCCAACAGCATTTTGTTTGAATGAATTTATTAACGGTCCAGGTATTTACTGTGATGGTTCTAAATCTAAACATTTCAATTGGAAAGAATATGATTGTATGATTATTGAAGAGAAGCTCCGAGCTAATCAAAAGAAAATTACAGATCTTATGCTTGAGTCTGAATTTGGAAATGGTGGTGATGATGTTGTTCTAATTACAGGTAATCGTGTTACAACTATTGGAACTGTTTTTAATGATCTCGAGAGTTATCGAATTGATCCGATTGGTAAAATCCGTGACGAAGGTACTCATGTAGCCGCAGAAGGTACATATGTTTCGATGGCTGAAGTACCATTAATTGAATACGTGGACGTTGATTCTCTCCCTGGCGGTGACTGGGACATCGTCGTAGGTAATAAATATAGATTAAACGTCGGAAGCAAAGGGATTCATGTGAAGACGACAGGGCCATTAGATATGTATGGTACCTTGATGAATATTTGTGCTGAAGGTTTATATATTTCCGCTAAACATGAGTTCTTACTAGATGGTGGAAAACATCTAGAGATACGAGCCGACGTGATTAATATCAAACCTGGAGATGGAAAACGCAAAGAAGTTTTAGTTGATGGTAATGCGGGTATTGGCGGTAATTTAAATGTTGTTGGTGGTATTCATGTAGAAGGTGAACTATCGTATATTCATGCTACAGCTCCGAAAGAACAATATTTAACAGAGATTGGATATGGACCGGTAGCGCATACACATAGATTCTTTGCACCACCATGGACTCTATTAGATACTCCAAGAGATGTTAGATCAGTTGTTGCTGCTCAAAATGAAATGCAACCAGCTAAGAATGAAAAGGATTTTGGAGCTTGGATTCCAGGTTAAAAATCATCAGAGTCATCTTCGATGATCATTCCACCGTCAAGAATCATTCGAGTCATAAACACGCGAGCTAATTCCTTTAAACTATCGTACCCTTTTGGTGTTGGTGCATAACGAATTACAACTCGACGATTATCTGGAGTATACCCCATGATAATAAAATCACTCAAAAATTCCGTAATAGTGACTTGCAATGCATTGATATCGTCATTGTAGTCTCTGTTCTCTTCTTTAATAGTCTTTTCATAACGTTTCAACCCTTGTTTGAGTATATCGTTAATCATCTGAACATCTTCCGGACTATTATCAGTATCTTTTGGTGTGTCGTTTGTCATGTAATTACTTAGGTTAAAGCGAAGAAGATCCAGTTACGAAATCTTCTTCGCTTTTCGAGTATTAATTATCGATGAGGATTTTCGTTCGGTCTTAGACCGCCGCGATTATTATCTCTTTTTCGATGATCTGTGACACCGTTGTTATATGCGTGTGCTTTGTTATTGATACCATATCGTACCAAATAGCTCACAAACACTTCGATTGAATTAGTTTTGATTTTTACACGGCTAGGTGTTACGAACTGACCACCGTCATAAATTTCAAAATATGATTCACCTAATTCTGGATCATTTTGATAGCATGTACAGAAAATACTCGCGCCACGAGGATCGATTACTACCGACCAAGCTCGTGGATCAATTATTGAATATGATCTGAACAAATCATCAACCATATAACCACTATCACGTAAACGCTTTTTAAAATATCCAAGTGTAGATAGTTTGTTAGCCATTACTTATCTCCTTCTATTTGACGAAAGCTGGTATAATATACCTAGTTTTACTTACGTCGGTTGTTATTAAAAACTCGATTAATTTATACGTATTGTTTATCTTAACCGTTATACTATCAGGTTTCTGGCCTGACAAAAGTCTTAATACTTCCAAACTGAATGGAAGCGGCGTAGCAATCATTTCACCTTCAATTTCTGAAGTAACAATGAATGTTACGCTATCGATATCTTGGGTGGCTTTATCTGTTAATTCTGCGTATACAGTGTCATCTTTAGTGAAGAAATATATCTTATTAGTTTCTGTTGCAAACATACTACCTTTAAGAATCTCATTTAGTTGTTCACCTTTTAATTCAAAAGTTGTATCGTGGCTCATCTTATTTAGTTTTTCTAAACTAAGTTGACATTTTCGAATAACATTTTCATTTACTAGATGTAATTTAAAAGATAGTTCTGGTGTTTTATATTTCATAACACTAGCATTATCATCCACTTCTAATTCTAATACTGCATGCTGCACACATTCAAACACTCGAGATAATTTACGAACATCTTTCACATTAAGAACAAAATTATCTGTTAGATTTGTTTTTGTTGTTAGTTCTGTATATAAAATAATATTACCAGATAAATCATTCACTAAAGCATATAGATTTTCTGGTGTAATATGAATACTACATTCTTCAGTAATTCGGCTTATTGGTGAAAGAAATTTATTTACTATTGCGTTCTTATCAATCGTTAGTTTCATCTACGTTTCCTAAGTTTGTTCTCGATTAGTCGATTCACTTCTTCTTCATCCATTAGTTTAGCTTGACGTTTGGTGCCAGAATTTCTAAAGAATTTTGTAAAAACAGATTTAATTTTATTAGAAGAACTCTCTAATTCATTTACCTTGATCTTCAGGTCAGCTACCTCTTTCTTAAGTGTAGCTAATTGTACGTGAATATCAAGTGAGTGACTAGATTCTTTTGCTGCTTTTGCAGCTTCATGTAGTGGTGCTAGTTGCATTTTGCTTCTTCTTTGTGTTATACTTTCTTTTTCTAGTATTCTCTTCTAATTGGCGGATAGTATTTTTCATTATCGAAATATCAATTTCTATTTTCTCTAACTTTTTCATGATTTTATCACCCACACTTTGAGTATTTTTTTCATTTGTGAAAAAGTCGAACTCCATTTGATCTTTATTCGATTCTTCTACTGGTGGTAGAGCTTGTGGTCTTTTTTGTGCTATACCTGCTAAGTGTCCGTTCGGCACCCCAGGTATTACGTTTGGCATTTCTGGATCAGTCATCAACGTACGTAATACTTCTGGGGGCAACGCAACAGTTTCAGGAGATGGATAAGCTCGATTTGGATTTGAAGTAGGGCTTCCAGGAATAGATCCGTAAATTTTATGTGGATCTAATTTGTTTCCTTTATTGAGTGAAGATGCACCTTCTACAAAATTATGATCAACAGTATTCATTTCAGTCGCTACTAGCGCCATCAAATTTCCTGCTGCTTCTAAATCTTCTCTTCTTGCTAATCTTTCCTGAGGTGTCATTATATCAACCTTTGATGCTTTCTCATATTTTCAATGAAGCTGTAGAATTCACGACGAGCAGCATCTTCGGTATCAAAACAACCGGAGAGTTTACTTGTTTTCATTTCACAACCATCATGTTGAATACCACGAACACATGCGCATGTATGAGTAGCACTAACTACTACGGCAACTCCAAGGTTACCACCACAAGTCGCATTAATTGTATCATGAATCTGCATCGTCAAACCTTCTTGAATTTGAGGACGGCGACCAAAATATTCTACAATTCGATTCAATTTACTCAATCCAATCACTTCACCTTCTTTAGATGGAATATATGCTACGTGAGCAACTCCAATGAACGGTAAATGATGATGAGAGCAAATACTCTTTACAGGTATACCACCTTGAAACACCATACCATCATAACCTTCATGATTAGGGAAGGCTGTAATATTTGGTGGATCGTTATAACATCCGCAGATCAAATCATTCACAAATGACTTAGCTACACGTGTCGGAGTATTAAGGGAATTAGGATCCGACTGCCAATCGAATCCTAACGCATCCAAAAAACTCGCGTACGCATCAGCAGCTTTCGAAATGATTGCTAGCTTCTCTTCGTCTGTTCGAGGGTGACTCGAATTTGCGAACGGTAATTTTATGTTTTCTGACATTATTTTATATCCTTCTTTTTATTGTTAATCTTCGTCGATATCGTCAATACCATCTAGAAGATCTTTAATCTTATCTTCGTTGCTTTGACTTTCCACTACATCTTCAACTTTAGGTTTAGATGCTTTCTTAGTCTTCGGCGCTGTTGCAGGGGCTTCATCTTCGTCTTCGTCTACCGCATCTGGAATAACAATTGATTCAACCGCAGAAGCTACAGTATATGTATCTGAATCTGAAGAGTTATCTCCGATTGGTTTACAATACAAATGTGTCTGTAACATTTCACTCAATTCTTCTGTTGTCTTACGATCTACGTGATCAGAAAGATTGAAAATTGATTCATATACTTCTTTGATCTTTGCAGGTGTCATTCCTGGAATTGCCGCTGGAGCTGTGAAACGAGAGTTACTGTAGTTAGTAAACTGACGCTTACCGTCCATTGTTGTTTCTACTTTAATCTTTAAGTTACAACCATTCTCTGTGAGATCGAATACTCTTGGACCGAATTCATCTGCATCATCACCTTCGACTGCTTCTTGAACCTTACCATATAATCGAACACCCATACGAAGAATTTTAATTGTTCCGTTATTATCTTCATTTGTTGGGTCATCTACAACATAAACATTAACGAAATGCTTCTCCATACGACGAATTAAACTCGAAAGACTCTTATCATTCTCACTACCTGCACGATACAATTTGAAACGATCTTCACAAATCGGACAACGTTCACCCCAGGTTGTTTGACACATTCCATCTACATATTGTCCCGTCTGATTGGATGTCCAACCATGATGGAAGTAGTGGTAAAATGTTTCTTTTGGATCTACTACATTCGGTAGAATTCGAACTAAATAGGTATTACCTGCTTTAAGTTTCATGATATCTCTATAAGATCCATTTCCACCTGACTTGTCATTCGACAACGATTCTTTAATACTATCAAACATGCTTGTTATATCTATATTACTCATTATATTCCTTACTCCTTTTTATCTTGCCTGTATATACATTATATACGTTATTTTACGTTTTGCTACTCGTGCTTACGATTTTACTTATTCTTTTTACTGCTTCTTTAACGAGATGCTGCGCTCTAACTGATTTTAAATATTTTGTCTTGTATCCGAGAAAATACTTACCACATTCACCTAGAAACAACTCTCGTTCATCCTCAGGCACCGACATAATAATGTCATATATTTCTGGAAACTCCATTAATACATAAACAGAAATTTGGTGCCTCTTTAAATGTTTCATCCAATCGTATGTTATACCGGTTTTATAGTTAACATAATCTTCTAAATTTATTTTGTTATCTGAACAGAACTTCGCGATGAATTTCAATGATTCTTTAAGTCGTTCAATTTGATAATCATCATCAGGTGGAAGCTGTCTTTGCTTCTTGATGTAAAGTGTGTAGGTGTTTACAGCACTCATTCTCGAGAAAAAGCTTAAATCAAATAACTCTGTATCTGGATATATTTCATACGCTGCTTTGAAATAATCATCTATTTTGATATGTGGATATCGTCTACAGAAATTACTCAATCTATGGAGATGCATCTCTTGTTTCTCGTCGAAATTAGAGAAATCTTTACGGCGTTTAAATGGTTTACCTCTAGATGTTCTAGATACGTAAAGATAGGTATTATATAGTTCTTGCTCGAATTTTGTTAACATTATTTTCCTATGCTATTAAGAATAATTTTTGATTTACATACGGTTGGATATCTTACTAAAATACATTTGATTAATAGTTGCAGATTGTCAATATCTGCTAATGATAAAAATACATCTCTAAATTGTTCGTCGTTTAATGTTGCTATTACTAATTTTGCTTGATTACTTTTCTTATTTGAAATAATAGATAAAAATGATCCCATTCGAAGGATAATCATATCAAGTTCGTGATCCGTTAAACAAACCACCGGATTGCTCTTAAGGGTTATATCTGTGTAGTTATCGATTTGACTTGACATTATTGAACTCTTCTCATTTTCTTTCTTGCTTTGAGCAATTTCGTGAATGCTTGGAATTCAGGTGTAACGGTTCCACCAGCAGCGTATGCATGACCACCACCATCTGCAATTAATTCAGCTAATTTACCAACATTCAAATCAACCTTATCACCGCGACGAAAACTTACATGATTAGATTTTAAGTTAACTATAATTGCGATATCCGGTTTATAATATTCAAACATATGATCTGCTACTTCATTTATACTTTTCGATGCAAATGTAGCAAGAATATGATACTTGTTTTTACCTATTTTCAATGCTTTGTTTTCAAAATACTTTAATTCAATTAAGAGTTTATTTAAGTCTTTAATATGAATGTTGTACATATTTATTTGTTGTGGTGTGAATCCTTTGAAACCGTCTTTATAAATATCCATAAAGGTTTCGAAATTATTTTGTGTATTCCAGAACACAGAGTTTAAAACTGTTGAATCTGGTGCTTGTAAATTGTACGAATCATAATCATCCGCTAAAGTTATAAAAGCTTTCTGATATATATCAAATTCAATATTATTTGTTTTACGAAATAGTTTGTATATTAGTTTCGCAGCTGATGAATATTCAACTATATACTTTTGTGCTAATGAATAATCTTCATTTTCAACATGAGAGCTATGATGATCAATAATATATACATTTTCTTTATCAACTAAATCTAAATTATCACTTACATCTAAATCTGTAATATACACAACATCATAATCTGACAGTCGATTTTTAATGAGCCATTTCGTGAAATCTTCTCTAAAATTGAATCCGGTGCTACTCTGATAACTAAATTCACAATCCTTATGAATCCATTTCAAAGCTAAGCAACAAGCTATTCCATCGAGGTCATGATGTGTCCAAACAAATATACTTTTCATATCAATACTTATACTTTATTTATTAAAAATCAACTGTTAGATAATCGACCTAGTGCAGTATCTACACTATCTATTTCATCTGTAGAACCGAATACATCATCCATTTCAGATATAACTAAAGTATCATAATCGATCTTAAATGCACGCTTACCAAAATTGGGTCCAAATCGACTCTTTTGTAATCCTACATTAATTATTCCCAACTCTTTATCAGCTTCATTTGACCAGATGGAAGCTTGAAAGTCAACTGTTTGTGGTATACCAATACTCTCACCTGTCGTGTCGATTCCCGGATTAGCTTCATCATACGCCTTTCTATTAGATTGACATGCTGTGATGAAGGGACATCCAAAATGCATTGGGTATGTTAATGCTCTCATCTGCTCCGCAACACCTTTACCATCCGAGTACATATTACCAGTTACCATATTAGCTTGTAACAAAGTTAGATAGTCTATAACAACTGCTCCGATACGAATTTTACGTTGTTGAGTTAGTTTATTTAAATAAGCTTTGATATTGTTTGAATTAATACTGTTTGGTGGGAATTCTTTGATTATAAGCTGTGCACCAGGATATTTGTGTTGCATTTCTATAATGGTGGCTTTTAGTTGATCCGATTCTTGTTTGAGAGATCCTAGTGGTATATCAGTTAGTTTACTACTTACACGTTTTGCATACACCATTTCTGACATTTCTAAAGTGATAATAACTACACACTCATTTTGCATAACTAAATTACCTGCAAGATTACCTAACAGAATAGATTTACCTGAGTTAGTGGCTCCTGCAAATGCGTATATAGCTCGACCTGATTGAAGGAAACCTCCTCCAAGCATTTTATCTAACCAATCGTATCCAGTTGAAATGTAATTATCAATCGTATGTAGATCTGAAATATGACGATCTATCTCATTAAAGTAATCAAATCCTAGATCATCAACAAGTGATAAGTTACAAGCATCTTCGAATCTACCGTAAATGGCTCCAGTATCCAATTCTGGATTATCGTTTCCGGTTACATCATCAACTGTATCTTTCACAGCATGGAATACCGCACGCTCTTTTAAATACCGTTCAGTATTAGATAATAGTTCTTCTTGATTATAATCTTTATCAAGACCTTGAAAATGTAATATAACATCTTTAAAAGATTTTTTAAGATCATCTGAATTTAGATAAGATTTAATTTCGGTTGAAGATGGTAGCTTACTATGTGTTCGATAAAATTCAAATATAATCTTGAGATACGCTCTAATGTTTGAATTAGAAACATATTTTAGTTTTAATACGTCGATTACTGCAGCTACATATGTATCTTCAAATGTACAATTATACGCAATAATGTATTCATAAAACTCCCAATCGATTTGAGGCTTTTTTTGTTCATTCATATTATTTCGATGATGTATTATTTATTGGTGCATTCGTGATATCTTTACGTATACTCTCGAGTAACTCTAAATCAGATTCAGAATATGTTCGTTCAGCTCTATCAATAATCTCTGATGATTCTGCCCCACTTAACATCTCAGTTGCGATTGCTGCTCTAAGTGTATCTACGGTTAAATCTGGTACTGGTTGAGATATACTGTAATCTTCCCATTCGCGATAAATATCTACATCAACTAATTTATCTTTGCTTAGATTTGTAAATAACTTACCAATAGCTTCTACTTCAGAACTACCATTCGCAATTCGACCATTACTAAATACACTATCATCTAGACTAGCTGTATACATTTTCAACTTATCATCATATTGAAGTTCGATTTTCATTATTGTCTCCTTGTTTTGAAGCTTGGTTGGTTAACATCGATATAATCAGAATAGATCATATCTAACGTATCTTGCTTCAATGATCTAATAGGATTGATATCAATACCCCCTCGCCGCGTATAGAAGCAAGCAACAACTAATTCTTCTGGCTCTAAAGTATCAAGTAATCGTTTATATACTGTTTCACATATTTCCTCATGGAAATGATTCTCATTACGGAATGATATTACATATCGCGTTAGAGAATCTGCAGTTATTTCTTTCTTACTTCTGTAATGAATGAAGATTGTTCCCCAGTCTGGTTGATGTGTAACCTTACAGTTACTACGAAGTAGATTGCTATAGAAGCCAGTAATATTTACAGTATCTGTACTATCTTCTGTTACAAGTATATTTGGATTTTCGTTATATTCGAATTCACCTAAATGTAATTCTGGCCCAACTATAGCTTCTAGACAAGTAGTATTTGATGAAATAATATCATCAGATAAAACACTCGATATAGATGATTTAGATCCTCGTGGTGAGAACACGGAACAGTCTACGTCAATCTCTAAAAGGTTGGATAAATCTCTAGATATTATATGAGCGAGCTTATCTCTAATATCCACGTTAGTATCACCTTCAACACCAATTGGTGTCATATTAAAAGAGTTTAAATATAATTTAATAGATTTACTTTCAACAATTGAAGGACTATCAGAGCTGTATATAATTTTAGCGAATCCAACTATTGGACACCCATTAAAGCTTAGACAACTAACTTCATATGCATTCCAAACATCTACCCCAACAAACGGTAAACTATCTGCTTTGATATCTAGATGATCTCTGTTTTCTTGGCGAGGTACGGCAACTAGCAAAGATGGATCGTATGTTGTTTTATAAACTACATTTTGACCTAGATGAGTGGCTTCGATTGGTTGATTATTTGGTTTACTTCCAGGGCCTTGAGGTGGACGGCCGTGACCGAATACTGAACTACTAGTGTTTGGCATTTTTTAATTCTCCTGCTATTGATTTTGATACATCTTCCAACACATGATTCAACTCTTCAAATGCCGCATCTTCTGCTGCTTTAAGTTTAGCTTGATGCTCATCATATGCCTTTATGGTTATTTGAATCTTTTCAACTCGTTCTTCTCTACTACCAGTAAGGATACCAATTTGTAGATTATACGATTCGATATAATCATTGAATATTTGACAAATATCATCTCTGAATTGAGTATTAGTGCTTCGTTCACCATCATTCTCGAGAGCGACTTCTGGTGGAATATACAACATTATATCATACTTCAAATTATCAAAAAGCGCTTCCGCAATGCGAAGAGTTTCTCTAGATACTTTATTATTGTTATATAGATATGTAGTATAAACTAGACCATCTAGAGCACATCGATCGTATATAGTATCTTTGAAACGACCTTTTGTATGATTTAAAAGATGTTGTGCACAAATTAATTCTTGTGTTGCATCAGTACCTAATTCATTAATCGGTAGTTGTGGCATTCCGAATACACCATGCCAAATATTTCTAGTTGTCTCATTTTGTAAATTAAACCGTTCTTTAATAGCATCTACTTCGAATAGATCTTTTATCAAAGTAGACTTACCGGTACATTGTGACCCACTAATCGTTAACTTCATTTTCAATTCCTTTATATAGTTTTGATTTTAAAAACTTTTCCCATAGATCGATTGATACATCGTGTAATGAATGTATTATATCATCAAGCTCCATATTTTCAATCGATATAGCTTTACATAATAATATTTGACCGTCATCCACTACCGGAGTTACTTTATGAATAACACATCCACTTTCTTTTAATTGAAGATTAAAAGCTTTCTCTTGCGGATCCTTACCTTTCAATTCTGGATAATCTGTAATAAGACCAGGATGACCGTTATATATTTCAAATTTATTACAAATATTCGGAGGTATAATTCTTAACCATCCGTGAAGAGTTACAATATCACCATCTTCAAGGAACATTGAATAATCACTCTCTCGAGGTTGATTAGGTAGCACTTCGATCGTTTTACCACTAACATTTAGCTCAGCCAACAATCTAACATCGATAGGTGGTAGTGTTCCGAAATTAGTATTGTAGAATACTTTATCTGGAAATCTGCCTAAACGTTTCGATACTTCATATAATTCTGAACCTGTTTGACTGAAATATGCTACCCATCTCATTATTCACCTCCACATAAAGATCGAAAAGCTTCAACATTTCGAACTGCGTTTATGATCAAATCATCTGGATACACTTTATCAAACGAATCTGCGACCTTTAAAGTGTTCTTCGTAAACAACCCATCCTTCGTATACATATTACCAAGTAATCCTTGCTGTACAGGATTTGATGTATCTAATGATGTTATATTCATATCATCCCATCTACCAGCATATAATTTGAATTCTTGAGGTACTGATGCTCCTAACAAGTGATGGGGAATGTTAGCGTTCCAAATACCATCTCTAACTAGAGATGTAATAAAACGTTGTCGACCATCTGCATATTGTTGCCATTTATTTGAACCTAGACCTATTGTTCGATAATAACTATAATCAAAACTAATCGCAATCTTATCAGCATTCTGACTCATATATCGATAACAACTTACTAGTTCAGAATAATTTTTACCTTGAACAACACCAATCCTTTCACCAGGTAGATCTTCATACGTATCTAACCAATTATCAAAAGAGTCTATTGTTTTCTGACAATCTTCTAAAACGTCAGGTACAATATATTCGGTAGGCTTTAATTCGATAACCCATTTAGCAAACGGTTCTGGTTGAAAAGCTGTTCCTAATTCAAAAATAGAATTATCAAGAATGACATGGCGTCCTTGAGCAATTGAATCTCTGAAGAACTGCAAATACTCTGGATGCTCATCTAATAAATGAACTAAACAATAATCGTAATCATTCCACTCTTGGCGAGCTTTATTCATTAACGATAACGGGCACTCATGACTAATCTTGACCATTACTAAACTCCTCTAATGAAACAATTGGTATTTTTTCCTGTTTCGGTTTTTTATCTTCAATTTTTATAATATACTTATCTGCGTTGAACAATATCTTATTACGTTTAGTTCGCATGTTACGCCATTTATGTTTCGCAACATCTACTAGTTTCAACGCATCTACCTTTGATGTAGCGCTTGCTGAATCAAGAACATAGTTTATATTCGATGTTACGTGTGCTTCAGTAGACTGTATACAACGGAGAAATAAATTACCTTTATCAGGATGTTTAATACCAATTACATATTTCATTTTAATCCTCTAATTCTTCTAGTTCTTCTAGTTCTTTTGTTAATTCATTTACTGCACTACTGAATCGATATTCTGCTTTTACAACTTCATCAATCTCTTTAAGTTTAGGTTCCCAGAACTCTGGATTACGCTCAAATGATTTACGAAATCCAATTTTCTGTCCTTTATACTCGTAGGTCTTATCTCCTGTTATTATACCTAAGCCTTTTGATAATTCAA